>ERZ824598.1955-NODE-1955-length-23376-cov-5.204494_pt1 | contig 23376 bp, 23 predicted proteins | sample MGYA00519934_ERZ824598 | MGnify/ENA primary metagenome ERZ824598 (study PRJEB31778, sample SAMEA3449177) | human gut metagenome | biome: human gut; feature: human-associated habitat; material: faeces | place: United Kingdom | collected 2010/2012 ...
CAGAGCACCTGACTCTTAATCAGGGTGTCCAGGGTTCGAACCCCTGATCGCGCATGAAAGTCCCAATTTGACAGCACGGACTGTTGGGTAGGGGCTTTTTTTGTTGCTCTTTTTAGGCAGATTTCTTTTATAGCACTATGGCTACCATTTTCTTTCGATTTTAATAGTGTCCTTTTAGGTATGTTTCTTTAGCAGCGCCACACCGTAAGCTTTGATCTGTGCCGGCACAAGACGCAGCAGCCGATTTATCATCCCCGGAACCACAACTGCCTTATCCGCATTTAATCCTTCCCACGCCTCTTTTGCAACGCGCTCCGGCGACATTGCCCAAATTGGCGTCTTAGCTCCTGTTTTTTCAAAGAAATGTGTTCGTGTAGAACCCGGACACAGCGTACACACCTGAACGCCCTGTTTTTTTGCTTCCAAGCGGATCGCCTGACTATATTGGTAAAGATAACTCTTCGAAGCATAATAAGACGCCGTATACGGTCCCGGTTGAAATGCACCTACGGATGCTACGTTCAATATTTTTCCCGAACCACGTTTGTACATGTCACGCAGACAGCATTTACACAACTGCGTCGGCGTTACCACGAGCAATTGAAGCATCTGTTCCTCTTTTTCCATATCCAGCGTATGCGCGGCACCTACCATACCAAAGCCTGCGTTATTGATCAGCACATCAACCTGCCAGCCGTCTTTACCGATCCGATCATACAATCGTCCTGCCGCTCCCTGCACCGCAAGATCCTCTGCGTATATCTCCACTGCTAAATTGGGCTTTACACGCAGCAATAACTCTTTCAAGTGCTGCAAACGCTTCTCACTGGAAGATACCAGCAACAAACGATATCCCTTCTTTGCTAATAACTTTGTAAACGCTAAACCGATCCCTCCGGTAGCACCTGTGATCAATACTGTTTTCTTCATGGCACGTCCTTCCTTTCCTGTTCACACATATCACACGAGATAATATTATTCGCCTGCATTAACACATCCTCCATCCAAAAGCATATATTATAGTAAACCACTCAAACTTCCCATACCTCAAATTCTCCGCAGCCACATATTGCAAATAAGGAAGGAGATGTATCTACAATGTGTCTAAAACAATGGATTTCCCGACGTTTTTGCTGCTGTCAGGGTTTTAACCGCCGCATCGTTGCAATGAAAAAATCATGGGATGAAGTTAGCTTTCTCTTGATGACCGCCAGCAAACATTGCGCCTGCAGACGCCGAAAAGGCAAATAGCCCTTCATTGCAGACATTCTATGCAAATACTGTTTTGATTCAGACACATTATACAGAGACGTCAATGTTCCTGTATAGAGAAAAAACGGACCATTTGCATGATCCGTTTTCCATCATTCGTTTATCCTTTTCCCGATAATTCGGGATGTGAATCAACATTAAATTATTTAAGAGTAACCTTAGCACCCTCAGCCTCAAGCTTAGTCTTGATGTCCTCAGCCTCATCCTTAGAAGCGCCTTCTTTAACAACCTTAGGAGCGCCATCAACAACTTCCTTAGCTTCTTTCAAGCCAAGACCAGTTACTTCACGGACAACCTTGATAACCTTAACCTTGTTAGGACCAACCTCTGTCAACTCAACGTCGAACTCGTCCTTCTCAGCACCTGCATCAGCGCCAGCACCTGCTGCTGCAACAACAACGCCTGCTGCTGCGGATACACCAAACTCCTCCTCGCAAGCCTTTACTAAATCATTTAACTCTAAAACAGTCATGCCTTTGATAGCATCAATAAATTCCTGTGTAGTCATTTCGTTTACCTCCATAAAATTTGTAATAATCGTAATTTTGTGAACCAATTGGTTCGTTGTTTCATAAAATTGCGACGCACAATGCGTCATCTGCATTGCATGAATTATGCCTCTGCAGCACCGTCACCCTTCTCAGCGATCTGATTAAGAACACGAGCAAGATTGGTGATAGGGGACTGTAAGGAACCAAGCAACTTGGAAATAAGTTCTTCTCTGGAAGGAATGCTTGCCAAAGACTTGATGCCATCAATGTCATAAAGTGTACCCTCTACAACAGCACCCTTGAACTCTAATGCCTCAGCCTCTTTTGCTACGTTATTTAATACGCGGATCGGAGCTGTTGCATCTTCCTTAGAAATAGCGATTGCAGAAGGTCCATCCAAAAGGTTGTCCAACTGTGCGAAATCTGTTCCCTCGAAAGCACGCTTCATCAGTGTGTTCTTGTAAACTTTGTACTCGCATCCTGCCTCTCTAAGTCCTTTACGAAGCTTTGTGTCCTGCTCTACTGTAAGTCCACGATAATCAACGAGAACAACAGTTGCAGCACCATCAATCTTAGCCTTAATCTCATCAACGATAGGCTGTTTCAACTCTACTTTTGCCATGAGTGTATCTCCTTTCTATGGGTGTGCCCCATTATTTTGTAGGATCATCTCAGATCTGCCGATAACCGGCTCTGGCAAGATCCCTGCACTGCACGCAAAAGTTCTAATAAAAAAACCTCTCTACGTAGAGAGAGGAATAAAATTATCATATCAGATACTTCATCTTCCTCGGTAGGCGGCTATAATCAGACTTACGCGGAAATCCGCACCTACTGTCTACGGCAGTGAGTTTTACTTTTCGCAAAACCTTTACTACATTAGCACACAATTTCGCAATTGTCAAGCATTTTTCTATTTTCCCTTTCAATTCACCCTTTTTGAACAAACACCCCAATAACGTTATCGAGAGCTGCTTCAGATGTGCGTAGTTTGAGTCCATTACTAATCGCGTGCCTTGCGGTTAATGTACTCCGTCTTATATTTGGAATACACGATCGTTTGGTCGTGATACAACCCGTAGTACCCGGAAAGCAAATAGCTGACACTGATCGCGATCATAAAAAACGGAATTCCATGATATCCAAAAAGCTCGAAAGCGATCAATAGCGACGTGATCGGGCAGTTGGTCACTCCACAAAATACAGACACCATACCAAGCGCAGCGCAAAGCGACGGCGATAATCCAATCAACTGTCCAAACAAGCAGCCAAACGCCGCACCGACGCAAAAAGATGGCACGATCTCGCCTCCCTTGAATCCCGCCTCCAACGTCAACGCTGTAAAAATGATTTTCCACACAAAAGCAAGCGGAACGACATGTCCGGCAATCGCCCTCTCTATGATCGGCACGCCCGCCCCCATATAATCTGTAGTATGTAACACCATCGTCAACGCCACGATCACCAAGCTGGAAACCACGATCCTTATATATGGATTTTTGAGCTTATCCCGATAAAAATCTCCCAACGAATGCAGCGTCACACAAAAGATCACACTTACCGCCGCACAGCAAACGGCGAGCAGGATCACTTTTATGCTTGGCACAATCAAAAAATCCGGTATCTTCTTTATAAGAAATGTATCCGGTCCAATCCCCATATGTCTTGCAAACTTTGACGCAATCAGCGACGCAAAAACGCAGGGAACCAACGCTGCATAATACATAACACCTACGCTGACAACCTCCATCGCAAAGACCACGGCAGCGATCGGAGTCCCAAAAATAGCCGAAAACGCGGCACTCATACCACACATAACAACAATGCGGCGATCCTTTTCATCAAAGCGAAACCAGCGACCAAGCTGATTACCGATACTTCCGCCCAACTGCAAAGCTGCACCTTCGCGCCCTGCCGAGCCGCCAAACAAGTGCGTCAGGGTCGTAGAAATAAAGATAAGCGGTGCCATTTTGAACGGCAGCTCCGTTTCCGCATGAATTGTGGAAAGTACCATATTTGTCCCTTTATCATTTTTATAATGAAAAATATGATACAAAAATACAATAACAATACCAACAAGCGGTAATAGCAGGATCATCCATGGGTTTGCTGTCCGAAACTGCGTCACCAATTTCAAACATTCCGCAAACAATGTGCTGAATGCACCAACGACCAATCCTGTGATCGACGAAAATACAGCCCATTTGGCAAATACTTTTAGATTATGATATATTCGGCGAACGTAAAATTTCACCATCGCCATTTGTCGTGATATCGAATTCATTCTCATCCTCCATATTCTCCCGGTCCGGAATGTTACAGCCGGACACCCCCCGTACTTTCAAACCTTTGGTATTATGCTGCTTTCATTTGCACACACTTTTCTATTATATCTGTATTTTTGATGTTTTGCCAAGTCTAAAACCGATTTTGTATTGACTTTTTCTAATATTATTTTTATAATATCAATAATGATTACTATTTAAGGAGGTGTGCTTATGCAACGTGTTCGGCATAGTAAACAGCGAGATGCTATCAAAGCATATCTGCTCTCAACAACATCACACCCTACCGCAGAAGCCGTCTACGAGCAGTTGCAGAACGACTTTCCAAACATCAGTCTTGGAACCGTTTATCGCAATCTGAATTTTCTCGTAGATCACGGCGAAGCACTTCGCTTAGACATGGGAGATGGCAACGACCACTTCGACGGCAATGTTATGCCTCACAACCATTTCTTCTGCCGCAAGTGCCACCATGTTTTAGACCTGGAAATGGACGGCATCAATCACATTGACATGATTGCCAATGCAGGATTTGACGGCATCATCGAGGGACATACGATTTATTTTACCGGGCTTTGCCCAGACTGCGCACAGGCTAAAATGCCGTAAAACATGGTGCAGAAAAGTTTTTGATAATTTTTTCAAAAAACTGTTGACATTATCAGATCAGATGATATAATGAGTCTTGTAAATGATAATCATTACTATTTAAGAAATTCTTAGATAGTATTTAACATCAAATAACTTGAGATGACAAAGGAATGCATAGCAAGCGAAACCTTTGGATATCTTAAACAACAATTACAAAGAAAAGGAGATTACAATTATGGCAAAATGGGTTTGTACAGTATGTGGTTATATTTATGAGGGAGATCAGGCTCCGGAAGAGTGTCCGGTTTGCCACGTTGGCGCAGACAAGTTCAAGAAAGTAGAGGGCGAGCTTACACTTGCTGCAGAGCATGAGTTCGGAATCTATGACAAAACCGTTAAGAATAATCCTGATATCAGCGATGAAGACAAGAAATTCATCTTCGATCAGTTGAAAGCAAACTTCGATGGTGAGTGCTCCGAGGTTGGTATGTATCTTTGCATGGCACGCATCGCACATCGCGAGGGCTATCCGGAAATCGGACTTTATTGGGAAAAGGCAGCTTACGAAGAGGCTGAGCACGCAGCTAAATTTGCAGAGATGTTAGGATCCGATCTGGAAAGCAACATGACAGCTTCCACCAAGAAGAATCTCGCTTGGAGAGTTGATTGCGAGTTCGGTGCAACAGCAGGTAAAGTTGATCTTGCTACTTGCGCTAAGAAAAATAACTTGGATGCGATCCATGATACCGTTCATGAAATGGCGCGTGACGAGGCTAGACACGGCAAGGCTCTTAAGGGATTGCTTGAGAGATATTTCGGTTAATGCAATCTGAAAAATAACCGTTGAATTTTATAAGATAAGGGGCAAGGATATTTCCTGCCCCTTTTTTATCTTCTGGCGTTACGCTCCCAAAAAACACCGTCTTCATAGCCTTGAATCGATGCATCTGTCTCAGCCATTTCCAGCCGTTTCTGCGCCCATGCCCCATACAACGGATTCTGCTCAATTGCAACAAACTTTCGCCCAAGTTTCTTTGCCACGACAGCCGTTGTGCCTGATCCCGCAAAAGGATCCAAAACAACATCGCCTTTGCTGCTGCTTGCTAACAGCAGCTTTGCCAGCAATTTTTCCGGTTTTTGGGTCGGATGTGCCGTGTTCTCCGGCATAGACCAGTATGGAATCGATATATCATCCCAAAAATTTGACGGACAGGTATTTCGAAAACGCCCCTCGTCCGTTTCCTCCCAATCCTTAGGATTTCCATCTACCCGATACGGAGCCAGAACCCGTTTACGCACTTTCACCTCATCCAAATGAAACGTATAATCTCTGCTCACCGTCGCAAACCAAATATCTTCCATCCCGTTTTTCCAATTGGATTTCGCGCCGCGTCCTTTTTCGCGCTGCCACGTGATCCGATTCTGCACCAAAAAATATTCCTGAAGCACGTCACCTATGATCAAACTTGATCTCCAATCACAACACACATAAATAGACGCTGTCTTTTTGAGCAAAGGAAGAACCTCCCGCACCCATTTTATGGTATATTCCCGATATTCTTCTCTGCCAACCGCATTAAATTTATTGCCATGATAATCTTTTGCCAAATTATAGGGCGGATCCACGATCAGCAGATCCACAAAATTTGGCAGCAATTCTTTCATTACCTGAAATGTATCTCCAATAATATATTGATCATAAAGCACATCCGGAGTCATAGTACTGCCGTCCTGCAATGCAGTTTTAAGCTGATCGCCGTTTTCTGCCAAAATGCATCGTTCCAAATACTCATGTCCTTCCTCTAAAGAGAAATCTATTGTTTTATTTCTGGCTGCCTTTTGTTTCATGGTACTCCTCCTTTCCCATTGTCCTCCCGTATTCCTGTTCTTTTACTCATACAGCGAATCCAATGTAAGCAATAAAACATCTTCATCGGCTAACGAGTCATACCAGTCCGTATATCCGGACAACGAAAAAAATATATACTTTGAAACTTTATATTTTGCAGAAATAAGTTTACTTCTTCTAATCAGCGTGTCATATATACCTTTGTCGATCTTTTCATTCTTGAACTTACATTCGCCAACGACTGCCTTTTTGTCAACTTCAGATAAAGCAACAACGTCAATATCTGCAGATTGAGCCCGCACTTCTCCATCTTTCTCTGTGATATTTTCTACACCCCACCACGTACCAACAGAAGTAATAAAGCACCCATACTCACCGGTTATTCCTTTCATCAACGTATAATATCTGCACATTTCTTCAAAAATTGATCCCATAAAAGAATGCAATACCGGCTTAACAACTTTGGTGTAATAAATCTCTCCCTGCCCCATCTCAATGACACTGGTAGCTTTCGGAATAAACTCATACCAAAACTTGAACATATAATCTTTCAAAACATATTGCGTCTTCTTTTTATTTTTTTCATCCGTGATGCATTTTTTCTTCTCAATCAACCCCACATTCCTTAATTTTTCTAACGAATACAATACCGTTTGAGCTTTTTCTCCTATCTTTGCTGCAATAATATTAAGTGCATTTTCGCCGGATGCGATCTGCTCAACAATATTATTTACCAATGATATATCTGAAAATTCCTGCGTCAAAAGATTTCTTGTCTCATCATATAAATATCCATCTGTCCTAAAAAAGAGCCTGACGATGTTTTCGTCAATGCTTTTATTGGAATCAATCATAGAAAGATACTTCGCAACACCGCCGGTAATTCCATAACAGATTGCCTTATCTTCGTTCGAATAATTTGGAACAAATTTTGCTGCGTCCAAATAGTTAAACGCCTCCAATTTAATTTGAGAATTGCGCCTCCCAAACAACGGACTCTTTTCGCTCAACACCTTCTTCTCCATAAAGCTAAGCGCAGACCCGCACAGAATTATTTTTAGATTCTTGTCATTCCACACTGTATCTATATATTTCTGCAGCACAGACAGAAGTGCTTCATCTTTTTCAGCCCAATACGGCAGTTCATCTATTACAAGAACAATTTTTTCATCACCTATATTTTTATCAATAAAATCAAAAACAGCTTCTAATGTTCCAAAACTAATATTCTCCATCCCAGGCATAAACAGATCCACTACCTGTCTTGAAAACAATTCGAGATTTCTGGTTTTTCCAACTTTTGTAGCTGTATAAAAAATTGTTTTTTTATCTTTGACAAATTCGGCAATAAGCGTAGACTTTCCAATGCGTCTGCGTCCATATATCACCGTCATTCCAATTCCATCTTTATCATAAAACTCTTTTAAAGATGCAAGTTCTCGTTCTCTGCCTATAAACATTGGTACCGCCTCCCCGCGTCATATTTTAATTCAAATTCATTTGAACAAAATTGATTTGAATTAAATATATCATAAAAATGCAGGTATATCAATCCTATTTTTTCTAATTAGCTTACAAATTGACACACCTTTCTTCCTATGCTATTCTTTTGCCAAATCACGATGCAGCACCACTGCAAATCACCGAACACAGAAAGGCACATGAAATATGATACATTTTGGAATTATTGGAGCAGGCGACATTGCACGCAAATTTGCAGATGCCGTCAGACAACTGGATAACGCTGAAGTCATTGCGGTTGCCAGCAAATCACTGGATCGCGCACAGGAATGGGCGACGCGCGAGCATATTCCGTCCTATTACGGAAATTATGCAGAATTACTCGCCAGCCCTCGCATCGACGCCGTATACATCGCAACTACCACCAACGCTCACTACGATAACATATTGCAATGTCTGCAAGCCGGCAAACATGTTCTCTGCGAAAAATCTTTGGTACGGTCTGCTCACGAGGCACTTACCGTCTGTAGCCTTGCCAAACAAAAAAACTTGTTTTTGATGGAAGCTATGTGGACGCGTTTTTTGCCAAAAACAACAACTGCCAAGCAATGGATCCGGGAGGGTCGTATCGGCAAAGTAAAATTAATGCAGGCAACTATCGGTTGGAAAGCTGATCCTGTCTACAATAAACGACTCTTTGACCCGGCACTCGGCGGTGGTTCTCTGTATGATCTCGGCATTTATCCACTCGAGGTGCTGCCTTATCTCGTGGATGAAAAAATACTGGATATGGATGCTTTTGTTGCAAGACATTCTACAGGTGTAGATGATCTGGTCAGTATGAATCTTCAACTCGAAACTTGCATTGCAAATTTACAGTGCTCTTTTACCACCAAAATGCCGGAAGATGCTTACATTTACGGCGAGGACGGATATATTCGCCTTCCTAAAATGCACTTTGGTTCTAGGGCAGAACTGTATAACAGTGCCGATGAGTGCATTGATTCCTTTGACAGCGGTGAAGAAAATGGATTTGTTTATGAAGTGGCAGAGGTCGTTCGCTGCATCGAAAACGGATTATTAGAAAGCCCAATCTGCCCACATCAGATGACGATAGATGCGGCACGCATCACCTCAGAAGTGCTGCATTTGAACCCTTAATCCATCTCCCAGTGCGCATGACTGCCTTTGTCCGTTCTTGTCACGACAAGCTTCGTTCCTACCTGCGCCTTTAATTCGCTGACATGCGAGATGATTCCAACCAAGCGCTTGCCGCCTGACAATTCATTCAACACAGCGATCGCTTGGTTTCTCGTCTCCTCGCTCAACGCTCCAAATCCCTCATCGATAAACATCGTATCTATATGTACACTGCCTCGGCTGTCCTGTATCATGTCAGCCATCCCTAGCGCCATCGCAAGCGCTGCAACAAAAGATTCGCCACCCGATAGCGTTTTCACATCACGCACCTGATCATTAACGATACTATACACATCCAGATCCAGACCAACCTGTCCCACGGTCCGCAAATGTTCCAGATCCCGACATCGAAGTTCGAATTGATGATTTGTCATCCGCACCAGACGCTGATTGGCACGGTCAATAATCTGTGCAAAATAACGCCGCTGAATATATGTTTGAAAATTAACGTGCCGTTTAGAGATTCTTCCATTCGCAGTATTATCTAAGTTGGCTAATATCTCCGCATGCCGTTTCATGCTGTCCCTTTTTTCGTACAGCTTCGTTCCGGCTTCATATGCACGCTCATTTTCTTTCGCCACATGATAAAGTTCTTTCACCTGTGCCTCTAATGATTTCTGTCGGCGCCCAAGTTCTTCTCTTTGCTGCAATAATTGCTGTAGTTCTATTGGTTTCTTATCCTTGGTCTGCTGTTCCAGATCACGGACACGTTCTTCGGTCAGCTTGCACGCTTGCTCATACTCATTAATCTGCTGCTGAAATGCATCTAATTGCTGTTTGTCCATGCGCGCATTTTGGTACGCTTCCTCATTTTCAAAGTCCTGCTCTGTTAAGCTTTGTATATACGCCGTTTCTGCCTGCGCCACTGCCTCAACACAACGCTCTAAATGAGCAGTCTCTGCCTTACGTTCTCCCTCTCGTTCCTGCTTTTCCCGCGCAAATTTTTCATGCTTCTTTTCTGCAGCGGCTGCTTTCTGCTTGATCTGCGCAATCTTTGCCTGCCATTCATTAAGGTCATTTTGGAACTGATCCGGGATATCCTGCAACACGGCATCTTGTATTGTTCGTTGTGAAACAGTTGGCATCTCATCGTCGTGCAGTTGCGACTGCAGGGCTTCCCATTTCCCTTGTATCCCCGCCAACTTTTGCTGCAACTGCACTACCTGTTTTTGATCCTGTTCCCGTTTCGATTGCAAACGTCTTTCCTGCTCTACCATTGTTTCAAACACAGCATCCGCAGATCCCATCCTATCAGATTTCTGATCATGATCCACATCGTGTTCCATCACCGGATGATGCACGTTTCCACACACCGGACAAGGTTCCCCCTCTACCAGCGTCAAACGCAATTGCAATGCCTGATTATCCATGATCTGGGCATGAATTTCCTCATACTCCTGTTCACTTTGCTGCAAAAGAGTCTCTGCTTCCTGCAGTTTTCCTTGGCACGCCATAAACTCTGCCTGTAATTTTTGTATTTTCTGCAACCGAATAAGTCCCTCTTTACGGACACGTACCTTTTCTTCCAGCACAGGAACCTCTGTTTCCAATTGCTTTCCCAATGACTGGTAATCGTTTTCTATCTGTTCCATTTTCGGGACATTTTCTTCAAACCATTGTTTTAACTGTTCCAATCGCTGCTTGCAATCTGCAGATTCTTTTCTGCGTTCCGTTACAATTTTGGCATCCTTGTCGACAACCATCGCACGCCGACCGGCATCCAGCTTATGCCGCATTACATCCACTGTTTCCTTCTGCACTGACAACTGTTCTGCTTTCTTATGGTGGCGTTCTAACTCTTCAAACAATCGATTGATATTGGTGCCCGCTTCGATCTGTGCCGATATTTTTTCTAATGTCTTTCCTACATTTTCCTTGTCATTTTCCACTTGTCCAAGCTGCTGGTTGCTGTCTTCACATATACGCTTTGCCAGAGCAAGCAATTCATCGCGATGTGTCTCACTAAATAGCACTTCCAAATCATTCCACTGCTCGTCAAGTACCGCATCAACCGCCTGTATGCGCCCAAGTTCTTTGATGATATCTTCTCGATTTCCGATCAGCTTTCCATAAACGCTTTTTGCCTCCAACGCCAATTCCCGCTGAATCTGTTCATAGATCGATGTATCAAAAATCCGCGCAAAAATTTCTTTGCGCTCTTCCGATGTCGCATGCAAAAGCTTAATAAAGTCGCCCTGCGCAAGCATTGCGATCTGTGTGAACTGATTACACCCCAGTCCAATAATCTGCTGTATTTTTTCGTTTGTTTCCTTGGTTTTCCCGGCAAATTCTGTACCATCCGGCAATATAAGACTTACCTTTGTGCCCGTCGTTGTCTTTAACCGCTCCCCTTTTTTGTTCCATTTGGGCTGATCCGGACTTCTCGTAACCAAATACTCCCGACCATCGTAGTCAAAGCAAAATCTTACTTCTGTTTTTTCTCCGGGTTTTGCAAACTGACTGCACATCATCTCACCGCTGCGCTTGCCACCGCTGGTTTCCCCATATAACGCATAGCATATTGCATCAAAAATTGTGGTTTTTCCCGCACCGGTATCTCCTGTAATCAAAAACAAACCCTGACTTTTGCCGGTGAAATCAATTTTTTCGTCCCGATAAGAGCCAAACGCTTTCATTTCAATATATATTGGTTTCATACTCATTTCCTCTCAAATAATATCTTCAAGACAATTGACAACTTGCAGCTATGCTTTTCCTGCTTTCCATTTCATATTTCCAAGCCAATTAACATCTTGCAGTTATGCTTATCACATTCTCTCATCACACAACGCCATAGATCAACCCTCTTTGCTTCCATCACACTTAGCAATAATCTGCTGTAATTCCAATTCTTCCTCTTCGCTCATCGGCTGATCATTCATCATCTGATAGAACTCCCGGAATGCTTCTAATGGACTTAACTGTGTATTCTCTATTTCCTGCTGTTTCATTCTTGCCATGGTACGCGTATTCTCTATCCGTACCTCCAAAATACGGTCAAAGCATTCATCCAGCTGATCTTTTGGGCGGTATAAACCCGTTTCATCTGTCAAAACAATGCTCACATAATCGTCTCGATGCGCCTCGGCACCCTGAATTACTTCTTCCAAAGTTCCCCGCAGACTGCAGACATCCCGAAGTGGGCGCAGCGGTATTCGTTCTATTTTCGGACTGTCCCCTTTTTCGCCCAGCGTCACCATGGTAATTCCTTTCTCATGATGCTCTTCGCTGACAGAATATTTTAACGGCGTTCCGCTATAACGAATATGCGCCTTACCCACCGGCTGCTCTCCATGAATATGTCCCAGCGCAACATAATCAAACGCCTCTACCATATCAGTATGAACACTATCGATACCACCCACTGACAAATACATTAGTTCCGAATCGCAGTGCTCAACTTCGCCATTACCACCCACAAAAAATTGATGCGCCACCAATATATTTCTTTTCGTAAAATCGATTTCTTCCCGTTCTAACACTTTGCGGACCGCCATGTCATAGTCCGTAATTTCCTGTCCCGGAAAAAGGACTCTAGCCTGGCCCGGTTTCAAGAAAGGCAGTAAATATACCGCCACCTCTCCATACTCATCCTGCAAGATCACTTTGCGCAGATGTTCCTCCTCTGTCGTCGGGATCATAGTTGATACGACTATCTTTTGTCTTTCCAAAAAAGAACTTGCATATTTTAATCGGAGAGCACTATCATGATTTCCTGCGATCATACACACCGGGATTTGTGGATCCAACGATGCTATCTCATTCAGAAAATGATCAAAGATCTCATACGCCTCACCCGACGGCACCGATTTATCATATATATCACCTGCGATCAATATCGCATCGGGGCAGTGAATTGCGGCCTGTTCCACAATTTGATGCAAAATATCTTCTTGTTCCTCGCGCAAACTATACGCGTACAATTGTTTTCCAATATGCAAGTCTGATATATGAAATAATTTCATGCTAATTTCTCATCCCTTTCTCCATCTGCAAACATATACTACTGCCTAAAAAGTAAGAGCAACACCAACATTTTGTAACGAGCTGCATTGCAAAACAGCAATATCCCAATAAATAAGAAAACAATAGGCAACAAGAACGTCACCAATTATGTGTGACGTCCCTGTTACCTATCTTTTGAAACCGCGATTAATCTACTAATACCATGCGAACTGCACCATACATTCCCGCATCATTTCCAAGCTCTGCAAGACGAAATTCTTTATCTTTTAATGCAAACATAACATTTTTCTCATATTTTTCTTTGGTGATATCAGCTACGACCTGTCCGTTTTTAGAAACACCGCCACCGATAACAAATGCCTCCGGATCAATAACCTGCGCTGTATGAGCAAGTCCAAGTCCCAAATACTCTGCAAATTCATTAACCACATCCTCTGCCATGTCGTCTCCAGCCTTGTATGCATCGAAAATCTCTTTGCCGGTGATCTCCGGATAATCGCGCAATAAAGAAGGCGTGTCCGTATTGGCAACTTTTTCTCTGGCACTGCGCATGATTGCTGTTGCGGAAGAATACTGCTCCAAGCAGCCCCTCTTACCACAGCCACACACTCTCGTCTCATGCAGGTTGACCGTCAAATGACCGATCTCACCAGCCGCACCATGGGAACCTGTTACAATCTTACCATTCATAACGATTCCACCGCCGACACCGGTTCCAAGCGTCACCATTACAATGCTGTTAAATCCGCGGCCGCCGCCTTTCCACTGCTCGCCAAGAGCTGCCACATTTGCGTCATTACCAACTTTGACTTTCTGAACCCCTGTCAGTCTGGTTACCTCATCTGCCACCGAAAAGATTCCCCAGCCGAGATTTGCGCATTTCAAAACAACACCCTCTTCTGTGATCGGTCCCGGTACACCCATGCCGATTCCAAGAATATCTTCTGTCGCAATACTTTTCTCCTCATTCTTTTCTTTGATCGATGCCGCAATATCCGGCAAAATCTGCTCTCCGCCATCTTCTTTGTGTGTCACGATCTCCCATTTATCGATTATGGTTCCTTCTTCATCAAAAAGTCCCATCTTTACCGTTGTTCCCCCGATATCGATACCATATATATAGTTTGCCATAGTTTCCTCCATTTCTTCCTTATGTACTCTCCGAATCTACTGAACGAAGAATTTCGAGCGTACATCCTTCATAATATTTTGTAATAAGTGTACCAAATTTTCTGTAATCTGTCATCAGAAAGAAAATAAATGTACTGATTTTTCGTGGATAACTTTGATAACCTGTGGATTTCTCCCCATTTTTGTTGAGTTATCCACTAATTGTCCGCAAAACAGGACAGTTATCCACAATTTCGGACAAATGACCTGTATTATGGTCAGTCCCTATTCCGACACACTGTCCAGCTTATTGGTCTGTCCCTGTTTCCGGCTCCCTGCCCGGCTTATTGGTCTGTCCCTGTTTCCGGCTCCCTGTCCGGCTTATTGGTCTGCCCCTGTTTTCGGCTCCCTGTCCGGCTTATTGGTCTGTCCCTGTTTCCAGCTCTCTGTCCGGCTTATTGGTCTGTCCCTGTTTCCGGCTCTCTGTCCGGCTTATTGGTCTGTCCCTGTTTTCGGCTCTCTGTCCAATTTATTAACCTGTCCCATTTCCAAACCAATTTCCACATCTTTCCCAGCAAAATTCACATCTTAATATCCTGAAATCCCGGATAAGGACTCATCATTGTCTATCCAGCTTTGCACCTCGATCACCCGATAATGCTCTTCATCATCACGTACGATCACCTGCTTGATTCCCGCATTAATGATCATTCGCTTACACATCGAACAACTATTAGAATTGTGTACATATTCTCCTGTTGACACCTCACGACCCGACAAATACATCGTCGATCCGATCATTTTTTCCCGCTCTGCGCTGATAATCGCATTCGCTTCCGCATGCACACTGCGGCACAATTCATAACGCTCTCCGCGCGGTATTTTCATTTCTTCGCGAATACATCGATTAATATCTGTGCAGTTCTTGCGGCCTCTCGGCGCTCCTACATATCCCGTTGCAATTACTTCGTCATTTTTTACAATAACAGCACCGTAACGCTTTCGCAGACAGGTTCCCCTCTGCGACACGACATCTGCCAGATCCAAATAATAATTAACTTTATCGCGCCTTTCCATCATTAAAACCTCCATCCACATGAACCCCTCTGTGCTCTACAGAAGTAGAAAACACAATCAGTGTTTTGGTTCGTCCATATTGCTGCAATTCACCAATGAATTGATCCAACTCATGTGTACTAGGGAACCACACTTCCAAAAGCATAGAATAATCTCCCGTCACACAATTGCACTCTACCACATTCGGGCAGGCTTTGATATACGGATAAAACTGCTCCTTATCGATCGGCGATACTTCCAAGTTGATAAACGCCTTGATATGATAGCCCATCTTGACCGGATTAACCGTCGCGTGAAAGCCCTCTATATAACCAGCTTCAATCATATTGTCAATGCGCACCGATACCGCAGGCGATGACAAAAACACTGCTTCCGCAATGTCTTTCAATGACATTCTCGCATTTTCCTGCAGCATACGCAATATTTCTCTATCTACATGATCTAATTCCTTATTCTTCATCGCAAAACCTCCATGCCCATATATTCTGTCAATTTCTTCCGTTGCTATGAATTACAATTTCTATCACTATATTCACTTTCGCAGCCCCTGCTCAACTGGCAATTGATAGTGATTCTTTATACTTACATCCATCATTTGAATCACTGCACGATCGCACATCAATGGCCCTCATTTGAATCACTACACGATTGCACATCAGCGTCCCTCATTTGAATCACTGCACGATTGCACATCAGCGGCTCTCATTTGAATCACTGCATGGTCACGCTTAATATGATGCAGATCACCGCCATGATAAACATAATTCCCGCACAAATGCGTGCAATCATTTTGGATCTTCCCATCCAAAGCATACTATTTAACCTTGATTGCTGCTTGTCCTTTGTGATCTCTTCCAAATATTCTAAGATTTCCGGCGGAATTTCTCCGGTCTCCTCAGACTCTGCCGCAAGCTCTGCTTCATCCGGCTGTATTGCATTCCACTGATTTAGCAAGCCTTTCGCCTCTTCCAAGCGCTCTGCAGCAACACAAACATCTGCACCGGAAGCCGCCATTCCCAACTCGCCCGTATACAGCTTGCCCTGCACCGGATTGACTGATGGCTGCACAAAAGCTTGCAATCCTGCATCTTTTAATCGTCCTACCAGCATATTTCCCTCTACTTCACTGGCAACATGGGTCAACTTTGCAAAATCTGCCATACGCATCTTTCCTTTCCATGTGCTATCTCTCAATAAACACAATCTTTGTCCTGCAAATAACTTCTTTCATCATACCACAAATCACTTTTCTATGCCACGCGCAATTCTCTTTTCTATACTGTGCGCAATTCTCTTTTCTATATGGTTGATGATTGACAGAATTGCCAAACCACCTTATACTGATAAATGTTATTACTAATACAATCTGGGGAGCTAAGGAGATTACTCCTATGCTGAGAGGGACCTGTTCCGACCCATATACCTGATCCGGCTAATACCGGCGTAGGGAGATGGATTCCATATATAAGGCACACATTCTATCCGAAATGTGTTTCAGACTATATGTACTTTCGCTTATAATAAGCACCTCAGATACTTTTTGAGGTGCTTTTTTGCTTAATAGGAAACTCCAGCTATTATTTTTGCCAATGCAGCCCCTCAGACAAGGAGGAAATTATGAGTTATACAACACAGATGGATGCTGCCAGACAGGGCATCATCACACCGGAAATGAAAGCGGTCGCAGCAAGCGAACACATTGCCGAAGACGAACTTCGTGAGCTGATCGCTCTCGGTCAGGTTATTATTCCTGCCAACAAAAATCACAAATGCTTGAAGCCAAACGGTATCGGCAGCCGCTTACGCACCAAGATCAACGTAAATCTCGGAACTTCCAGAGATTGGACGGACCTAGACATGGAAATGGAAAAAGTAAAAAGTGCGGTAGACATGGGTGCAGAAGCAATCATGGACTTGAGCTCCTGTGGCGATACACAGAAATTCCGCCGCAAGCTGACGAGTGAATGTCCGGCTACGATCGGTACTGTACCAATTTATGATGCTGTTGTTTATTATCACAAAGCATTAAAAGACATCACCGCTAAAGAATGGCTCGATATTGTGCGTATGCACGCAGAAGACGGCGTTGACTTTATGACGATCCATTGCGGTGTCAACAAAGAAACTGCTGCCCGTTTTAAGCGTAACAAGCGACTGATGAATATTGTTTCTCGTGGTGGCTCTATTATTTTCGCTTGGATGGAAATGACCGGACAGGAGAATCCATTTTATGAATATTATGATGAAGTTCTTGATATTTGCCGCGAGTACGACGTCACGATGAGCCTCGGTGATGCATGCCGTCCGGGCTGCCTCAAAGATGCATCTGACATTTCTCAGATTCAGGAACTTATTACTTTGGGCGAATTAACAACCCGCGCTTGGGAAAAGGATGTCCAGGTAATGATCGAAGGTCCGGGACATATGCCGCTCAACCAGATCAAGGCAAATATGGAAATTCAAAAAACAATCTGTAAAGGTGCTCCATTCTATGTATTAGGACCTTTGGTTACTGATATTGCACCGGGATACGATCACATCACTTCCGCAATCGGTGGTGCGATCGCCGCTACTTATGGTGCATCTTTCCTGTGTTATGTTACACCGGCCGAGCATCTTAGATTACCGGATCTTAACGACGTAAAAGAAGGAATTATCGCTTCCAAGATCGCTGCTCATGCTGCAGATATTGCCAAGGGACTGCCGGGCGCACGCGACTGGGATGACGCAATGGGCGCCGCACGTCATGATCTTGATTGGGACAAAACCTTTGAACTGTCTATCGATCCGGAAAAGGCAAAGGCTTACCGTGAAGGTGCAAAACCAGAGAAAGAAGATACCTGTTCTATGTGCGGTAACTTCTGTGCAGTCAAAAATATGAACCGTATTTTGGATGGCGAGATCGTATCCATTTTTGACGAATAATTGACAGCAGTTATAGCTGCGGAATAAATGATCACAGTAATATTAACTATTGTCTGACAAAATAATCACAGCTATATTAACTATTGTTTGACAAAATAATCACAGCTATATTAACTATTGCCTGATGAAGCAATTACAACTATTGAGCTATATTTTATAATGATTATATTTTGGCCTTCGCATACAAAACATCAGATGCGAAGGCCACATTTTCAGTAGAAAGAGAAAGGAAGATGGGATTATGAAAACAGCACTTACTATTGCAGGATCTGATTGCAGCGGCGGCGCAGGTATTCAAGCCGACCTAAAAACAATGACTGCCTATGGCGTATATGGAATGAGTGTTATCACTGCCCTGACTGCGCAAAACACACTTGGCGTTACACAGAACAATTTAATAAATGCTGACGTCGTATCTGCACAGCTTATGTCCGTATTGTCGGACATCACCCCAAACGCCATCAAGATCGGCATGTTAGGAAATGGACAGATTGCCACTGTTGTTGCCGAAAACCTACAGAATTTTTTCTCACCATCAATGCAATCACCTTTTTCCTTACAAGCTCACGAAAATGCTATTCCCAATTCTTCCATCCCATCTCATGCAAATACTATCCCCATCGTGATAGACCCTGTACTTGTTTCTACCAGTGGAAAAACTTTACTTGACGAGGATGGTATCCGTGTTCTGACCGAACAGCTTTTCCCAATGGCAACGCTCATAACCCCTAATATTCCCGAAAGTGAATATCTCTGCAATCGTATTTTCAATGCGTTACCAAAACCGTGCGCGATAACAAATGCTGACGATATGATAAAAGCGGCACAAATCATGTACCGCCATTATGGATGTGCTATTTTGTTAAAAGGCGGACATGCCACCGGGAATGCAGACGATCTGCTTTACAATGGAACTGTTCATTGGTTCCACGCCACCCGCATAAACTGCACGAACACACACGGTACCGGATGTACATTATCCTCTGCCATTGCAAGTGCCCTTTGTCTAGGCAAAACACTTCCCGATGCGGTATACTCAGCCAAAGAATATGTCCGTGGCGCAATGTCTACCGGACTTGATCTTGGACACGGAAACGGGCCACTTAATCACTGTTGGAATATTAGCAAATAATATCATCTGCCATTTCACAAATTTCATTCCACACTGTGCTATTGGAAGAATCTTTCATACCATATACATAACAGTCCGTTTCTTTTGCCGCTTTCACTGCATATATTGCATCTTCAAAAATTATCGTATCCTTCTGTGCAACATCATAATGTTCACATACCCATTGATATATTGCCCCACTGCGTTTATTCAAGCCAATCTGCTCACTGTCAAAGATATCCCGAAAACAATTCAAAACACCCAATCTCTCCATTGCCATCTCTGCACATTTTCGCTCCGATGTCGTCAAAATGCAAAGAATGCTGTCCTCTTTTTGGGATAGTTGCCGGATCAAATCTAACATTCCTTCCTTTGCCGGGATCGACGTACGATATTTTTCTCGAATATAGGCAAAAATTCCTTCATTAATTTCCGGGACAGATTTGTCCACTCCAAGCGACTGAAAATATTCCGCCGATTCGTCCATCGTCATTGTCTCTATCCGCTGCTCAAGATCATCCGGAACCGCCACTCCCTGCGCAACCAGATAATTACGTCCAAGATGGAACCACTCTACCATAGAATTCAAGATTGTTCCATCCATATCAAAAATGTAAAGTTTTGCGTCCTTCGCCAACACTTTACGTATATCATTCCTATCCATGATTCAGAAATCCTCTCTATGTTTTATGATCGGATATACCACCCTTTTATACGCAGTTGTTATACTAATACAATCTTTGTATCCGATCATCCCACCCTTTATATCAGTTGTTATACTAATTTAGGCTCGATATTTGATTATCTCGCCCTTACCTATAACCTAATATTTTTTCAGTGCATTACAACACTTTACTTTGATAGCATCTCACGAGTCAATTCCACCAGTTTCTTTGTTGCTGCACCCGGATCTTCCTGACCAAAAATCGCTGAAATTACAGAGATCCCATCAATTCCTGTTCCGGCAAGCTGCATCAAATTGTCTGCACTGATTCCACCGATGGCAACCACCGGAATTGACACGGTATCTGTGATTTCTTTTAACTCCTCAAAACTCATCGCCGTCGTGTCCTTTTTGGTATCCGTATGGAATACCGCTCCAACGCCGATATAATCTGCTCCCATCTTCTCAGCGTCTATCGCTTCCTGTAAATTTCCTGCCGACAGACCAATAATCTTATCCTCTCCCAAAATTTCACGCGCCTTGCGATACTCCATGTCGCTTTGTCCAATATGAACGCCATCTGCATCAATCTCTTTTGCTGCATAAATATCATCGTTAATGACAAAAGGCACTTGATATTTGGCTGCAATAGCTTTAATTTCCTTTGCCTCTGCCACCATCTCCTCATGTGTGAATGATTTCTCGCGCAACTGCAAAAAAGTTGCTCCATTTTTCAATACATCTTCCACCTGATCGGCCAGCTTAGCCCCATTCAGCCAATATCTGTCCGTAATTGCGTACACCATCAAATCTTCCGCTTTCATTTTAGCCTCCATTCTTTCTACGAGTTCTCTACGCTCTTTCTTACACTTCTTCAATTTTGGCACCCTGCAAAAAGGTTTCATTATCCATATTGCTCATTGCGTCCATCAAAAACATACGGAAAGATCCCGTACCACCATTCGTGCTCTGCACCTTTTCATAAGCAAGCTCTCCTGCATATCCGTACGCACTAATGCAAACTGCCGTCGCTTCCAGCAAGTTATCAGGATTGGCAGCCGCAAATACTCCCACTGCACTGGATAACATACATCCCGTACCCGTTACTCGTGACATCATTGGATGCCCATTTCGAATAAGATATGCCTTATTTGCATCCGCCACCACATCGATCGGGCCACTAATGGCAATTACAGTATTCAATCGTTCGCTCAATTTCTTCGCATACTCAGCAATTCCATCAATTGTATCTTCCGATGCAAGATCTTCCGCTGCTGCATCTACCCCATTTGCCTTAGAACTTTTATCTCCGACAAATTTCACCTCCGAAATATTTCCACGAATTACCGAAAAATGAACTTTATCCAATAAATTTTCCAACACTGCATTTCTATGTGCAGCCGCTCCTGCTCCAACCGGATCAAACACCAACGGATGATCTACCTTGTTATTAACCATACCTGTGCGCAACATACTCTCTTGATAATGTCCCGCCGTATTTCCCATATTAATAACACTGCCTGCACATGCCGCTGCAATCTCCTCAACCTCATCCGGATCATCTGCCATCGTTGGGGACCCTCCACACGCCAATGTCATATTGGCACAATCTGTTGCCGTAATATAATTCGAAATATTATGCACCACTGGTGCTTTTTCCTGAATATTTGCAAAAATCTCTGCACTGTCTTTTAAAATATCGCCTGTCATCTGTATACCTCATCTTTCTTTTGCTATGTTATTTTGTCATAAGGTTTACGCCAACCAAGGGAAGTTGCATCATCCTGCATCCTTATCCTTAAAAGAAAAAGGCAGAAGAAAAAGCCATACCGATGGTGGTATGCCCCTTCTTCTGCCTCACGACAAAATCTATATTAAGGTTATCATATAACATAAAACTTGTCAAATCTAGCCAGATCAAGACAATGCACTCTTATCTGGCCAAATCAAGACAATGCATCCGTTCATTTTGCGTTATATATTCTGTCAGCTTCCTCCTCACTAAGCGAAAATGTTCTCTGCAATTCTGATAATATCGTTTCTTTCGGTATCTTCATATTTCTCAACATAGCTACCGTCTGCTCTATAGTTTCCGCACGGCCTTTTGTATGACCTTCCTCACGACCCTCCTCACGGCCTTCCGCTCTGCTCTCCGCCTTTAGATCCTCAATCGCTTTACACATATCCACTTTCCCCCTGTCTTGCTTAATTTCCAATCCTATCCCTGCAACCGTATTGATCACATTAGCTGCCGGCAGATCAAGACGATGCATCCGTTCATTTTGTGTTATATATTCTGTTAGCTTCTGAGCGTCCACAGAATACTTTATCGTCTGCAGCACCTCCCGCAAACTTGTGTGAAACTTCTCAAAATCATCTTCTGATAGTGTCATTGGTTGAATTAATTGTACTCTGTAGTCAGGAACGAAGTCAAGTAATTTACTGTCATTAATGTCGTACATTTCCCGCAATGAAAGCGGTCCATCCCATGGTTCTGTCCCGAAATATAATGTCAACGTAATAACAGGCAGTATCTTATCTGTCCTTAAAAATCCCGACAAAAACTCTCCGTTATTTCGCATGGTTCCACTGGAAAACCTCTTATTCCTTCGATTATCTGCTGCGATCATAGCAACCTGTTTATCATACTGCAGCGCATCATAAACCATGTTACGCACCGGCATTGCATAATGCACCTCCATCTGATTCTCAACGCCCAATATCACATAGTTTGCGTGAGAGTCCTGCATCATTGCTGCAAACTTTAGCAGATCACGATGTTTCTGCGCCAAATTACTGTCGCGCGTTTTCTTCTTGGTACGCTTCTTCATTTGAGAACCTTCTGTACTAATGTCCACTTCTCGAGACGATCCACGTTCTCCAGTTGCTGCCGGCAACGTAACCAACTCCGTAACATCCTTCTCCGTAAGATTCTCCGGCTTTATCTTTTGTTCTCCATTATAAAGAAAAAAATTAAAGACATCCGCAAAAATCTCCGGGTTTCCTATGTACTCTTTAACGATTGTATCCTTAATAATATCCCTCCTACCCTGCTGTATCGTTGAATGTTGCTTGTTTGAATTTTAGTATATTAGATTTTTAGCATCATTTCAATATTTTATTTCATTTGTCATAATAAACATGGCATTTATCAATAATTACCATTTCTAAAGAGGCATAAATCTTAAAACGTTTTCTACGCAACACTTTGTAAACAATTGTTTCTGTTTGAAGAGGAAGGAGGCAACCGCAAAACAACATGTAATTCATGATATTTCCAGATGGTTCATGCCATTCATGGAATATCGAAACATATTAACACCGGGGCGAAAGGATTCACCCCGAACATTTATCACAAGGAGGTAACTACTATG
>ERZ824598.1956-NODE-1956-length-23376-cov-4.730458_pt1 | contig 23376 bp, 15 predicted proteins | sample MGYA00519934_ERZ824598 | MGnify/ENA primary metagenome ERZ824598 (study PRJEB31778, sample SAMEA3449177) | human gut metagenome | biome: human gut; feature: human-associated habitat; material: faeces | place: United Kingdom | collected 2010/2012 ...
GCGCACCGTCTTGCCGTCGTCGTTCTGCTTCATGTAGAAGGCCTTGATGTCCTTGGGGTAGTTGATCAGGATGACCGGACGCTTGAAGTGCTCCTCCACGAGGTAGCGCTCGTGCTCGGATTGCAGGTCGCAGCCCCAGTCGCAGGGGAATTCGAACTTGCGGCCCGAAGCCTTCAGAATCTCGATGCCTTCGGTGTAGTCGAGACGCTTGAAATCGTGCTCCAGCACAAAGTGCAGACGCTCCAGCAGCCCCTTGTCCCACATCTTGTTCATAAATTCGAGGTCTTCCATGCAGTTGTCCAGCGCATACCGGATGAGGTATTTGAGGAAATCCTCGGCCAGTTCCATGTTGTCCTCCAGTTCGAAGAAGGCCGCTTCCGGCTCGATCATCCAGAACTCCGACGCATGGCGCGGGGTGTTCGAGTTTTCGGCACGGAACGTGGGGCCGAAGGTGTAGATGCGGCCCAGCGAGAGTGCGCCCAGCTCGCCTTCGAGCTGGCCCGACACCGTGAGGTTGCACGCCTTGCCGAAGAAGTCCTGCGCGTAGTCGACCGCCCCCTCCCCGGTCCGGGGCAGGTTGTTCATATCGAGCGTCGTCACCTGGAACATCGCCCCGGCGCCTTCGCAGTCCGAAGCCGTGATGATCGGGGTGTGGAAATAGTAGAATCCGTGTTTGTTGAAATATTCGTGGATGGCGTAAGCCATGGCGTGACGGATGCGGAGCACCGCGCCGAACGTGTTGGTGCGCGGACGCAGGTAGGCGATTTCGCGCAGAAACTCCAGCGAATGCCCCTTCTTCTGCAGGGGATAGCTCTCGGGGTCGGCCGTACCGTAAACCTCGATTTTTTCGGCCTGCACCTCGACGCCCTGCCCCGCGCCCGGCGAAGCCACCAGACGGCCGTCGACGCGGAGACAGGCGCCCGTGGTCACGGGCTTGAGCTGCTCCTCGGAGATTTTGGCCAGATCGACCACCACCTGTATATTACCTACGCACGACCCGTCGTTCAGGGCGATGAACGCCACGTTCTTGTTACCGCGCTTGGTGCGCACCCAGCCTTTTACGACGACGTCGGTATCGACAGCGTCCGATTTCAGGATTTCTACGATTCTCTGCGTTTTCATATCTCGATTTTGTCTGTGTTTCCAGTCGTTTTTTCTGAATTGACAAAGTTAACGATTATTTGCGATTTGTCAAAAAAAAAGTACCTTTGGTGCCGTAACGACACTTCCATGCGTCGGAATGTTTCACCGGGCCGCATGCAATTCCGTTTTGAACCCATTCAACTTTTTTGTACCTTTGTCGTGATTATACACCCCCGTAAACAATGAAACGAACGATATTGACGGCTGCGCTGGCAGCCTGCGCGCTCTCTGCGACGGCCCAGATCATGGAGGAGAGGAATCCGGTCCCGATGACGCCCGGAGGAGGCCGCGTCTACCGTACGGAGGTCGTCCCCTACGACGCGCGCCACGACGCCGAGGCCCGCAACCGCGAAGCCGGAGGCTACTGGAAGGCTTTCGAACCCGAGGTGACGATTGCGACCGAAGGTCCTCTTCATGCCGTTCTCGAACAGGAGATCGAGATTCCGTTCGCCTGGACCGACGGCATGGTCTACCTGCACGTGGAAAATCCCGGTTCGGCCTACTCGCTCTGGCTCAACGACCGCCAGGTGGCCGAGGTCAGCGACCCGCTGACGCCCGCGGAGTTCGACCTGACCCCCTTCATCCGCGAAGGCGCCAACGACTTCAAACTGCTGATGCGCAACGACAATCCCGCCCGGCAGCTCGACGCCGCGGCCCCCGTCGTCCGCAAGTCCTTCGAAAACAGCTACCTCTATTACCAGAACAAACGCTCGATCGCCGATTTCGAAATCGGACTGGTGCCCGACTCGCTGGGGCGCGACTTCGGAATGCTCGACCTTAAAATCGTGACGCAGAACGCATACAACTACGAGGAACCCGTCACCGTCGGCTACGACATCTACTCGCCGCAGGGCAAGCTGCTCGAATTCAACATGACCGAAATCACCATCCCGGGCCGCTCGACCGACACGGTGCGCTTCTCGCCGTTCATCTACCACACCTACAAGAACAAATGGGAGGCCGGAAGCAAAACGCCGCCCCTCTACAAGGTGATGCTTTTCACGCGCCGCAACGGAGTCTACAAGGAGTATATGCCCCTGAAGATCGGCTTCGGCAAGACCGAACTCGTCGACGGACGCATCATGCGGCTGGGCAAGGAGCTAAAACCCGTCAAGGCCGGATACAACGCCGCCGCCGACCGCAAGACGACGCTCGCGGAGCTGAAAGCCCTGAAGGCCAAGGGAAAGAACACCATCTGCCCGGACTATCCGCAGCCCGCATGGTTCTACGAGTTGTGCGACTCTCTGGGCCTTTACGTCATCGACCGGGCCAACATCAACGCCCCGGAGCGGAGCGGCGACCGCACCGTCGGGGGCACGCCGTCGAACGACCCTCGGCTTGTCGGCGACTACCTCGAACGCGTGAAGGCGATGTACTACCGTTCGCGCAATTTCACCTGCGTCATCGCCTACTCCCTGGGCGGTCCTTCGGGCAACGGTTACAATATGTACAAGGCCTACCAGTGGCTCAAATCGGTCGAAAAGTCCCGTCCGGTGATCTACTCCGACACCGACGGCGAGTGGAATTCGGACCTGTAAATACGACAACCCAATGAAAAAACTGCTGTTACTGCTGCTCTTCGCCGGCCTGCTCAACACGGGGAGCGTCTTCGGATGGGGACGCGAAGGCCACGAGACGATCGCCAAGATCGCCGAACGCAATCTGACGAAAAAAGCCAAAAAGCGCATCGAGAAGTACCTCGGGGGCCACTCGATCGTCTACTTCGCCAAGTGGATGGACGAATACCGCCACACCCCCGAGTACAAGTTCACCAACAACTGGCACACCGTGCCCGTGAACGCCGGACTGCGTTACGAGGATTCGATGCTCGCGACGGGCGGCAACGCCATCTACGGACTGGAGCAGGCCATCGAGAACCTGAAGAACTACCGCAGCCTCACCGATTCGGCCGTGGAGGTCAACCTCAAGTACATCATCCATCTGGTGGGCGACATGCACTGCCCGGCGCACATCAAGTACACGACGCACGACACGAAATACGACGTGCTGTTCGAGGACAAGTACCACAAGCCGCACAAATTCCCCATCCACAGCGTCTGGGACAACGAGATCATCACCACCACGCGCATCTGGTCGGTCAGCGAGTGGGCCGATGAGCTGGACCGCCTTCCGAAGGCCGAAAGGCAGGCCGTAGCAGCCGGAACGCCGCGCGACTGGCTCCACGACAACGCCGTCGTGTGCGAGGCGCAGTTCGAATGGGCGAAGCCCGGCCAGCGGCTGGGACAGGATTTCCTGAACGAGGCCTTGCCGCTGATCGAGCGCCAGATCCGCAATGCCGGATACCGTCTTGCCCGTGTGCTGAACGAACTGTTCGGATAGCGCCCCCGGCCCCGAAGCCCCGATGCCGCGCCCCGAAGCGCGGCATCGCCGTTTCCGGACGGGAAAAACGATTTGCCCGAACCGAATAAAAAGGCTATCTTTGCGCCGTACTGTGCCCGACCGACGCACAGGCGGAACGCAATGACCATAGAGCTGATCGTCATAGGAAAGACCGACTCGAAAGAGATCGCCGCGCTGGTGGAACTGTATGCCCGGCGCGTGAATCACTATTGCCGGTTCGCCGTCACCGCGCTGCCCGACGTGCGCAACACCAAAAGCATGACCGTCCGACAGCAGCGCACGGCCGAAGGCGAGGCCATCCTGCGCCAGCTTGCCGACGGCGACTACGTGACGCTGCTCGACGAGCGCGGCGAAGAATACCGTTCGGTGGAGTTCGCGCTGTGGCTGCAAAAGCGGCTGAACAGCGGCGTGAAACGCCTGGTACTGGTCATCGGCGGTCCCTACGGCTTCTCGGACGAAGTTTACGCACGCGCCGACGGCAGGCTGTCGCTCTCGCGCATGACCTTCTCCCACCAGATCGTGCGGGCCATCTTCGCCGAACAGATCTACCGGGCCTTCACCATCCTCAACAACGAACCCTACCACCACGAATGATGCAGCAGCGCCCCGTCATAGCCATCCTGACCGCCAACGTTCTCGTAGGCGTGGGACTGCGCTCCATCCTCGAAAAAGCGGCCCCGGCCGCCGACGTGGAACTGTTCGGCAACTTTCAGGAATTTGCGGAGGCCGATCCGGAGCGGTTCATCCATTATTTCGTCACGGCGCAGCTCTTCGCGGCGCACAACGCCTTCTTCCGCGCCCGCAGCCACAGAACCATCCTCCTCGCCAACGGACAGACGCCCGCCGGGGTGCACTGCATCGACGTGCAGACCGACGAGGAGCGTTTCGTGCGCTCGCTCATGCGACTGCAACACAGCGTCCGCCGACCGGAACACGCCCTGCCCGTCCAGCCGCAGGCTGCGCAGCCGCTCACGGAGCGCGAGGCCGAAGTGCTGACGCTCATCGCCGGCGGACTGATCAACAAGCAGGTCGCCGACCGGCTGGGAATCGGCCTGACGACCGTGATCTCCCACCGCCGCAACATCATGGAGAAGCTCGGCATCCGCACCGCCGCCGGGCTGGTGGTCTACGCCCTGGCGGCGGGCTACGTCGATCCCGACGGGATGTGACGCGCCTCCTCATAAATTAGGATTGCACCGACCGAAATAAAACCGTTACTTTGTACTCCCGATAACCGCAACCGATACATGCACCGCAAATCGCTCGTCATACCCCTGTTGCTGCTGGCCTCCGCGGCCGCGGCCCGCACCGCGGGCGGCGACGGCCCGACGCCGGACACGGAGACGGCCGACACGGTGATCGTGGTGGACAAGGTGCAGGTGACGGCCATCAAACAAGGCCTCGTGCTGCGTTCGCAGCCCGTCGCGGCGTCGATCGTCGGCGGCCGCGCCATCGAACGGGGACGCATCGGGGCGGTGAAAAACCTCTCGCAAACGGTTCCCAACTTCCACGCTCCGGACTACGGTTCGCGCATGACCTCGTCGATCTACGTGCGGGGCCTCGGCGCGCGCATCGACCAGCCGGTCATCGGGCTGAATATCGACAACGTCCCGGTGCTCAACAAGGACAACTTCGACACGGAGCTGGCCGACGCCGAACGCATCGAGGTCCTGCGCGGGCCCCAGTCGACGCTCTACGGCCGCAACACGATGGGCGGCGTGGTGAACGTCTACACGCTCTCGCCGCTCACCTACGAGGGCGTGCGGCTGACGGCCGAATACGGCAGCGGGGATTCCTACCGCTTCCGGGCATCGTCCTACTACAAGCTCTCGCCCGACCTCGGAATGGCCGTGACGGGCTATTTCACCCACACGGGCGGCTTCTTCGACAACGACTGCACGGGCGAGAAATGCGACTGGGAGCGTCTGGGCGGAGGACGCTGGAAAACGCAGTGGCGCAACAACCGGGGAGTGCGCATCGACAACACCTTCTCGTTCTCGGCGCTCGACCAGGGAGGTTATCCCTACGCCTACGCCGGCGAGGACATCGTGCGCGACGGCAAGACCGTCATCCGCAACGGCCAGATCAGCTATAACGACCCGTCGTCCTACCGCCGCACAACGGTCAGCGACGGACTCACGGTGCGCTACGACGCCGCGAAATATTCCGTCTCGTCGATCACCTCGTACCAGTACTCCGACGACGAGATGACGCTCGACCAGGACTTCACGCCCGAACCCTGGTTCACGCTCCGGCAGGCCCGGCGCGAACACGCCCTGACCGAGGACATCGTTTTCCGTTCGCACGACGGACGGCGCTACGGCTGGCTGCTGGGCGCCTTCGGTTTCTACCGCCACGGCGTGATGGAAGCCCCGGTGCACTTCAAACGCACGGGCATCGAGGAGCTGATCGTCAAGAACGCCAACGAGCATCTGGGCGCGATCTGGAACGAGGAATACTCGATCTCCGCGGATGAACTGCCGCTCTACTCCGATTTCCGTATGCCCGTGTACGGAGGCGCCGTTTACCACGAGTCGAACCTGCGGCTGGGCCGCTGGCGGCTCACGGCCGGCATCCGTTTCGACGTGGAACACACGTCGCTGGCCTACCACAGCCGGACCGACATGGATTATTTCGTCAGCAAGGAGGGCGGCGCGCCCGCGCCGAAACGCATCTCGATCGACGAGGGGAACCGCATCACCCACACCTACTGCGAAGTGCTGCCGAAGGTCTCGCTGCTCTACGCTTTCGACGAAGTGCGCAACCTCTATATTTCGGTAGCCAAGGGCTACAAGGCCGGGGGATTCAACACGCAGATGTTCTCCGACATCTTGAGCGAAAAGCTCAAATGGCGAATGGCCGGTTCGCAGTACGACGAAGCGGACCTGATGTCCTACGAGCCGGAATACAGCTGGAACTACGAACTGGGCGGCCACTTCTCGTGCATGGACGGCGCCGTGCGGGGCGATTTCGCGGTATTTTACATTGATGTCCGCGACCAACAGCTCACGATCTTCCCGGAGGGACAGAGCACGGGCCGGATGATGACCAACGCGGGCCGCACGCGCAGCGTCGGAGCCGAAGCGGCCCTGCAATTCGCGCCGTGGCGGTCGCTGGAGATCAACACGGCCTACGGATACACCGACGCCCGTTTCGTGCGTTACGACAACGGCATCGAGGATTTCAAGGACAACCGCATCCCTTACGCCCCGCAGCACACCCTCTCGGCCCAGGCGGCATGGACCCTGCCCACGGGCGTCAAGTGGCTCGGCGACGTGGTCCTGCAAGCGGGAGTCCGCTGCGCGGGGCGCATCTGGTGGAACGAGGAGAACACACTTTCGCAGCCCTTTTATGCGTTAGCAGACGCCTCCGTGCGGTTCGAGCACAAGCACTATTCGCTCGACATCTGGGGCCGCAACCTCGGGGGAGCGCGTTACGACGTCTTCTATTTCAAGTCGATCGGCAACGAGTTCGTCCAGCGCGGACGCCCCCGCACCTTCGGCATCACTCTGAATATAAACATCTAACAATACCAACACATGAAAAAAATCCTCTTCCTCCTCTTCGCCGCCGCAGCTTTCGCTGCCTGCAACGACGACGGCGAACCCAAAGTCCGTTACGCCACAACCAATGACGGCATCGAAAACGGATACCTGCAAGGTGCCAACCTGCATTTTTACGGCACCTCGACCGTGACCGACGCCAAAGGCGAAACGTTTACGGACCCGGAAGCCTGGTTCGAATTCGCAGGCGGTCCGGAGAGTTTCTCCCTCTACATGCACAAAACGCGCTTCGCGGCCAACATGCCGGGCGTGGAAATGCGGCTCCAAACGGTCACCTATACCCCGCGCTCAACTTCGTCAGGGAGGAGATCATTCCCTCCGCCCTCAAAGAGAACAATGAAGGCGGAGGATCGAGCTACCGGCCCGTCGAACGCTATAAAATCACCAATCTCACAGGCGCAATCGACGGCGTTGACTGCCGGGTCAGCTTCACCTGCGCCGGCGTTTTTCAGGTAATATACGAAGGGCGACTGATTATCAAAGAATAAATATCCACGAACCATGAAACCCGAATACAAACCTTTCGTAGATGAATTGATCGAACTCTGCATCAGGGAGGACATCGGCGACGGCGACCACACGTCGCTCTCGTGCATCCCGGCCGACGAACACGGACGCATGCGCCTGCTGTGCAAGCAGGAGGGCACGATCGCCGGGATCGAAATCGCGCAACTCGTACTGCAACGCCTCGATCCCGAAATGAAATTCGAACAGATCCTGCACGACGGCGACCGTGTCGCGCCCGGCGACGTGGCCTTTTACGTCTCGGGACGCCTGCGCTCGCTGCTTCAGGCCGAGCGCATCCTGCTGAACATCATGCAGCGCATGAGCGGCGTGGCGACCCAGACCGCCGTTTATGTCAAGCGGCTGGAGGGACTTCGTACCAAGGTCCTCGACACGCGCAAGACCACGCCCGGCATGCGCGTGCTGGACAAGATGGCCGTGAAGATCGGCGGCGGCGAGAACCACCGCATGGGGCTGTTCGACATGATCCTGCTGAAGGACAACCACATCGACTTCGCCGGCGGCATCCGCCCCGCGATCGAAGGTGTGCGCCGATACCTCGCGGCCAAAGGCAAGACGATCCCCATCGAGTGCGAGGTCCGCACGCTGGAAGACATCGACGAGGTGTTCGCGGCGGGCGGCGTCGACCGCATCATGTTCGACAACTTCACTCCCGAAATGACCCGCCGGGCGGTCGAGAAGGTCGCCGGACGCTGCGAGACCGAATCGAGCGGCGGCATCACGCTCGACACGATGCGCGACTATGCCGAGTGCGGCGTCGACTTCATCTCGGTGGGCGCGCTGACGCACCAGATCAAGTCGCTCGACATGTCGCTGAAGGCCTGCGAATAGAGGATGAAACGCCTGCTCCATACGCCGCTGGCGCTGCTCGTGTGGCGCATCGCACTGCTCTACGCGGCGCTGATGCTCTGCCGCGCGGCGTTCTGGGTCTACAACGCCGCCCTGCTCGGTCCGCCGGAGTGGAGCGAACTGGGGCAGCTCGTGGCCGGGTCGCTGAAATTCGACACCGCGTCGGTCGTCTATGCCGACGGCGTGTTCATCCTGCTGTCGCTCCTGCCCCTGCACCTGCGCGAACGGCGCTGGTACCGGGGCATGCTGTTCTGGTATTACGTGATCGTCAACGCCGTGCTGATCGCAGCGGCGAACCTCGCCGACACGGTCTATTTCCGCTACACGCAGAAGCGTTTCACGGCCGACGAAATTTTCTTCGCCGACAACGACAACTCGTTGCAGCTGGCCGGAAAGTTCATGGCCGAAAACTGGTATCTCGTGCTGCTGTGGGCGGGACTCGTGGCGTTGCTGGCGTGGGGTTACCGCCGCCGGACGCACGAGGAGAGCGTTTTCAGCCGCGGCTGGGCCTACTATGCCGGCGGCACGGCCGTCTTCGCCCTCGCGGCGGGGCTGAGCGTCGCCGGGATGCGCGGCGGCATGACCCGCATGACCCGTCCGATCACCCTTTCCAACGCCATGCTCTACACGGCGGACAGCGGCAAGGCCAATCTGATTTTAAGCAACCCGTTCTGCATCCTGCGCACCATCGGCAGCGCGGGAAGCGTCAAATACAGGAAATATTTCACCCCGGAGGAATTGCCGCAGCGCTTCACGCCCGTGCACCGGCCCGCCGACAGCGCGGCGGTCGATCTCACAGGCCGCAACGTGATGATTTTCATCATGGAGAGCATGTCGGCCGAGCACTCCGCGTTCCTCCATCCGGAACTCTACGCCGACCTCCCGGAAAAAGGCTTCACGCCGTTCCTCGATTCACTGATGCTCAATGGCCTGACATTCAAACGGATGTACGCCAACGGCTCGCGTTCGATCCAGGCCATGCCCTCGGTGCTGGGAAGCATCCCCTCGTTCCGCACGCCGTTCGTACTGATGCCCCAATCGTTGGGCGAGAGCCGCCAGCTGCCCGCCATGCTGGCGGACAAAGGCTATGCGACGGCCTTCTTCTGCGGCTCGGAACGCGGCTCGATGGGCTTCGGGGCCTATGCCCGTTCGGCAGGCGTCGAGCGGCTCGTAAGCCGCGAGGACTACGAGGCGAAGCACGGAACAAGGGATTTCGACGGCTACTGGGGCATCTGGGACGAAGAGTTCCTGCAATTCACGGGCGAGGAGCTGACGGCGATGCCCGAACCCTTCTTCGCCGCGCTGTTCACCCTCTCGTCGCACCACCCGTTCGTCGTACCCGAAAAGTACGCCGCGACGCTGCCCGAGGGCTACACCCGGATTCACAAGGGCGTCGCCTACGACGACCGGGCGTTCCGCCTCTTCTTCCAGCGCTTCGGCGGCGAGGAGTGGTTCCGCCGCACGATCTTCGTCTTCGTGGCCGACCACGTGTCGTCGGAGAAATTCGCGGAGGAGACGCGCTCCTACCCGGGCAACATGCACGTCATCGGCTTCATCTACACCCCCGACGGCGCCCTGCGGGGCGAGGTCGGCGAGATCACGCAGCAACTGGACATCATGCCCACCCTGCTGGGGCTCACGGGCAACCGGAAGCCTTATTTCGCATTCGGGCGCGACGTGCTGAACGAACCGCAGCGGCCCCGCTGGTCGGTCAGCTACGACGGACGGTTCCGCGCGCTGACCGGCGAAGGCGCAATCGTGCTCGACGATTCGGACATGGATGTGCAGGAATGCCCGGCCACCCCGGCCGCCGACAGTCTGGCACAGAATTTCCGGGCGCTGGTCCAGCAGTATTACACCCATATCGAGAAAAAGAGCTATACGGCAAATGATTGAATTCAAACCCGTGCGCCTCGAAGACCGGGCGGTCATCGAGCGTTATACCATGCCCTCGGGCATCTGCAACTGCGACCTCGCCTTCGCCAACATGTACTGCTGGCAGGCGGTGTTCCACAGCGCGTGGGCCGAGATCGGCGGATTCCTGGTGATCCGCTTCCAGATCGACGGCGGCGAGCGCATCGGTTACATGCAGCCCGTAGGCGAAGGCGACTTCGGCCCGATCCTCCCCCTCCTGCGCGAAGACGCCCACGCCCACGGACAGCGGCTGCGGATCATCGGCCTGACGGACGAAGGCCGCGACACGATCCGCCGGATCGTTCCCTGCCATTTCGCGTTCGAGTCGGACCGCGCGCTGGAGGATTACGTCTACAACGCCGACGATCTTCGCAACCTTGCCGGACGCCGCTATCAGCCCAAGCGCAACCACATCAACCGCTTCACGGCCGAATATCCCGACTACCGCTACGAAGAGCTGACGCCCGACCGCTTCGGGGAGTGCATGGCCCTCGAGCGCGAATGGCGCAAGGCCCACGAAGGCCACACCTCGGAGCTGTGCGCCGAGCAGCGGGCCATGCAGCGGGCCTTCGAACATTTCGAAGAACTGGGGCTGATCGGCGGTTGCATCTACGTCGGCGACCGCCTCGCGGCCTTCACCTACGGCTCGGCGGTCAACGACCACACCTTCGACACCCACGTAGAGAAGGCCGACACGGAGTTCGACGGCGCTTTCACGATCATCAACAAACTCTTCGCACAGCACCTCCCCGAACGTTTCACGCTGATCAACCGCGAGGAGGACCTCGGGCTGGACGGACTGCGGCAGGCCAAACTCTCCTACCACCCGGCGTTCCTCCAGCACAAATTCGCGGCGATCTGCATGCACCCCGACGAAGTGGCCTGCAAAGAGCTTTGGATGAAGGCCTTCGGCGACGACGAGCAGTTCGCCGACTCGTTCATCATGCGCTATTACTCCCGCCGCCGGATGCTGACGGCCGAGGCCGAAGGCCGCATGGCGGCGATGCTCCACCTCCTGCCGTTCCGGACGGAGCTGGGCCGCACGACCTATATTTATGGCGTAGCGACGGACCCGGCGTTCCGGGGACGCGGACTGGCTTCGCAGCTGATGCGCGAAGCGATGCGGCTCATCGCGGAGCGCGGCGACGATGCGGCGTTCCTCATCCCGACGCCCGGCAAGGAGTGGCTCCGGGAATTTTACGGACGCTTCGGGTTCGCTGGCGACGTTCCGGCGAGGTTCGTTTCCGCAGACCGCTTCGACTTCGGCACGGGCGACGCGGCCGCCGACCGGGCGATGGTCTGGCGGCGCGACTCCTCGGTTCCGCTCCCCGAACAGCTCACCGCCTCCTGGCGTTCATAGCCTCCGGAACTCACCTCTGCGAGCGTCTTTTCGGCCTGCGCCGGAATCCGTCCGCCACACTGCCGCTCCCGGCGCAGGCGACAGCCCGCCCCGAGCGGCCGGGACCGGTTCCGACAACACCTCCGGTTCCGCCCGCCACTCTTCTCCGCCATGCCGTTTTCCGAGCTGCCGTCACCGAAAAACAGACGCCCGACAGTTTCGCTTCACAACCATTCCACGAATCAATGGCAACGAAAAAGAGATGAAAGGGAAATGGCAAATCTACCAAACGAAACACGACTAAAAATTAAAATTTTTTATTTGCAAAAAAAATCATCCGATTTTGTTTTTTAATAAAATAAGTTTAATTTTGAAATGTATTCGAAACACAATCGAAACACAAACAAGTTATATTTGAAAAGTTTTTCAGACAGAAGCGACACGGTAAACAGATGGTTACCATATATATAATGGAAGATGCGAAGGCCGGCAGGGCCGCAAACGGAGACTTCGGGACGGAGTCCCCGACCGGGTCTTTCCGGGCCTTCGAGGTGTCCAAACAACCGGATTTACAAAACGCGGACAAATAAAAAAATTATAATCGAAGAACTTAAAATGAAAAACGTATTAAAGTATCTGTTACTGGCACTCATCGCCGTCTCGCAACTCTTCGCCTGCGGCGGCAGCGATGACGAAAAGACCCCCGCGGATAATTTCGACGTGCAATTCACGGTTCCGGGGTCGGTAGACGTCACCGAAGGCGGCGAGTGCACTTTCGCCGTAAGTGGGGGGGGGAAATCGCCCCTGACCACAGACACATTCATTCTTGAGTCGGACGCAGGCATCTCCTACGTCTGCCCCATCGTCAACACCTCTTCCGACAGTTTCACCGTACGCCTGGCCGACGGGTGTGAAACGGGTTACTACAAAGTCTTCGTCAAAAGAGACGCGCGCAAAAAATCGTTCGGAAGAATCTACATCAACATCGTCGAAGACATAGATTTCAAACCGGATGCAGGCACCACGGTCTACGGGATCGTGTCGTCGGCCGGCGTCGGCGTGGAGAACGTCGTGGTCTCCGACGGCGCGGAGGTGACCGTCACGAACGAGAAGGGCATCTACCAGCTCAAATCGGCCAAAAAGTGGGGATATGTCTTCATCTCCGTCCCGAGCGGCTACGAAGTTCCGTCCGTCGGGGTGCTCCCGCAGTTCCACCGCGCGCTCAAAAACAGCGCCGACGTCGTCGAACGGGCCGACTTCAAGCTCGAAAAGGTCGACGGACAGGACTCCTACAAGATCTTCATGCTGGGCGACATGCACCTCGCCAACCGAACGGGCGACCTGGGACAGTTCGCCCAGTTCACCTCCGACCTTACGGACTACATGACCCGCCACAAGGGCGAGAAGATGTATGCGCTCACCCTCGGGGACATGACCTGGGACCTCTACTGGTATTCGAACAGCTACTATTTCCCCCAGTACCTGAACACCGTCAACAGCCAGATCAAGAATCTGCAGATCTTCCACACCATGGGCAACCATGACAACGACTTCCAGACCAGGTCGGACTACGATGCGGCGGTCAAATATGTGGATCAGATCTGCCCGACCTACTATTCATTCAACATCGGCAAGGTCCATTACGTCGTCATGGACGACATTGATTGCAGCAGCTACGACGGGAGCACTTCCCGCAACTATGTCAAGAGCCTCTCCGCCGAGCAGCTGGACTGGCTGGCGAAAGACCTGTCGCACGTGGCCAAGACGACCCCCGTCGTCGTTGCCATGCATGCGCAGGTGTTCTATCCGACCACATCGGGATTCAAGATCGACCACGATCAGGTCAACACCCTGCGGCTTTTCGACATCCTCGACGGATATACCGTCCGCTTCGTGACGGGGCATACCCACAAACTTTTCAACGTGACGCCCGACGCTCCGATCGTGGACGGGCATAACTTCCGGGAGTATAACTCCGGCTCGGTATGCGCTTCGTGGTGGTGGTCCGGCAACCTCACGCCCGGAATCCACATCGGAACCGACGGAACTCCGGGCGGCTACGGCATCTGGGATGTCACGGGAACCGATTTCCAATGTCTCTACAAATCGACCGGATGGCCCGAAGAGTACCAGTTCCGCAGCTACGACCTGAACAACGTGCATTTTTCGATGGCCGACGTTCCGCTGATGCCTTCCGACATCTCCGCTTCGGTCAAGAACGCCTATATGCAATATGTCAACGCCTATCCGCAGAACAACGACAACGAGGTGCTGATCAACATCTGGAACTGGAATTCGGACTGGACGTTGAGCGTCGTCGACGAAAACCGCAAGACGCTGCCCTACACCGAAGTCTGGGCCTACGACCCGCTCCATATCGCGGCGCTCTCGGTCAAGCGGTTCAACAACGCGGGACTCAAGTCGACCCCGTCGTTCATCACCGACAAGTTCACGCACTTCTTCAAGGTGAAGGCGGACGATGCGGACACCGACCTTGTGATCACCGTCAAGGACGAATTCGGAAACGAGTGGACCGAAAACATGCAGCGGCCGAAAGCATTCTCCACGGATGCCTACCGACGCAAGTGATTTTCGCTACATACCCAACCACAATCATCATTTACTAACCAACAAACACAGATCTTATGAGAGTATTAAGACCACTGGTTCTATCTCTTCTTCTGGTATTGGGAGGGGGAATAACAGCCCTTTCGGCCCAGAACAGGGAGGTGTCGGGAAAAGTCCTCGACGCCAATCAACAGCCGCTCGTGGGTGTAGCCGTTCTGGTCGATGGTACGACCAAAGGCGTCACAACCTCTGAAAACGGCACCTTCAAAATCCAGGTTCCGTCGGGAGAAGCCGTTCTCCAGGTCACCTGCCTGGGTTACCTGCCCCAGAAAGTGACGGTTCCCTCAAGCCGGAACAGCATCACGATCTACCTGCAAGAGGACGCCATCATGCTCGATGCAACCGTCGTAATCGGCTACGGCACGCAGAAAAAAGTCAACCTGACCGGCGCCGTTGCGACCGTAGGGAGCAAGGAGCTCGAAAACCGCGTCACCCATTCGCTGGGCAGCATGTTGCAGGGTTCCGTAGCGGGTCTCAACATCACCACCTCCTCGGGTAAACCCGGCAGCACGCCGGCGATCAACATCCGCGGCGTCAACTCGATCAACTCGGCCGACCCGCTCGTGCTGATCGACGGCGTGGTGGGCGACCTGAACCGCGTCAACCCCAACGACGTGGAGTCGATCTCGGTCATCAAGGACGCTTCGGCGGCAGCCGTCTACGGCGCCCGCGCAGCCTTCGGCGTCATCCTGGTCACCACCAAGAACGGCTCGGCCCAGGACGGCAAGGCGACGGTGCGTTACAGCGGCCGTTTCGGCTGGGAGGAGGCCACGACCTCGACCGACTACGAGAACCGCGGTTACTGGTCGGTCTATACGGTCAACAAGTTCTGGCAGGCCGACTCCGGAACGAACTATGTCAAATACAACGATCACGACATGCAGCAGCTGCTGGCGCGCGTGAACGACAGGACCGAGCATCCCGACCGTCCGTGGGTCGTCGAAGAGATCCGCAACGGCCGCAAACAGTGGGTCTACTACGGCAACTACGACTGGTGGGACATGCTCTTCCAGCAGCGTCGGCCCGTGCAGCAGCACAACATCTCGCTCAGCGGCGGCACGAAGGACATCAAATACCTCGTCTCGGGCGCCTATGACCGCCAGGAAGGTATTCAGCGCGCACATCCCGACGTGTATAACAAATACAACCTGCGTGCGAAACTCGATTTTCGGATCAACCGGTGGGCAACGCTCTCGAACAACACGTCGTTCTTCTCGTCGAATTACAAGTCTCTGGGAGACGGCAGCGTAGACAACACCATCGCTTACAGCGCCCGCCACGCACTGGCCAACTTCCCCATGAAGAACCCCGACGGATCGTGGCTTTACAGCACGCCGTATCTCGATTACAAGATCGCCAACGGACGCCACATCCTGCTCAACGAGGGCACGCACCGCAACGTCGACCGCTCGAACGACTTCTCGAACACGACACGCCTGGTCATCACGCCGTTCAAGACGTTGAGCATCACGGGTGACTTCACCTACCGCCTCTACCAGAACCGCAATACGAGCCGCAGTTCCGCAATGAACTACCGCGAATACCCCGACGGGCCGCTGCTCGCCTACGACACGGGCGCCGGCATGAACCAGCTCGACGAAGTGGTTCAGACGCGCAACTACTATTCGGCCAATGTCTACGCCAACTACGACGAAACGTTCGGCGAGGCGCACCACGTGTCGGCAACCGCCGGATTCAACTACGAAACGTGGTCCAGCAAGAACGTCTCGGTGGCAGGCATCAACCTCTCCTCCATAAACCTCGACGACCTGAATCTAGCAACGGGCTCTCCCACGGAGGGCGCTTACGGCGGCGGCCAGAACGAATACGCCCTGGCAGGCTTCTTCGCCCGTATCAACTACGACTACAAAGGGCGCTACCTCTTCGAGGTGAGCGGACGCTACGACGGATCGTCGCGTTTCGCACCGGGCAACCGCTGGGGCCTGTTCCCCTCGGCATCGGCCGGATGGCGCATCTCCGAGGAGCCGTTCTTCGGCAACGCCAAAGACCTGGTGGACAACCTCAAGCTGCGCGCTTCGTTCGGCAGCCTGGGCAACCAGAACGTGTCGTCCTACTACACCTACATGCGCCTGATCACGAACAAGGATTTCAGCAACTACACCTTCGACGGCAGCATAAAGGGCAAATACTCCTCGCTGGGCGCCCCCGTAGCCTCCGACCTGACCTGGGAAACCGCCCAGCAGTGGGACCTGGGTCTGGATCTCACCATGCTGAACAACCGGCTCAACTTCACCGGCGACGTCTACATCCGCGACACGAAGGACATGCTGACCGACGGAATGGCGCTGCCCGGCGTATACGGGGCCGATTCGCCCAGCATGAACTCCGCCGAACTGCGCACGAAGGGTTATGAACTCTCCGTCAGCTGGCGCGACCAGTTCAAACTCGCCGGCAAACCGTTCGAATACAGCGTCGGTTTCAACCTCAGCGACTACAAGAGCGTCATCACCAAATACGACAACAACCCGAACAAGTCATTGACCAACCTGACAAAGGGAGATTATTACGTCGGCATGGAGATCGGCGAAATCTGGGGCTTCAAGACCGACGGGTTCTTCAAGACCACCGAAGAGGCGCAGGCCTATGCCAAAGAGGTCGACCTGAGTTACAGCACGGGCCGTCTGACCGGCGGCTGGCAGGCCGGCGACCTGAAGTTCGTCGACCTCGACGGCAACGGCGTCTGGGGAGTCGGCAACGACACCGTCGACAAGCCGGGCGACCGGACGATCCTGGGCAACTCGCTCCCGACGCTCTCCTACGGTATCAACGCCTCGATCCGCTGGATGGGCTTCGACGCTTCGGTCTTCTTCCAGGGAACCGGCAACCACTACTGGTATCCCCACGGAGAAATGATGCCTTTCTGGGGCTGCTATTCCTATCCCTACCTCTCCTACCTCCCGACGGATTTCCTCGGCAAGGTATGGGCGGAGGACAATCCCGACTCCTATTTCCCGCGCGCAAGAGCCTATTCTTCATCGGGAGGTTATCTGAGCAAGGTCAACGACCGTTACCTGCAAAATATCCGCTACCTGCGCCTGAAAAACCTGACCGTCGGCTACACGATCCCCGCGACCCTCACCAAGAAGGCCGGCATCGACCAGATCCGCATCTATTTCTCGGGCGAGAACCTCTGCTACTGGTCGCCGCTCAAAAAGAACTCCAAGTACGTCGATCCCGAAGCGGCTATCAACCGTTCCGGCGTGAACAACAACGCCTACTATCCGTGGGCCAAGACGTTCATGTTCGGCATCGACATCACCTTCTAATAATTTCAAAATCCGAATACCATGAAGCGATTAATCATACTGGCAGCAACGCTGATTGCAGGATTATCGGCCTGCGACTCCCTGCTGGACAAAGAACCGTTGGATCGGGTGACGCAGTTCGACTATTTCAAGACGAGAAGCGACCTGGAACTCTTCTCCAATCCCTTTTACGACAACCTGCTGGACAAGACGCCCTACGATGAGCAGAACGACCTGCTCGTTCAGATGACCCTCTCCGATGTTCTCTACGGAGGCGACAAGCGCACCGTTCCGAACACCGGCGGCGGCTGGTCGTGGGGCAACCTGCGCCGCATAAACACCCTGCTGGAATATGTCGATCAATGCGAGGACAAGAAGGCTGTGACCGAGTATACGGCCCTGGCCAAATTCTTCCGCGCCGCCTTCTATTTCGACAAGGTGAAACGCTTCGGCGACGTGCCCTGGTACGAGGTGCAGCTCGGCTCGGCAGACGAAGCGCTCTACAAACCGCGCGATTCACGCGAACTGATCATGACCAATATGATCAAGGATATCGACGAAGCCATCAACAGCGGCGGTCTTACGGAGGATATATCGACCTACCGCGTCAACAAATGGGCGGCGCTGGCGCTGAAAGCGCGGTTCTGCCTCTTCGAGGGAACCTACCGCAAATACCACGGCATCAACCTCGAAGGACATGACTACACCTATTATCTGGAGGAAGCCGCCAAGGCCGCCAAAACGATCATCGACGAAGGTCCCTACAAGCTCTACTCCACCAAAACTCCGGACAAGGACTACATGATGCTCTTCGCACAGGAGAATGCCAGCACCGAAGAGTATATCCTCGCCATCCGGAACAGCTACGAGGCCCAGGTCTACCACAATGCGACGGCCTACACGCTGCTGCCGACACAGGGCCGCCCGGGCTACACCCGCAAATTCATCAACATGTACCTGATGAAGGACGGCACGGCATTCACCGACAAATTTAAGACAGAGTGGCAAACAATGCCTTTCACCGAGGAGGTGAAGGACCGCGACCCGCGCCTGGCGCAGTCGATCCGCACCCCGGGTTACAAACGCATCGGCGCCAAGCGAGTACAGGGTCCCGATCTCGGCGTCACGATCACCGGCTACCAACCCATCAAATTCGTTCAGGACACGACGGCCTCGGGAGGACAGATCGACCGCAACGACCGTTCGACCTGCGACATGCCGGTTTTCCGCTATGCCGAAGTGCTGCTCAACTATGCCGAAGCCAAGGCCGAACTGGGATCGCTCTCGGATGATGATCTGAATATCACCATCAACGAAATCCGAAGCCGGGTGGGGATGCCAGCCCTCACCATGAAGTATCTCCACGACAAACAACCCGACTGGTATCTTTCGTCCGAGGAGTACGGCTATCCCAACGTGACCGGCCCCAACCAAATCGTAAACGCCATTCTGGAAATCCGCCGCGAACGGGCCGTCGAGCTGATCCAGGAGGGTTTCCGTCTTCAGGATCTGTATCGCTGGAAAGCCGGCTATTGCATCGACCAGGCCATTTCCGGCATGTATTTCCCGGGCCCCGGCGAATACAAGCTTGCGGGCAAAGAAACGGCCGATCTGATTCTCTATGCGGCAGGAAGCACCAAACCCCAGGGCGGCGAAGGAGTTTCGGTATACGAACTCGGTTCGGACATCATCCTCTCCGAGGGGAACAAAGGCTATGTCTACTATCACAAAACCGTAGAGAATCTGCGCACTCCGTTCAACGAGGAACGCGATTACCTCTACCCGATTCCCAGCGGCGAGCGTTCGCTCAACCCGAACCTCACGCAGAATCCGGGATGGAGCGACGGACTCGATTTTTAAGTCGGAAATAACCTAAAAAACAAGATTATGAGATTTGTAAAATATATGACAGCCCCGATCCTCATGGCGGCCCTGTGTTCCTTCTGGGGCTGCGACAAGGATGAGGACCACCTTTCCGAAGCTGTTCTGGCGAGCGCCAACACCTTGAATTTCGAAGCGGAAAGAGCGGCGGAAAAGATCATCACCATCTATGCCGACGCCGACTGGGTGACGGAAGTCCCCGACTGGGTGACGGTCACGCCCAACTCGGGAACCGGCGTCATGGACGTGACGATTTCGGTGACCGACAACATGCGCGACGGCGCGGAGGACAATCCCCGCAAGGCCACCCTCGTCTTCAAGGGACGGACTCTTGCAAGCCGCGCACAGGTGCTCATCACGCAGAACGGAGACAAATACCGCGATGTGAAGGAGTACACGGCAGGTGAACTCGCCGCCCTGGCGGACGAAACGGTCATTTCCGTACCGTCGGCGATCGTCGTGGCCGTGACGACCAAAGGCTTCGTCATCAGCGACGACAAAAACACGGACAATATCTTCGTCTCGGACGCCACGACGGTTGCCGTCGGCGACAAGATTTCGCTCTTGGGCACCAAGTCATCCGACTCGCAGAAACTCGCTACGGTAATCGACTGCGACGAGGTGACGGTTCTGTCCGGCGGAGCGGTGAACTACCCCGAACCGGAGGACATCAGCGCAAAGATCGACGACTACACCTCCTCCAAACGGGGATACGTCACCGTCAAGGGCGTTTTCAACGGCAGCACCCTCACCGTTTCGGAGGATGCCAAGTACTCGGTCAGCGTCGTGGACGCCCCGTCGAGTCTGGGCCTTTCCGCCCTGACCGGCCATATCGTAACCGTCACCGGCTACTACGCCGGTTTGGCCGAGCCTGTACAGCGCATCATGGCCACCGATGTCGAGGACAACGGCCTGAACGAGATCGTCTATTTCCTGGAGAACTTCGAATGGCTCGAACCGTGGTCCGTAGCAAGCGGTGTCGGCCAAACGGTCGAGACGGATAACCTCGATGCAAAAGCGACAGCGCTTACCTCCATAACTGTCGATGGAGTGACTGCATTCGACGCTGTCGAAAAACTCGGTTACAAGTTTATCTACGACAAGAACGACAACAAACGCATCTACCTCCAGCAGAACTACCTCAAATTCGGCAAGACCGGCAATCACGCAGGTATCATTCTTCCTCCGATAGACAGGGTTCCCGAAGCAAAGGACAATGTGACACTCTCGTTCGACTGGTGCGGAATGCGCCAGGGGTCCGGCAAGATCGACCCCGTCAATCTGATCGTCATCTTCGAGAACGGCAGCGACAAAGTGCAGATCGACATACCCGAACTGGGATGGGAGGATGGTCACAAGCTCGAATGGGTTCGCGCCGAAGTCAGCCTGAAGGGCATTACGGTCAACAAGGATACGAAGATCACCATTACGCAGACGCAGTGGGAAGTCGGAACAGCCAACCGCTGGTTCCTCGACAATATCAAAATATCCGAACCGATCAAACTCTGATAACAGGAACCCTGTAAAACGAAATCAGCCGTTGACCCGTGAGTCAACGGCTGATTTTTTTCAGCGGAGGCGCAAAAAAAACCGAAGTTTTCGCTCCGTTCCGCCGGCTACCGGCCCGCTCGCCGGAGGAAACACTCGATCGTGTTCTCCATCAAGCAGCAGATCGTCATAGGCCCGACGCCGCCCGGCACGGGCGTGATCACCGAGGCCTTGGGTTCGATGGCCGCAAAATCGACATCGCCGCACAGTTTGCCCGTCTCCGGGTCGCGGTTCACCCCCACGTCGATCACCACGGCGCCCGGCGACACCATCTCCGCCGTGACGAACTTCGGCCGCCCGATGGCCACCACCAGAATCTCCGCCCCGCGCGTCACTTCGGCGAGGTTGCGCGTACGACTGTGGGCCATCGTCACCGTAGCGTTCGCGTCCAAGAGCAGTTTAGACACGGGAAGCCCCACGATATTGCTGCGGCCGATCACCACGGCGCGCTTGCCGGCGATCTCCACGCCTGCGGCCCGCAGCATCTTGAGAATGCCTTTCGGGGTGCAGGGGAGCGTGCAGGGCTGTTTCTGCCACAGCGCCGCAACGTTCAGGGGATGGAAGCCGTCGACATCCTTCTGTTTGTCGATGGCGGCGATCACCTTGTCCTCGTCGATATGTTTCGGAAGGGGCAGCTGGACCAGAATGCCGTCCACCTCGTCGTCGAGGTTCAGGGCCGTGATGATGTCCAGCAGTTCGGCCTCGGAAACGGACTCGGGCTTTCGGATCGTGGTATTGCGGATGCCCACCTCGGCCGAAGCCTTGGCCTTGCCCGTCACATAGCTCACGCTGCCGGGGTCCTCGCCCACGAGGATGACAACCAGATGGGGCACACGGCCGTATTTCGCGGGGAAGGTCTTCACCTCGTCCGCCATTTCAAGTTTCAGTTTCGCTGAAAGTTCTTTTCCGCTGATTATTTTTGCCATATATCGCTCGTATTATCTTTCCAAATCGTCGAAAGCCCGGTGGCCGATGTCGGTGCGGTGGAACAGATTGTCGCAGTCGATGCGGGCCACGTCGGCCAGCGCATTCCTCCGCGCTTCGGCCAGGTCCCTGCCCTTGCCCACCACGAACAGCACGCGGCCTCCGTTGGTGAGAATCCGCCCGCCGTCGGCCCGGGTTCCCATGTGATAAACAGCCCCTTCGACGCGGTCCAGGCCCTTGATTTCGTGTCCTTTTTCGTAGTCGCCCGGATAGCCCTTCGAGGCCAGCACGATGCCCAGCGCGGCGAAATCGTGCCACTCCAGCTGCGTATCGCGTCCCTCGGCCACGGCACAGAAGATGTCGACGATGTCGCTCTTCAGGCGCGGCAGCACCACCTCGGTCTCGGGATCGCCGAAACGGGCGTTGAACTCGATGACCTCGATACCCCGCGCAGTCTTCATCAGTCCGCCGTAGAGCACGCCCTCGAAGGGACACCCCTCGGCGATCATCGCGTCGGCCACGGGCTGCATGATCTTCTCCAGGGCATAGCGTTCGTCCTCCGCCGTCACGAACGGCAGGGGCGAATAGGCGCCCATACCGCCCGTATTGGGACCCTCATCGCCGTCGTAGGCCCGTTTGTGGTCCTGCGCCAGCGCCATCGGCCACACCTTGTGTCCCGAAACGAAGCACATGAACGAAAACTCGGGACCTTCGAGGTAATCCTCGACGACCACCTTGCCCTCGCCGAACTTATCGTCGAGCAACATATCCCGCAACGCCGCTTCGGCCTCGGCCATCGTCCGGGCGATCACCACGCCTTTTCCGGCGGCCAGTCCGTCGTATTTCAGCACTGCGGGCAGAGGACGCCCCTGCACATAGGCCAGCGCCCCGGCATAGTCGTTGAATGCGCGGAATCCGGCTGTCGGGATGGCATATTTAGCCATCAGCCGTTTGGCGAACTCCTTCGACGACTCGATGCGCGCCGCAGCCTTCGTCGGACCGAAGATGCGCAGCCCCGCGGCCCTGAAGCAGTCGACGACACCCGCCGCCAGCGCCACTTCGGGACCCACGACCGTGAGGCCGATGCCCCGCTCCGCGGCAAAGTCACGCAGGCGTTCCACCTCGGTTTCACGAATGGCCACGCACTCGGCCTGCCGGGCGATGCCCGCATTCCCGGGTGCGCAGTAAATTTTTTCAACCTGCGGCGAACGCGACAGCGCGTCGACAATGGCGTGTTCGCGGCCTCCGCCGCCGATAACCAGTACCTTCATAAACAAAATTCCTTTTTATCGCAGAATAAACTCCGCAGATTCCGGCACTTTTTTCCGCAAAAAGTGCCACAAAAACTCTCCGACGATACCTCCGCCTGCCCGGAACGGTCTAACGCTGGCTCCGGGCGACTATTCGCGGGTTTGTAAACAAACCGTCCCCTCCG
>ERZ824598.1968-NODE-1968-length-23189-cov-4.771289_pt1 | contig 23189 bp, 25 predicted proteins | sample MGYA00519934_ERZ824598 | MGnify/ENA primary metagenome ERZ824598 (study PRJEB31778, sample SAMEA3449177) | human gut metagenome | biome: human gut; feature: human-associated habitat; material: faeces | place: United Kingdom | collected 2010/2012 ...
GCGGCGCGAACGTCAAGTATCTGCTGGATTTCGACAAGGTCTTTCCAAACGTGCAGACCATCATGATGATGGAAAACTACCGTTCCACGCCGGAGATTTTGGCGGCGGCGAACTCGCTGATCGCAAAAAACGGCCACCGCATCAAAAAGGACCTGCTCCCGACGAAGCCCTCGGGCGAGAAGGTCGTCTGCCACTTTGCCGACACGCAGGAGGCGGAGGCGCAGTGGATGGCGGGCGGGATGCAGCGGCTGCATGATCGCGGCGTGCCGCTGCGGGATATGACCGTCCTCTACCGCGCGCACTATGTGACGCGCGCGGTGGAAGAGGCGTTGATGCACGAAAAAATTCCCTATACGATCTACTCCGGCGTGCAGTTTTTCGACCGCATGGAGATCAAGGACGCACTTTCATATTTGCGGATGATTGCCTATCAGGACGATCTGTCGTTTCGGCGCATCGCCAACGCGCCGAAGCGAAACCTCGGCAAGCGGCGCATGGCCTTTTTACAGGAGACGGCGGAAAAAGAGGGGACGAGCCTCTATATAACGCTCAAAAACCACCTCGAAGACAGCGTGTTCAACGGCACGAAGGCAAAGCAGTTCGTCGATCTGATCGAGCGCTTTTCGCACTCGTATCAGGGTCGGCCCATCTCTGAGGTGCTCTCGGATATTCTGGACAAGAGCGGGTATGAAAAGGCGCTGCGCACCGAGGGCAGTCAGGAGCGGCTGGACGATCTGGCCGAGCTCAAGCAGTCCATCTACGAATACGAGACGAGCTGCGGCGAGGAGAGCACGATGGAGCATTACCTCGCCCACATCGCGCTTTTCAGCAACGGCGATGTCGCCGAGCAGGGCGACAAGGTGAAGCTGATGACCGTCCACGCGGCGAAGGGCCTCGAATTCCCGTATGTATTCCTCTGCGGCATGAACGAGGGCATTTTCCCCTCGCGCAGGGTGCGAACGCTCCCCGGCATGGAGGAGGAGCGGCGGCTCGCTTTCGTTGCGCTGACGCGCGCGGAGAAGGGGCTTTACCTCTCCGAGGCCGACGGGTGGAATTTTGACGGCTCGCCGCGCTATCCCTCGCGCTTTCTGCTGGATATCGACCGCGAGCTTCTGTCGTTCACGCACGAGGTCGACGAGGCGCTTTTGCGCGAGACGGCAGACGACATCGCGCGGCGCGACAAGTATTTACGCGAGGACGACGGCGACGGCACGCTGCCCATCGGGCAGCGCGTGCGCCACGCGGTGTTCGGCGAGGGAACAGTGCTGGACGTGGACCTGAACAAGGGCGCGCACGTCATCCAGTTTGACGGCATGGGAACGCCGCGCAGCATTTCGCTGCGCGCGAAGCTCGAAAAGATCGGGCCATAAAATCAATTGACAGATTTATTTTGGAGGGATTTCGACATGAGAAAGAATTTTGGCGCACAGCCCTGGATCTATCCGTAGCCCGTGCTCATCATCGCAAGCTATGGCGAGGACGGCACGCCCAACGCGATGAACGCGGCGTGGGGGGCGTGGCTGACCGCAGCCGCATCGCGATGTATTTAAGCGGCGGCCTGCGACTATGTGGGCATCGAGTCCGGCAACAGCGTGCCCGACAAGGTGGCGTGCGCGGGCTTCCACGTGACGAAGAGCAAGCATGTGGACGCGCCGGTGATCGACGAGCTCCCGCTCGCGCTCGAGTGCAAGCTCGTGAGCTACGACGAGGAAACCGAGCTGCTGCTCGGCGAGGTCGTGAACGTCAGCGTGGACGAGCGTGCGCTCGACGAAAACGGCAAGCTGGATGTCGCAAAGCTGCACATTATCACGTTTGACTCGGCGAACCACGACTATTTCGCTCTGGGCGAAAAGGTCGGCAGAGCGTTCGAAGACGGCAAGAAGCTCAAATAAACTCTCTGATTATCCGCTCAAACAGCGAGCGGCGCACTGCGGGGATTTCCCGCGGTGCGCCGCTTTTGCGTATTTGGAGGAAAAATGCGTCATTTTTTGTGCAAAAGCGACGCAATCGTGTTAAAAACTCGTTAAAATACGTTCCTTTTACCGTTTGCGCCTCTCCCAAGCGAGTGCTATAGTATGCAGGTATGTGTATTTTGGGAGGGGTTCTATGTTTTCTGCCTTTTTTTGCAGCCTGAAGCAGGAATTTGCGGGCTACAACTCGAAAAAGCTGCTCGCCGACATGATGGCAGGCCTGACGGTCTGCGCGGTTGCGCTGCCGCTGGCGCTGGCGTTCGGCGTTTCATCCGGCGCGAGCGCGGCGGCGGGCCTTGTCACGGCCATCATCGCGGGCGTGGTCATCGCCATTCTCGGCGGCGCGTCGTACCAGATCTCGGGCCCCACAGGCGCGATGAGCGCGGTGCTCGTCGGCATCGTCGCGGAATACGGCCTGCAGGGCGTGTTTTTTGCCTGCTTTGCCGCGGGCGTTCTGCTGCTGCTTGCGGGCATCTTCAAGCTGGGTCGCTTAATTAGCTTCATCCCGATGCCCGTCATCATGGGCTTCACCTCGGGCATTGCCATCATCATCGCGATGGGGCAGATCGACAACTTCTTCGATACGGTGTCGGAGGGCGGCTCGAACCTGGAAAAGCTCGCGTCCTACGGCCGTCTTGGCTTCCATCCGAACATGCAGGCGGTGCTCATCGGCCTTCTCGTCGTGCTGGTGATGGTCTTCTGGCCGAAAAAATGGGGCGCGCGTGTGCCGGGCTCGCTCGTCGGCATCATCCTTGCGACGATCGTCGCGACAGTCGCGGGCATGGATCAGCTCGCTGTCGTCGGCGACATTCCCAAGACGCTCCTGCTCGCCGACCGCCTGTCGCTCGGCGGCCTGAGCTTCACGATGCTCGAAAACCTGATCTCTCCCATCGTGACGATCGCGGCGCTCGGCATGATCGAGAGCCTGCTTTGCGGCGCGTCGGCCTCGCGCATGAAGGGCGAAGCGTTCAACGCCGATCAGGAGCTGATCGCGCAGGGCGTGGGCAATATCCTGCTGCCGCTCTTCGGCGGCGTGCCCGCGACCGCGGCCATCGCGCGCACGAGCGTGGCGGTCAAGTCCGGCCAGCAGACGCGCCTTACGAGCGTGTTCCATTCGCTGTTCCTGCTTGCCTCGATGTTTCTGCTCGGCGGCGTGATGGCGCGCCTGCCGCTCTCGGCGCTCGCGGGCGTGCTGATGGTGACGGCGTGGCGCATGAACGATTGGGAGGGCATCCGCTACATCTTCCGCCACAAGTTCAAGTCCGGCATCAGCCAGTTTTTGATCACGATGCTCGCGACGGTCATCTTTGACCTGACGGTTGCGATCCTGCTCGGCGTGGTGTATTCCGCCATTTTGTACATGGCGAAGTCGAGCCACATCCATGTGAACTTCTCCGATATCGACGCGAACAAGCTGCGCTCGGTGGAGGGTAAGCCCCCCATTCTTGAGACCTCCGGCGTGGCGTACATCACGGGCGCGCTCTTCTTCGGCGCGGTGGATGAGTTCAACCACCGCATGGCGGAGATGCCGCAGTACGACCACATCATTTTGTCGATGCGCGGCATGCCGAGCGTGGACGTCTCCGGCGCTCAGGCGATGCTCGAACTGTGCGAGTCGCTCAAAAGTCAGGGCAAGACGGTCGCCTGCTGCGGTATGACCGAGGCGGTGCGCAGCTACTTTGACCGCGCGGGCATCACCGAGCTTCTCGGCGAGGAGTCCTACTTCTGGAGCGCCGACCAGGCGATCCTTGACCTGCTGGACGCGGAGATCGTGGAATAAAAGACATAGAAAAGCACTTCCCGCCAGCGGCGGGAAGTGCTTTTTGCTGTACATGGGCTGCGAAAGATTTTATTTGCGCCGGTCACCCTCGCGTGCGATCTTGTCGAGCGATTCCTGCCGGACAGCCTGACGAAGCGCCGTCAGGTAGGGCGAAAAGGCGACGTTCTGCTCGCCGTAGGTGAGCTGGAGGTCGTATTCGTGGTCCTCCCAGGTCGAAATGTCGGACTCGTTGTGGGAGATCACGGCCTCGAGCTTGTCGAGCGCCTTGTAGATTTGGGCCTCCTGCGTTTCGAGCGCGGCCATCTCATCGTAGAGTGCGCGCATCTCCTCGCGGCAGGGGGAGGGAAGCGATGCGACCCACTGGTAGAGCAGCGCTTCCTCCGTCGATTCGTCCTGTGCGGTCTTTTCAAAGGCGGGGATATCGCCCGTGAAGCACTCGCCGAGGTCGTGGATGAGGCACATGCGCGTCACCTTGTCCATGTCGGCCTCGGGAAATTCATCGCGCAGGAAAAACGCCATCAGTGCGATGCGCCAGCTGTGCTCGGCAACGCTCTCGTGCCGTCCGCCGGAGGTGTAGCAGTGGCGGGTGGTGTCCTTCAATTTTTCCGCCGTGTGCAGCGCGGCGAGCAGTTCGCTTGGTCTCATGCGTCTCCTCCATTGTCGTTTTCTGGTATTTTACCAGAGGCGGAAACGACTTGCAAGGAAAAGAAAGAAGAGAGATTCCCATTCCCAGCGGCATATGATATCATGAATGCAAGAAAATTTGGCGTCCGGTGAAACAAAACGGGCGCGGAATGCGTCTAAATAAGCAGAAGCAAGAAGATTTGAGAGAGACCCTCCCATGCGGAGGGCAGAGAGGAGAATTTATGAAGCTTGCGGCGGATTTTCGGCAGGCGGCGCGCGAGGCGCTGCGCGGCAAGTGGCCCATCGCCATTCTGATCGGCCTTGTGGCGGTGCTGCTCGGCGGCGCAGGGAGCGGCGGTCCGGAGGTCAAATTCAATTACGATGTGTCCTCGGGCGTGTCGACGACGTTTGGCTACGGCGGACAGACGATTTACTCCACAGGCTACGGTTTGGACCCGAAGTGGAGCGGACTGCTCGTCGGCGGTGCGGTCTATCTCATCGTGATCGCGCTCGTGTTGGCGGCGGCGTACTTCATCCTCGGCAGCATCGTGGGCGTGGGGTATGCTAAATATAACCTCGGCCTTGTCGACCGCACGGAGCCGGGCTTTGAGGCGCTGTTCGCCTATCTTCCGAACTGGAAGACGACGACGCTGACGCGGCTTTGGAAGGGCCTCTATATTCTGCTGGGGACGATCCTGCTCGTCATTCCGGGACTGATTATGGGCTACACCTACGCGATGACGGACTACATTTTGGCCGAGCACCCGGACATGGCGCCGGGCGAGGTGATGAAGGGCTCGAAGGCAATGATGGAGGGCAACCGCTGGCGGCTGTTCTGCCTGCAATTCAGTTTCATCGGCTGGATGCTCCTCAGCTCGCTGACGTTCGGCCTTGGCAACCTTGCGCTGCGCCCCTATCAGGAGGCGGCATACGCCGCGTTCTACCGCGAGGTATCGCTCGGGTAAAAAGATAGAGAGAAACAAAACGCGCCCCGCGGATCATCCGCGGGGCGTATTTTTGCTGTGATGGAAAGCTTACTTTGCGCTGTCGTTTGCGAGGGCCTGGTCGATCAGCTTCTGGAGTGCTGCCATGTTGTCCTCATTGTCGATGCCGCCGAGCATCGCCTCACCGACGATGGCACCGCTGCGGTCGATGACATAGGTGGTCGGAAAGGCCATGATGTCGCCCGCAAAGTCGCCGGCTGCGCTGTCGGAGGGGAAGTAGATGTTCTGGTAGCTTGCACCCTTGGACTCAAGCAGGTTCTTGGCCGTGCTGATCGCATCGGCGTTGCCGTCGAGCGTATCGACGTTGATGCCGACGACCGCGCCGCCCTGCTTCTTGAGCGTTTCATTGAGGGCGTTCAGCTCACCAAGCTCCGCCACGCAGGGCTTGCAGCCGCTGAACCAGAAGTTCACGACCGTCACGGCGTTCTGGGAGAAAATGCTGTTGTCCACATCGTTGCCGTCAAGGTCCTTGCCGGTGAAGGCGGGGAAGGCCGGGACGGAATCGTTCATGCCGCCGTCTTCACTGTCGCCCGCGGGCTGGAGGGCGGCATACTGCTCCTGCAGGGGCTGGATCTGGTCTTCAAGGTCACGGATCTTCTCGGAGCCTTCGGTCAGCGTCTTGAGTTCGTCCTCGGTGAACTGATCCTTCACGAGGTCGAGGGCGGCAAGCAGGTAAGCGCCGTAGTTCGATTCATCGGGGATCTCGTCGCGCTTTTCGTTCATGGCGGCGAAGAGCTTCTGCCACAGCTCAAGGTTCTCTTCCATGATGGCGTTTTCCTTGTCGGCGAGCTCCTGGATTTGAGCGTAGATCTCCTCGGCGGTCGCGCCCTGCGCATCGCCATCGCCCTTGCCGTCACCCTTGCTGCCGCAGGCGGCGAGGGAAAGCGTCAGCGCAAAGGCGAGCAGCAGTGTAATGATCTTCTTGAAATTCATGGTTTATTCTCCTTTGTTTTCTTCAATGATCGGTTTTTGAGACAATTTGGAACATGCTCCGCTGCCACCGAAGGCGTAGCGGAAGCGGACGGCCTCCGTCGGGCAGGCGGTCACGCATTTGCCGCAGCGGATACATTCGCTGTGATTCGGCGTTTTGGTCACATCCACGTCCATGGGGCAGGTCCTTGCGCACTTGCCGCAGGAGACGCATTTGTTCTCGTCAACGTGCATCGACAGCAGCGACACGCGGTTGAAGAGCGCGTAGAACGCGCCGAGCGGGCAGAGCCACTTGCAGAACGGGCGGTAGAAGATGACGCTCAGCACGACGACCGTGATGAGCACGCAGAGCTTCCACGAAAAGAGCTTGCCGAGCGCCGCGCGGATGGGTGCGTTCGTCAGCGAGAGTGGGATCGCGCCCTCGAGCACGCCCTGCGGGCAGAGATATTTGCAGAAGAACGGGTCGCCCATGCCAGCTTCGTTCACCACAAGCACCGGCAGCAAAAAGACCATCACCACCAGAATGACATATTTAAGGTAGGTCAGCGGCTTTAAGCGCTTGGTGGAGAACTTTTTGGTCGGGATCTTGTGCAGGAGCTCCTGAAACCAGCCGAACGGGCAGAGGAAGCCGCAGATGAAGCGGCCCAGCAGCACGCCAAGCAGGATGAGGATGCCGGTGATGTAATAGGAAAACTGAAATTTGGACGAGCCGACGACAGCCTGAAACGCGCCGATGGGACACGCGCCCGCCGCACCCGGGCAGGAGTAGCAGTTCAGCCCCGGCACGCAGACGGTCTTGCCCGCGCCGCGGTAGAGCTCACCTTTGAAAAAGTTCGGCAGGTGGAGGTTGGTCAAAAGTGCCGCACAGGCCTGCACCAGACCGCGCCAGCGGGCGAGCAGAAAGGAAAATGGTTTTTTCTTATCCAATGCCCACACACTCCAGACATAGTTTGATCGCCTTGTTCAGCACCGTGTCCGCCTCGCCGCGCATCACACCGCAGACGAGAAATGCGAGGCCAAGCAACAGAAAAAGGATCTGCGCCGCGGCCTTTTTGCTCAGTTGCTTACGCAAAAAATCACCCTTTCTGTTTGCACTGTGGCATAGCCTACACGAGGGAAGTGAATGCATTATGAACGTGGTGCTAAGAAAATCTTAAGATTTTTCCGAGAGGAATTCCACAAGGTGAGGTTCCAAAAAATCGAGGAACGTCCGCGCGGCGGGGGAGAGGTCCGGCAGCGTCGCCGCGCCGATCTCGATGATCTGCGGCGGGTCGAGCGGCAGGATGCGCACGCCGCCCGCAAAGGCGCGGCCATTGAGCGCGTTGTTCATGGCGAGGCCGAGACCGGCCTCGACCATCGAGTAGGTCGCAAGGGAATCCATCGTGGAAAATTTGAGATTCGGCGTGATGCCGCAGCGCGCGAAAACGCGCGCATCGAGGGCTTTGCCAACTCGTTTGGCGACAGCGGCAGCGCTACGACCTCCGTGCTCGTGGCACAGAATCGGGGAGCAGGGAAAGAAGAGCGCGTGAAGGAACCGTTTCGCAGCAGCCTTTTTCTGATGCTTGCGATGTCGCTCATCATGTACGTTAGCGCGAGCACGTCGGTCGGCTTTATGCTCGGGACGCGCAGCGGCGCGGCTTTTGATAAGTTTTGTGAAGTATCGCCGCTGATCGAAATGCGCGGCAAAGGGATGACATTTTTGAGAAAGCACGAGGTTTTTGCCCATATGGGAAAACCATGTCGAAAGAGAAAAACTTTTGTAAGAGACGCGCTCTGCTTGCTGAACTTCTGTAAAGTGAAACTATTTTACAATTCTTCAAAATGGTAGCGCGGCTTGCCGGCGCTTTTCTTGCCATATTCGATGGCTCTTGTCGGGCAATAGCAGATGCAGGCCATGCACTGTGTGCAGTTGGTTCCCCAGACGGGACGGGCGTTTTGCAGTGTGATGTTATTCAGCGGGCAGAGCTTTTCGCATTTGCCGCAGCCGATGCAGACATCGCTTGCAGTAAAGGGATTTGCCTTCACAAACAGCGGATAGAAAACCGGGTTCACCGCGCTGCTCGCGATGCGGTCGTAGAGTTTTTTGCGCGGCGGCGAGAACATGTGTCCTGCGCGGATCGCGGCGATCGCGCGGTCGATGAACGGCTCGGCTTTGGCGACGATCCGGCGCGCCTCCTCGACGGTTGGTGCGTTGAACATGGCGATGAAATTCTCCGGCATGACGATCTGCGCCGTGCCCATGTAGACGAGGCCCTTTTCGCGGCAAAGCGCGCGGTTGTACTTCGCGGCGTTGCCGATCTCGCTGCCGCAGTCCATGACGAACCACGTTTCCCTCGCGCCGCGCAGCTCTGTTCGCAGCAGATGGTCGCGCACGATGCGCGGGATGCGCCAGGCGTAGGTCGGCATGACGAGGACAAGCCGTCCGTTGACGGCGAGCGGTGTTATGTCGCCTGATTTGATGCGGTCATTCAGGCTGATGAGCGTATCGTTCAGCGCGTGTGCGATGCGCTCGGCGATGTGGCGGCTGTTGCCGGTGCCGGTGAAATAGAGTACCATGGCGACCTCCTGTGTCTTTTATTGTATTGCCTCTATTGTACCAGCCGTGGCGCGCGCAGACAAGCGCTTTGTGTAGGAAAACCGGCGGAGTAAAGGGACTTGAACCTGAGAGAAAAATCGCCGCGGCTTTTCTTTTTTAACCGAAAGGGTCGAAAGAGGCATATTGCCTCTCGTATACTTGTGTTTCCTGCATTTTCTGCTTGCGGAATGGGGGCGGATATGGTATCTTGAACCATGTGTCCGTCGGCCGTTTTCGACTGGTGGTTCACATTCTCTAACTGAACGACCACCGAAAGGCAGGGCTTTTTCTTATGATGATCAACAAACGGCTCATCGGCGCGGTGCCGGAGAGCAAAAGATATATCGCGGGCAACGTCGCGCTGCAATGGTGCTCGCTGTGCGCGAACATCGCGATGATGAGCGCCGTGACGGCGCTGCTCGCCGCGCTGTACGCGGGCAGCATGACGCAGAGTAAGATCGTCACGACCGCCGTGATCGCGCTTGCAGCTGTCGCCGTGCGATACGGCTGTACCGTCGGCGCGTCGCGCATGGGGTATCTATCGTCCAAGGCGGTCAAGAAGACGCTGCGCGGCGCGATCTATGACAAGCTCCTGTGCCTCGGCGCGTCGTATTCCGAGCAGGTCAAAACGTCGGAGGTCGTGCAGGTCGCTGTCGAGGGCGTCGACCAGCTCGAAACGTACTTCGGCGCGTATCTGCCGCAGTTTTTCTACGCGATGCTCGCGCCGCTGACGCTTTTTGTCGTGCTGTGCTTCGTGAGCGTGCCGGCGGCGGTCGTGCTGCTCGTCTGCGTGCCGCTCATCCCCGTCGCCATCGCGGCGGTACAGACATGGGCGAAGAAGCTGCTTTCGAAATACTGGGGGCAGTACACGGCGCTCGGCGACACGTTTCTTGAAAATTTGCAGGGCTTGACGACCTTGAAAATCTATCAGGCCGACGCCTTCAAAAATGATGAGATGAACGTCGAGGCCGAAAAGTTCCGCAAGATCACGATGAAGGTCCTTACGATGCAGCTCAACTCCATCACGATCATGGACCTCATCGCCTACGGCGGCGCGGCGCTCGGTGTCATCATGGCCGCAACGCAGCTGCGCGCGGGGAAGATCGACCTTGCGGGCGCGCTGCTCATCATCCTGCTGGCGGCGGACTTTTTCATCCCCATGCGCCAGCTCGGCTCGTTTTTCCATATTGCCATGAACGGCATGGCCGCGAGCGATAAGATTTTCCGCCTGCTCGACCTGTCCGAGCCCGCACACGGCGGCGTTGACTGTCCCGCGGGCGACATCGTCTGCCATGATCTGCATTTTTCCTACGAGTCGGAGCGCGAAATTCTGCACGGCGTCGATCTGATGATTCCGCAGGGCAAATTTGTCTCGCTCGTCGGCGAGTCGGGCTGCGGCAAGTCGACGATCTCCGCGCTTTTAATGGGCAGAAACAAGGGCTACACCGGCTCGGTGACCATCGGCGGCACCGAGCTGCGCGACATTGAGGAAGCGAGCCTGATGCGGTGCATCACTTATGTCAGCCACCAGAGCTACCTCTTCAAGGGTACGGTGCACGACAATTTGCTGATGGGCAAGCCAAATGCGAGCGATGACGAGCTCTGGAGCGCGCTCACGCAGGTCAATCTCGCGGACTTTCTCAGAGGGGAAGCGGGGCTCGACACCTTACTTTCCGAGCGCGGCGAGAACCTTTCGGGCGGTCAGCGCCAGCGCCTCGCACTTGCCCGCGCACTGCTGCACGACAGTACGGTGTACATTTTCGACGAGGCCACGTCGAACATCGACATCGAGAGCGAGAACGACATCATGGCGCAAATTCACGCATTGGCGGGCCGGAAGACGGTGCTGCTGATCTCGCACCGTTTGGCGAACGTCACAGCGTCGGATGAAATTTACGTGCTGGAGCGCGGCAATATCGTTCAGCACGGCACGCACGAGGCGCTGCTGAAGCAGGGCGGTGCTTACGCTGCGCTGTGGTCAGCCCAGCAGGTGTTGGAGCACTACGGAGAGGAGGCGGCAAAATGAGAAAGAGAAGCGGTTTTACCGTCATGGCGCGGCTCATCAGACTCGTGAAGCCCCTGAGCGGCTACATGGTGCTCGCCATTTTGATGGGCCTTGTCGGCCACCTCTGTGCCGCGTTCATCACGATTTTCGGCGGCTTTGCCGTGCTTGACCTGCTCGGCTTCGCAACGCCCGTCGCGCTCAAGACGACGTTTATCTGTGTGCTGCTCTTCGCGCTCGTGCGCGGCATCTTCCGCTACGCCGAGCAGTCCTGCAACCACTTTATCGCTTTCAAGCTGCTTGCGCTGATCCGCGACAAGGTCTTCCGCGCACTGCGCCGTCTCTGCCCCGCGAAGCTCGAGGGGCGCGACCGCGGCGACCTTATCTCCGTCATCACGTCGGACATTGAGCTGCTCGAGGTCTTCTACGCGCACACGATCTCGCCCGCGGCCATCGCGGCGCTGTTCACGCTCATCATGTGTCTGTTCATCGGGCATTATCACGCGTTGCTTGGCCTTTTGGCACTCGCGGCTTACGTCTACGTCGGCGTGGTCATCCCGCTCATCACGTCCCGCCGCTCGGGCGATACGGGGATGCGATTCCGCACGGAGTCGGGCGCGCTGTCGGCCTTCGTGCTCGACAGCCTGCGCGGCCTGAACGAGACCATTCAGTACGATCGGGGTGCAGAGCGCCGCGCCGAGATGGATGCGCGCACCGATGCGCTATCCAAAGAGGAAGCCAAGCTCAAGCGTCTCACGGGCCAGAACATGGGCATCACGAACACGGCCATTTTGCTCTTCGACCTTGCAATGCTGGTTTCTTCCGCGGCGCTGGTGCAGCGCGGAGAGCTGACGTTCGACGGGGCGCTCATCGCGGCCCTTGCGCTGTTCTCGTCGTTCGGCCCCACGGTCGCGCTGGCAAATCTCGGTGCGACGTTGCAAAACACCTTCGCTGCGGGCAACCGCGTGCTCGATATTCTGGACGAAGCGCCCGTCGTCGACGAGGTCACCGGCCAGCCGGAAGTTGAGTTCACCGGCGCGGAGGCCGAGCACGTCACGTTTCCCTACGGCGGGGAGGATATTTTGTCTGACGTCTCCGTCCGCTTCCCGGAGGGGAGCGTTGTCGGCATTGTGGGCCGCAGTGGCAGCGGAAAATCGACGCTTTTAAAGCTCCTGATGCGCTTCTGGGATGTGCAGAAGGGCCGCGTCCGTCTGTCAGGCACGGACGTTTCCCGCATCAACACGGGGAATCTGCGCGAGATGGAGAGCTTCGTCACGCAGGAGACGCATCTCTTCCGCGACAGCATCAAAAATAACCTCCGCATCGCAAAGCTCGACGCGACGGACGACGAGATCGTCGCGGCCTGCAAAAAGGCCGCCGTGCACGAATTCATCATGACGCTGCCGCAGGGCTACGACACGCCGGTCGGCGAGCTGGGCGACACGCTTTCGGGCGGCGAGCGCCAGCGCCTCGGACTCGCCCGCGCGTTTCTGCACGACGCGCCGCTGATGCTCCTTGACGAGCCGACGAGCAATCTCGACAGCTTGAATGAGGCGGTCATCCTGAAATCGCTGCACGAGCAGTGCGCGGGCAAGACCGTCGTGCTCGTGTCGCACCGCGCGTCGACCATGCGCATCGCCGACACGGTCTACTCCGTCGAGCACGGGAGAATGAGCTGATGAAGAATATCGAAACCAAGCGCGAGCGCGAAAAGAGAATGGTCTCGCAGATGATCGCCCTCTACTGCCGCCGCAATCACCACACAAGCGGCGCGCTCTGCCCTGAGTGCGCGGCGCTGAACGACTACGCCCGCGCCCGCTCCGAGCACTGCCCGTTCATGGAGACGAAGACCTTCTGCGCCAACTGCCGCGTGCACTGCTACAAGAGCGATATGCGCGAAAAGATCCGCGCCGTGATGCGCTTTTCCGGCCCGCGGATGATTTTTTATCACCCCGTCGCCGCCGTGCGCCACGTGGTGGAGACAAAGCGCGAAAAAAAGAGACTGGAGAGAGAAAACCGATGAATCTGAAACGCCTTTTCTTCCTGATCCTCGGCTGCGTGTGCCTTGCGCTCGGCTGCGTCGGCATCGTGCTGCCGGTGCTGCCCACGGTGCCGTTCTTCCTTGCGACGGTGTTCTGCTTTGCAAACTCGTCGGAAAAGCTGCACACATGGTTTCTCGGCACAGAGCTCTATCAAAAACACCTCGACTCATTCGTGAAGAAAAAGGGCATGACCGCGCAGACCAAGGCCGGCATTTTGACGTCTGTGACGCTGCTGATGGCCGTCGGCTTTTTCCTGATGCTGCGAAAAGCGCTCTACATTCCCTGCACTATTCTCGCTATTGTATGGCTCTGCCACCTCGTCTACTTCCTCTTCGGTGTGAAGACGATCAAGACAGAATGCGAGGAGCAGATTTGAGTAAAAAAAGCGGCAGAGCCACCGGAATGCTCCGGCGACTCTGCCGCTTTTTTGAGAGAGAGGGGGAAAAATCATGCTTTTTCGAGGCGCAGCGGGCCGTAGAAGTAGCTCGCGGTCGCGCCGCCGTCGATGAGGAAGGTTGAGCCCGTGATGAACGCGCCCTTGTCGCTCATCAAAAGCTCGGCGACGTTTGCGGCTTCGTCCGCCGCGCCGGGGCGTCCCGCGGGGCATTTGGCGAACATGTTCTTGTAGAAGTCGCCGCGCGGGCCGTTGAACTCGTCGAGTGCCAGCGGCGTGACGATGATGCCGGGGGCGATGTCGTTCAGGCGCGCGCCGCGCTTGCCCCATTCGACCGCCTGCGCCGTGACGCGCTTCTCGTTGCAGCGCTTCGCCATCTGATAGGCATGGAGCGTGTCACGGATGTTCTCGGGCTGCAAAAAGTCGAGGGACAGCAGCTCCTCCGTCGGCGTGGTGGCGAGCTTTTCGTCCTGCTCCGCCGTCAGGGCGGGCATGCGCCAGCAGGACTGGCTCGAGATCGTCACGCCCACGCCGCCCGGTGCGATGGCCCTGCCGACCTTTTCTAAAAGTACCGCCGTACCGTAGAGGTCGACCTTTAAGATCGCCTCGATGGGCGCCTGACTGGGCGACACGCCCGCAGCGTTGACGAGCATCTTGATCTCGCCGTACCTCTGCCCCCGGCAATGAGGGCCTTGATGGACGAGCGGCTCGAGAGGTCCATCTCGACAGGTGTGACATCGAAGCCCGCCTCGTTCATCGTTTTGGCGATAGCCTGCGCATTCTCTAATTACTTGTCGCCTACAACGATTTTCATACCCGCGCCCATGCGGCGGGCGATGGCCGTGCCGATCTGTCCGGCACCGGCCCATAACATGACGTCTTTCATCGTTTTCCTCCTTACAGCAGCGCCTTGACACTCTGCGCCCAGGCGTTGATCTTGCTTTCCGGCGTTTCCAGATGGTCGCCGCCATTCGAGCCGAATTTCACCTGTATATCACAGGCGAAGTCCGCGCCGGGGCAGGCGGCCTTCAGATCCTTGATGACGCGGCCCGACCAGCCGCCGTTTGTCATAAACGGCACAACGGTCTTGCCTGCAAAATTCTGTCCATGCAGGAATGTCTTGACGGCGGGAGCCATCGTGTACCACCACGTCGGCGTGCCGACGGCGATGACGTCGTAGTCGGCGACGTTGACAGAGAGTGGCTTGAGCTCCGGCTCAAAGCCCGCGTTCACCTCGCGCTGGCCCTGATCGACCACATCATTGTAGCTGCCGGTATACGGCACGGCGGTGTCGAGCCTCACAAGATCGCCGCCGGCGACGCTCTGCAACGCTTTTGCGGTGCGCTCGGTGTTGCCGCACGACCAGGAGTAGTAAACGATCAGGAGCTTTTTCATTTTGCGAACTCCTCAACCCACTGGGCAAGCGCGCTCTTCGCCTCGTCCACGTGGCTGCCGTGGATGGCGAGGCCCTTCGTGACCGCCGCGCCATGGGCAGCCTTGCGGATGTCGTTTTCGGTATCGGAAAGGCCGCTGCCCTCGTGCGTGCAGAAGGGGTGGATGGTCTTGCCCGTGAAGTCGTAGTGCTCGAGGAAGGTGTAGACCACCATCGGCATCGTACTGCAATAGTTGGGGTAGCCGAGGTAAATTTCATCATAGGCGTCGAGGTCATCGGGCAGATCCAACACCGCGGGACGGGCGTTTTTCTGCCAGTCCTCACGCGCCTGCGCCACACAGGTCTTGTAGTCGTCTGAATAGGGCTCGGCCTGCTCAATTTTGTACAGCTCGCCGCCGGTCAGATCCGCGAGCATCTCAGCAACCTTTTCGGTGTTGCCGACGGAAATGCGGCGGTACGCGCCGCCGAAGTAGTTCTCTCCCGCGCGGGAGTAAAATGCGATCAATGCTGCCATTGTTTCGCTCCTTTCTTATCGCTTTGCGCCAAAAGCGGCGCATGGTTTTGTTGATACCACCATTGTAAACCGCCGCGCCGCGGGTATCAATTCCGGTTTTGCGGCTTTCCTATAAGAAAAACTGATATGAAAAAAGGCGGAGCCATCGGCTCCGCCTTTCTGCTTTCGTTCAGGTATCAAATTGTCCTTTGAGCAGCCGTGCGAATTCCGGCACGTAGGGGTTCAGGTTCTCCTTTTTCCAGAACGCGCAGTATGTGCGAAGAAGCGGCGCACCGTTTCGCACGAGCGGCACACGGGTGAGCGGTTCGGCTGCCTGCCTTTCGCCGCCCTCCAGCGGAAGAAATCCCCTGCTGCCCGCGACCAGAAGGCGCGCCTCCTCCAGATTCTCGGCATACAGGAATTCACTTGGAAAGCCGAGTACAATGCGGCTGAATTCCTGCTCCGCCTCGCGCTCCGGCGGCGGGACGATCAGAATGCAGGGAAAATTCTTGAGCTCTGCCGGTGCGACCGCCTCCATTTGCACGATTGGGCTGTGGGCGGAGACTTCAATCAGGGCGGGCCGGACTGCAAGGATCAGATTTTCGTAGGCGTCGGAAAACAAGCGGCGCTGATCGTTGAGCGTGATCTCGACCCGATCCTCGCTCAGCATGTCGCACAGCTCCCCGTGGCTGCCGTATTCGCCAGAGACGCTGACGTCGGGATACTTCGCTGAAAAGGCCGCGAGCGCGCGGTGAAATTCACCGCCGACGTAGGTGCGCAGGTAGCCGATCTTCAAGCTCGCCGCCTCGCCCTTGGCGATCTTCGCCGCCTCGGCGCACATGCGGTCGCAGTCCGCTGTGAGCAGCAGGCTCTTACGGTAAAAGTATTCGCCCGCAGGCGTAAGAGAAAACGAGCGGTTTCTGCGCACGAGCAGCGCAAAGCCCAGCTCACGCTCCAAGGACTGCACCTGCTGGGAGATGGCTGACTGCGAGATGAAATTTTCCTCCGCCGCGGCGGAAAAGCTCCCGAGACGCACGACGGATTGAAAGTATTTGAGCTGCTTGAGCATGATGCACCTCCTGATGTCTAAATGATAGGGATGAGCAAAACTCCGATTTTCTCATGAGATTGTACAATAAATAGTGCCATCCGACTTGTTCGAAGCTATATATTGTGACTCGGCTTTGCAAAACTCGCGTTTTGCTCAACCCTACTAAATGACGATCCCCTCGCAGTGGTCGATCTCGTGCTGGATGATCTCCGCCGTCCAGCCGGTGAAGGTTTTGAGGCGCGTTTGGAATTTTTCGTTCTGCCACTGGACTTTGACGGTCTGGAAGCGCTTTGCCTTGCGCGTGCCGGTGAGGGACAGGCAGCCCTCCTCGGTGTCGTAGGGGCCGGACTTTTTGACGATGACGGGGTTGAACATGAGCATGTATTCGCTGTCATTTTCAAAAGCGATGATGCGCTTGTTGACGCCGATCATGTTCGCCGCCATGCCGACGCAGCCGTCCTTGTGGGCGATTAGCGTGTCGAGAAGGTCCTGCGCGGTGTTGAGATCGTCCGCCGTGGCGGCCTCGGCCCTCTGGGCGAGGAAAACTTCAGCTTTGCATATTTCACGAATCATGGCGTTCCTCCTGAATCTCATGCTGCGGAGTAAAAAAGCGGGCCTGCGCGTCGGCGAAGCGCGTGTTGAACGCCTCAGCCGCCTGAATGCTGAGCACGTCGTCGGGGCGCATCATGTCGAAGGCGTGCATGTCAGAATGATAGACGTCCAGCTCTGCCGGGACGCCTGCGCTCTCACCGCCGACCATGAGCTGATCGCTGCGGACGCCGAACGCCGCAGCGTGCGCTTTCAGGTAAAGGAGCGCGGCATAGCAGTCGTCGATCGCGGCAGGGTAGGGGGCTTTTAGCGCCAGCCGGTATCCCGGCGACAGCACGGCCACGCCAAATTTCTTGACGAGGTCGATCGCGCGGGAGGCGTGCACCATTTCTTTCATCCCTGCGATGTATCCGCCGCCGTGCAGCCACAAAATGCCTGCGGCGTTTTTCGGCGCGGTGAGCGGCGAGAGCAGAAGCGCGGACACGCCGCCGTTTTCCGTCGGGATGCGGACAGCCTGAACGCGGATGCCGGGATCAGGCTTCATCGGGCGCATCGTCATCCTCCATTGCCGCGGCTTTTTCCTTGTAATTTGTGCCCCAGACGACCATGGAATCGAGGATGGGCTTTAGGCTGTAGCCGGTCTCGGTCAGCGTGTATTCCACGCGCGGCGGTACCTCGGCGTAGACCTTGCGGGTGAGCAGGCCCTTGGCCTCCATGTCGCGCAGCTGCGCGGTCAGCACCTTCTGCGTCACATGGCCGATGGACTTTTTAAGTTCACCAAAGCGCTTGGTGCCGTCCATCAGGTCGCGCAGGACGAGCACCTTCCATTTGTCGCCGATGAGCATGAGCGTCGTCTCGACGGGGCAGGCGGGTAATTCCATGGTATGACCTCCTTCGTGTTACAGATATTGACCGGTGATGCTGTCGGGGTTCAATTGAATTTCCTCCGGTGTGCCGGAGGCGACGATCCTGCCGCCGGCCTCACCGCCGCCGGGGCCCATGTCGATGAGAAAGTCCGCGTTGCGGATGACGTCGAGGTCGTGCTCGATGACCACGACCGTTGCGCCGTTGTCCAAAAGCGCCTGGAAGACGCCGAGCAGCACGCGAACATCCAGCGGATGCAGGCCAATCGACGGTTCGTCGAAGACAAAGACGGAATCGGTCTGCGTGCGGCCAATCTCGCTGGCGAGCTTTAATCGCTGTGCCTCGCCGCCGGACAGACTCGGCGTTTCCTCGCCGAGCGTCAGGTAGCCGAGGCCGAGCTGCTTCAAAATGCCGAGCTTCTGGCTGACGGTCTTCCGGTCCGCACAGAATTCAATGGCGGAGTTGACGTCCATGTCCATGAGTTCAGGAAGCGAGACGGTTTCGCCCGCCTTATTCATGAGCTTCACGCCATAGGCGGCTCTTGCGTAGCGCGAGCCGCGGCAGTCGGGGCAGGGAATGTTGACGTCGGGCAGAAACTGCACGTCGAGACTTACAACGCCCGTGCCGTCGCAGCCGGGGCAGCGGAGAGAGCCGGTGTTGTAGGAAAAATCGCTCGCCTTATATCTGTGCTCCTTCGCGTCGGGCGACTTGGCGTAGAGCTTGCGCAGCTCGTCGTGGACGCCCGCGTAGGTCGCGACCGTGGAGCGGACGTTGATGCCGATGGGCGTCGCGTCGATGAGCTTGACATGCGCGATGCCGTCGGCTTCGACCGAGCGAATGTGCGCGGGAAGAGCGCTGCCATTGATCTTCGCTTCCAGCGCGGGGACGAGGCTCTCGAGCACCATCGTCGTCTTGCCGGAGCCGGACACGCCGGTGACGACCGTGAGGCGGCCCTTGGGGATGTCGACCTCAAGCGGCTTGACCGTGTGGATCTGAGAAGTAGACAGATGAACCGTGCCGTTTGCGAACAGTTCGTCCTTTTTGGCGCGCTCGCGCAGCTTTGTTTCAGCCTTGCCGGAGAGGAACGGCCCAATCTGCGAATTCGGGTTTTCTTCGATCATTGGGATGTTCCCCTCGGCGATGACATGGCCGCCCTTAGCGCCCGCTTCGGGGCCCATTTCGACGATCCAGTCGGCCTCCTTCAAAATCTGCGTGTCGTGGTCGACCAAGATGACGGAGTTGCCGTCGGCGACGAGATCGTGCATCACACCGGTCAGGCCCACGATATTCGACGGGTGCAGACCGATCGACGGCTCGTCGAGCACATAGAGGACGCCAGTCGTGCGGTTGCGCACGGCGCGGGCGAGCTGCATGCGCTGCCGCTCGCCGGTGGAGAGAGTGGAGGCCGAGCGGTCGAGCGTCAGGTAGCCGAGGCCCAAGTCGATGAGCCGCTTTGCCGTGCTCTCAAACGCCTCGCAGATGCTCTCGGCCATCGGACGCATCTCCTCAGGAAGACTTTCCGGTACGCCGCGCACCCAGTCGACAAGGTCCGAGAGCGTCATTGCGCAGGCCTCGTCGAGCGAAATGCCGCGCAGCTTCGGCGCGCGGGCGGCAGAAGAGAGACGCGTGCCGTGACAGTCGGGGCAGGTCTCTTCCTTGAGGAATTTTTCGACGCGCTTCATGCCCTTTTCGTCCTTAACCTTGGCGAGTGCGTTTTCGACGGTATAGACGGCGTTGAAGTAGGTGAAGTCCAGCTCGCCCGCCTGGTTGGAATTTTTGTTGTGGTAGAAGATGTGCTTCTTCTCCGCGGGGCCGTGGAAGACGATGTCCTTTTCGTTTTTGGTCAGGTCGCGGAACGGTACATCCGTGCGCACGCCCATCTGGCGGCAGATGTCGGTCATCAGCGACCACATCAGGCTGTTCCACGGCGCGACCGCGCCGCCGTCGATGGTCAGGGAATCGTCGGGCACGAGTGTGTCTAAGTCGACGGTGCGGACGATGCCCGTGCCGCTGCACTTTGGGCAGGCACCTTGCGAGTTGAACGCCAGCTCCTCGGCGGACGGCGCGTAGAAATGCGCGCTGCACCCGGGACAGACGAGCTCCTTGCCCGCCGCAACGAGCAGGGAAGGTGGGACGTAGTGCCCGTTCGGGCAGCGGTGGCTGGCTAAACGTGAGAACATCAGACGCAGGCTGTTCAAAAGCTCTGTGCCCGTGCCGAATGTGCTGCGGATGCCGGGCACGCCGGGGCGCTGGTGCAGCGCCAGCGCGGCGGGAACATACAGAACCTTATCCACGCTCGCCTTGGATGCCTGCGTCATGCGGCGGCGCGTGTAGGTGGACAGCGCTTCGAGGTAGCGACGCGAGCCCTCGGCATACAGCACGCCGAGCGCCAGCGAGGATTTTCCTGAGCCGGACACGCCCGCGATGCCGACGATCTTACCGAGCGGAATGTCGACGTCGATATTTTTAAGATTGTGGACCTTTGCCCCACGAATGAGCATTTTGTCGATCATGGTATCACTCCATCAGCTGTGAAAAAAGTGTTGAAAATATACAATAGTATCCTTTTGGTAACTACACCACAATATTGTGCTTACTTTACGAAAGTTCTCTATGGCGCTATGATAAGGTCAACGAAAGAAAAATGCAAGCTTTCGAGTGAAAAATTATTTTGGAGGTATTTATCATGAACAAGACTGCTGACCGTACCGTAGCGCTGGACAAGGGCCGCGTGGACGTCTATACTAAAAACGGCGTCACCCTTTACGCCTATCAGACCCGCGACCTCATCGACAACGAGGTCTTTGTGCTGGCAAAGAAAGGCCACGGCGTCGTGATCGAGCTGCCGTGCTTTTTTGACAATATTCGCGAGCTGACAGATTTCCTTAAGAGCGAGGGTGTCACGGTCGAGGCGAAGTTCGTTGCCTATCACGCGGCGGGCGCGTCCTTCCTGCCGGAGGTCCCCGCCTACGGCACCGAATCCTCCGTCGCCTATAACACGACGGGCGGCGGCGCAGGGCTGGTCGCGAATTTCAAGAACGCATTCGGCGACAGCTTCGATCCCGCCATCTGCGAGGTGGATTACGTGCTGGAGGAGGGTGAGATCGAGCTTGCGGGTATCCGCTTTGTTGTGAAGCCCAATGCCGAGGCGTTCGACCTTGAAATTCCGGAGATCAACTGTGTTTACACGCACATGATGGGCCACGATTGCCACTCCATCGTGGCGGGCTGCCCGCACGCCGACGGCATCATTTCCCAGCTCAACTACTACATCCGCAAGGGCTTCGACCTGGTCCTGACCGCGCACTATACGCCTGAGGACCTGAAGGACGCGCAGACCAAGGTGGACTACCTGACGAACCTCAAGGAGATCGCGCTGGAGAGCGAGAGCGCCGACGAGATGAAGGCCAAGGTGCTCTCTCAGTATCCTGATTACAGCGGAATGAACTATCTTGACATGACGGTGGGCTTTTTCTTCCCCAATAAGTAAAACGCCCTGAGAAAGGAGCAAAACATGACGCAGGCGGAGCGGCGGCTGTACCTGATCCAGTCGCTATTGAACGAAAAAACGGAATATCAAAGCCTGAATGTGCCGCGGGACGCGGGGGAGCAGCGCAAGCTGCTGCGCTCGCTGATGAACGTCCGCACACCGAAAGCGGCGGACGAATCGTTCCTGCACGTGCAGGATGCGTATTTGCAGCAGGAGATGGCAGACGAGGGCATTACCGACCTCGACGATCTGCGGCCGGTCAGTGGTGACCTTTACCTCTGGCAGGGGGACATCACGCGCCTCAAGTGCGGGGCCATCGTCAACGCCGCGAACAGCGGTATGACGGGCTGCTACATCCCGTGCCACGCCTGCATCGATAACTGCATCCACACCTTTGCCGGCGTGCAGCTGCGTCAGGACTGCGCCGCGCTGATGGCAGAGCAGGGGCACGAGGAGCCGACAGGGCAGGCGAAGATCACGAAGGCCTACAACCTGCCGTGCGATTACGTCCTCCACACGGTCGGCCCGATCGTCTCGGGCCGCGTGACAAGAGAGGACGAGCGGCTGCTTGCGTCATGTTACCGATCCTGTCTGGAACTTGCGGAGAAAAACAGTGTGCGAAGCATCGCGTTCTGCTGCATTTCGACCGGTGTGTTCCATTTTCCAAACGAGCGCGCGGCGGAGATCGCCGTGGAGACCGGGCGGCGCTATAAGGTGGAGACGGGCAGTAAAATAAAGGTGGTTTTCAATGTTTTCAAGGATCTCGACAAAACGATCTACGAGCGGCTTCTCGGCGCAAATTGCGCGCCTGCGGCGCGCGCTTGACGAGGCGGATGTTGTCGTCATCGGCGCGGGCGCAGGGCTGTCCACCGCGGCGGGCTTCACGTACAATGGTGAGCGGTTCGAGCGGTATTTTTCGGATTTTGCGGAAAAATACGGCTTCCACGACATGTACAGCGGTGGGTTCTATTCGTTTCCGTCGCAGGAGGAGTTCTGGGCCTATTGGAGCCGGTATATCTTCATCAACCGCTATCAAAACGCGCCGAAAAGCGTGCACGAGGTTCTGCTCGAGCTGGTGCGGGACAAGGACTATTTTGTCATCACGACGAACGTCGACCACTGCTTCCAGAAGGCGGGCTTTGATAAAAAGCATCTTTTCTACACGCAGGGCGACTACGGCCTGTTTCAGTGCAGTGAGCCGTGCTGTCAGGAGACGTTTGACAACGAGAAAACCGTCCGCGCGATGGTCGAAGCGCAGGGCTTCACCGTAGCGGACGGTGTGCTGACGCCGCCGACAGATGGGACGCCAACGATGGCGGTACCGTCGGAGTTCCTTCCGGGCTGCCCGCACTGCGGCAGACCGATGACGATGAACCTGCGCTGCGACGACAAATTTGCCGAGGACGAGGGCTGGCACGCCGCGGCGGAGCGGTACGAAAATTTCCTCCGCACGCGGGACAGACAAAAGCTCCTCTTTTTAGAGCTCGGCGTCGGCTACAACACGCCGGTCATCATCAAATATCCGTTCCTCCGCATGACGGCGGGCAACCCGAAGGCCACCTACGCCTGCATCAACATGGGGCAGGCAAGCGCACTGCGCGAGATCGAAGAACGGTCGATTTTGATCGACGGGGATATCGCCGCGGTGATAGAAGAAATGTAAGCGTCAAACCTCCCCGCGTATAAAAAGGCCGCCATCTCAAAGCGAGCTGCTGCTCACCGAGATGGCGGCCTTTTATTTATGAGGCATATAGCATTCTTCCGAAGCATTTGCGGGAAGCAGGCTTTCAGCCCATGCTTTGTTAGTTTCGCTCAGCTGCGGCGCGTTTCGCAGGATCCAAAGCAGATATCGGTACGGATCCAGCCCGTTTTCTTTCGCCGTTTCCATTAGGCTGTAGATCACTGCACTGGCTTGCGCGCCACCGGGCGTATTGGCAAAGAGCCAGTTCTTCCTGCCCATCACAAAGGGCTTAATGCTGCGCTCGGCACGGTTGTTGCTCAGCTCCAGACGGCCATCCTCCAGATACC
>ERZ824598.1971-NODE-1971-length-23157-cov-4.327634_pt1 | contig 23157 bp, 23 predicted proteins | sample MGYA00519934_ERZ824598 | MGnify/ENA primary metagenome ERZ824598 (study PRJEB31778, sample SAMEA3449177) | human gut metagenome | biome: human gut; feature: human-associated habitat; material: faeces | place: United Kingdom | collected 2010/2012 ...
GTTCCTGATCGGTACAAGTGAGCATTCTATGATCGGTAAATTTATTGATACGATCCTTGAGGAGAAGTCACTTCCGCGTACCCTTACAAGCTACTCTCCATGCTTCCGTAAGGAAAAGGGAGCTCATGGTATTGAGGAGCGAGGTGTTTACCGTATCCACCAGTTCGAAAAGCAGGAGATGATTGTGGTATGTAAGCCGGAAGAATCCAAAGCATGGTATGACAAGCTCTGGAAGAATACGGTAGATCTGTTCCGCAGTCTGGATATTCCGGTTCGTACACTGGAGTGCTGTTCCGGTGATCTGGCAGATCTGAAGGTGAAATCTATTGATGTTGAGGCATGGTCTCCACGTCAGAAGAAATACTTTGAGGTCGGAAGCTGTTCCAATCTCGGAGATGCACAGGCGCGCCGCTTAAAGATCCGCGTGAAGGGCGAGGATGGCAATAAATATTTTGCACATACACTGAACAATACTGTAGTTGCACCGCCTCGTATGCTGATCGCATTTCTGGAGAATAATCTGCAGGAGGACGGCAGTGTAAGAATTCCGGAAGCTCTGAGACCATATATGGGTGGAATGGAAGCCATTACGGTAAAGAAATAATCCGAATGATTTTTGATGTGGTTCTGAGAAATCACACCATCGTAAAATACAGCAAATAACAAAACCGGTACAGACGGCAGATGTATCACCAAACATCTGTTGTCTGTACCGGTTTTTTTCTTTAGTGTATAGGAAAATGCTCGTAGCGTAGAGTGAGCAAGGGCGAAACGCTGGTTTTGCCCTTTTTTATTTCGTTTGATCCGGAGTTTCAGACTGGTTGGTGTCCTCCTCATCTTCCTCCCTGCGATGGAACAAAGGAAAAAGAAAGCTTCCGAGAATCGTAAAGATAATGTAGCAGGCGGCAGCAATAATGACAATTCGTTTGAACCATTTCAGATGAACGGTTGTAATATGATACTCTTTTGTGAGATTGTGCATTACCTTTGCCTGAATCTTTTCCTTCGGAATCGGTCCGATATCACGGCTGTCTGTGGAATGATTTCGGTTATCGCCCATCACGAAATACTCGTCATCCGAGAGGGTGATAGTCATATCCTCCGTATTCATGGGTTCTGCGATGTAATCTTCCTTCAATTTTTTTCCGTTGACATAGACCTGGTTATCCAGGATCTTTATTTCGTCTCCGGGCAGTCCGATGCAGCGCTTGACGATACGCTCAGAGAGAACATCACTGTATATGATCAGAATATCTCCCTGCTTAATGTCTGCTTTTTGATCCCCCACCAGCAGATCACCGTCTGCATATGTATGGTCCATGCTGCGACCGTCCACGGTAAAAAGAGGCATCTGCCGGATAAATATGATCAGAGCGATCACAGCCAGCAGAAAAATAAATTGAAGTGTATCCGCAAGAGAAAAACGTTTCTCTTTTTTGTTTTTATTGTCGGTTTCCACAGAGGAAAGCTTCTCTCCGGAAATGTTATCTGGTTCGTTCATGCTTGTTTGATCCTTTCGTTGATAATGCATTCATCTTATCACATCCCTTTCGTAATGTAAAATAAGACCGGGGTTCCGGCTCAAAGTTCAGAGAAATATTAGAAATCGTTTAGAAAAATCAAAAGCATTCCCAGACATCTCCCATTAAACTTATAAGTAACTCAAGCAAAAATAGGAGATGAATAAAATGAAAAGGCTGCACAGGAGAAGAAAAAGAAAATGGCTCCTGGGAATCATTCTGGTTCTGGTGGGGGTACGTTTTTTGACGACAAATTTTTATATGGGGAATATATCCCGGAGCGTAGATCAGTTTCGTCAGAGCCTGTCGTCTCTGGGACAGGATGATTTCTGGAAAGATAAAGAAGGACAATACCCGGAGCAGTTGATCGAACTGGCCAAAAAGAATCCGGAGACGAGACAGTTTGTGAAAGATTATCCCAAACAGGCAGGAAAAGCACAGAAGATTCGGTTGACTTCCTCTGATCTGACGGGCAATCAGGAAAGTGGTGTGCCCTTGTTTCTACAGTGGGATGAGAGATGGGGATACCGGAAATACGGCAATGATTTTATGGCATTGACGGGGTGTGGTCCCACCTGTCTTGCGATGGTGGCATGTCATACCTTTCAGAATGACAAATGGAACCCATGGAAGGTGGCAAAACTGGCGCAAAAGAATGGATTTTATGTAAAAGGACAAGGATCAGCCTGGTCTTTGATGACAGACGGGGCGGCACTGCTGGGACTTAGCGGGACAGAAATGTCCTGCGATGAGGATGTGATCCGGCGGACCCTTCAGGAGGGGCATGTGATCATTTGTGCCATGCGGCCGGGAGATTTTACCACAGCAGGACATTTTCTGGTTCTGTCGGGAATGAAAGATGACCAGCAGGTGATCATCAATGATCCAAACAGCCGTAAGAACAGCGAAAAAGCATGGAGGCTGTCGCGGGTGGTGCCGCAGATCAAAAATTTGTGGAAATATTAAAAATGGTATTGACTTATATTTTACAATATGCTAAAATATTTTTTGGTTTGTAAATCAAGCAAGCTATACTGCCGTAGACAGTAGGTGCCGATAGTTCGGCGTAAGGAGACCGCCTACCGAGGAAGGATGTAATTATTTTGATGATTTCACCTCTCTGTGTTTACGCAGGGAGGTTTTTTATTTTGAAGTAAGACTTCCCAGGCAGGAAAAAATATGGGACTGCCCAGGAAAGGAGATATCTTATGGCAAAGGTTGAATTAAAACAGCCAATCGTTGATGAAATCAAGGCGAAGATTGACGGTGCTGCTACTGTAGTACTTGTTGATTATCGTGGACTGACTGTAGAACAGGACACAAAACTTCGTAAGGGATTGAGAGAGGCAGGATGCGAGTACAAGGTATACAAGAATACATTCATGAAGCGTGCATTCGAGGGTACTGATTTCGCACAGTTAGATGATCTTTTAGATGGACCATCTGCCATCGCAATTTCTAAGGAAGATGCAACAGCACCTATCCGCGTTCTGAATAACGTTGCGAAAGAGGCTGAGGCTTTGGAATTCAAGGGAGCTGTCGTTGAGGGAACATTCTATGATGTTGACGGTGTTAAGTCACTGGCAAGCATTCCATCAAGAGACGAGCTTATTTCCAAGCTGCTTGGTTCTTTGCAGTCACCTATTACCAATCTTGCTCGTGTGCTTAATCAGATCGCAGAGCAGGGCGAGGGTGCAGCAGAGGCTTAAATTTTATTAAGAAAACAAAAACGAAAAGAAAATAATACGGAGGTTATAGAAATGACTACACAGGAATTTATTGATGCTATTAAGGGCATGACAGTGTTAGAGCTGAACGATTTAGTTAAGGCATGTGAGGAAGAGTTTGGTGTATCTGCAGCAGCAGGCGTTGTTGTAGCAGCAGCAGGCGGAGATGCAGCAGGCGCAGCAGAGAAGGACGAGTTCGATGTTGAGCTTACAGAAGTTGGTGCAAACAAGGTTAAGGTTATCAAGGTTGTTCGTGAGGTAACAGGTCTTGGACTTAAGGAAGCTAAGGAAGTTGTAGATGGCGCTCCTAAGGTTCTTAAAGAGGGTGCTTCTAAGGACGAGGCTAACGAGATCAAAGAGAAGCTCGAGGCTGAGGGTGCTAAGGTTACACTTAAGTAATTTAACCTTAAATAAAAATGACATATTATGTCCAATGACATGATATGTCGTGAAAATATGCTGGCAGAGATTTCAGAGATGAAATTTCTGTCAGCTTTTGTTTGCTTGTAAACATTGCCGGAATGAAAGGTGAGGAAGTTATGGCAAAGAAAATGACAGAAGGCAGACCGCTGTCTTTGATAATGGGATTTGCAGTACCCCTTCTGGTGGGAAATATACTGCAGCAGACATATAATATTATTGATGCGGCAATTGTCGGGAGAGCACTGGGGGCCAATGCTCTGGCGAGTGTAGGCGCATCAAGCAGTGTCCAGTTTCTGGTACTTGGATTTTGTATTGGGATTGCCTGTGGCTTTGGCGTACCCATTGCAAAAAGTTTCGGGGCAGGGAATCTGCCGGAAATGCGAAACCACATTTTTCATGCGATGTTTTTAACAGGGGTTTTTGCGGTTGTATTGACGGCGGTCTGTGCACTTTTCTGTCCGCAGATCCTGCATATGCTGTCAACTCCGGATAAGATATATCCGGGGGCATATCATTACCTGCTCATTCTCTTTTTGGGAATTCCATTCACCCTGTTATATAATCTGATGTCCAGTATTCTCCGGTCGGTAGGTGACAGCAGGACGCCGTTTGTTTTTCTGGCGATTTCCACGGTACTGAATATCGTATTGGATCTGGTATGTATTCTGGTATTTCACTGGGGATGTGCCGGAGCGGCAGCAGCCACGATCACGGCACAGGCGATCAGTGGAATTCTGTGTTGCATTTATATCTGGACGAAGGTGCCGCTTTTACGGCTTTCCCGTTCCGATTGCCGGCTTCACAGCCGGGGAGTACGGATTATGACGACGATGGGAGTGCCGATGGGACTTCAGTATTCCATCACTGCCATCGGAAGTATGGTTATGCAGTACGCCAATAACAGTCTGGACAGTGTCGTCTATGTTTCTGCCTTTACGGCGGCACTGCGTCTGAAGCAGTTTTTTATGTGTCCATTTGATGCCATTGCAACCGGTGTGTCCGTTTTTTGCAGCCAGAATCTGGGAGCAGGAAAAAAGAAACGTATCGTCAAGGGACTTTTTCAGGGAATGGCAGTCGCTGTGGGTTATGGTCTTTGTGCCGGTATTATGTTGATATTCTTCGGACGTATCCTCTGTCAGATCTTTATCAGCGGGAAAGAAGTGGAAGTGCTGGATGCGGCGGCAAAATATATGTTCTGTCAGGGATTTTTCTTCTGGAGTCTTGGCATTTTAAACACATGCCGTATGACCACGCAGGGACTTGGTTATTCCGGCAGGGCTGTGTTTTCCGGTGTCACAGAGATGGTGGCAAGGATCGTGGTCAGCCTGATCTTTGTACCCGTTTATGGTTATACGGCAATCTGCTTTGGTGACCAGACAGCATGGATTTCCGCCTGCATTTATATTCTGCCAACCTGTCTGATCTGTATGAAAAAAGTCGGAGCCGATTTCCGGCTCCGGAAAACAGCCTGAATTTTCATCGGATATACCCGATAAAATATGGTACCGGGTGCTGTATGTTAAAAGCGGAACGGTGGGAAAAATGGCCCGCGTATGGGACGACGGCGACAAGGAGGCGGTCCGGGCTGAGGTCTCGGAGGTTCCGGAGGTTTCGGAGAAGGACAGTGCGGCGGACCGGGCTGAGGTCTCGGAGGTTCCGGCGGTTTTGGTGGAGTACAGTGCGATGGCCAGGGCTGAGGTCTCGGAGGTTCCGGAGGTTTTGGTGGAGTACAGTGCGATGGCCAGGGCTGAGGTCTTGGATGCTTCGGTGGCTTCGGAGGAGAACAGTGCGGCGGACCGGGTTGAGGTCTTGGAGGTTCCGGCGGTTTCGGGCGGGGACAGTGTGGTGGCCCTGGTGCTGGTCCCGGCGGTTTCGGGCGGGGACAGGGTGATGGTCCCGGCTTTTGTGGCATACAGAACGGACAGCATGGAAAACAGGGTGGCGGGCATGGCTTTGGCTGAGGCTTTGGAGGCTTCGGCGGAGGTGCCGGCTTATGCTTATGACCGCAGAAGGTATCCAGCATAGAGTTTACATCTTCCCAGCAGTGCTTCAGATGGATGACCTTGCGGTTTAGCCGGAAATTATATTGTGTTTTCCGGGCGATACTTCGACGGATCGACATGCGATGGCCTCCCTTCTCACAGACTTCTTTCAGGGTATTCGGATTATTTTATGCGAAATTGCTCAAAATGTGCATAAAAGTTCGTTTGCCTATAAAGAACAGGACAGAAACAGTCGATATTTTTAATAGAAAACCATATGTTTTAAGCAGATATGTTCGCAACAGGAAAAAGGAGGTTCGGGAACATGAGTATATCATCAATTAACGGAGTAAACGGATATACAGCAGTAAAGACCGCAGAGACAGAGAAGACAGCAAAGGCGGCAGAGACAACCAAGGATCAGGTCAAGGACGACGGAGTTGTATTCGAGAAAAGCAATGAGACAAAGAAGGACAGCGCCAATCAGATTTATAATAAGGACAACGTGATCGCAAAGCTCAAGGCAGACCAGCAGAGCCGTCTGGACAGCATGAACAGTCTGGTACAGAAGCTTTTGGGCAAGCAGGCAGAGAAGTTTGATCTGGCCAATGGTTCCAATCTGGCAGAAACATTCCGTCAGGTAGCAGGCAAGGTGGATCAGCAGACCATCGACGAGGCAAAGGCATCTGTTGCAGAGGATGGTTACTGGGGTGTCAATCAGACATCGGATCGTCTGGTCAGCATGGCAATCGCTCTTGCCGGTGGAGATACGGACAAGGCAGATACCATGATGGCAGCCATCGAGAAGGGTTATAAGCAGGCAACCAAGGCGTGGGGAGAGGATCTTCCACAGATCTGTCAGGACACCATGGATGCCACCCGTCAGAAGATGGATGACTGGAAAAATGGTGTAACAACGGCAGAGGACTATTCCAAATACCTTAGTTGATTTATTTCGACTTGCGACAATTTGATTTTTTAACTTATTAAAACAAATGTCTTAGGACAGAGCTTCATAAGGACGGGACACTGCGGATTATATGCGGTGTCCCGTCTTGTGATATATGATATATAAATAAAAGGGATTTTGGCAGATAGAATCAGACATCATTTCGGATTGGAATCAGGATATTCGTTTTGTAGGCGTCATTTATGGTGATACGCATTATGCCATAATATTTATTGACGGTATTTTCGATGTTTCGGATACCGTAGCCGTGTTCTAAGTCGCCAGAAAATTTCTCTGGTCTGGCAGCAGGGGAATAGGGATTTTTCACAAAAAGACAAAATTTGTGATCATCCGTGGTAAGCAGTCTTATTTTAATATAACAGTTATCTTTTTGCATGTGGAGACAGGCGTTCATCGCATTATCTAATAAATTTCCGAGGATGATACAAAGATCATAATCCGATAGAGGAATCTGATCGGTGGAAACATTAATTTCATCAATAAAATCAATATTATGCTGATCAGCCAATGTCTTGTAGCTGGACAGCATAGAATCTATGACGATATTCCCTGTATTAAAAAGTGTATAGGTGTTCTGTATATCAGATAAAGCGGTTGTCAGATATGCAGAAAGCGTATCATATTGTTTTTTTTCAATGTAACCCTGAATCGTCAAATAGTGCTTTCTGGTATCATGCAGAATAGAACGTGTTTGACGGTAGGATGCGTTGATCTGTGTGTATTTATCATTTTGATATGATATTTGACGAGTTAACTGTTCATTGGCATAGCTTAATGAAATGCTTCGAAAAAACGCTTCCTGAAGAATATAATTTACAATATTTAACATAGCTAAACCAAAGCATAAGGTGATGAGAAATGTGTTTCCGGCATAAAGGATAAACTGCTTATCAGGCAGAGAAAGGAGGATGACAAGGGAAATGAAAGGAGTGATGAATTGCAAAAGATGATATTGAATGGGATATGTCCGTAATAGTTTATTCCATACAGCAGAGCTGAGTAGAATGATGGGAAGAGCCGTTATTTCGGAACCCAGATTCATCAATGCGTACAGATTGTCGGCTGGGTGTTTCATAAGAGCAGGATAAAGATTGACGATCAGCATACTAAAAAGGAGTTCACCGGCACCGATGCAGATCTGAAAATAAATGGCTGCAAACAGTCTCTGTTTTGTGGAACAGTCGTATAAAAAACAAAGCCATAAAATAGAGAAAAAACTAATAAGATATGTAAATAATTGTGAATAACGAAAAGATGTGGAAAGGCAGATGAATTGGTTTAAACCCAAAATGATTTCCATCAAAATAATATTTCCTACGAATAAAGGAAATGATATTTTGTTTTTGCGGTTTCCCAAAAAGCGATCCAAATAAATAATGATAATATATACATCAAGGATTACTGTAATAAGATAGCTTGCTGATTTCATAGTTCTCCTTTCCGGGACTCATCAAAATAGTTTACCTGATTGAGGTAAAGCTTTTGTATTTCGCTGCGCAGAGATCGCTTTAAAGGAAGCTGTTCCATGGTGTCCATAATAACTTGATCTGATGTAATATAATGAATGTGGGCGAGATTGATCAGATACCCCTGGTAGCAGATGGCGAAACCGTAGGAACACAATTTTTGATTCCAAGATTTAATGGTGCCTTTTGCGTTGATTTTTTTCTTCCCCAGCGAAAAGCCGATAATCTCCTTTTTGGAATCAATCGTAAAGAGATAAATAACATCATGCAGATTTACAGATTGCTGACCGCCAGAGGTGTCGATAATGGTGTACAGCAATTTGGAAGCCTGTATGTCATACAGAACCTCCGATAAAAGTTTCATGACAGCTTCATTTGTGAATGGTTTGGTTAAAAAGTAGTATGGATGGACGGAAAAACTGCTGATGGAGTACTCGGGATGGCTGCTTACAAAAATAATCTTAACATAGCGGTTGCTTTTGCGGATCTGTTTGGCAATTTCCAGTCCGTTGCTGTCAGACAATTCAATATCCAGAAAAATGACATGAAAACTTTCATCTGTTTTACATTTATTCAGTAGGGCGTTTCCGGACTGAAATGTGTGGACGTGAAAGTCGATATTGTTTTGAAATTGAAACGTAGTGATGATGTTGTGCAGTAAATTACAAATGTTACTGTCGTCATCGCAAATGGCAATATTAAGAGACATGGCCAACCCCTCTTTATTTACTTATATAGCTAATGATTATACCGATAATTTGGTTGATCAATAGTATTATAACATATAAAAAGAAAGTAACAAGAAATATTTTCTTTGAAAGTGCATATAAAAAATAATATATTACATTCATAATTAGCAAGAGAAAGCAGGAGCTGACTTTGAGATGCACTCTTTGAGAGGAAGAAAATGGCTTTGCCGGATGTTCTACAGGGGATAAAAGAATAATACCAAAGGACGCAAGCTCGAAGAAAAGGGTTAATATAGAAAATGGCAGACTACCCAGGTGGTTAGGAAGATAGATTGAGACAAAAAATATGAAATAAGAGGTGAAAGAGCATAAAGAACGTGAATTCATATGAAAACCGCCGGCACACATTTTAAGAGGAATAAAAAAGAGAACAAAACAAAATGCAAAAATAAATTTGTGGAGCAGAAAACCCAAGAACAAAAGACTGGAAGAAAAAATAATCTGGTCAAAGAAAAGCTCTAAGCAATACTGATAGATTGACAGCTCTTTATTGGAGATCACCTTTTCCCTATTCATGTGGTTGGCGATTTTTCTGCTTAGCGTGTAGGATATTTTCATTAAAATAAAGACCTCCTGATGTAGTAGAGAAAATAGTTATATTATTTTAGCTTTTGTTTGGCGAAACGAATAACGTAGTACAAGAGCGCAGAATTTCCCTTGAAATTGACAAGTTTTCCGGCACTTGAAAATTTTATATGTAGATTATGTTATCATACAGACGTATAAATTGTAAACAGTAATTTTAAGCAACGAGAGGAGGAAAAAAGATGGGATTTATTAAAAAAAATCTATTAAAGATGGAAATGTCCATTTGTGCCTTGTCAATTGCAATGGCATCAACAGGAGTGAATTTTTGCCGTGGAATGTGGTATGAACCGGAAATTCCAGAGGGTATGGACGCATTTATGAAAACGAGAAAAAGAAAGTAGCGGCCAATATGGGTGGGAGATTTTAGAAACTGAGGAGAGTTTAAGAAAAAATATGGATCGAGACTATTACAAAAAATCAGCCTTTGATATAGCCAGGCATGCGTATAAAACAGTTCCTTTGTATTATCAATTGGCTGAAAAGAAAAAGATTGATATTGATAATGTCAGTTTTGATGATTTACCAATTGTTGATAAAAAAGCATACATAGAGTCAGGAATGGCTTGTATATCCTCAAAATATATATCGGACTATCTTGCGAATAAATTGATTTGGACAAGAACATCAGGTTCTACTGGAAAATATACAGAGGTATATTGGAATAAAGAACAGGAAAATCTGTCACTTTTGGAATTATGGATGCTTCGAAAAAGATATTACAATATTTTACCAAGAAACAGATTGTGTTATTTTTATCCATCAGATGAACACATAGATGATATTGTAAAAAAAAGATATTTGCGTGCATATCCGAGAATATCAATATTGGATGATAGGAAAGAACAGATATATGAGGATATTTTAAGTTATGATCCAGAATGGATGATAGTACAGCCGTCGATTGCATTGTTACTTGTTGATTTAGCGGAAAAATATAACAGAACACCTGAAAATCTCCGGTATATTGAGTTTACTGGAGAATATTTAGAACCAAAAGTAAGAAGGCGTGTTGAAACAGTATTTGATTGTCGGACAGCAAATCAATATGGAACAAAGGAAGTTAATTCTATAGCATATGAATGTCCTGAAGGAAATTTACATATTTTGTCACAGAATGTTTATGTAGAAAATATACCGGGAAATTATGGCGAAGAAATCTGCGTAACAACACTTAAAAATCGTGTAATGCCTTTAGTTAGATTTAATGTCGAGGACAGAGGGAAAATTAAAAGAAATATTCACTGTGCTTGCGGGCAATATGGAGATGTATTATCTTTGGAGGCAGGAAGACATAATAGCTGGATTCATTTTGGACAAAAAGAAAAACTACATCCATATATTCTAATACAGATTATAAATGAGATTAACAATAAATTGCGGGGAGCAATTATACAGTGTCAAATTATTCAAGAAGCTTACGAGGTATTTTTAATCGAGATTGTGTTAGATGAACAAGATAGCTACGGTTTTATTTGTGAAGAAATAAACAAAAAATTTAGGGAAAAATTAGGTGATGTTCAAATAAACATTGAACAAAAGAATACTATAATGCCAAATCCAATAACAGGAAAACTGGCTAGCTTTGTGTGGAAAGGAGATTTAAATGATGATCTCTTGGAAGGAAGTTCAAACGTTAATTAAGAGCGAATTGAAAGAAATGGGAAAAGAAATAGATGTATGCAAAGAGAGTCGTTTGATAGAGGATCTAGAACTTGATTCAATCGCTTTAATGGATTTGTTTTGCAAAATAGAGGAGCAGTTTGGGGTAGACTTTACCGATTTGGAAGATTTCGGAAATCGATTTAATGTTTGTGTATCACTTTGGGAGGGAATAAATGAACTGGTTGAAAAAAAACATTTTGAAGATACAAAATTGTAATAAAGAAATTCGAAAAAATGAAACATATATACAGCTTCCTCTCGATCCAAATGTTGAATCAACAACGTATTTGTTTTATAGTACAAGATTAGCAATTTTGCAGGCAACAGAAAACTACAAGGAATGGTTAAAACAGTATATGATTCATATAGCCGTAATATATAATAAATCGTATACTAATTTTTATTATTTTGATGAAAAATTTGAAGATTCTATGTATATAAATGGGAAATTGTATAGGGAATTGCCCAATAATATTGTTAAATATATTAAGGAACAAATACGAGGTGGTTTATATGTTAATATTCATTTAGATGATTATTATTTGTCAGAAAAAGACAGGTATGAGAAAAGTCATTTTGTACATGAAAATTTAATTTATGGTTTTGATGATAATAAAAAAAGTTTTATGGCATTTGGATTTGCAAAAAGACAGAAGACCACCTGCTTTTATATAACATATGATGAGTTAAAAAAATCATATAAAAATGGGCGTATTTTTTATCGTCACGGAGCAAAATATTTAGAACAGCCAGGTTACTATCCGTTTTCGTTATATTGTGCAAAACAAAGAGAAAAGATGGAATTCACAATAGAACTTTTTTTAGAAAAATTAAATGAGTTTCTACATCCCAAAAAGACAGAACAGGTTGAGGGGGATATTCACATTTATGGAAGCAATATATATGAAAAAATATGTAGGGAATTGACAGATTCTACAGATGAACTAAAAACGGTAGATCTTCGCACCTTTCATTTACTTTATGAACAAAAAATAGTGATAAGGGATCGAATATCCTTTATCATGCATAAATATCACCTTAATGAATTATTAAAAGTAAAAGAGGATTATGAACAAATTGTAGATAGATTTAGAGATATCCGTCTTGTATATTTAAAACAGTTGTATCAAGAAGATGGATATGAGGTAGGAGAAATACAAAGAGTATATTCAAAGGAGGTAAATAATCGTATTGGGAACATGGTTAAAAATGCACAAAAGGAGGAGCGGAAAGTTTTATTAAATTTAGAGGAATTATTGCAAATGATAATTAAAAATAATATTACATATTCAGTTGATGCAAAAGGAGGAAATCAATGAAGAAGAACTTTATTAAGGGAATTCAATTGCGTTATCAATGGTTGTTGCAATGGTTTCCTGTACTCAGGAAATAAAAACAGCAAAGGGATTTGTCGGTGGCTTGTTTTCAGGTAATACATATCAGATTCGTGTAGATGATCAAGGAGAAAGGGAGGGATATATTGTAACGACAAAAAGTCAGAAAGCGTATGAAGGAATAAAGAAAAATCTTCAAAACGAAAAATTAGAAAGCGAGATGTATAAGCAAGAGTCTATTTTTGAAAATGAAAAAATTCTTGTTATGAATCTTACAAAGGAAGAAGCAGAACAAATTGATCAAATGAAGGATGTTGAAACTGTTGAAAAAGATGTGCAGGTTACGGCAAATGAGGTAGTTCCGGTTAATAAGGAAGAGGTTGACCGAGTGGTAAAGGAGAAACGGGAATTTCAGCTTGATCAGTGGAATTTAAAGGCGATTGATTGTGTGGAAAAGGAGATCGATTGTGGAACTCAAGATAAGGAGGAGACATCTCAGGAAAAGGTTAAAGTGGCTGTTTTAGATTCTGGAGTTAGTTATAATGAAGGGATTGATGTGTGTCAGAGGGTTAATTTAGTAAATGAGAGTAATATAAATCCTTGCTTTGAGGATGCAACAGGACATGGAACTGGAATTGCAGGAATGATTGTGGGCAACAAAGAAAAAGGGGGGCTTGATGGAGTATCAAACGATATTGCATTGTATTCGGTACAGGTTTTAGATCAAAATAATGTTGCTCCTGTTAGTCGGATTGTAGAAGGGATTTATTGGTGTATTAATAATGGGATAGATGTTATTAATCTGAGTTTAGGATGTAAATATGATACTGAAATTCTATCAACTGCAGTTCGGGATGCTATAAATGCAGGCATTATTTTAGTTGCTGCTGCGGGCAATGCCGGTGAGGACAATGGACAATTAGAGTATCCGGCTGCCTATAATGAGGTTGTAGCAGTCGGATCTAGTGATGAACATAATCACGTTTCGACTTTTACTTCTGGAAAGAATCAGATTGATGTGATGGCACCGGGAGAAAAGATATGGACTTATAGTATGTTAGGCGGCTATATGGCAGTTGATGGCACAAGTATCGCAACCGCCCAGGTTACAGGAGCTGTTGCCAGAGTTTTACAGGTAAAAAAAGATGCGGATGCAGCATATATCCGAAAGCTGTTGAGGGTAAGTACTACACGGGAAGATGAGTCACAAAAAGTTGGTGTATTGAGTGTAAAGAATATGCTTCAAATAACCGAAACAAATAGTAATATCAATGTGGATATTGATGCAAGAAATATAAAAAAAGATGTTCATTACGATGTTGATAATATTGTGTCGGGGTGCTGGGGAAAAGGAACCCATGAAATAATTGTTAGAACGCAGTATTCTGGCGCATATGTAGATTTAATGGCCAAAGCGGCATATACTGCAGATGAGTTGTTCTCTGCAGACAAAATGTTACATGGACAACATAATTATGTGAGAAATTTACATTTTTTGTATATGGTTGCAAGACGGATTAAAAATAGCTCGACAACTATTAATAATCAGACGAAATTAAACAATTTGTTAAATAGTGTTACGACTACGAATAATAAGGATGGTCATTTTGGAACGGATGATGTGAACAAATTAAGACAAATATTAGTGGACTATTTAAATATAACAGGAATTAGCACAAGTAATGCTGAAAAAGGAGCACGTGTTATAGGATTAGCATCTCATTTATTAGGAGATAGCTTTGCTCATCGAACGATGGTTCCCAAGGATGATACATTGGTAAGTTCGGATTTGTTTAGCAAGGATATGTGGGAAACCTTTAATTGGAAAAAAATACATTTTGTAATTGAAACAAGGGATTTGAAGTTTTTTGATTTGGCAACAACTAATTATGAGGATAATGTATCATTTTACAATCAGCGTTATATGGTGACTCGTACAAGCGTAGGTAACCTCTTAAGTATGTATGGAAGTGATCAGGCTTTTTCTGCGAGATCTATTTATGGGGTGTCGTATGATATGAAACTAAATAATCTTAAAGCTTATGGAGAGAGTAATGGTTGTGTAAATGATGGATTGGAGGCAATCAGTACAGACGTGTATCGTGTAAATAGGAATCATCGAGAACCTTCAAAGTATATATTCGGAAATGAAGACGACTTTTTACAGTATAATTATTTTGTATGTTAGGGAGGTAACACTATGAGAAGACATGGTAAAACAATATTTCTGACAGCAATTTTGGCAATCATTACAGTGTTTGTGATTATGGACAGAGGTTATACGGGAGCAGACAATACGACGGTTGAGACGGATGCTAAGAAAGTTGGTGCGGCAAAGAAAAATCCGGGACCATTCTGGACACTGTCACCAGATGAGCAAAGATGGGTTGATGTGGAAAAAGACGGTCTTTGCTATGATAAAACAATTGCCGTGGATATCTGGGATCATCCGGAGAAATACGGCTTTAAATATTTGGATGACGTGTATCAGCTTATTGCCTTTAAACAGGAATTTGATTCGGAAGGAAATGCAAAATATACAGATGTTACAGTTCCCGAAAAATTGAATGGCATCCCGGTGGTGAATCGTTATTGTTTTGAAGGGCATTACGAGTTAAAAAGCCTTCGGATAAGAGCAAGATACAGCTGCAGGAATGACATTATCTGGTCGGCAATGCCCAGCGGTGACCCCAAATCAATAAAGGGCTGTACGGGTCTGGAACATTACGAGCTGCCAAGGGATGTGCAGTGGCTCAGCAACGATGATCTGGCAGATTGCACTACGATCAAGTCTTTAAATATTCCAAAGAATGTGACTGCTATTATGGAGGATGCGTTTCGCGGGTGCAAAAATTTAAACACCTTTACGTTTGACAAGTTTTCCAATTTGAATAATGTAGACGGATTGCGTAAAACATCATGGTGGAAAGAAAATACACAAAAAAATGGTATGACAATTTATCAAAAATGTCTGGTCGATGCAGGAAGAAAAGGAGGAACGATCACTTTACGGGGGGATAAGGTGGAAAAGGTTCTGGACAGTGCTTTCCGAAACAGCAGAGCGAAAACAATCCGACTGGAAAATATAAAGACACTGAGTTATTCGGCACTGGCGTACAATAAGGCGGAGAAGATTGTTTTGGGAAAAGGAATCCGTACGATTCCGGAGGGTTGCTTTAGCGGTGATAAAAAACTAAAGGAGATCAGAATCACCTCAAAAGAAAAAATAATCTGGGGGAAAAGTGTTGATACAGAGGATAGTTACTATACCGTTGTCGGTTTGGAACAGGAAGCGTTAAAGAAAAATCAAAAAATTGACATCTATATTTACAATGACAAGCTTCACCAAAAGTCGCTTTACCGGGCGAATTTGTCGGCGAAGAAGGTGACACTGCATGTTCCGGCAAAAATGGTGTCGAAGTATCGTGATTGTGTGAAATGCAGGGTGGTACCGTTATGATACATATTGGAGTGCTTAAATGACAGGATCAGTAATTGATAAAATTGTGATACGCAGAGAAGCAGAGCATATAAACAGGATATACCCGGAGACGACTTCGCAGAAAAAACTGATCCTGTTGGTCAGTGACAATTCATTGGAGACCATCGCTCTGTATTGTTATCATATGATGAAGAGAAATACCGTGCTGTTGGTGGGAGATAAGAAGGTTTCAGATATCGGGGCGTTGATCAGACAATTTATGCCGGATGAGATATTTATGAATCGGAAGAAAGTGAGGGATGCGGAGGCAGAGCCGGATCTGCACAGATCAATGGAGGATTATCAGACGTGCTTTCCATATTATCAGTATGTGCGGTTTCGAAGGAAACGGAGGTCGCCTGATACATTATCATTATATGATGATCTGGCATTACTGATGGTGACCTCCGGCAGCGTTGGTAATGGGAAGCTTGTGGCATTATCTTATGATAATCTCAAAAGTAATGCGCAGGCAATTATTCAATCGCTGGAAATTGATGAAAATGACAGCGCAGGGGTGCTGCTCCCGGTATCCTATGTGTATGGTCTGTCGGTGGTAAACAGCCATCTGCTGGCAGGCGGGAGTCTTCTGCTTCCCGCAGGAAGTATGTTTCAGAGGGGATACTGGGACTTTTTGGAGGCCTGTGGTGTGACGTCCTTCTGCGGTGTTCCTTATACTTATGAAATCTTAGACTGGTTAAGGATATTATCCAGACCATGGAAGAAACTGAGACTTTTGACGCAGGCAGGAGGAGCCATGAGCCGGGATATGAAACAGAAGCTGCTGGAGTGGATCTATGATAGGAGGCATCAGGGTATTACGACACATCTGGCAGTGATGTATGGGCAGACGGAGGCGACAGCAAGGATGAGTACATTCTTTTTGGATCAGCATCCGGATAAGCTGGATAGTGTGGGAAGAGCTGTTCCAGGTGGGGCCTTTCAGATAAAAAACGGAGATCATACAGGAGCCGGGGATATTTACTACCGTGGAGCGAATGTGTGTCTGGGGTATGTGATGGAAAGGGCAGATCTGTCGGGAAATGCAGCTATATGGAGACAGAGTGCCGGGCTTTTGGACACGGGGGATGTAGGGAGACTTGACGAAGATGGATATCTTTATATTACCGGCAGGAAAAAGAGATTTATAAAATGTAATGGCGTGCGGATCAGTTTAGACGAGTTGGAAAGAAGCATAGAAAACAGATGGAAGGTACCGGTGGTGTGTATTGCAAAGGTTTCCAATGAGCAGTTGACACTGTTTATACGTACAGAGGATTTTGGAAACCTTGATCGGGTGGAACTGGAGGGATATCTGCGGCAGCTTGGGATAACGAAAGGACAGTGTCAGGTTCGGAAGGTTCGGGAATTTCATTACTGTGACAATGGAAAAATTGATTATGCCGGTTTTTGTGAAGGGCGGAATGGAGAGTAGTGTGGAATTTGAAAATAACGGGTTAAAAAACAGCATTGCCGGAACCCTGCGATTAGTCGGAATACTGCTGTCAGGAGCGTGGAATGATAAATATAAGCAGCCGAGGTTTGTGGAAAATGCGGCACAGGAGGATTTTTATCAGAGGCTTCTGCAGCAGATCGACCGGGGGGAGATCAACGAGGCAGAAAATGAATTGCTTGCATATGTGGAGGAGGCAGAAAGCAGATTGCTGGAAACACAGGAGAGAAGAAAGAGGGCGGAGGATACTGTACTAAATATGGGACTTAGTGTATATGGCTATATGAATGAAAAAGGGGATGACTTTTTGGAGAAAAGTCATTACTGCCGGGATGAGATTGAAGATGGGGTGAGGGGGCTGCTGATGCGGTTTGGTGTCAGGATTCCGGTGGAGAAAATCCTATAAATGACACTGTGGAATGCCTTGTGTCAAGGGGAGGATATTGTTATAATATACGCAAAGGTTACTATTCACAGCAGTTTTCTGTGGGTTCTGGCGGTCGTGAATAGCAACACGCAAAGGCGGAGAGTGCAGCATCCGGGAAAGCAGGTGAGCGTATGGCAAAGGTGATAAGCATTGGAAAGCAGAGCTTTTCGGCTTTAAGAGAACAGGATTATTTTTTCGTAGATAAGACCAATTTGATCAAAGAATGGTGGGAGAAGGGGGATGACATTACCCTGATCGCTCGTCCCCGACGTTTTGGCAAGACGTTGAATATGAGTATGTTGGAATGTTTCTTTTCGAATAAGTATGCAAACAGGGCAGATTTGTTTGAAGGTCTTTCCATCTGGGAGGAGGAGAAATACCGAAATCTGCAGGGAACGTATCCGGTGATCTTTTTAAGCTTCGCTTCCGTGAAAGCAGGAAATCCGGAGGATGCAAAAACGCAGATCAAGCAGGAGATCGTGAGACTGTATGAAGAAAACCGATATCTGTTACAAAAGGATATCCTGAGTGATAATGAACGGAAAATATATGATGGAACGACGGTTACCATGGGAGATGCTGCGGCACAAAATGCGCTGAAAAATATGTCGGCATGGATGGAACGTTATTATGGCAGGAAGACGATCATCCTTTTGGATGAATATGACACGCCGATGCAGGAGGCATATGTGCAGGGATACTGGGATGAGTTTACCTCGTTTATCCGGAGTCTGTTCAATGCCACATTCAAGACGAATCCCTATCTGGAGCGGGCAGTTATGACAGGTATCACAAGAGTGTCCAAGGAATCTATTTTTTCAGATCTGAATAATCTGGAGGTTGTCACAACGACTTCAGAGCCGTATTCAGACTGTTTTGGATTTACAGAAACGGAGGTATTTACGTCACTGGATGAGTTTGGAATGTCGGATAAAAAAGACGAGGTAAAGCAGTGGTATGATGGGTTTACCTTTGGAAAGCATCACGATATCTATAATCCATGGTCGATCACGAATTATCTGCGAAAGAGAGAACTTCACCCATACTGGGCATCGACCAGCTCCAACAGTTTGGCAGGGAAACTGATACGGACGGCGTCGGCAGATGTAAAGGAGAAGATGGAGGATCTGCTGCAGGGAAAGCAGATCACGGTGAATTTTGACGAGCAGATTGTCTATAATCAGCTGGATCACAATGAAAATGCGATCTGGAGTCTTCTGCTTGCCAGCGGCTATCTAAGGGTGGAGGATGTGGATTACCGGGGGATCACAAGGGAGCCATGGTATAATTTGAGCATTACCAATATCGAGACGCTGAGTATGTTTATGAACATGTTTCGCGGATGGTTTACAAGCAGCGATGCGAAATATGGAGATTTTATTAAAGCATTGGTGGAGAATGATCTGGATGCAATGAATTATTATATGAATAAAATTTCGATGGCAACGTTTAGTTATTTCGATGTTGGAAGTGGAAATAAGGAAAGCGTTGAGCCAGAGAGATTTTATCATGGATTTGTGCTGGGGCTGATTGCGGAGAGAGCAGAGGATTATGAAATACGGTCCAACAGAGAAAGTGGCTTTGGAAGGTACGACATTATGATGATACCAAAGGATATCAGAAAATATCCGGCGATCATCATTGAATTTAAGGTATGTGGACGGATGAAAAAGGAAACCATGGAAGATGCCGTGCAGTCTGCTTTGAAGCAGATTGCAGAGAAGAATTACGATGCAGAGCTGCTGTCGCAGGGGATTCCGGCAGACCGAATCCGGCATTATGGATTTGCATTTGAAGGGAAAAAGGTGCTGATCGGAACGGAACCTGCAGTCTGCCTTTGACAGTTATGCACAGGCATTGAACTATTATTACTGCCGTTATGATTTTATTGCAGAGCTTATGAGGCGGCTTACGCCTCCGGAAGCCGGGTACGGCACAGGATGATATCGTAGTCAGGATATCTTTCCTGTGCTTTTTTTAATGCCATGCGGGCAAGGATTTCATCCTGATAAAGTCCGTATGTGGTAGGACCGCTGCCACTCATCAGAGAGCCGATCGCACCATTATCCTTCAAAAACTGCTTTAATTCCTCCAAAACAGGATACTCCGGAATCGTAACAGTTTCCAGTACATTGGATAATCGGTGGGCAAGAGAAACGTCATCGTGGCGGCGGATGCAGTCGATCAGATGCTCGGTATCCGGGCGGTCTTTGATCTCGTCAAGCTTCAGATGAGTATATACATAGCCGGTACTGACAGAAATATCCGGTTTGATCAACAGTGCCCATAAAGGAGACAGGTCCGGCAGCCGGGTAAGGATTTCCCCGATTCCCTCGGAAAGCATAGTTCCCTTCTGAAGGCAGAATGGCACATCAGCGCCCAGAGAAACTCCAATATCACAAAGCTCTCCGAGAGTCAGTCCCAGTTCACAAAGCTCATTGACGCCCAGCAGCGTAGCGGCACAGTCCGAGCTTCCTCCGGCCAGTCCGGCAGCGGCGGGGATATTCTTTTCCAGATAAATGTCAAGTCCGTCTGTGATATGGCAGCGTTCCTGTAGAAGTTTTGCAGCCTTCCAGACCAGATTCTTTTCCGGCGGGATACGATCCGGCAGCTCCTTATTCATGGAAAAATGAATCCCCGGATCGGCGGTTTTGCGGATCGTCAGCTCATCATAAAGATCAATGGTCTGCATGATCATCCGAAGATCATGGTAGCCGTTTTCCCGGCGGCCGGTCACATCCAGAGACAGATTGATTTTTGCGGGTGCTTTTATTGTCAGTGAATCGCTCATAAACAGATACTCCTTTCGGTGGCGGGAACATAGCTTGAAAGATTTCGTAAAGAGCTATTGCTTCCCTGCATTGTCATTATGTTAAGTATAACAGCAAACGGACAGAAAGTACACCGTACGGAGTATCTCGCAACGCGAATTTTTGCTTTAAGAAAAAATTAAGTATTTTTTTTAACAAGATATGGTGTATTCTCTTGAAAATAAAAACAAGATATGGAATAATATATAAAGTACGTCTACGGACAAAGATTGCGGAAAGTGTGCAGTAATCCGTAATATCATACAATAAGATCAGGATACTTTTGCTTTAACATAACAATGGGGGAGAATACAAATGAAACGTGCGGTAGTTGTATTTATTGCATTGATAACAGTTTTTGCGGGCTTATTGTCGCATCAGCTGGGAAATATAAAAGCAGGTTCTGAGGGGCAGACAGACACCTCAGACACCGGATATGAATATTATACCGGAGAGGATCAGTCTGAGGAGGACTCCGGTGTGAAGAAGACAGCCAGACAGAAAAAAAGTCCGCTGATCAAGGTGGATACCAAAGAGGACAGCGTTACGGTTCTGGTAAACCGGCAGTATCGTATGAGTGCGGATTATATTCCGGCTGACCTGGTGGTGCCAAATGTACGTTTCAGTTTTTATGGCACCTATGAAAAGAGCTATGTCCGTCAGGTGACAGCAGATGCTCTGGAGAAGCTTTTTGCAGCGGCAGAGAGGGACGACGTGATCCTGAAAGCGGTGTCGGGATATCGTTCGTATGCGCGCCAGAAGGAGATTTATGACCGGAATGTCCGGAGCCGTGGCAAGTCAGCAACGGATCTTGTATCGGCAAAGCCGGGCAGCAGCGAGCATCAGACGGGGCTTACTCTGGATGTATCCAGCGAGTCGGTGGGCTGCGCACTGGAGGAAAGCTTCGGTGATACTTCCGATGGAAAATGGCTGGCAAAGAACTGTCATAAGTATGGTTTCATCATACGTTATCCGAAGGATAAGACGAAGATCACAGGATACTCTTATGAGCCTTGGCATATCCGTTATGTTGGAAGAAAGCTGGCGACATATCTTTACAAAAAGAATATGACGTTGGAGGAATATTATAAGACTACAACTGTAGATCAGCAGATCAGGGAGCCGGAGGGCAAGATACGGGACGTGCCTGACGACGATAAGAACGAGCCTGTTATGACGGCGGCACCGACACCAAAGCCAGGTCACAAGATCAGCTCTGTAAAGCCGGTGACAGCGACAAAGAAGCCTGTTGTCACCCGGAAACCGACACCGAAGCCGACGAAAAAGCCGGTGAAAAAGCCGGTGAAAAAGCCGGCAGCTAAGCCGACAAGGAAACCGGCACCGAAGCCGACGGAAAAGCCGGTAACCACACCGGCATCCGACCCGGCGGCCAATACCACCGATACGCCATCTACACCGGATGGAAGCATCCCGGAACAGGACGGAGTGGAAACTACCACAGAGGATACTACATCACAGCAGAATACCGGCGAGGATATTGATCTGGGAACCAAATAGTCCGATATAAGCACAGTGCAGAAATGGAGAATCGAATGAGAACAGTTATTGTTGTAATTTATCTGATACTTTATTATGTTTTTAGTATACCGGCATGGATCGTGGGCTGGGTGATCGGAAAGATCAACCCGGACATGAAGCCGAGATATGCACAGACATTGATCAGGAGAGCATTTAAGGATATTTTGTTTATTTCCGGCGTGAAGGTGACAGTGAAGGGACAGGAGAATATTCTTCAGGGGGAATCCGCAATGTATGCTTTTAACCACAGAAGCTATTTTGATATTCTGGTAGGCTATACCACGGGACCGATGCCACTGGCGTTTGTCTCCAAAGATGATCTGGCTCACATTCCGCTGATCACCCGTTGGATGAAGTATATGAAATGCCTGTTTCTGGATCGGAATGATATTAAAAAGGGACTGCAGACGATTCTGGAGGGAATCGAGCTGTTAAAATCAGGTCATTCTGTTTTTATTGCACCGGAGGGAACCAGAAACCACGGCGAAGAGCTGCTGGAATTTCATCAGGCGAGCTTTAAGCTGGCAGACAAATCCCACCGTCCTATTGTGCCGGTAGCGATGAACAATACAGATGATGCCTTTGAAAATCACTTTCCATGGATTCACAGTACCCATGTGATCGTAGAATATTGCAAGCCGATCTATATGGACGAGTTGGAAAAGACAGAGAAAAAGCATGTGGCAGAAAAGGTACGGGAGATTATCGGAGAAACTGTAAAGAAAAATGCCGCAGAGTTGTAGTTAGGTATTTTCAACTTGGCAAAAATGTGGTATTCTTATGAACAGTTTGAAGAAAGGTTTGGTTAAAGAATATGAATGAATGGATGATGATCATGCCGGTATTTGCAGTAAAGGCATGGCTGATTGTTACAATTATTGTTATCATTGCACTGGTTGCAGGTCTGGTGGCACTGAGCATTTACGGCAAAAAGCTTCAGACCCGTCAGGAGGAGTCACAGAAGCAGCTTCAGGCAGCAGCACAGAATGCATCATTTCTTGTCATCGATAAAAAGAAAATGAAACT
>ERZ824598.1976-NODE-1976-length-23131-cov-3.582640_pt1 | contig 23131 bp, 19 predicted proteins | sample MGYA00519934_ERZ824598 | MGnify/ENA primary metagenome ERZ824598 (study PRJEB31778, sample SAMEA3449177) | human gut metagenome | biome: human gut; feature: human-associated habitat; material: faeces | place: United Kingdom | collected 2010/2012 ...
CAGAGTTCATAGCACCAAGTGCTGCGAAACATGGTGGTGTATAAAGGTTGAACATCAGGTATGCAAGAGCTGCTACCTTTGTGATACCCATAGCCATTGCTACCTTGTTACCACTACCTACCAGTGCAAGCTCATCTGTATCGATAAAATTGGTCAGTGCATAAACAGTTGCAAGTGTACCTACTACGTTCTCCTTAGCGATAAATCCTGTGATGGATGCTGCTGCAAGCTGCCATGCTGCGATACCGACAACAGGGATAAGAAGCGTTGCGAACGGTCCGGCAATGCTTGCAAGGATAGAAGTACTCTCTGCGCCCTCTGCAACAACCTGCAGCTTCCAGTTGAAAGACTGCATGATCTGAACAACGGTATTACATACAAGAATTACAGTACCGGCTTTCTTAATATAAGCTTTACCACGGTTTAACATAGATAAACATCCAATTTTAAGACTAGGTACTTTATACTCAGGAAGCTCGATAATGAAGAATGACTTTCTGTACTTCATACCGGTAACAGCCTTTACCAGAAGAGCTCCTAAGAGGATCAAAAGAATTCCCACAAAATACATTAAAGGTCCTACCCATTTAGAATGCGGGAAGAATGCACCGGTAAACAGTGCGATAACAGGAAGCTTAGCACCACAAGGCATAAAGGTTGCTAACATCGCTGTGGTTCTACGCTCTCTCTCGTTACGAATGGTACGGCATGCCATGATGGCCGGGATACCACAGCCGGTACCGATGATCATTGGGATAACGGATTTACCGGAAAGACCTACTCTCTTAAAGATCGGGTCAAGAACGACAGTTGCACGAGCCATGTATCCACAATCCTCAAGAAGAGCGATCAGGAAGTACATAACCATTACAAGTGGAAGGAAACCAACTACGGCACCTACACCACCAATGATACCATCAACGAGTAACGCATACAAGAACGGGTTTGCATTCTCAAGAAGTCCGCCAACCCAGTTCTGGAATGTCTCGATCCATCCTACAAGGATATCTGCCAGCCATGTACCAAGTGTTGACTGTGATATGTAGAATACCAGAAACATAATTGCTGCAAAAATGATAAGTCCGGATACCGGATTTGTCAAAACTGCATCGATCTTATCTCCGACATTCTTCTCTTTTGTAAGAACCTTACGATTCTCAACCTGCTTTACGATTGCATTTACAAACTCGAAACGCTTGCGGTCAGCAGCTTCTACTTCCTTCTTATCATGAAGATTAATGTCACCCTGTACATATGGTGCTTTCTGTCCGGCTCCTTCCAGATCAGCAGCCGTCTGGATCACTTCCTTCAGACCAGTGTCTGTTGTAGATGTCGTCTTGATCACAGGACAGCCAAGCTTCTCAGACAATGTCTTCTCATCAATCTTATTGCCCTTTTTCTCATTGATATCGCTCTTATTCAATGCAACAACAACCGGAACTCCCAACTCCAGAAGCTGTGTTGTAAAGAATAAGCTACGGCTTAAGTTTGTTGCATCTACGATATTGACGATCACATCCGGATGCTCATTTTTTACATAACCACTTGTAATACTCTCCTCAGAGGTAAATGGTGACATAGAATATGCACCTGGAAGATCGACTGCGATCAGCTCCTTAGAACCATTGTAGTGATCTTTTTTGACCGGATACTCTTTCTTGTCTACAGTAACACCAGCCCAGTTACCGATTTTTTCATTTCTTCCCGTTAATGCGTTGTACATAGTGGTCTTACCACTATTGGGATTACCGGTTAACGCAATTCTCATAAAGAAACCTCCTTAATCAAACTATGTGTTATAGTTTTTAATTGTATGATTATATTAAAATAGCTTTCGCTAGATCAATATCAATGTTGTAGCGTCCGTCCTTAATCGACACAACGCAGTTGTTCTTTTTGCGCGATACAACCGTGATCGGCTCGCCACTGTAGCATCCCAGTGAAAATAAGAATGATTTCATTTCCTCATCACTGGTTGAAATATCCCTGATAATGTACTCTGTTCCCAAAACTGCTTCATCAAGACTCATAAATAAATCCTCTCTTTACTTTGTAATATATAACTATGCTTATTCTCCACTACCTCGAATTAGTAGTATCTATTGTGTATCAGTCTGTACTCTCTTTAGTTAGAAACCTCTAACCACCAAATAATCTAATACAAAATGCCCTCTTTGTCAATAAGTTTTAGAAAGATTCTCAATAAAAGTTCTCACTGGCACCACATATAGCAGTAAAAAAGGGAAAAACCGGCAATCCGGATGGAACTATATATTTATAAGTAATATTCCATCTGAATTGCCGGTTTTCTAATACGGCTGTACTATTTCTTCTGTCCCAGTATCACCTGAATCAGAGCTTTGTCTAACATCAATGTCCGGTTCCACGGATTTAATATAATCCCCTGTATTTCCTCTGTCTGTACTGCCTGGGTAAATAACTGTCCCATATCTGTCAGAAAAGTTGACTTTACACTGTCACTGCCCTTCAGCTCCTCCTCAAAGCTTGAAAATACGGTCCACCAGCTCTGTCCATTCTCCGTCCGGACTGCCTGAATCCGAAGCTGGTCATCCCCTTTCGGCGGTTCCACCGCAATGATGAACTGACCGCCTTCCCGCATTCTCTGACGTATTACTGTCAGGGTGTGCGCCAGACGCTCCGGAGAAGCCTCCTGCTGCAAGCCTGCAATGGCAGCCTCGATCCGCTCATTTCCCTGAAGTCCCGGATCTGTCTCCTGATTTCTCTGATTTCTTTGATTCCCTTGATTTTTCTGATCGGTCATATTTTCCTCGTTGTTTAATCTCCTTTTTTAAGTTATTACATTTATTAGTTTACCACAAGATTGGTGATCCAGACACCTTTTTTCACCAGAATATGTCCAGCCACCACCTTGACCAGATCCGCAGACTGCACCAGTGCGTATACCGCCAGCACCGGAAGTGCCGTATAACTGCACAATGCAAACGCAAGACTGACGGATACCACCCAGGTAAACACGCTGTCAAACAAAAAGGTGATCACTGTCTTTCCACCGGAACGAAGGGTAAAATAAAAAACATTCAAAACTCCCTGTACCGGAAAGAATACTGCTGTGATAATAATAAACCACTGTCCTAAGTGACGTACCTCCTCTGTGGTATCGTACAATGATGGAAACACCATGGAGCAGGCTGCCAGGATCACCGTAAGGATCAGACAGAGACCTGCCGTAAACCATTGAAGCTTTCCTGCCGAACGTTTCGCCTTCTCAAACTCAGAGGCACCAAGATGCTGTCCAATAATGATCCCAACTGCATTGCCCATGGCAACAAACACAACATTTAAAAGGTTACATATCGCATTGGAAATATTGAGTCCGGCGATCACCTGCAATCCCTTCATCGAATAACACTGTGTCAGTGCCGCCATGCCTCCCGCCCATAAAAATTCATTTAAAAAAATAGGAAATCCCTTCATGATCATAATCTTTGCCTCATGCAGTGGAAGCAGGATAGTCGAATAAATTCCCCGCAAAAATTCATACCTCCGAATACTTGCATGCGTCCAGACCACAACGACCAGCATCTCTACAAAACGTGCCATAACGGTTGCGATTGCTGCTCCCTGCACCTCCAGCCTTGGAAAGCCAAATTTACCATAGATCAGCAGGTAATTAAATATGATATCCACAAATACCGATACAATCCCCGCTACCATCGGCTTCATACTCTCTCCCATCTCCCGCAGACTTCCTGCATAAATCTGGGTAAATGCAAAGGGGATCAACCCAAACAACATAATATGAAGATAGTCCCTTCCCTGCTCCAACGTACCTGCCGCATCCATCCCCTGAGGTGAACCATGGAGATACAAACCGATCAACTGTTCTCCACCGATGACAAAAACTGTCATTCCCGCCAGAACGATCACCGCTGTGACCCACAACTTCAAACGAAACACATTCTGAAAACCTTTTTTATTGCCCTGTCCGAAATACTGTGCTCCATAGATCCCCGGACCGGAAAGTCCTCCAAAAACAGCCAGAAAAAATACAAAGATCAACTGTCCCACAATGGAAACGGCCGTCATGCTCTCTGTGCCAAGACTCCCCACCATCAGATTGTCCACCAGGCTTACCGCATTGGTAATACCATTTTGTATCATCATAGGCACTGCAAGCGTCAATGCCTTCTTATATACGGAGCGTTCCTTCATATACTATCATCTCCTTCTCAATCCTTCTTCATTTGCTGATGTACGTCCCATAATTTGAGGCGTTTTACAAGCATAACACAATACGAAATCGGAAACAATAGCATTATGTACTTTTCAGGACAAAAAAGAAGAGCCCCCTACAGCTCTTCTTTTCCAGCCAGATCATGTCATCCACCCGTTTATGATCAACAACTTCCTACTCACTTATATTTTAATATTATTCAAATATAATGCCACTAAGATTTTCACAATCTTTAAAAGCATCGTCTGCAATTTTCTCAATATTACTTGGAATATGAACTTCTTTTAAATTACTGCATCCGTAAAATGCCTCATCCATAATCTGTATAACTTTACTTGGTATCTTAATTGTTTCAAGCTTCACACAATCTCGAAACGCTCTATAACGAATGCTCTCCAAATTTGACGAAAAAACTATTTCACTAAGATTTTCACAGCCACTAAATGCTCCATCCTCTATCTCTCTTACTCCATTTGGTAATGTAATTCTCTGCAGATTTTCACAATTTGCAAATAACTCCTCAGAAATAACCCCAAGATTACTTGGTAGTTGAATATCCTCCAAATTGACACAACCACTAAATGTTCCATCACCTATATAAGTAATATCATCTGACAAGTCAATGTTTTTCAAACTAACACATCCAGAAAACATATCGTAATTTATTACCGTCAGTTTTTCCGGCAAAGTAACTTGCTCCAATTTTTCACAACCAGAAAAGCATTTTCCTCCTATTTCTAATATACTATTCGGTAATACAACCTTATTTAGAGATCTACACATGTAAAATCCAGAAGCACCTATGGTTTCTAAATTGTCAGAAAATATAATATTCTGTAGATTGATGCAGCCGCTAAAAGCACTTTCGCGGATTGTATGCACCGTATTCTCCATTGTGATGATCTTTAAATTTTCGCACCGATAAAACATATCCTCTCCGATGTTCTCCAGAGTCAGATTTACTTCTGTCAATGCATTACAGCCACTAAATACACTTGAAGCAACTTCTGTTTTATTATTTGATATCACAATACTTTTTAATTGGCTGCAAGAATCAAATGCACTGTAACCAATATTTGTTACAGTATCTGGTATTACTACATCCGTCAATAATTGACTTCCCTGATATGCATAATCTCCAATTGTATTGATATCCTCGGGAATATCTATATTTCCATCCTTGCAACTCCCCTTCATCAGCTTATTAGAATCACGTTCTATCAAACAATTCTTTTCACTTCTATATTTTGTATTCTCCGGATCAACTGATATCTCATTCAAATTGCCACACATACAAAATGCCCTGTTATTAATCCATCTTATTCCCTTCGGAATAGTGATAGCCTGTAAACCGCTACATCCATAAAAGGTTTCTTCCCTTATCTCACCCATCTGTTCCGGAATTGTAATACTTTCAAGACTACTACAATTTTTAAAGGCAGAATCCCCAATCTTCTTAACGCTCTCCGGAATATTAATCTTTTTCAAATTACTGCAATCACAAAAAGCAGAACTGCCAATTTCTTCAATACTGCCTGGTAACACTATCTCCAATATATCCTTACGTGCTTCAAACGCATAAGAATCAATTCCTTGGATTCCTTCTGGGATAACTGCTCCAGGTAAACCAATCTCAACGGAATTGCTCTGATTATTGATCAGACAGTTATTTTCAACTCTATATACCTCATTTTCCGGATCAGCTGATATATAAGATAACGAGCCACAATGACTAAATGCTAAATAAATATCTGTAACATTTTTGGGCAATTCAATCCTTTGTATGTTCGTATTACTAAATGCTCCAACCGATATTGATTTCAATGCCTGAGAGAATTTTACATTTTCCAAAGCGACACAATCATTAAAAGCAAACGACTGAATGTAAATATCAAATTCTGTGTTTGTACTTTCTGTAAATATAACACTTTTTAGTTGTTCACATTTTCTAAAAGCACTTTCTCCAATAATCTCAACATTTTCAGGAAATGCTAAACTTTCAACAGCACATCCATAAAATGCAGAATCCCCTATTACCTGTAATGAATCCGAAAATTTAATATCCTGCAACTGACTACATTCATAAAAAGATTCCTCTCCCACTTCCTCTAAAGCAGAAGGTAGTTCGACCTTTTCCAAATTTGAACAGTTATGAAACATATTCCTTTGTATTTTTTTCAAGTTTGCAGGTAAAGATACACTCTTTAGAGAATTACAATATCCAAATGCCTCTCCTTTTATATCTGAATCTGGATTGCAAAATTTTACTTCTTCTAAACTATCACAGCTAAAAAATGCATCATATCCTACATTTTCCACCTGATCCGGAATACTTATCTTTTTTAATCTGTCACACCCACAAAAAGCATCTGTTCCAATATTCTTTAAAGCAGATGGCAAATCAATCTCTGTTAAACTATCACACCCCATAAATGCTCCCATTTTAATATCATGTACATCATCTGGGATGAATAAATCTTTTAAATTAGAACAATGATAAAAGTTTCCTTCATTAATCACTTTTAAGTTCTTTGGCAATTCCACTTTTTGTAAGCTACTGCAATATGCAAAAACCGCTGATGTCTTCTGATCAGAATCCCAATAATCTATATAATGACCACCTTCTCCACCAAGGTCTATCACACTATCTGGTATGCTGATTGATTGCAAATCCGTACATTCATAAAACGCGGCATCGTTAATTTTTGTAATACTGTCAGGCAGAACAATCTCATCTAAAAATGAACATCCATAAAATGCACATTCTCCAATTTCTTTAACATATGACGGGATTTTTGAGGTCTGACATCCAAGTACCAGAATATTAGACTCCTTTTCTATTACACAATTGTCCTGTGAAATATATTTTCCATTTCCATTTTCCACCATTAATTGCTTTAAGTTTCTGCAGCCTCCTAAGGCATTTTTTTCAATGCTCACAATTTCTTTAGGAATAACCGCAAAGGTAGCCTCTCGTTTATTCGCTGCTCCCGTTATTGTTTTTCCATCTTCACTAATTTCTAAATCAAGTTTGACCCCATCAGGCATTGCTGTTGGTTGTTCTGTAGAAGGAGCAACTGATTGTAACGGTGGAAAAGTTGTTTTATCAACACTTCCATTGGTACTTTGTGGCGTATTGGCTGGAACATTTTCTGATTTAGTTTGTGGTGTTTTTTGAGGTATACTTTCTCCGGTATCTTTTGGTACATTCGTACCTTGAGTCGTAGTTTTTAATTTTACCACAACTCTGCAACTAATTTTTTCCTTCCCGAACTTTGCACTCACGGTCGCCTGACCCTTACCCCTTGCCTTCACTTTTCCTTTATTACTAACAGTAACAATTTTTTTATTTGTGCTAATCCATTTTATTTTACTATTTATCCTTTTCCCTTTTTTCTTTAATTTCAAATTGTATGTTTGTCCCACATACAATGACAATCTTTTCTTATTTAGTGTAATTGTTGCAGCACTAATCCTAGCATCTGAAAACAAAGTAACAAATAGTCCTATGACCAACAGTATAGATAATTTTTTTCTCATATTTTTCATAATAAAAGCTCCCTTCTTTCCTGGTATGTTTCAGGACAACAACCGCCCCACATTTGCACCTATATAGGTGCAATTATATCATAATCATCTTATAGAATCAATACAGGTTTGCTGTAAATTAGGACACAATATATAAAAATATATTAAGAAGGACAATAAATGATATGAATACAGAATATGAAAAAAAATTAGGAAAACAGATTCGCACATTTCGGGAATCACGCGGATTAACTCAAGAACAGTTATCCGCAAGGCTCCAACTGAATAACTGCGATATTACTCGCAGTGCTTTGGCAAAAATTGAAGTTGGACAACGTCATATTTACCCTGATGAATTATGTTTGCTAAAAGAACTCTTAAATGTTTCTTACGATGAGCTTCTTCCCAAATATAAATAAAAAAAGACTGTCTCACGATATCGTAAAACAGTCTTTTTTTATTTATATAGGAGAATTTTACACATGTTCTTTGAATTACCGGACTGCCTTAAATGCCTCGGCAAGATCCTCGATGATATCATCGATGTGCTCTGTACCGATAGAAAGACGGATGGTATTTGGCTTAATACCCTGATCCAGAAGCTCTGCCTCGTTGCACTCTGAATGTGTGGTAGATGCAGGATGGATTGCCAGGGACTTCACATCTGCTACGTTGGCAAGCAGAGAGAACAGCTCCAGCTGATCGATGAAATCCTGTGCCTTCTTTGTATCACCCTTGATCTCAAAGGTAAAGATAGAACCGCCGCCATTAGGAAAATACTTCTTGTAAAGCTTCTGCTGCTCCGGATCCTCTGATACCGATGGATGATTTACCTTTTCAACCAGTGGCTGATCCTTCAGGAACTGTACTACCTTCAGAGCATTCTCAACGTGACGCTCTACACGAAGAGATAATGTCTCAAGACCCTGCAGGAAGATAAATGCATGAACAGGAGAAAGTGTTGCACCCATATCACGAAGAAGGATGGCACGAATGTATGTGACAAATGCTGCCGGTGCGCAGTCCTTTGCAAAGCTTACACCATGGTAAGATACGTTTGGCTCTACCAGCCATGGATACTTGTCGCTGGAGGTCCAGTCAAAGTTACCGCTGTCTACGATCACACCACCGATAGTTGTACCGTGGCCACCGATGAACTTTGTTGCAGAATGGATCACGATATCCGCACCATACTCGATCGGACGTACCAGATAAGGGGTTGCAAATGTATTATCTACGATCAATGGAATATTATGGGAATGTGCAATATTTGCAATGCGCTCAATATCAACCACCTCAGAATTTGGATTACCCAGAGTCTCAATCTCGATCGCTGTGGTGTTCTCCTTGATGGCTGCCTCAATTCCTTCATAATCAAATGGATCTACGAAGGTTGTCTCAATGCCGTAATCCGGAAGAGTATGTGCCAGAAGATTGTAGGTTCCACCGTAAATATTCTTAGCTGCTACAATATGATCTCCTTTATGTGCTACTGCCTGGAATGCATACGTAAGTGCTGCTGCACCACTACCTACTGCCAAAGCTGCCACACCGCCCTCAAGAGCGGCAATTCTCTGCTCGAAGGTATCCTCGGTCGGGTTTGTTAATCTTCCGTAAATGTTACCGGCATCTCTGAGACCGAAACGATCTGCTGCATGCTGGCTGTTATGGAATACATAAGAAGATGTCAGATAAATCGGTACTGCTCTTGCATCTGTCACCGGATCCGCCTGCTCCTGTCCTACATGAAGCTGCTTTGTTTCAAATTTTAATTCTCTCTCTGAATATGTCTTTTTGCTCATACGATAATCCTCACTTTCTATGTTCTTTTTCCCTCGATAAGCTATTTTTGTTTTCCTATCGGTTTACTATGATTATTAAGATGTACCTATCATACATCCATATTCCTACTTTGTCAATAGGAATATGGATATTTTTTCAAATTTTCTTTGAAATCGTTCTCAGCACACACTTTTTCCGAACATAGATTTGTCAAACCCCTGTAAAATCAACGCTTTGATGCTTCCTTCATAAGACGTTCCAGATCCTCGTATTTCTCTATCTCATTGACGCGCCGGCGGAGAGACGCTGATCCCGGATATCCCGCCGTATACCAAGCAACATGTTTCCGCATCTCCCGCATTGCCATAAGCTCACCCTTACATTCAATGAGCATCCGCGCATGGCGAAGGATCATTGCCACCATCTCCTCATGAGACGGCTTCTCCTCTTCCTCTCCTGTTGCCAGATAATGGCGGATCTGATGAAACAGCCATGGATTGCCACGAACACCCCTGGCAAGCATCAGGCCATCACAGCCGGTCTGCTTCAGACAAGCCGCCGCGTCCTCCGGCGTAAAGATATCTCCGCTGGCGATCACCGGAATATCCACGGCTTCCTTGACCTGACGGATAATGTCCCAGTCTGCCTTTCCACCATAATACTGTTCCCTTGTGCGTCCATGAACTGCAATCGCTGATGCACCACAGTCCTCCATACGCTTTGCAAACTCTACCGCATTACAATCCTCCGCGCCAAACCCTTTTCGGAACTTCACCGTGACTGGCTTCCGGATCCGTCTGCTAATGGCCTTCACGATCTCGCCTGCAAGAACAGGATCCTTCATCAGGGCCGATCCCTCTCCGTTATTGACCACCTTGGGCACCGGGCATCCCATATTAATATCAAGAATATCAAAATCCCTGTGCTCAATCTGTGCTGCCATCTCTGCCATCAACTCCGGCTCCGAACCAAACAACTGCAACGCCAGTGGACGTTCCTTTTCCTCCGTCATCCAGAGCAGCTCTGTATTTTTATTCTTGTAATAAATGCCCTTGGCACTGATCATTTCCGTATAAACCAGATCGGCTCCCTGCTCCTTGCATAACAGACGAAATGGCAGGTCTGTTACCCCTGCCATTGGTCCTAATACAAGCTTTCCGGGGATCTGTACCTCTCCAATTCGAAATCCCTGATCCTCCATAATAATCTTATATTCCTTTCTCCACCCACACTCTTTTGTACTGCAGGTATACGATTCGCCATCTTTTACGCCCTTTTCTGCTTATCAAAGATAATCTGCAGACCCTTCAGAGTCAGATTACTGTCATAGATATCAATTTCCTCCGTATAATCTGAGATCATTTTTCCAAGTCCACCGGTCGCAACAACCTTGATATCCTTAAGCCCTGATTCCTCTTTAATCTTATCGATAATATACTGGGACTGTCCCACGGTTCCAAGGAAAAGTCCCGCCTGCATTGCCGTGATCGTATCCTTTGCCACCACATGCTCCGGACACTTGATCTCGATTTCCGGCAGATTTGCCGTATCGTTCCAAAGAGCATTGGCTGAAATCTTCACACCCGGACTGATCACCCCTCCCAAAAAAGCTCCGTCCCGGGTCACCAGGTCATATGTTGTAGCTGTACCATAATCTGCTACAATGATCGGTCCTCCATATAAAGTATGTGCCGCAACTGCATCCACAATCCGGTCCGGTCCAACTTCTTTTGGATTAGCTGTTTCTATCCGTATTCCGGTCTTGATCCCGGCTCCCACAATGATCGGATGGCATCCCAGGTATTTGATGATACCACTGTTAAATGAATACATGATCTTTGGCACAACAGAAGCCACGATCACCTGATCAATGGAATCTGCCGAAAACCCCTTTCTCTCCAAAATATCACAGATCATGCTGCCGTATTCATCAGATGTTCTTGATATCCGCACTGAAAAATGAAAACGTGTTACCATTTCATCTCCATCAAATACGCCAAAGGTTATATTTGTATTACCTACATCTACCGCTAATAACATTGCCTTTCCTCCTGTATTTTTATGCAATGACCTATCTGTATCGTGTTGTAAATCTCACCCGGTACTACTCATACTATTCGCTTAATAGACCACTGATATCTTCTTTTAAAAAGAATGCCTTGTAGTACAGCTCCAATGCTTCCAAAAGTTCCTGCTTCTCCCTCTGGATCTCCTTGATCTTTAATACACTGCCGATCTCATCAAAGAAGTAATCGTCCTCCTCCGAGGTAACGTGGAACAACAGGTTTCCCTCCTCATCAAAGCGAAGGGTCAGAATGCCTCCCACATCCGCTGTATACAGCACGCACATGATCTGCAGTTCCTCCTGAATCGTTTCCGGCAGCTTTGCAAATTTCGGATTGAGATAATACTGCTTTTTGTAGGCATTCGCTACACTGAGTATCACCATCCCGTCTACTTCCGGTGCCGGCTGCAGAATATCATCATCAAATAAATCGTCCATTGTCTCTTCCTTCTTTTATTATTTTAAACGTATCCGTAAACGCCTCGTACAGACACCTCTCCGGATACAATCTCCTTCATGCCCTCATCCGTATCTACTAACAATGCCCCGGAAGAAGTAATTCCTCTGGCAATTCCCTTCTGAATTTTCTTCGGATCTGCTTCCTCCGCCATGCCATAAAGCACCAGAACCTCCTGGTCCTTATTGACCAGCATCCGGTCATATTCCTCCAACAGCAGAGATAAGTCTCCTGTCTCCAGATATTTTCTGTAATAATCTGTAAAAGCATTCATCACCGCTGCGATCAACGCATTTCGGTCTGTTTTCCGTCCGGTTTCCAGATAAATAGAGGTTGCCCGGTCAGCAAGCTCCTCCGGAAAGCTTTTCGTATTGGCATTGATCCCGATCCCGGGTACCGCATAATGAATATAATCCGGCTCCGAACTTGTTTCTGTCAGGATACCACAGACTTTTTTGCCATGGATCACCACGTCATTGGGCCATTTGATCCCGGTCTCCAACTCACAGCACTCCCGAATTCCCTTCGCCACCGCCATAGCTGCCACCAGCGTCACACTTGCTGCCTGCTGCGGCTTCAGCCTTGGTCTGAGGATCAAACTCATCCATATCCCTATGCCAGGCTCTGAAGCCCACCCCCGGCCTCTACGGCCCTTGCCTGCCGTCTGCTCCTCAGCAACCACCAGAGTTCCCTCCGGCTCCCCAAGCTCCGCAAGCTGCTTTGCTCTGGTATTTGTCGAGTCCACCTGCTCCAGGCATTCTACCTTGCGGCACAGACAATCAGCTTTCAAACGGCTCTCAATATCCGCTCCTACCAGCTTATCTGCTGACTCCACCAGACGATATCCCTTTTTGGGCTGGGACTCAATCTGATAGCCTGCCTCTTTCAGCTGTGTTATATTTTTCCAAATCGCCTGCCTCGAAACGCCCAGTTTTTCGCACAAAACCTGACCGGAGATATAATCCTCTCCTGCCCCCCGAAGCATTTGAAGTATTTCCTTTTTCAAAAAATCACTCCATTATTATTTTCTCGTTGGCTCTAATGTTGCCGTCATAACCGCCTTGATGGTATGCATACGGTTCTCTGCCTCGTCAAAGACTACAGACGCCTCTGACTCAAACACCTCGTCTGTCACCTCAAGCTCACTCATACCAAATTTCTCATAAACTTGTCTGCCAATCCCTGTTTCCAGATCATGAAATGCCGGAAGGCAATGCATAAAGATTGCCTGTGGTCCTGCATTTTCCATTACCTTTTTATTGATCTGATATGGAGAAAGGGCTTTGATACGCTCTGCCCATACCTCCTCCGGTTCACCCATGGAAACCCATACATCCGTATAAAGCACATCTGCGCCCTTCGTGCCGCTCTCTACATCCTCTGTCAATGTCACAGAACCACCGGACTCCTTCGCATACTCACGGCACAGTGCCACCAACTCCTCATTTGGGAAATAATCCTTTGTGGTACATGCCACAAAGTGCATGCCCATCTTAGCGCAGGCGATCATCAGGGAATTTCCCATATTGTAACGGGCATCTCCCATATAAACCAGCTTCACACCCTTTAATCCGCCAAGGTGCTCCTGAATGGTCAGAAGATCTGCCAGCATCTGTGTCGGATGATACTCATTGGTCAGACCGTTCCATACCGGTACTCCGGCATATTTAGCAAGCTCCTCCACAATGCTCTGCTCAAAGCCGCGATATTCAATACCATCAAACATTCTGCCAAGCACACGAGCAGTATCCTTAATACTTTCCTTCTTGCCAATCTGTGACCCCTGAGGATCAAGATATGTCACCCCCATGCCCATATCGTGGGCAGCCACCTCAAAGGAGCATCTTGTTCTGGTACTTGTCTTTTCAAAGATCAGGGCAATATTTTTTCCCACATAATTATTAACCGGGATTCCCTTTTTCTTTTTGTCCTTTAACTCTGCAGACAACTCCAGCAGATATGTAATCTCCTCCGGGGAGAAATCCTTTAATGTCAAAAAGTTCTTACCTACTAAGTTCATTATCATTTCCTGCCTTTCTCTGTTATTTATCCTTACGAATCAATTCATAATAAACGGAAAATTTCCTGCCAGCAGGAGCTGCGCAGGAAATTAATCTCTTCAAATAAAATATAATTATTTATCTCCGGAAGATTTTGCAATTTCTGTCACGGAACTAACCATTCCTGCAAGTCCCTGTATCTCTGATGGAATAATGATCTTTGTCGCCTTTCCATCTGCTGCTTTCGCAAATGCCTCCAAGCTCTTGAGCTCGATAACTTCCTTCGATGCACAAGCCTCATTCAGCATACGGATACCATCGGCATTCGCCTTCTGCACCGCCAGAATTGCCTGTGCCTGACCCTCAGCCTCACGGATCGTTGCCTCCTTCTGTGCCTCCGCATGCAGGATTGCTGCCTGCTTCTCTGCCTCTGCCTCCAGAATTGCAGACTCTTTATGTCCCTCTGCTACGGTGATCGCAGACTGCTTCTCACCCTGTGCGATCAAGATGGCCTCACGCTTCTCACGCTCTGCCTTCATCTGCTTCTCCATTGCCTCCTGAATCGGCTGTGGAGGAATAATGTTCTTAAGCTCTACACGATTTACCTTGATACCCCACGGATCTGTCGCAGTATCCAGAGAGGATCTCATCTTGGTATTGATGATCTCACGGGATGTCAGTGTCTCATCGAGATCAAGCTCACCGATAATATTACGAAGTGTAGTCGCTGTCAGATTCTCAATCGCCATGATCGGATTCTCAACACCATATGTGTAAAGCTTCGGATCAGTGATCTGGAAAAAGATCAGCGTATCAATTCTCATGGTTACGTTATCCTTTGTAATTACCGGCTGTGGCGGAAAGTCCAGAACCTGCTCCTTCAGACTTACCTTTCTGGCGATACGGTCAATAAACGGCACTTTGAAATGAAGTCCCACATCCCATGTGCTCTGATAACCTCCCAGACGCTCTACAACATACGCCTTTGCCTGCGGTACAATATGAATGCAGGATACGGCAACAACTGCTACAATGACAAGTAAAATAATAATTGCTAATTCCATTTTTGATTCCTTTCCTTTATAAATGTGCTGATTAATCTGTCCAGAATACGATATATAGATTTTCCCGCAATGCGATCTATTCTATATCGTCCGACACAGGATTTACGATTGCTTTCACTCCCCGTATCTCCTGTATCACTACCTTCCGGCCAGCCTGGATCCTTTTTCCTTCCTCTGCCGCTCTGGCAGTCCATTCCATCCCGTCAACAATGATGCATCCCGTCTCGTTGAAATTATCGATCAACTCGGTCACCTTTCCCTCTTTGCCGATCATGCTGTTGACATTTGTCCTTACCCTCGAACTGTTCAGGCGTTTCTGAACAACCGGTCTGGTAAAGATCAGTAATATAAACGAAACAACAAAAAACAAGACAAGCTGTACTCCCAACGGCTGTCCCAGCCATGCTGCAATAAAACTGATCAGCGCTCCTGCTGCAAACCAAATGGTCGTCAAGCCCAATGTAATGATCTCAATGATCAAAAATGCCACTAATGCGATCAACCAGAAAAAAATATAATTCTCATCTGTCCGAAAAAGCGACTGCAGCAAAGATTGCAGCCGGAATGTAAAAATTCCCGACAAACCGCTCATGGAAACACCTCCTTTGGTGTATACTACTTATTTGTATGAATATAGCATATTTCCACTGAAATAGCAATATACTCTAGTCCGTTTTTCTTCTCTGTCTTGATGCCTCATAAAGCACTACCGCAGCGGCAACAGCCGCATTTAGCGACTCCACACTGCCTTCCATTGGAATGTGAATTCTTCCGCTGAGACTTTCCCTCACCTCCCGGCTGATTCCATTCGCCTCATTTCCCACAACGACAGCAGACGGCTTTGTATAATCCGGATCATCATAAACCCTGCTCTCCTCCAGAATCGTTCCGTAAACAGAAATTTCTTTTTTTCTCATCTGCATGATTGTTTCCGGCAGACTGTCTACATATATAAATGGAACACGGAAAATCGCTCCCATCGTCGCACGGACCACCTTGGGATTAAAAAGATCCACGGTTCCCTTACTCATGATCACACCTGCCACTCCCGCAGCCTCCGAAGTACGGATCATCGTTCCCAGATTCCCCGGATCTCTCAGATCATCCAGCATCAGATATAATCTTGACCGGCTGTTAAGAATCTCCTCCAAAGAATAGACCGGCATATCTACCATTCCAAGGATTCCCTGTGGTGTTACCGTATCTGCCACCTGATCAAACAGATCATCCGGCACCACATCCACCCCCACATGCCTTTCGTTTCCTGAAAATTCCGCTGCGATCTCATTTTCCGGCTTCTCCTGCCATTTTGTGATCCACAGGCTTTCCCGGATCAGGACCTGCCGGAGTTTTCCGTATTGGGCTGCTTCCTGCACAAGTTTGATCCCCTCCGCCACAAATAGACCTTCCTTTTTGCGGTGTCTGGCATTTTTCTGCAGTTTTATCATTTCTTTTAATTTTACATTATTTTCACTGGTAATCATTATTGCCTCCATTATGTTATTTAGAAGTAACGGTATTTTAAACCTAACTGATGCCACGGATCGCTCCATTGCTATCTGCTTTTAACCCTTGCATCATATTATAAAAGGAGGGGGCAGAGAAATCAAACAATTTCTCTGCCCCTTGGCATATGTTATATGTTCTTGTAAGCATGTTCATCGGCAGAATCTTATAAAAGACCTGCACTTTCCTTCAGCGTCAGCTCATCATGGTGACATACCGCCCCTTTGTTAAAGCCCTTTACGCTGTGTTCTACTGCATATCCGCAGGCAACTAAACCTGACTGGATGATCTGGCTCATCTTCTGCTCCGAAAACTGCAGCTTGGAACCATCCTCTAACTCAATCGTACAGGCATGACCACAGTCCGCTGCGCAATCCATAGAACAGGAAACCTTATACATATTCTTCCTGCTGATCGCTCCGATCTCTTCTAATGTATTGATCATACGATACACTGTCGCAGAACCGATCTTATGATCCAGCTTTGATGCTTTGTAATAAATCTCCTTACAGCAGGAACAGTCCTCCTGCAAAATAATATCCAGGATCATCAGACGCTGTTTCGTAATACGGCATCCCTGTTCTCTCAATTTTTGAATGATCAAATCCTTCTGCATCATTAGAAAAACCTCCCCAATGGGAATCACTCTTTCGAGTATACCGCCTCTTTAATCTTGTAAATGAGAATGACTTATCTATCACTTACAGCAGTTAGTATATGCTAACATTTATTAGATGTCAAGAACTTTTTTCATTTTCTTTTCTTGTTTTCTGATTTTAAAAGTGTTATACTTATTTTATATGAAATGACGTTCGGAGTTTCGGACGGACTAAATGGTATGGAGGAAAATATTTATGGCAAATACCGAATCTGCTGAGAATTATCTGGAAACGATCCTGATCCTCAGCAAACGACTGCCGGTGGTTCGATCTGTTGATGTTGCGACGGAGCTCGGTTTCAAAAAATCAAGCGTCAGCATTGCAATGAAAAATCTTCGTCAGAAGCAGCACATTACTGTAACAGATGCCGGATACATATATTTGACAGACTCAGGCCGCGAAATCGCGGAAATGATCTACGAAAGACATCAGCTCATCTCAAGCTGGCTTATCAGGCTCGGAGTTCCGGAGGAGATTGCTACCGAGGATGCATGCCGTATGGAACACGTTATTAGTAAAGAAAGTTTTGAAGCATTAAAAAAGCATGTTTTCCCTTCATAGGAAAGCATGCTTTCTCAATATATCAGGAAATTTTTCCTTTTATTTATTACGATATAGAAAAGAGGCATAATTACAATGACAGAATTTATGAGAGGCCGGAGACTTCGCACAGACGAACGTCTCCGCAAAATGGTACAGGAAACACATATGGATATCTCTGATCTGGTATACCCAATGTTCGTAATGGACGGTCAGAACAAAGTTGAAGAAATCCCCTCTATGTATGGCCAGAACCGCTACACAGTAGACCGTATGGGTGAAAAACTGGAACAGCTTCTGAGTGCCGGAGTCAATAAGATCATGCTATTTGGCATTCCGGACCACAAGGACGAGGTGGGCAGCCAGGCATACGATGAAAACGGTATCATCCAGCGCGCCTTCCGGGAAGCAAAGAAGAACTATCCGGAAATGTACCTGATCGGTGATGTCTGCATGTGTGAATACACCTACCACGGTCACTGTGGTATCATTCATAACCATGACGTAGACAATGACGCTACTCTGGAATACCTGGCAAAGATTGCCCTCTCCCAGGTGGAGGCCGGAGCTGATATGGTGGCTCCTTCCGATATGATGGACGGCCGTATCACGGCGATTCGCCAATGCCTTGATTCCCATGGCCACTTAAACACACCGATCATGTCCTACGCTGTAAAGTTTGCTTCTGCTTACTACGGACCTTTCCGGGATGCTGCAGACTCCGCACCACAGTTTGGCAACCGACGCACCTATCAGATGGATTACCATAACCGCCGGGAAGCTGTAAAAGAGGCACTCGCCGATATTAACGAGGGTGCAGACATTATTATGGTAAAGCCTGCTATGATCTATGGCGATCTGATCCGTGAGATTAAGGACCGGACAAATGTTCCGATGGCTACCTACAGCGTCAGTGGTGAATATGCTATGATCAAGGGAGCGGCAAGTCTCGGTCTGATCGATGAGGATGCCATTATCTGCGAAACAGCGATTGCTGCAAAACGTGCCGGAGCTGATATCTATATCACCTATTTTGCAGAGGAACTGGCTGGTTTTATTAAACAGGGACTATTATAAAACTATAATAACTTTGGCAGGCTGGCTGCGAGACAAAGTGCTCCCCAGCCTGCTTTTTTATCCGGTACACTCTCCTGCCCCGGCAGCTTTCTTGCCCCTTTCATCAAATATGCCCTTATCTTCTCTCCATATAGATATGGATCATTGCCCTGCACAATCCCCCATTCCATCATTAATGCCGCTGAACCGGCCGCAAAGGGCGTTGCAATTGAAGTTCCGGTCCGGGCTGTATATCGTCCCCCCGGCGCAGCAGTAACCACTTCTACCCCCGGTGCCACAAGGGTTGGTGCCATCCTTCCATCCGCTGTATTTCCCCGTCCGGAAAACGAGGCAACCACATCATTTGACACCTGATATGCTCCCACCACCACAATACCATCAGCTGTAGCCGGTATCGTCATGGTCGTATCCGGCTCCGGCTCCAGAAATCCTGTGGAAAGACCAACCAACTCCGTGGTGGGAAGCCACAGCTCTACCACACCTCCCGTAATCTTCTCCGGGATCAGCCACAAACTCCATACCCCCTCCGGCAGAACTCCTTCCTGTCCCTCCGTGGGCAGCCACTCCATATAAATCTCCTGCCTGATCTGCGCCGGCGTCGGTTCCCCGTAATACACATAAATCCATGTTCTCTGCAGTTCATATCGCCTTACTTCCCTTGTCTCTTCGATCAATATCCTTGTTCCATCGGGAGCTTCTAAAAACACCGTAAAATCATCCGTATATTGCTTCCACATCTGCAGACTTAAATTTTTCTCCCCCGCTCCGATCACAAACCGAATCTGCCGGGGTTCATTTTCCAACCGCACTCTGGCATGATGTCTGGCATCCCCTTCATTTCCCGCCGCAACAGATATTACACTTTTCCATACACCTGCCAGTTGAGAAATATATCCCTCAAACAAGCTGCCGCCATCATGAGCACCATTGTTATTACCATAACTGACATTCAGGGAAACCGGCATTTCAAATGATTCCGCCTTCCGTACCATATAATCCAATGCCTCCATCAACTCCGTGGTTCTTGAAAAACCTTCTCCGCCGGTACTAAGCTTTACAAAAAGAATGGGACTTTCTATCGCAATTCCCCGATACCGGTACCCTGCAGACCCTGCACCGTTTCCCGCTGCCACGCCCGTTACTGCAGTACCATGACCGGAACCTGTATCTTGCGGAAGAGAAATATCTTCCCTTTCTCCCAAAAGAACCTGATCAATCTGCTCCTTTGTCCACTCCACTCCCTGACGATATCTTTCCGGAGCTTCCAGCCCCACAGATGGATCCGGTATTCCACCCTGATCCCATAATGCCAGAATGCGTGTCGTACCATCCGGATTGCGAAAAGCAGGATGAGTCAGATCAATTCCGGAATCCGCTACACCAACAATCACTCCTCTGCCGGTCAGACCGTTTCTTAAATCTCCTGCCTCGTACTCCTGATCCACACTTAAATTCCCCTGCACAGAATTAATACAGGAGGCCCCTCTCCCTGCATCCAGAGAAAAATAGACCTCCTTGGGCTTTTCCATATATTGTATCTGTGGCAGTGCCGCCAATGCTTCCAGCTGTTCCTCCGGAACACGCACGATCCCGTATTGATGGTAAAGTGGAATCACCTGTACTCCCGGCAACCGGCGTTCCACCTCATACAGATCTCCATAATACCTCACGATCACCCGCCAGGTCGCCGTACTCTCATCATATCCTGTATTTAATGTATTGCTCTGCTCCCTCTCCCGCTCCGGAATATCCAGAGCAAATCGAAATTCCGAATCCAGCTTTTCATCATTTTCCATGATAGGGTTCCTTTGAGAAGATTCATTCTATGTAATATATTCATTTACCCAAAACAGGATACAAAAAATCCGGATTCCAAAATATCTTCAGAATCCGGATCTGTCATCATCATATCGACTCAGCAAATCATATATCATTACTCAACCGTTACGCTCTTTGCCAGGTTTCTCGGCTTATCCACATCAAGTCCTCTGGCAACAGATACATAATATCCCAGAAGCTGCAGCGGGATCACTGCCAGACTTGCTGCAAAATGAGGATCTGTCTTGGGTACGTATACCACAAAGTCAGCCGTATCCTCGATCGAATAATTTCCAAAATTAGTCAGCCCCATCAGAGAAGCTCCACGGCTCTTGCACTCAACCATATTGCTGATAGTCTTCTCATACAGGGAATCCTGTGTCAGAGAACCGATCACCAGTATACCATCTTCGATCAGACTGATCGTACCATGCTTCAACTCCCCTGCCGCATACGCCTCGGAATGAATGTAACTGATCTCCTTAAGCTTCAGACTTCCCTCCATACAGATTGCATAATCAATGCCACGTCCTACAAAGAAAATATCACGGGCATTGGCCTGCTTGGACGCAAACCACTGGATGCGTTCCTTATCCTCAATGATCTTGTCAATCTTCTCCGGAAGAGTCTTCATTTCCGTAATATATCCCTGATACTGCTCCTCCGTGATCGTCCCGCGCACTCTCGCAAACTCCACAGACAACAGATAACCTGCGATCAGCTGTGCGCTGTACGCCTTCGTAGTTGCCACTGAGATCTCCGGACCTGCCATAGTATAAAATACATTATCCGCTTCTCTTGCAATGGAGGAACCGACCACATTCACAATACCCATGGTCTTTACTCCCTGCTCCTTTGCCAGCCGAAGACCCGCCAAAGTGTCTGCCGTCTCACCGGACTGACTCACCACGATCACCAGATCGTCCTTATTCAGGATTGGATTGCGGTAACGGAACTCCGAAGCCAGCTCCACACGGACCGGCACACGCGCCAGATCCTCCATAACATACTGCGTCACAACACCGGTATGATAAGCGGAGCCGCAGGCAACAATATAGATCTGGTCGATTCCCTTAATGTCCTCCTCCGAAAGACCTACATCCGACAGATCAATCCTGCCATCCTTGATCTTGGAATTCATCGTATCCAGGATTGCCTTTGGCTGCTCATGAATCTCTTTCATCATGAAATGCTCGAAACCGCCTTTTTCCGCTGCTTCTGCATCCCACTTAATGTTAACCATTTCTTTTTCAATCTCGTCACCGTTCATGTTAAAGAAACGGATGCTGTCTTCGTGAAGTTCTGCCATCTCCATGTTATCAAGATAGTATACATTTCTTGTGTAAGAAAGAATAGCAGGAACGTCGGATGCGATAAATGCTCCACCTTCATTCTGTCCAACGATTAATGGACTGTCTTTTCGTGCTGCGTAAATAACACCTGGACGATCTTTGAACATAATACCCAGTGCGAAAGACCCACGAACACGAAGTAATGCTCTTGACATACTTTCTAATGGGTTATGATCTGTCTTCTCATAGTAATAAGCGATAAGCTTCACTGCTACTTCTGTATCTGTCTCAGAATAGAAAGTATAACCTTTCTGTGTGAGATGGTCTTTTAATTCCTGATAGTTCTCAATGATTCCGTTATGAACCATAACAACCATCTTGTCATCACTACAATGAGGATGCGCGTTCTTCTCAGAAGGTGCGCCATGTGTTGCCCAACGGGTATGACCAATACCACATCCACCTGGCATCGCTTTTCCGCTGTCTGTCTTCTCTAACAGATTCTTAAGACGTCCCTTTGTCTTTACAATGTCTATGTCATTCTCAGCTTCATTGAAAACAGCTACTCCGGCTGAATCATATCCCCTGTACTCCAGTTTTGATAAACCATTCAGTACAATTGGCGCTGCCGCCTCTCTACCAGTGTATCCAACAATTCCACACATATATAATCTCCTTTAAAAGTTAAAATGATTGAAACAATTTAAATTTTTCATCCTTAAGTGTAGCATGGCTATCGGGAAAAGGCAAGCTTTTACGCGCCAATTCACTTTCCTGATTTTTTCGGAAACAGTTTGTTATTTTTATTAGGTTAGTATCCGGTTTTAATTTATTTTCTTCTTTGTTCTGTCGGATTTCTACAATTGTTATATATGCAGCTATTCAGAGTACTTGCAGTTTGCCCGTAATCCCTTTTTGATAAATACTGCTTTTCTCTGAATAGTTACTTTTCTAATATTAAAACTTATTCCCTCTGCTTATTTTTATTCCAAATTACTTAACATATTACAGACTCACAACAACTATATAACTTTTACCCGTTTAAATAAGTCCCTGTTGTCCAGGCGGGTAATCATATCCCGTACAAAGGGATTTTCACTATTTCTGTAAATGCTGACCATATCCAT
>ERZ824598.1985-NODE-1985-length-23056-cov-3.214339_pt1 | contig 23056 bp, 18 predicted proteins | sample MGYA00519934_ERZ824598 | MGnify/ENA primary metagenome ERZ824598 (study PRJEB31778, sample SAMEA3449177) | human gut metagenome | biome: human gut; feature: human-associated habitat; material: faeces | place: United Kingdom | collected 2010/2012 ...
GTTTCCGTATGGTATTTATTGAATACTTCGTGGGTAAGGAATGCACTCTGGCGTTTCAGTTCTTTAGAGAATGTATCGGCATCGGGGATTTCAGTAATCTTCTGATAATCCTTCTCAGCAGCAATAGCGAAGATAGAAAGCAGCATATTGGCAGCAGAAATGTCTGTGGTTTCGTCAATACTGAAACCAACGTCACCATTGTCGAAATAGCGTAGATTCACCTCTTTACTGAGTGCGATGGTACGTACTTGCGGTGCCGAAACATTGTCGGGCAATATGAAACGGAGCGTGTCGAAATAATATTTGTTCACCTGTTTATATCCCAATTTACTAATCTCTTTTTCAAGGAAAGCACTGATACTGTGGATACGTGATGCAATATCCGTGATGCCTTGTTGACCATGATAAACAGCGTAGAATCCTGCCATTGTAGCCAGTAATGCCTGGGCAGTACAGATGTTGGAAGTGGCTTTTTCACGTTTGATATGTTGCTCACGGGTTTGCAAAGCCATGCGATAACACATCTTTCCATATTTATCCTTTGACCAGCCAATGATGCGTCCCGGCATGTTACGTTTAAATTCGTCGCGGGTAGCGAAATAGGCTGCTGAAGGACCACCATAGAACATCGGTGTTCCCAGCCTTTGCGTTGTACCGAATACAATGTCTGCTCCCCATTCGCCCGGAGGTACGATAAGTGCAAGACTCAACAGATCGGCAGCTACAGCTACTTTACAATCAGCCTCGTGTGCCTTTTCCGTGAAATTACGATAATCTTCAATACTTCCGTCCGAATTGGGATACTGGAGGATGCAGGCGAATACTTCCGGAGTCGGTTCAAATTCCTGATATTTGCCTATGCGTAGCTCAATGCCTTGCGGTATGGCACGTGTATTCATCACAGCCAGCGTTTGCGGAAAAATATTCTCATCAACGAATACAACATTAGCTCCCAACTTTTGCTTATCGCGCGGGCGCAGTCCGTACATCATCGTAACTGCTTCTGCGGCGGCGGTGGCTTCGTCCAGTAAGGAACAGTTAGCTAATGGCATAGCTGTAAGATCGCAAACGACTGTTTGGAAATTCATTAATGCTTCCAGACGTCCTTGTGATACTTCTGCCTGGTAAGGTGTGTAAGAGGTGTACCATACAGGGTTTTCGAACACATTTCTCTGAATTACGGCAGGGGTAATGGTATTATACCAGCCCATTCCGATATAAGTGGTGAATAATTTATTCTGACCAGCCAGTTCGGCAATGTGCTTGCTGAATTCATATTCGGTCATAGCCGGAGGCAATGCCAATGGTTCTTTGAGCCGGATATTGGCTGGTATCGTTTTATCAATCAGTTCATCAAGGGTGCTTACACCTATCTTGCGGAGCATCACTTCAATGTCTTTTTCGCTGACACCTATATGGCGGCTGACGAATGAATCGGTTTTCATGTTAATTAGTTTTTAAGTTGCTCAAATGGATTGTATAATCGCTTGGCGTAGATTCTCCGTATGCGAAACAGTTATCGGAAGAACGGATTTTCCGCTTTCTCCATACCGATGGTCGTTGGTGCTCCGTGTCCCGGATAAACCACTGTTTCGTTGGGTAGAATGAACAGACGGCTACAGATGTGTTCTTTCAGTTCATCAAAGTTGCCTCCCGTTAAATCAGCACGTCCGATACTACCTTGAAAAAGCACATCTCCGGAGAACATACAGTTCTCTGCTTTACAATAATATACAAGGCTTCCCGGAGAGTGTCCCGGTACGTGAATTGCTTCTAACGATATATTTCCGAAGGTGATTATATCTCCATCATGCAGGTATTTTCCCAGTGGCACAGGAGCTTCCTGTAGTTGGAAACCAAACATACGGCTCTGCTTCGGAGCTTCTTCAATCCAGTATTCATCCGCTTGGCTGGCTTCTGCAGAAAGGCCGAATTCTTTCAGCATGAACGGATTTCCAAAGATGTGGTCCAGATGCAGGTGTGTATTCAGCAAATGTTTCACTGTTAACCCATTGGTGTTGATGAAGTTTTTCAATGCTTGTTTCTCTTCATCATAAAAGCAGCCTGGGTCTATGACGACTGCTTCTTTTGTTTCATCCCATAATACATAACAATTTACGGGAAACATATTAAATTCAAATCTCTTTATTTTCATGATTATTTGACGTTACGTATCTATCTATTTATACGGTCACATATACCACTTTCTTTGTCTGGAAGAATTCTTCCTTAAAATCTTCATTTAAGCTGTGTAAGGTGGTTTTATGCTTGAACGGCATTGCTTCATGTTCAAGTTCTCCACCTTTAAGACAGATTAAACCATTCGGCAATACATTTTGTTGCCGGGGTGAGATGTTCTTTTTGATGATTTTAACTAAATCTGCCAACGGCATAACAGCACGGCTCACTACAAAGTCGAATAACTGTTTTTCCTCTTCGGCACGTGCATGGCGGAAGGTTACATTTTTCAGCCCGATGGCATTGGCTACTTCAGTAGCTACGCGCACCTTTTTCCCGATACTGTCTACCAGATGAAACTTTACATCAGGAAAAAGTATAGCTAACGGAATACCCGGGAAACCGCCGCCCGTACCCAAGTCCATAATGCTGGTACCGGGACGAAACCGGATCACTTTGGCAATGCCCAGTGAATGCAGTACATGATGTTCGTACAAGTTTTCGATGTCCTTGCGCGAGATGACATTGATTTTGGCATTCCAGTCGATGTATAAGTCGTATAGAGCAGCAAATTGCCTGCGCTGTTCTTCCGTGAGGTCAGGAAAATATTTTAGTATGATTTCCACTGCTTTATTTAATGTATGAGTTATATTTTTAATTTTTCAGTTCACCAATAACCGGATTGCTACCTAACATATGCTCCAGCATTTGAAAAGGCAGGGATACTACAACCGGTCCCATTGCGTAGGGAGTGATATCGTACACATTGTAGTAGAAAGTAACTCCGTCTTTGTTAAGATAGAAGTTTTCTGTAGCTGCTATTTCACCGGTTGATCCATAGCCCATATCTTCCAGTTCGGCACGTGTCTTGGCTCCGTTATCTGCCATAAGCTGATTCCAGATAAGATCGGTCAGTGGCTCCTGATAATCTCCAACAAAAATATCGTCCAGACGTAACGGACGCATCAGACCGAGGTCGAAGTTAAGATAAGTAGTCATGTAGATGCCATGCGCCCCACCTGTATACTCATTGTAGTTAATGCGATATACAAGCAAATTCTTTTCATAGAGCTGTACATGGCTTTCGATTCCTTTGTAATAAGAATACCATGCGCCTACGGATGATTCATTTTCTTTATCTTTTTCATCTTCCAGATACATCGGTTCCAAATCGCGACGATACTCACTGATGTATGTTTCTGTATATTGTTTTACCACTTCCTGAGGTTTCTCTCCCATGTATTTATCGCCGAAACAAGCAGCAATGAAATATTTATCCAACGTATCTTTCAATAATTCGTCAGATGATTTGGAAGGATAGGCAAAGTTTATCAGCAGGTTACAGGCTGGTTTGGATGTATCTCCAAAAAGATGTACCGTCTTGTTCACCTGTATACTATCGAATTCCAGCGAACCGGTATCTTTTTTCATCTTGTCACCACAAGAAAATAAAAAGCCGCTTGCCGCAAGTATAACTGCAAGTAGGCTGACATATTGTTTTTTCATAAGGGCTTTTTCTTTAAATTCAACATTTGTTAGGTTATTCCCTATCGACAAATATAGAACATATTAACGAATAGAACGAATAAAAAAGAAAAAAATAATGTGCTGAAACGGTTAAATCTCCCTATCTTTGTACCGGATTTATGAAGAGACTTCGATACATACTGCTTGCTATGCTTTCCCTGTTGATTATTTACGCCGGGGTAGGAGTCTCTGTTGTTCATTACTGCTGTGCCGGTTGCGAAACTGCGCAGACTTGTTGCACCAGTGGTTGCCCTAAATGTAATAAAGCTCACCATCAGTCAGATAAATCATGCAAAGACGAAGGTTGTACGGCTACTATCTATAAAGTAGATTTGATGAAACATTCGTGCGAAGCCTCTGTTGTTGCGCCCGTAATACAACTTATCTGTGAATTATTACCGGACTTTCAGTGCCTTCCACCTTCTGATAAATGGCAGGAAGTATCTTATGCTGTCCCTCCGCATCCTGTCAGTTCGCGGTACTATCTGACTCTTTATTCAACTCTTCTTATTTAGCCAAAAGTATATAAGAAAGGTATGTGTGTTGGTAGTGTTTCATAGTACTGCTTTCACTATTCCTTGCGTTTGCATCTTTAGGCTTCAAAATGCAAAACATCCCCATGTTCTTTATGAAAACATCCCCATGTTGTGTACTAAAACATCCGGGTGTTTTGTACAACAACATCCGGATGTTCTGATTCCTTATCTCATATGTTATACAGATAAGATATTGGTAAACAGAATATAAAGAAGCCTGTAAATATACGAATACAGAATGTACTTTTCATGCAACCATGTTGCACAGGTTATTTTGTAAATTTGCACCACGAAATGAATTAATTTATATGAAATATATATTTTTATTATTTACTCTCTTCACTTTCCATACTTTACAGGCACAGGTGACGGGAATTGTAAAAGACAATACCGGAGAACCCATTCCCGGTGCCAATGTGTTTTGGATGAATACTACAAACGGTGTGACAACTACCGAAGAGGGCAGGTTCTCCATTTCCAAACCGGCCAAAAGCCATATGCTCGTTGTTAGCTTTATCGGTTTTGAGAATGACACAATTCATGTCAACAGTAAGAATCAGGAACTTGATATTATTCTTCACGAAGGTGTTGAATTAGGTGAGGTGAACATTGTAAGCCGGAAACTCGGTACGATGAAATTGCGAAACAGTGTGATGAATGAAGATATCATCAGTAGTGCCGAGCTGACACGTGCCGCCTGTTGTAATCTTGGCGAAAGCTTTGTTACTAATCCCTCAGTAGATGTCAGTTATTCGGATGCTGCAACAGGAGCCAAACAGATAGAGTTATTAGGACTTTCGGGTATGTATGTACAGATGATGACGGAAAATATTCCTAATTACAGGGGAGCTGCTGCACCCTACGGTCTGGGATATGTACCCGGTCCGTGGATGCAGAGTATCCAGGTAAGTAAAGGTAGCTCTTCGGTAAAAAATGGCTATGAGTCTATCACCGGACAGATCAATGTAGAGTTCAAGAAACCTCAGCTCCCGGAGGCGGACTGGGTATCGGCCAATCTGTTTGCCAGTAGTACAAGCCGTTATGAAGCCAATGCTGATGCAACGATAAAACTCTCGAAACGGTGGAGTACTTCACTGCTGGCACATTATGAAAATGAAACAAAAGCACATGATGCAAATGATGATGGCTTTGCCGATATTCCCCGGGTAGAGCAGTATAATTTGTGGAACCGTTGGGCGTATATGGGCGATCACTATGTCTTTCAGGCAGGTATCAAGGGATTATCTGAACGTCGTAACAGCGGGCAGGTCAGTCATGGGAAAGAGCCGGCACATGATCTTTATGAAATAGGTATTAAGACGGATCGTTACGAAGCTTTCACCAAGAATGCTTATATATTTAATAAGGAGAAGAATACCAATCTTGCCCTTATCCTCCAAGGGACGATTCACAATCAGGATGCTACCTATGGTCTTAAACTCTATGATGTGGATCAGAGTAATGTGTATGCTTCTCTGCTTTTTGAGACGGAGTTCAGTAAGCAACACAGCCTTTCTACTGGATTGAGTTTTAATTATGATGGATATAATCAACATTATCGCCTGACCAACGATGCAGGACAGGGATTGACAAAGGCTTTGGTAAAAGAATCTGTTCCCGGAGCATATATTCAGTACACATTTAATTTGAATGATAAATTGATGCTCATGGGTGGACTTCGCGGAGATCATAGCAGTAAATATGGTTTCTTTGTAACTCCCCGTGCGCACATCAAATATAATCCGAATGAGTATGTCCATTTCCGTCTTTCAGCAGGAAAAGGGTATCGCACCAATCATGTACTGGCAGAGAACAATTATCTGCTTGCCAGCAGCAGGAAGGTAAAGATTGCTGATCATCTTAATCAGGAAGAGGCTTGGAATTATGGAGCAAGTGTTTCGACCTATATTCCTTTATTTGGTAAGACTTTGAATATTAATGCGGAATATTATTACACTGACTTCCTGAAACAGGTTGTTGTGGATATGGATACAGCCCCCCATGAAGTGTCATTCTACAATCTGGACGGACGTTCTTACTCACAGGTGCTGCAATTGGAAGCGAACTATTCGCTTTTCAAGGGGTTCACCCTGACGGCTGCTTATCGTCTGACGGATGCAAAGACAACTTATAACGGGAAGTTATTGGAGAAACCTCTGACCAGTAAGTATAAAGGACTTTTGACGGCCTCTTATCAAACGCCACTTGGATTGTGGCAATTTGATGCAACGTTGCAGTTGAACGGTGGGGGAAGGATGCCGAATCCATATACACTTGCTGATGGTAGTCCGTCATGGGAGGCGCGCTATGGCAGCTTTGAGCAGCTGAGTGCGCAAGTAACGCGTTATTTCCGCCGCTGGTCTGTCTATGTGGGTGGGGAGAACCTGACAAACTTTAAACAAAAGAATCCGATTATAGATGCTGCTAATCCATGGGGAGAAAATTTTGATTCGACCATGATATGGGGGCCAATGCATGGAGCAAAGGCGTATATAGGGGTTCGTTTTAATTTACCGAGAATATAGAAGAGAGTAGTTAAGTAGTCAAAGTAGCTAAGTAGTAAGTAGCAGAGCGCTAACGTTATCCTGCCATATACATTTTAACTACCTCTACTTACTACTTAACTACTTTGACTACTTAACTACTAAAAAAAACAGTTTATGAAAACAAGAAGAATGGTAGCTGCTCTGGCAGTAGCTTTATTGAGTGTGACAGCCGTTATGGCGAAAGATATCCGTACGGCAGTGTTCAAAGTATCGCAGATGCATTGTGAAAATTGTGAACGAAAAGTGAAAGATAACATCAAGTTTGAGAAGGGAGTAAAAGAGTTTTCTACAGACTTGAAAACGAAAACCGTTTCTATCACTTATGACGCTGACAAGACAAATGTAGAGAAACTGAAAGCCGGATTTAAGAAGTTTAATTATGAAGCTGAGTTTGTGAAAGAAGCAAAGCAGACAGAAAAGAAGTAATTGAACAAACGTCCCGGAGAGATTGTTTTAATAGGGATGAGTAAGTAGTGATAAGTGATTAGCAAGCTACGCTGTATGCCGTATGGTACTTATCACTCATTGCTTATCACTACTCACTCATCATTATTCACTAATCGCTAATTAATAATATTATGAGTACTATTACAAAGAAAGCGTTTCCTGTGCTGAACATGCACTGTGCAGGATGTGCTAATAATGTTGAAAAGACAGTTCGCAAGTTGCCGGGTATTGTAGATGCTTCGGTCAATCTTGCTACCAATACACTCTCTGTCTCATATGAAGCCGACAAACTGACTCCCGGAGAAATTCGTGCCGCCGTGTTGTCCGGTGGCTATGACCTTATAATAGAAGAGGGTAATCTTAAGGAAGAGCGGAAAGAAGAGGCGCAACAGCAACATTACCGAAAGCTGAAGATGCAAGTTATCGGAGCTTGGGTTTTTGCTATCCCGATGCTGCTTCTTTCTATGGTTTTTATGCATGTACCATACTCGAATGAGTTGCAGTTGTTACTTACACTTCCGGTGATGATACTTTTTGGTGGTTCGTTCTATACGGGTGCCTGGAAGCAAGCTAAGTCGGGGCGTAGTAATATGGATACTTTAGTCGCTTTGAGTACCTCTATTGCATTTCTGTTTAGTGCATTCAATACTTTTTTCCCCGAATTCTGGTATGATCGGGGATTGGAACCACATGTCTATTATGAAGCCTCCGTCGTTATCATCGCTTTTGTATTGACGGGTAAGTTAATGGAAGAGTGTGCCAAAGGTAATACTTCAACTGCTATCAAAAAACTGATGGGGTTACAACCCAAAGTGGCGCGTATCGTGCGTAATGGCATTGAAGAAGAAGTTCTGATCGATCAGTTACAGGTGGGCGATCTTGTGGTGGTCCGCCCCGGTGAACAAATTCCTGTGGATGGGATTCTTGCCGAAGGAGAATCTTTTGTAGACGAAAGTATGATAAGTGGTGAACCTATCCCTGTCGAAAAGAAGCAAGGAGACAAGGTGCTTGCCGGAACAATCAATCAACGAGGCTCTTTTATAATAAAGGCTTCACAGGTAGGAAGTGAGACGGTATTGGCACGTATCATTCGTATGGTGCAAGAGGCTCAGGGAAGTAAGGCCCCCGTACAACGTATCGTTGACCGTGTAACGGGAATTTTCGTTCCTGTGGTTCTTGGTATTGCCATACTTACTTTTGTGCTTTGGCTGGTAATAGGTGGAACAGAATACTTCTCATATGCCATGCTTTCTGCCGTTTCGGTATTGGTAATTGCCTGTCCGTGTGCTTTGGGACTTGCCACACCTACCGCACTTATGGTGGGCATTGGTAAAGCTGCCAGTCAGCACATTCTGATAAAAGATGCTGTGGCCTTGGAGCAGATGCGCAAGGTCGATGTAGTGGTACTCGATAAAACCGGAACGCTTACAGAAGGACATCCTACTGTAAGCGGTTGGTTATGGGCACAAACGCAGGAAGAGTGTTTCAAGAATGTTCTTTTGGCTGCAGAAATGAAATCGGAGCATCCACTTGCCGGAGCCATTGTCACCTCTCTGCAAGACGAGGAAAAAGTAAAACCTGCACCGCTTGAAAGCTTTGAAAGTATTACAGGGAAAGGAGTGAAGGTGATTTATGAAGGCGATCTGTTCTGGGTAGGTAGCCACAAGTTGCTTAAAGATTTCGATGCCATTGTTACGGATGTAATGGCAGATATGCTTGTGCAATATGAGTCCGAAGGAAACGGAATCATTTATTTTGGCCGTGAGAATCAGTTGCTAGCTATTATTGCTGTTACGGATGCGATAAAATCTACCTCTTCCGAAGCTGTGAAGGAACTGAGACGTCAAGGCATTGATATTTGTATGCTGACAGGTGACGGACAACGTACGGCTTTGGCGGTAGCGGGAAAATTAGGTATCGATCGTTTTATTGCAGATGCCTTGCCGGATGACAAAGAAGACTTTATCCGTGAATTGCAATTACAGGGAAAAACTGTAGCAATGGTGGGCGACGGAATTAATGATTCGCAGGCATTGGCTTTGGCAGATGTCAGTATAGCCATGGGGAAAGGAACGGATATTGCAATGGACGTAGCTATGGTTACTCTGATGACTTCTGATTTGCTGTTGCTTCCGAAAGCATTCAACTTATCCCGGCAGACAGTGAGACTTATCCATCAGAACCTGTTCTGGGCATTTATCTATAACCTTATAGGTATTCCCATTGCTGCCGGCGTACTCTTCCCATTGAATGGATTACTACTGAATCCGATGCTTGCAAGTGCTGCTATGGCATTCTCAAGTGTGAGTGTAGTATTAAATTCACTGAGTTTAGGAAAAAGGAAGTGATTTTAGAGTTATGATTTATGGAGTGTAATTCATTGTGCTGCTCTATTGGAGTTTTAATATAAATCATACTTCATAAATCATAATTCTCTTTTATCTTTGCCCTTATGAAAACAACTGTAATTGATTGGAATTTTATCCCATATGCCGAAGCCTGGCAACGGCAGACAGAATATTTTGACACCCTTGTCCGTGCCAAACAAAACGGAGAAGAGTATGAGAACGTCATAATCCTGTGCGAACATCCTTCTGTTTATACTTTGGGGCGTAGTGGAAAAGAAAACAATATGCTTTTGAGTGAAGCACAGTTAGAAAAGATTGGCGCTACACTTTACCATATTGATCGTGGTGGAGACATAACTTATCATGGTCCGGGACAGTTGGTTTGCTATCCCATTCTAAATCTTGAAGAGTTCGATCTGGGATTGAAAGAATACGTACATTTACTGGAAGAAGCCGTCATTCGTGTTTGTGCTTCCTATGGTATCACTGCCGGAAGGCTGGAGAAAGCAACCGGAGTGTGGTTGGAAGGAGATACTTCCCGTGCCCGTAAGATTTGTGCGATAGGAGTGAGGAGTAGCCATTATGTCACAATGCATGGACTGGCGTTGAATGTAAATACCGATTTGCGTTATTTCAACTATATACATCCCTGTGGGTTTATAGATAAAGGCGTTACTTCACTGCGTCAGGAACTGGGATCTGAAATCCCAATGTCCGAAGTGAAGCAACGCCTTGAACTTGAAATAAAGAACCTGCTTACGCGATCCTGAATTTGTTATTTCAGAGCTTTAGCGATAGCCTTTTCAACCATTGGCTGCATGATTTCATATCCTTTCTTGTTGGGATGTACGCCATCTTTTGACAAATCGGCAGGCAATCCGTTTCTATCATCAGCCATTGCAGAGAAGTAATCCAGATAAATAAATTTATTCTTTTCTGCGTAAGCTTTGATCCATTTGTTCAGTTCCGGAATCCTCACATTAGGTTCCATACCCGGACGCCAGGGATAATCAAAAGCGGGAAGTACAGAGCAGAGGATTACTTTGATACCATTTGCTTTGGCAAGCTGGGCCATAGAAGCCAGATTGTCTTCTATCATTTCAAGGGTAGAAGGGCCTGTATTTCCTGCTATATCGTTTGTTCCGGCAAGTATCACTACCACCTTCGGCTGTAAGTCAATCACATCCTGGCGGAAGCGAATCAACATTTGCGGAGTAGTCTGTCCGCTAATGCCACGATTGATATAAGGGCGGTCTTTGAAAAACTCCGGGCAGTTGTGGAGCCATCCGATTGTAATGGAGTTACCCATAAATACGACACGTTTTTCTCCTTTTGCAGGAGTGCCCAGTGCAGCGTTGTCCTTCTGGAATTGTTTTAAGTTAGCCCAATCCTGTGCGGCAATGTTGCCACTCATAAGGAACAGGCTGATGAGTAAAAGATAAATAGTTTTCATTCTTTTTGTCGTTTCCATCGTTGTTTTTATTTTTTCATTCTGATAACGCGTATTCCTGTCCAACTGTTGTTACGGTCGAGCAGGCGACTCAGTGCAAGTTTTTCTACTAATACTTTTCCTTTTGAAGAAGAGGCATGAAGCATACATAGATTGCCTTTTATATAAATGGCAATCCCCATATGAGCCACATCCAATCCCGGGGTGTTTGTAGTAATGGCGATGATGTCTCCGTTTTTAATCCAGGGAAGTCCCGTTACGGGCAATGCATCTTTGGGTAACCAATGAACTTCCTGTCCTGTCAACGCTTTTTCATAACCTGCCATTTTACTGACATTGGCCGGGGAGTTAGCAAGCTGTTTATACTGTTGCGGATGAGTAGACATGTATGAGAGGGATAATTTCTGTGTATATGGGCTATTGGCAGCGGTTACATCTTCCATGATTCCTTCACGTACTCCGTTGTTTATCCAATCGGCAATGTAGTGTAAACGTGAAGTGTATCCGTCAATCTTTCCGTCACGATACCGGATGCGTTGCAGATTCTCTGCGAAATCACCCTCACGCATATCTTTACCCTGGGTGGGGCAGAGAGACATGGCAAGCACATATTCTACAAAAGTGGTGCAGTCTACTTCGTCGCAATTGATAATAAGATCTTCTTCGTCATCCATTTCCAGCGTGTGGGCAGTGTATGGAGTATCGATGAATGTCTGGGCATTGGTTAGCATAAGATTTGTTTCCTGTTGCGCTGCAACCGGGCCACCTGATAAACAGGCGGCCAGTAAAAATGAACTGATTGTTTTCATTATTAATATTGATAAATTAAGTTTCTGAAATCGGTTTTACGGCCGAAAGGAACCAGTGTAAAGCCGTATTCAACAGCATTCTGTGCACCGGTACGAATCAGGTAAGGCTCGTGTGCAAGTGCTCCCCAGCTATTATCACCACCGACACCCATCATGCGGTAATCGATAAAGAGATCTACCATCTTTTCCGGTTTCGGATCTGTGAGATGGCGATGGTTCGTTTGGGCTGTGCGTGGGGCCGCGTTGTGTAGATCGTCTCCACTATCAAGGGTTTCGAGCGGATAGTTTGAGGCGTTCATTTCGAAAGTACGGTCGGCTACAAGGAGTAATCCTGCACCGGATTTATTGGTAAGTGCACACCAGTAAATATCTGTACGGTGATTGTTTTCCTGTGGGCGAATGTAGGGTTCGTACATCTTTTTGATAGGAGTGGAGTATTCACCAAAGAACTGTGAAGTACGGCGGTCACGATAGTTTTCTTCCGGTCCGCGTCCGTAGTAAGTCAGTGTGGTGAATGTTTCCGGCATTTGCATACGCAGGCCAATACGTGGAATCATCGGAGTCTTTTCATTGGCTGCCACAAAACGGTTATCTACCTTTATTACTCCGTTTGTGTAAATCTTGTAAGTAATATCCCAAGTTGCGTCAGTTTGCGGGAATTGGTAAGTACAGGTCACTTCTCCGTTACGGGCATTGAAAGAGACAGCCATTATATCTTGATAACTTGCTTCTTTCCATACTCCCAGTTTGCGTGCCAGTCCTGCACCATAATCATTGTCAATCGGTGCACGCCAGAAGTTAGGGTGTAATCCTTGCCCGTTGAGAATGTATTCTGCTCCGTTGTATTGGTAGGAGACGAGCAGTCCACTCTTCTTATCAAAAACAGCCTTGAAGTTCTTTCCTGAATAGATAACCTGTGTATCTGTTTCCTTCATGGGTGCAACTTCTTGCTGAGCCACTTTGTCTTTGTGGAAAGTATAGATGTAGTTCTGTTCACGGGCTATTACTGTTCCTACTGGAAGGAATGGTTCCGCAATGCGGACTGTAGCATAAAATTCGATACGTACATCGCCGGTACTGGTTTGTGCCTGCGGGATACCTTTCAGTTGTACGGTTACCGTCTCGCCCGGTGCCCCGCTGACCTGGAATTTATCTGTATAGATCTCTTTTCCATGATCGCGAATAATGTAGTGATAATTATACTTATCCAGATTGGTAAAGCTGAAATCATTGCGCAGATCGATTGTTCCCTTGTCTTTTTTGAAGTTGATAAACTTGATATTCTGATATACTTTACCCATTTCCGTAGTATGCGGTTTCACAGTCCGGTCCGGATAAACAACGCCATTGATACAGAAATCTCCGTCTGAAGGAGTACCAAAAGCACCGTAATCACCACCATAGGTCCAGTATTTACGTCCGTCGGCAGTTTTCTCTGCAAATCCCTGATCTACCCAGTCCCAGATGCAACCACCCTGTAAGAGCGGGTACTTCTCTATAACGTCCCAGTACTCCTGGAAGTTACCCAGACTGTTTCCCATAGCATGTGCATATTCACACAAAATGAGCGGGCGGGTATGCTTCGGATCCTTTGCGTATTTCTCGATGTCGGCAGGCCGTGTGTACATCGGACAGTAGATATCCGAATTCCATTCCAGATGTGCCTGTTCGTATTGCACCGGACGACTATCGAGTTCTTTCAGTGCACTATAAGTCTTGTAGAAGTTAATACCGTTTCCGGCCTCATTTCCCAATGACCAGACAATCACCGAAGGATGGTTCTTATCACGTTCGTACATGTTGATGGTACGGTATAGGTGTGCATCCATGAATAGACGGTTGTTGGCCAGAGTACCACCTACTTCGCGGTTATACCCCATCCCGTGAGATTCGATATTGGCTTCATCAATTACATAGATTCCATATTCATCACATAGTTCGTAAAAACGTTCTTGTTGTGGATAGTGGCAGGTGCGGACGGTGTTTACGTTGTACTTCTTCCAGAGTTCGAAGTCTTTCAGCATCAGCTCTTCAGTGACGTAATGTCCGGTGTGTTCATTGTGTTCGTGTACATTTACACCTTTTACGAGAATTGGTTTACCATTGACACAAAGCTGGTTATTTCTCATTTCCACGGTACGGAAACCTACTTTCACACTGGTTGCTTCCATTACCTCACCACTTTCGGGTTTCTTCAAGCTGATAACAAGGGTGTAAAGGTAAGGAGTTTCAGCTGTCCACTGTTTAGGGCTTTTGATGATATTGTCATCAAAAACAAATTCGTTCAGGCTCTGAGAGATTCCGGGAGCAGGCATTGCTTTCACAGCATAGTCTGAAGTAGCTACCTGTTGTCCGTCTTTATCAAGAAGTTTGTAAGAGATAACATACGAAGGATATATCGGTTTGCTACTGTTGGCTATTTTAATTTTAAATTTCAGGATACCGTTATTATAGTCGGCATCCAACGGGCTTTCTACTTTAAAATCTGCAATACGAAGCTGGGGTTGTGCATAGAGATAGACATCTCTCTCGAAACCACTCAGCCGCCAGAAGTCCTGGCACTCCAAATAGTTGGCATCCGAAAAGCGGTGAATTTGTACGGCAAGCACATTCTTACCGGGTTTCACCTGTTTCGTGATGTTGAACCGGGCAGGAGTCTTTGCATCTTTATTCATACCGATGAATGTTCCGTTCAGGTAGTAGAATGCTGCACCTTTGGTTCCGTCGGCACTGAGGAATATCTCTTTTCCATCCCAGTTGGCAGGAAGGTTAAAATCACGGCGATAGGTACCTGTCGGGTTCCATTCTTCCGGTACATACGGAGGGTTGGGTTTGTCCCAATAGGGGGCATAGCCCGGTGAACAAAACTCGTAGGAGGTATTTACATAGATGGGAATTCCGAAACCTTGTCGCTCCCAGTTACCGGGAACTTCAATATCTGCCCAGGCACTTACATCTTTCTCAGGAAGCATGAAGTCAGTAGGGCGGGTAGAGAAGCTGTCTACATAGTTGAATTTCCATTTGCCATTCAACGAAAGGCGGAGAGTACCGTCTTTGCGGTTGTTTGCCGTTGCATCTTTTTCGTTGGTGTACGATGTGAAGGTACTGCGGGGAGTTTCACGATTGATACTGGTTAGATTGGGGTCGGTTATCTGTTTGTAACGATCCCCCTGGGCTGTGGAGCTCAGAGGGAGTATTACGAAACATGCAACCGTTAACAGGTTTTTCATGAAGATAGTTTTTATATTGTTACTTTGAGAAATATTACTTCACTTTCATCGAAGCTTTAATGAAATAAAGAATCAACAATGCATAAGCACCCAGAGCAAGTACCTGCGACCAGGTATTATTCAGCCACGCATCATTCACCAAATTGACACCGCCAAAACGCATCGCTGCACTCACAACACCCATTAATGCACCACCGGCAATGAAACCGGAAGCAAGTAACGTACCTTTTTCGCCACGTTCAGTGTTCAGTGAAGTGTCTTTGCTGCGGCTAGTCACATACCAGTTAATGGCTCCACCTACTACTAAAGGCACGTTCAGTTCCAACGGGATGAACATACCCAGTGCAAAAGCAAGAGCAGGAATCTTACAGAGTGTCAGAATGATAGCTAATACCGCACCGATGCCGTAAAGCAACCAGGGTGCACCTACACCGCTCATCAGTGGTTCGATAACGGCTGCCATAGCATTTGCTTGTGGTGCAGCCAGTGCTCCGCTTGTGAAACCATATGTTTTATTCAGGATAATCATGACTCCGCCTACCGTAGCAGCCGAAACAATTGTTCCTAAAAATTTCCATGCCTCCTGTTTGGCAGGAGTACTTCCCAGCCAGTAACCAATTTTCAAGTCGGTAATGAAACCACCTGCCATGGACAAGGCTGTACATACTACACCACCCATCACCAACGCAGCCACCATACCCGAAGGGCCTTTCAATCCTACAGCTACCATTACAACAGAAGCCAGAATAAGCGTCATCAGTGTCATACCCGAAACTGGGTTGGTACCAACAATTGCAATTGCATTGGCGGCCACTGTAGTAAACAGGAAAGAGATGCCTGCCACTAATACGATAGCTACTATTGTATGTATCAGATCACCTTGCATTACGTCAAAGTAGAAGAACAGGAAAATCAGAATCAGTGTAATAATAGAACCGATAGCAATAATCTTCATAGAAAGGTCACGTTGCGTACGAATGATGTTTTTCTCAATATTCCCTTTGCCACCCATCTCTTTGGCAGCCAACCCTACAGCACTCCTGATAATGCTCCATGATTTGATAATACCGATAACACCAGCCATAGCAATACCACCGATACCGATACTCTTTGCATAGTATTTGAATATCTCTTCGGGACTCATCATACCTACGGTGTTAGTGATTTCCGGGTTCCATGCATTCAGTACGCTATCTCCCCAAAACATTGATATACCTGGTACAATAACCCACCATACCACCAGTGAACCGGCACAAATGATAGATGCATACTTCAATCCGACGATATACCCCAGACCTAATACTGCAGCACCTGTATTTACTTTGAATACCAACTTGGCTTTTTCTGCCAGCATTTCACCGGCGCTGCATACACGGGTCGTAAAATTTTCATTCCACCAGCCGAAAGTAGCCACAATAAAATCGTATAAACCACCGATCATACCTGCCATCAATAACGGCCTGGCCTGGCTGCCTCCTTTTTCACCGGATATGAGTACCTGTGTGGTTGCCGTGGCTTCCGGGAAGGGGTATTTACCATGCATATCACTAACGAAGTATTTGCGGAAAGGGATAAGAAACAAAATCCCCAATACACCACCCAACAGCGAACTGATGAATACCTGCATGAAGGTGACTGTCATCTCCGGATATTTAACTTGCAGAATGTACAAAGCGGGGAGCGTAAAGATGGCTCCGGCTACGATAACACCCGAACAAGCACCGATAGACTGGATGATCACATTTTCTCCTAATGCGTTTTTGCGTTTTGCCGCGCCGGAAACACCTACCGCAATGATAGCAATAGGAATGGCAGCTTCAAATACCTGACCTACTTTCAGTCCCAGGTAGGCAGCGGCTGCCGAAAAAAGGATGGCCATGGTGATACCCCAGGTGACTGACCAGAAGTTTACTTCCGGATAATTTTTACCGGGACTCATCAGAGGGTTGTATACTTCGCCCGGTTTTAATTCTCTGAACGCATTCTCGGGCAAGCCGGTGAATTTGTCTTCTTCTTGTTTCATAGTTTCTATATAAATATTTAATGTGTTTAATTATGTATTCTGTAAATATGCATCAAAGAAAGCAAAAAAAAAGGAGAATCGAAAGATTCTCCTTACTGTTGTTGTCTATTTTTTCTTATTTGGCATCTTTTGCTGTCATATTACCTTCAATATACAAACGCAACATTTCTGTTTTAGCATTTGTGCGAAGAGTTATTGATTTCTTGAAGTGTCCGGGGTATTTACCTGTTCCGTTGTAAGTAACCTTGATCGTTCCTGTTTTTCCCGGAAGGATCGGTTCTTTTGTATAGTCGGGTACCGTACATCCGCAGGATGCTACAGCCTGATGAATAACCAAAGGAGCATCACCGATATTAGTGAAAGTAAATACGCAGGATACAACCGGATTGTTTTCTGAAAATGTTCCGAAATCATGAGTGGTTTTATCAAACTTAATGTCGGCAGTTTGAGCAGATGCATAACTGATTCCTATTACCAACATTGCAACGAATAATGCTATTTTTTTCATATTCATTTCCTTATTTATGGTTTATGAATGACAAAGGTAGAGCTTTTTTTTAAAAATAATGCCGTATCTTTGCGAAATAGTATTAAAAAAAGACGAACAATAGCTTATGAATAGTAGAAGTATCATTTTTATAGCTTTTATTTTACTGCTGTGTACATCTTGTAGAAAAGAAAAAGAGATGACACTTTCCGGTCTGGATGTACGGGACTTTCAGACGGAAGTAGACGGACAATTGACAAATTTGTATGTGCTTAAGAACCAAAATGGAATGGAGGTTTGTATTACAAACTACGGTGGGAGAGTCGTATCGTTAATGGTACCGGATCGTAATGGGAAAATGGAGGACATTGTATGTGGATATCCTACTATTGCTGAGTATCTTGCTAAGAAACAGAACTTTGGTGCTACCATCGGACGATATATCGGTAGAATCATGTATTCTACCTTTACGTTGGATTCTATTACATACCATCTTGTTCCTAATACCGGAGAACATTGTGCTCATGGAGGAGATCCGGGGTTTGCGTCTAAAATATGGCAGGCAGAACAGCTGGATGAAAATGCACTGAAATTAAGTTTATTTTCTCCGGATGGGGAGAACGGATTTCCCGGTAATTTACAGGTACATGTTATTTTTGTGGTGACCAATGACAATGAACTGGATATTCATTACGAAGCGGAAACAGATAAACCTACTGTTATTAATCTGTCACATCACTCCTTCTTTAATATCTCCGGTGATTTTGATACGACAGTTGAAGATCAGTCTCTTTATATCAATGCGGATATGTATACTCCTTATGATTCGTTGAAATGTGTTACGGGAGAGATCCTGCCGGTAGCGGGAACACCTTTTGATTTTACCACTCCTCATTTAATTGGTGAACGTATTAATGAAAATGTAATGCAACTGAATATTGTGAAAGGATATGATCATAATTGGGTGTTGAATACGAACGGAGATGATACAAAGCTGGCAGCTCGTCTGATAGATACAAAAAGCGGACGTAGTATGGAGGTTTATACTACAGAACCTGGTTTGCAGGTATATACGGCAAACGGATTGCGTGGTGCAATGGTAGGAAAGAAGGGGATTGCTTATCAGAAGCGTACGGCCGTTTGTCTGGAGACGCAACATTTTACGGATAGTCCTAATAAGCCACAATTCCCGTCTACAGTACTTCGTCCCGGAGAGAAATATTACAGTCATTGTGTGTATCGTTTCGGAGTAGTAGATTAAAAGTAAAAGTCTGCGTTCGTCCTGTGTTTCCATTCAGCAATCATCGCCTAACGCACTTCCTTGTGCGGGAAACACAACTTTCCATGAATTTTGGCTAATAAAAAAGTGCCGGTTACATTTGGTTAATATGCAACCGGCACTTTCTGTAAATCCCATCATTGGCACTTTTCTGTTTGTCAATGGTTTATTTCTTCAATGCAAACCCCAGCATCATTCCGTCATAGCTGTCTGCCAGTGAACTGATTGTTTTAAGAGTTGTACTACTACTTTTACTTGATATAAATGCAATCAGTTTCAATAGTTTGTCAGAGTTGAACAGCAGATCCATATTGGTACTTGTACAGTTTACCTTTGCATTCATATTCAGCAACTTGAAGTATCTCAGGTGTACAACTTTGTCTGTAGCATCATATGAATAAGTTCCTGTCATAGTACGTTTTCCTACTGTACTTGTAAAAGTACTGTCCGCATTGAAAGTAAAGCTGACCTGTCCGTCTTTAATACCGACTTTTGCCAACTGCTCGTCCAGTTTCTTTTCTGCAACGGCCGCCGCTGCTGCACCACCTGCCTTCTGTAACAGGTTATCTGATTCGAACTCAATAGCCGAACCGCTATATGTCCAGGTTCCAGTCATATCTATCGTTTGATTACCGGTTACGGCATTTACTACTTTTTCGATGTTGTCTTTATTAAATAAATCTTTCCATGATTGTGCCTGTACATTCGTTGTAACAAGCAATAAAGCCGACACGACTGCCAGCGATAAAACATACTTTTTCATTCTAATTTGTCTATTTTGAATTAACTTCTTTGTTGATACTTTCTATATAATCTAATATTTCCGTACGTCCCATCCGGTCTTCCGAAGAGGATACGAAATAGGGGGGGAGCTCTTCCCACTGTTTGCGAAGTTCGCGTATATATGCGTTGATATTCATCTTTAAACGTCCGCCTTTCAGCTTATCTGCTTTGGTGAATATGATGGAGAATGGTATTCCATTTTCACCCAACCATTCCATAAACTCCATATCTATCTTCTGTGGTTCCAGGCGGGAGTCTATCAGCAAAAAGAGATTTGTCATCTGTTCACGTTCCAGGATATAGCCTTCGATGATGGTACGAATCTGTTCCTGACCTTTCATTCCGCGACGGGCATAACCGTAACCCGGAAGATCGACGATGTACCAGCTATCGTTGATTAGGAAGTGATTGATGAGCATTGTTTTCCCGGGAGTAGCTGATGTCATAGCCAACCCCTTCCGGCCGGTCAGCATATTAATAAGGCTGGATTTACCCACATTGGAGCGTCCTATGAAAGCATATTCAGGAAAATGCCCGGCCGGACATTTCTTTACGTCCGTGTTACTAATGATAAATTCAGCGTTTGATATTTCCATATTCTTTGTTAATTATTTCATTTGAAGATAAAGCGTACATCCCTGCAAAAGTAAGTATTCCGTTCAACATTAGCAACTCATACCCGAACTTATATCCATACCTCTGCATTGCGAAACAATCGAGGGCACAGCATATTAGTGGAGAAGCTACTGCTATAAACGGTACCCACCGGTCCCGGGTGGTTCTGTGTGTAAATAGTCCGAAAGCAAACATTCCCAATAGTGGGCCATACGTATAGGAAGCAATGATATAAATAGCATCGATCACACTTTTACTGTTGAGTGCTTCTACCAGGCAGATGAAGAAAATGAGTATCACAGATAGTATAATGTGTACTCTTCCACGTCGTTGCCGAGCTACTTCTTCTATATCTTTATTTGTGTCAAGAAGGTCTACACATACACTGGTAGTCATTGCAGTCAGTGCGGAATCGGAATTACTGAACGCCGCTGCAATGATACCGATTGTGAAGAGTACAAGTACTGTTTGCCCCAGATATCCCTGTGTGGCAAACATCGGAAGTATATCGTCATTCACTTCCGGGAGGATAAGGTTCATTTGTCCTGCCAATGTCAACAGAAGGATCCCCAAGCAAAGAAACAGGAGATTCAGCGGGATGAAAGAAACCCCGTAACAATACATATTCTTTTGTGCCTCGCGCAGGTTTTTACAGGAAAGATTTTTCTGCATCATGTCTTGATCCAACCCCGTCATCACAATTACAATGAAAACGCCACTCAGGAATTGCTTGAAAAAATTCTGTCGTGACATCCAGTCATCAAATACGAATATACGGCTATGTGGGTTGTTACTGATAAGCTGTATTATGCTGTTTCCTCCTAAATCCAACTTTTGTATGGTAATGTAGATGATGCAGATTAACGCTGCTATCAGACAGAAGGTTTGTAAAGTGTCTGTCCAGACAATCGTTTTTATACCACTTTTATGCGTATATATCCAGACCAGTGCCACGGATCCGGCAGCAATCATCCAGAAGGGTATACCCATGTTACCGAATACATAAGTATGAAGAATGAGGCAAACCAGATACATTTTGGCAGCTGTACCTAACATACGGGACAATAAGAAAAAGAAAGAACCTGTACGGTAAGTTCGTGGTCCGATTCGTGTGCCGAGATAACTGTAAATACTTGTCAGATTGAGCCGGTAATATAATGGAAGTAACACGTGTGCTACCACCAGATAACCGAAGAAAAAGCCGAAAACTGTTTGCATATACGTCATGTCCATACTTCGCACCATACCGGGTACAGAAACAAAGGTTACTCCCGATATGCTGGCACCGATCATCCCGAAAGAGACGATATACCACGGTGACCGGTTCTCTCCCCGGAAGAATGCGGCATCTGAACCGCTTCTTTTCCCCCTTCCGGTAAGGCGGGCTATCAGTAGCAGTACTGTAAAGTAGCATATAATAGTGACAAGTATTCTCATAACGGGCGCAAAGGTACGATTTATTTCGCAATTCACGTGACGGGCTTTTTCTATCTGCAAATAATAAGTATCTTTGCACTGAATAATAGATTCAGTTAGAAATATATGAACCAACAATATCCTTCTGTGCTGCTTGAAAAGGCAGTCGGAGAGTTTTCCAAACTTCCCGGAATAGGACGAAAGACTGCTATGAGACTGGTGCTTCACCTGCTGCGGCAGGACAACGCTACCGTTGAAGCTTTTGGAAACTCAATCATCACACTGAAACGCGAGGTGAAGTATTGCCATGTATGTCATAATATATCCGATACAGATACCTGTCAGATTTGTGCTAATCCCGCCCGTGATGCTTCAACAATCTGTGTGGTAGAGAATATCCGGGATGTAATGGCGGTAGAGGGAACTCAGCAATTCCGTGGATTATATCATGTGCTGGGAGGTGTTATCTCGCCTATGGATGGAGTAGGCCCCAGTGATCTTCAGATAGATAGCCTTGTGCAACGTGTAGCAGACGGAGGAATAAAAGAAGTTATACTTGCCCTGAGCACCACCATGGAAGGAGATACGACCAATTTTTATATCTACCGTAAGCTCGAAAGAATGGGTGTTAAGTTGAGTGTACTTGCCCGTGGCGTTTCTATAGGTGACGAGTTAGAGTATACTGATGAAGTGACACTGGGACGAAGTATTGTCAACCGGACGGTATTTACAGGAACTGTATAAGAAAAAATGAAATTGAATTATGGAAGAACTAATACGGAAAACCCTTTTAAATTTAAAAATAGAATATACCCTTTTCTGGGGGCTTCCTTTGATAATCGTTTTATTGGGTGAATGTGACCATGAGTGGGTAGGACTATATGCTGATAATTTCAGGGCCTCCTATCTGTTAGAAACAATCGGAATCCTGTTGGCTGCAACTTGTGTACCCTTGGCATTAAAATTATTTTCATGGGTTCTGACTAAAAAAATAGATGTAGTATCTTTTCCGGAAGCTTTGCGCCTGTATTTCAGATGGAGTAGTGTGCGTTTGTTAATGTTGGAAGCTGCGGTTATCATTAATATTCTTACATATTATCTGACTTTGAGCAATACAGGACTGCTTTGTGCGTTAATAACTTTAACAGCTTCCTTATTTTGTATTCCTGGTGAGAAGCGTTTACGTGAAGAACTACATATAAATAAGGGAGATTCTATTTGAAATCAAAGAAAGATGAGAGCATGAAACTTACTTTTTTAATACCTCCTGTACTTGACAATAAGAATCCGGCTGAACGTACCGCTGGTTGTACCCGTGTGGTTTATCTTGCACCTAATATTTATGAGCTGACAGTTGTTGCTTTACTTGAAAAGGAAGGCTT
>ERZ824598.1999-NODE-1999-length-22889-cov-5.200534_pt1 | contig 22889 bp, 22 predicted proteins | sample MGYA00519934_ERZ824598 | MGnify/ENA primary metagenome ERZ824598 (study PRJEB31778, sample SAMEA3449177) | human gut metagenome | biome: human gut; feature: human-associated habitat; material: faeces | place: United Kingdom | collected 2010/2012 ...
GGTGGACCCTACGTCGCAGCCGCCGTAATATTTCATAGTCAATTACTCCTTATTTGTTGTACTCGTAGTGGGGCTTGGTGGTCTCATAGGGCTGCTTCAGGGGGTCGCGGCGCTCCATGCGGTCATAGTGGCGGCACAGGAACGGCTCCACGCCATAGAACAGGGCCTTGCCGTCCAGATCGAAGAAGAAGACGGCGAACAGGGCGGCATACACGCCCAGCCCGATGAACAGGACCTTTTTCAGAATTTTCAACACCTTACGCATTTTCTTTCCTCCTTACCAGCTCTGGGAATCGTCGAACTCCAGCAGGGACGGGTCGATGGGCTCCTCGTGCATGACGGTGGTCATGTAATCGTTGATGATGGAGCGGATCTCCGCCCGGGAGACATTGCGCTTGTCGGGCAGGGCGTGGGGCAGCCAGATGGCGTGGACGTCACGGGCCCGGAACTCGTCCTCGAACATACCGTGAACGCCCTGCATACCCTTGCACAGCAGCTGGTCATACATGACCACCATATCGCAGTGGAACTTTTCCATGTTCTCCCACAGCTCGAAGATGTGGTGCATACCGCCAACGGCCATCCGGCGCATGGGGGCCCACTCGTGATACTGGGCCATGTCGGCCAGGGTGTGGCTGTAGCTGTCGGTGCGGATGGTCATGTTGAACATCAGGGAGTCCATGTTGATGATGGTGTTCAGGCCCCAGCAGTTATAGGCCCAGGTGCACCAGTTGGAGTAATACAGGGGGGCGCAGGACCAGGCGATGACACGGTGGCGGGTCAGGGGGAAGCTGTTGATGCGCTGCTCCACGCACTTCTCCATGATCTTGCGGACCTTCTTGTCCATCTCGTGCCAGCCGGGCAGGTCGCCGTACTGGCTCTGGTAGATGCGGTACAGGGCCTGGGACACGCCGTTGATGGGATAGAAATCGGTATTGGCGGCCACGTCCCACTTCTCCCACTCGAAACGCTGCAGCTCGTTCTGGCTCTCCAGCCGCTTCACCAGCTGGTTCCAGTCGAAGGCCGCGCCGGTCTGCTCCCCGATGAACTTCCAGGCCTCCTCGATCTCCCGCTGGCAGTGCTCCTGGACCAGGGGATCGTCAAACTGCATGGGCTGGGGCATGGCGAACAGCGGCTTGTCCATCAGCCAGTCCTGGAGAATGGAGGTGGCCACGGAGCCGTCGCAGGCCTCGTTGGAGGTGATGACGGCCTTGTAGTAGTCGGGCACATCGTCCAGCACGAACAGGCCCGCCTCGGCCTGGCACATGGGGCAGGGGTCGCCGGGCAGACCCAGGGACTGCACCGCGTCGATGTAGTTGAGGACGGTGTGGTTGTTGACATGGCAGGTGACGAAATAGGGGACCATCTGCAGGGGGACGTTCTCCACTTCCTTGCTGAAGGGATAGAAGACGCCGCCCCACACGGTTTCGTCGTGGGCCATGGTCTTGTCGTGCTTGGCCCGGACCTTGTCGGACTTGTTCAGGTTCAGGTCGTTGCGGAACATCTGCATGAACTGGAAGATGGTGGCGTTGACCATGCCCCGATAGTGCCACGGGCAGGCCCGCAGCGCCTCGCCCCGGAGGCCCTCCATGCCGCGGTCGAACCAGTGTAGCACCGGCAGATAGGTCTGGCCCATCCAGCGGTAGCGCCAGCAGCCCTTGGCGAAGGTGACGATGCCGCCGTAGCGCATGACATCGTAGACCATCATGCCGTAGTTATACAGCCACACCTTGTGGAAATAATAGAAGGTGTCCTTGATGCCGCGCCACTCCCGGTGCTTGTACAGGCCGGTCTTGTCCATGTACAGGTCGCCCAGGCGGCGCTCGCCGACGGGCTTGCCGTATACGAAGTCCCGGGCCAGCTTCTTATAGTCCAGGCTCTTGGCCTTGGCCACGGTCTTTTTCAGATCGAACTTTTTCATTTTCTTGCGCCCTCCTGAATCTTCTTGATCTCAACGCTTTCGATGAACGCCTGGAAGCGGGTGCGCAGCTGGCCGGAGGCGGCGTTGACGTATTCCTTCTCGATGGAGCATACGGGGATGCCGAAGTCCCGGTTGAGGACGATGGTGTCGATGGTGCGCTCATAGCTCCAGTATTCGCAGAACTTGTTGCTGGCCACGATGATGCCGTCGGCCTTGTACTCCTTCACCAGGTCCGCCAGATACTTCTTGCGGCCGCGCATCTCGTCCTGGCCCATGAACCGGGGGCACATGCTGAAGTTGAGATAGTGCCGGGCGATGGCGTCCAGCGGGGCCTGACCGGGCTGGACCACGATCTCCTCCCGGCCGGGCAGGCTGCCGTAGCAGTAGCGGTCCGCCACCACCAGGGCGCCGCAGCTTTCGATGAGCTTGGTGAAGTTGGGGTCGTCGTTCTCGGCGCCGGAGAGCACCAGCTTGCAGCGATAGGCGGGCTTGGCGTCGGGCTGGCGGGTCTTCAGCTCCTCCGCGGTCTCCCGCAGATAGGGCAGGATCAGGTCCTTGGGACAGGTGAGGCTGGCCAGCTGGATCACGTGGAACTCGTACCCCGTGATGGTGGGCACGTCCAGCTTGCGGTAGCTGCCGATCTCGGTGATCAGGCGGCAGACCTCGTTGTGCTGCTCGATGGCCTTCAGCAGGGCCTCGTCGGAGGTGTCGATGCCGAAGTTCTGGGCCAGGGGATCCAGCACATGGGCCTGCAGCTGCCGGCGATAGTGCAGATAGCTGTTCTCGGTTTTCTTGAAGGGTACGTCGGTGAATTCGCAGAAGAAGTCGGGGTTCTGGATGATGTCCATGTCCTTCACGGAGTCCAGGTGCTTCTGCATCAGGTGCTCCTGGAACCGGCAGGTGACGGTGCACGTCTCGGTGGCCATCTGGGCATCCAGGAAGTTGAACCCGCCCTCCAACGCCCGCTCCATCAGGCTGCGGCCGAAGTGACAGGTCCGGGCGGACATGTAGTAGGTGGCCATGTCCGGCGAGCCGCTGCGGGGGGCCCGCAGGCGCACAGAGAAGCAACCCGCGAGATCCAGCAGAACCTCCGGCATGAAGTTGCAGGTGTAGCCCAAAGCCCGGCGGCCCTCAGCCTTGGCCTGCTTGACCAGATCATTGTTGGCCTCCTGCAGCAGATCCTCCATAAAGATCAGGTGTTTCAGGTCCCTCATATTATCTCTTTCCTCCTAACGTCGTTTGTTCCATCCTGCATGGCACGACAAATTACTACTAAATTATACAGAATTGCGAAAAAAATGTCAATGATTTTATACATTTTATACATTATTGGCCAATGTGTTCATAATATGACAGAAACGGGACTTTGGTCGGGAAAAATGGCCCCACCCGGGTTTGACTTTAGCCCCTTGCCGTGCTAAAATGGGCAAAAAAGCAGGGAGGCGCATCACTATGTGCGAGCATCATCACGACCACGATCATCCCCATGACCACGGCCACACCGGCCTGGAGGAGCGGGTGGCCATGCTGACCTATATGCTGGGCCACAACCAGCACCACGCCCAGGAGCTGCACGAGCTGGCCCACGACCTGGGCGACAGCGAGGCGGCCCAGCTGATCCACGACGCCGTGGTGGACTTTGAGGTGGGCAACAAGAAGCTGGCGGAGGCGCTGGCTGTGCTGAAGGGGGAATGAGCCATGTGTCTTTCCACGGTTTATCGTATGCATGACGGCGAAAAGCAGCTGGTGTGCAAAAACGTGGCTGCCGTCCGACAGCAGGAGGGCGCTCTGGTGTTCACGGACATCATGGGCGTTCAGACCCGGGTGGAGGCGGTGCTGGACCGCATGGACCTGATGGAGAATTTCATCTTCATCAAGGACGCCAAAGCCTGAATCGGAATCGGACCACGCAGCGCCCGGCAGTGCGTTTTCTGCCGGGCGCTGTGATTTTTCGGGGACGCCGGGGCGTCCCCTATCTGTAATTGCAATTGAAAGGATGAGATCGTATGCTGAGCGGCCTGACGAGCTTTCTGCCGGAGTCTACTCTGACCCTGTATGACAATCTGGAATTTCTTTTCCGCATTCTGCTGGCCACGGTGCTGGGGGCCGCCATCGGTCTGGAGCGCACCAAGCGCCAGAAGGAGGCCGGAGTGCGGACCCACTGCATCATCGCCTGCGCTTCGGCGGTGTTCATGATCCTGTCCAAATATGCCTTCATCGACACTGCCGCTCTGGCCGGCTCCCGGGGGGCGGACGCCGCCCGCATCGCCGCCCAGGTGGTCAGCGGCATATCGTTTCTGGGGGCGGGCGTCATCTTCAAAAACGGCAGCTCCATCCGGGGGCTGACCACCGCCGCCGGTATGTGGGGCACCGCCGCCGTGGGCATGGCCATCGGCGCGGGCCTGTACTGGCTGGGGCTGATGGAGGCGGTGGTGCTGGTGGTGATCCAGCTGGTGCTGCACCGGTTCCCGGTAGGCGGCGACGCGGAGACCACCCAGGAGGTGACGGTGCACATGGAGGACTCGGAGGACCTGATGCGGGCCTTTGACCGGCTGGTGGAGGGCCACAAGGGGAAGATCACCGACAGCACCCTGACCCGGGAAAACGGGCTTCTGTGTCTGGAGGTGTCCATCCGTCTGCCGGACCCCATCACCCATCAGGAGGCCCTGGCGTTTCTCAAGGAGAATCCCGGGGTACGGAAAATCTCCGTATGAGAGAGGCATTGGGCAGATAGCCCAAAGAGGGGCCCGGTTTTTCGGCAATCAGCCGAATGTTTCCTGCGGCGAACAATTCCGATTGACACCCTTTCCCGCACCGTGATAGAATGGGTGCGACAACGGAATAGGGAAATCGGTGGATGGACTCGGGAGAGACTGCGCCCTGCGGGCGCGGCGCCGAAGGGGAACGCAGAAGCTCTCAGGCAAAAGGGACCGGGTCCGGACGATACTCCGAAAAGGCCGGATACGTCCGGCCACCGAAGGTGCAACCTGCCCCGGATGGGGCGGGGAATCTCTCAGGTCAGGATACGGGGGCGCAAAGCAACAGCTTTGCGCCCTTTTTCTGTTGCCCAAAAACGGAACAAATCTGAAGGAGGAGCTTATCAAATGAGCGAACTGAAGCGCACGCAGCTGTATGACGTGCATGTGGCCGCCGGGGCCACCATGGTGGACTTCGGCGGGTGGGAAATGCCCATCCAGTATCCGTCCGGCATCATCGCCGAGCATCTGTACACCCGCCAGGTGTGCGGCCTGTTCGACGTGTCCCACATGGGCCGCCTGCTGATTGAGGGCCCCCAGCGCAAGGAATTTCTCCAGCATGTGCTGACCAGCAACGTCAGCGCCCTGGACCTGAACATGGCCCAGTACTGCATCATTCCCAACGAGAACGGCGGCGCCGTGGACGACGCGTATCTGTATCTGTTCCAGGAGGACAGCTATCTGCTGGTGGTCAACGCCGCCAACATCGACAAGGACCTGGAGCATCTGAACCGGGCTCTGTCCGGCTTCGACTGCACCATCACCAACATCAGCGACCAGTGGGCCTCCATCGCCGTCCAGGGCCCCAAGAGCAAGGAAATGCTCATGACCCTCTCCGGCGGCGAGTCCCCCACCAAGGAGCCCACCAAGAACTCCCTGGGCACCGTGTCCCTGGAGGGCCGCCAGGCCCGCATTGCCAAGACCGGCTACACCGGCGAGCCTCTGGGCTACGAGGTATACGTCCGCAGCCAGGACGTGGTGTGGCTGTGGAACCGTCTGGTGGAGCTGGGCGCACGGCCTGCCGGCCTGGGCGCACGGGATACCCTGCGGATGGAGGCGTCCTTCCCCCTGTACGGCCACGAGATGGGCGTTGCCCCCGACGGCACCGAGATCCCCATCTTCGCCGTGCCCCTGGCCAAGTTCGCCGTGAGCTTCTCCGCCCAGAAGGGGGATTTCATCGGCCGCGCCGCTCTGGAGCGTCAGCACCAGGCATTTATCCGCCACATGGACCGGGACTTCTCCGACATGTCCGCCCTGCCCCGGAGGATCGCCCCCATCGCCCTGCTGGACCGCGGCGTCATGCGGGCCGGGATGGAAATCTACAAGGGTGATAAGCTGGTGGGTTGGGTCACCAGCGGCACCATGGTGCCCTATTTCAAGACCCAGGGTGAGGGCCTGTCCACCGTGATCCTGGAGGCCAGCGGCAAGCGTGCCATCGGCCTGTGCTATATCGACAGCGACGTTCTGGTGGACGACACCGTGGAGGTGGATATCCGCGGCAAGCGCCTGAAGGCCGTGATCCCCGCCCGCCACATGAGCGTGGGCGCGCCTCCCTTTGCCCGCCCCCTGCTGTACGGTGAGCAGGAGGAGGTCCGCACCGTGGCCGGCGGCGACCGCACCGGCAAGGCCCTGACTCTGCTGCACAAGGCCATCGAGAACCACGTCTGGCGGCAGGAGCAGTGCGTGAACCTGATCCCCTCGGAGAACACCCCCAGCCGGGCCGTGCGCCTGCTGTCCGGCAGCGACCCCGCCTGCCGCTATGCCGAGCACAAGAAGATCCTGGCCTTCTATGAGAAGGAAGTGTTCTATTATCAGGGCACCAAGTTCATCGACCAGGTGGAGCGTATGCTGGCCGAGGAAATGCGGGCCTATTTCGGCTGCACCGAGGTGGAGACCCGCACCCTCAGCGGCCAGATGTCCAACATGGCGGTGTTCTCCGCCCTGATGGACTGGAAAAACCGCTTCGACCGCAAGAACGAGGCCAAGCGCCTGGGCTATGTCATGAACAACCACATCATCAAGGGCGGCCACCTGTCCGCCCAGCCCATGGGCGCTCTGCACGACTACATCGCCATTGACCCCGTTACCGAGAAGCCCGCCGTGGTGAACTTCCCCGTGTGCCGGGATAACCCCTATAAGATGGATGTGGAGGAGACCAAGAAGCTCATCGACCGCTATCGTCCGGAGCTGATCATCTTCGGCAAGTCCATGGTTCTGCACAAGGAGCCTGTGGCCCAGATCCGGCAGTTTGTGGATGAGCAGAAGATCCCCACCACCATCATGTACGACATGGCCCATGTGCTGGGCCTCATCGGCGACCACTTCCAGAACCCCTTCCAGGAGGGCGCGGAGATCGTCACCGGCTCCACCCACAAGACCTTCTTCGGCCCCCAGCGGGGCGTCATCGGCGTCAACTATAAGGAGGAGGACCTGAAATACGGCCTGTGGAAGACCATCGAGAGCCGCACCTTCCCCGGCAGCGTCTCCAACCATCATCTGGGCACCCAGCTGGGTATGCTGATGGCGGCCTATGAAATGAACCAGTTCCGGGACGCCTATCAGAGCGCCATCATCCGCAACGCCAAGTCCTTCGCCAGGAGCCTGAAGAGCTACGGTCTGGACGTGGTGGGCGATCCCGCCATCGACTATACCGAGACCCACCAGGTCATCGTGTCCGTGGGCTACGGCGAGGGCGCGGAGATCGCCGAGCGGCTGGAGCAGAACAACGTCATCGTCAACTACCAGGCCACCCCCGACGAGGAGGGCTTCACCGCCTCCGGCGCACTGCGCATGGGCGTCAGCGAAATGACCCGCTTCGGCTTCGAGGAGAAGGACTTCGACCAGCTGGCCAGCCTCATGGCCGACTGCATCCTCCGGGGCCGGGAGATCAAGGGCGACGTGGAGCGGCTCCGGGCCGGTCACACCGAAATGCGCTACTGCTTCGACGACGCCGCCATCAACGACGCCCTGGAGCAGCTGGCCGGCAAGCTGGACATCTGACACGGATTCATTGCAGACATACAACAATAACAATAAATTTGGAGGTAAATCATCATGCTGTATCCGACTGATCTGAAGTATTCCAAGTCCCACGAGTGGGTGAAAATGGAGGACGGCGTGGCCGTCATCGGCATTTCCGACTTTGCCCAGGACGCCCTGGGCGACGTGGTGTTCGTGAACCTGCCCGGCGAGGGCGACGAGACCGCCGCCGGTGACGCCTTCGGCGACGTGGAGTCCGTGAAGGCCGTGTCCGACCTGGTGTGCCCCGTCACCGGCACCGTGTGCGCCGTCAACGAGGAGCTGCTGGACCAGCCTGAGCTGCTGAACAAGGCTCCCTATGACGCGTGGATCATCAAGGTGGAGAACGTCACCGACACCGAGGAACTGCTGGACGCCGCCGCCTACGAGGCCTTCTGCACCGAGGAGGGCTGAGCATGGGCAGCTATGTCCCCTCTACCCAAGCCCAGCGGGAGCAGATGCTCCGGGCCGTGGGGCTGGAGAACGTCATGGACCTGTACCGGGACGTGCCGGAGCAGATGCTCCTGCGGAAGCCCCTGAACATCCCCGACGGCATGAGCGAGCTGGAGGCAAGCCGGGCAGTTTCCGCCATGGCCGCCGAAAACCGCACCTACGCCACCATTCTGCGGGGCGCGGGGGCCTATGACCACTACATTCCCTCCATCGTCAAATATATCCCCGCCAAGGAGGAGTTTCTCACGGCCTACACCCCCTATCAGGCGGAAATGAGCCAGGGTCTGCTGCAATCCATCTTCGAGTATCAGACCATGATCTGCGAGCTCACCGGCATGGACGTGTCCAACGCCTCCGTGTATGACGGGGCCACCGCCGCCGCCGAGGCGGCGGCCATGTGCCGGGAGCGCAAGCGCCGGGTGACCCTCATTTCCGGCGCAGCCCATCCGGACACCATCAACACCGTCCGCACCTATTGCTACGGCACCGGCGACGAGCTGCGGGTGGTGCCGGTGAAGGACGGCAGGACCGATATGGACGCCCTGCGGGAGCTGCTGGACGACGGCGTGGCCTCCTTCTATGTGCAGCAGCCCAACTTCTTCGGCCAGTTCGAGGACGCCGAGGCCCTGGGCCAGCTGGCGCACCAGGCGGGCGCCAAGTACATCATGGGCTGCAACCCCATTGCCCTGGCCATTATGAAGACCCCCCGGGACTGCGGCGCGGACATCGCCGTGGGCGAGGGGCAGCCGCTGGGCCTGCCTCTGGGCTGCGGCGGCCCGTATCTGGGCTATATGGCCGCCACCGACAAGCTCATGCGCAAGCTCCCCGGCCGCATCGTGGGTGAGACCACCGACGACCAGGGCCGCCGGGCCTATGTCCTGAGCCTCCAGGCCCGTGAGCAGCACATCCGCCGGGAGAAGGCCAGCAGCAACATTTGCTCCAACGAGGCCCTGTGCGCCCTGACCGCCGGACTGTACATGGCCACCATGGGTCCCGACGGCATGGCGGAGGCTGCGGAGCAGTCCATGGCCAAGGCCCACTATCTGGAAAAGGCCCTGACGGCCCTGCCCGGCGTGGAGCCGGTGTACGGCGGGGCGTATTTCCACGAGTTTGTCCTGAAAATGCCCCGCAGCCAGGAGTTGCTGGAGGCCCTGGACCGCCGGGGCATCCTGGGCGGCCTGCCTCTGGGCGACGACCGGGTCCTGTGGTGCGCCACGGAGAAGGTCAGCCGCCGGGAGCTGGACGAAGCCGTATCCATCGTCAAGGAGGTGCTGGACAGATGAAGCTGATTTTTGAAAAGAGCGTGCCCGGCCGCCGGTGCACCATCCTGCCCGCCTGCGACGTGGACGCCGTCTCCCTGCCGGAGTCCCTGCGCCGGGAGACGAAGCCCGACCTGCCCCAGCTCAGCGAGACGGACATCTCCCGCCACTATACGGAGCTGTGCCACCAGGTCCACGGCGTCAACTGCGGGTTCTATCCCCTGGGCTCCTGCACCATGAAGTACAACCCCCGCATCGACGAGGAGATGGCGGCCCTGCCGGGCTTCACCAGCTGCCATCCCCTGGCCCCCAGGGAGTCCCTGGCCGGTATGCGCCATGTGCTGGACACCGCCCGGGAGTATCTCTGCGAGATCACCGGCATGGACGGCATGACCTTCCAGCCGGCGGCAGGCGCTCACGGCGAGTTCACCGGCGTGCTGCTGATCAAGCAGTATCACGACGCCCGGGGGGACAAGAAGCGCACCAAGATCATCGTTCCCGACTCCGCCCACGGCACCAACCCCGCCACGGCGGCCATGTGCGGCTATGAGGTGGTGAACATCGCCTCCGGCCCCGACGGCTGCGTGGACCTGGAGAGTCTGAAGGCCGCCCTGGGCGACGACACCGCGGGTCTGATGCTGACAAACCCCAACACCGTGGGCATCTTCGATAAGAACATCCTGGAGATCACCCGGCTGGTCCACGAGGCCGGCGGCCTGTGCTACTACGACGGAGCCAACCTCAATGCCGTGATGGGCATCGTCCGCCCCGGCGACATGGGCTTTGACTGCATCCACATGAACCTGCACAAGACCTTCGCCACGCCCCACGGCGGCGGCGGTCCCGGCGCAGGCGCCGTGGGCTGCAAGGCGTTCCTGACGCCCTATCTGCCCCACTCCGCCTCGGCAGAGGAGGAAGGGCATATCCAGGTCCGCAGCTTTATGGGCAACTTCCTGGTGGTGGTCCGGGCGCTGACGTATCTGCTGACCCTGGGCCGCCAGGGCATTCCCGAGGCGGCGCAGAACGCCGTGCTCAACGCCAACTATCTCCAGGCCCGGCTCCGGGGCACCTATACCCCCGCCTATGACCGCATCTGCATGCACGAGTTCGTGCTGGATCTCAGCGGGCTGAAGAAGGAGACCGGGGTCAGCGCCCTGGACGTGGCCAAGTCCCTGATCGACGAGGGCATCCATCCGCCCACCATGTACTTCCCCCTGATCGTCCATGAGGCCCTGATGCTGGAGCCCACGGAGACCGAGGGGCCCGAGGTCCTGGACCATGCGGCGGACGTTCTGCGGATGCTGTATCAGCGGGCGTATGACGACCCCGCCGCCATGCACGGCGCACCCCACCATATGCCCATCGGCCGTCCCGACGAGGTGAAGGCCGCCCGGCACCCGGTGCTGCGGTGGAAGCGGGCGTGATCTCATCAACGGAGGAAGAAGCTATGTCTGATTATCAGCTCATCGTTATCGGCGCGGGGCCCGGCGGCTATACCGCGGCCCTGGAGGCCGCCAGGCTGGGGCTGCACACCGCCGTGGTGGAGCGCCGGGAGGTAGGCGGCACCTGCCTGAACCGGGGCTGCATCCCCACCAAGACCCTGCTCCACGCCTCCCAGGTATACCGGGACGCCGTGAACGGCTCCCCTGCCGGGGTCCACGCCGGGAACATCACCTTCAATCTGGGAGAGATGTTCGCCTATAAGCGGGCCGTTTCCGAGAAGCTCCGGGGCGGCATCCACGCCCTGCTGAAGGGGGCTAAAGTGGACCTGCTGGAGGGCACCGCCCGCATCGACGCCCCGGGCCGCGTCACCGTTGCCGGCCCGGAGGGGGACACGGTTTACACCGCCGACCGCATTCTGGCCGCCACCGGCTCCGTGCCGGTGCGCCCGCCCATCCCGGGGCTGGACCTGCCGGGGGTCATGACCTCCGATGAGCTGCTGGAGGGCAGCGACAGCCTGTATGAGTCCCTGGTGATCATGGGCGGCGGCGTCATCGGCGTGGAATTTGCCACGTTTTACGCAAACCTGGGCTGCCGGGTCACCCTCATCGAGGGCATGGACCGGCTGCTGCCCACCATGGACCGGGAGCTGGGTCAGAACCTGGGCCAGATCCTGAAAAAGCAGGGGGTGGAGGTGCTGACCTCCGCCATGGTCCGGCGGGTGGAGCAGACGCCGGAGGGCCTGACGGTCCATGTGGACCAGAAGGGCAAGGAAAAGGCCGTGTCCGGCGAAAAGGTCCTGTGCGCCATCGGACGCCGCCCCTGCTGGGACGGGCTGTTCGCCCCGGAGCTGATTCCCGAGACCCGGGGCCGCAGCCTGCTGGTGGATGAGGACTTCCGCACCAGCATCCCTGGGGTCTACGCCATCGGCGACGTGTCCGCCGTGATCCAGCTGGCTCACGTGGCCGCCGCCCAGGGCATCGCCTGCGTGAATCGTATGTGCGGCCGTCAGTCCGCCACGGACCTGAACGTGGTGCCCAGCTGCATCTACAGCAGTCCCGAGATCGCCGTGGTGGGCCTCACCGAGGCCGAGGCCAAGGAGCAGGGAATCAACGCCGTGTCCGGCAAGTGCACCATGTTCGGCAACGCCCGGACGGTCATCGAGGACCCGGGCCGCTGCTTCATGAAGCTGGTGGCCGACCGGGATACCGGCCGTCTCATCGGCGCGCAGCTGATGTGCCAGCACGCCAGCGACATCATCAGCCAGCTCAGCGCCGCCCTGGTAAACGGCCTGACGGCGGGGCAACTGCTGTCCGTTATGCGGCCCCATCCCTCCTTTGAGGAGGCCATGACCGAGGCTCTGGAGCGCCTGGCCGAAAAGCTGTAACGAAAAACAAAAAATGCAAAAAAACTGCCCCCGGCGGGGGCAGTTTTTTTGCGTTTATCAGCCGGCGTAGATCTCGCCGGACAGGCTCAGTACGGCCCGGCCGCCTACCCGGATCAGGGCGTCGCCCTTTTCCACCGTCAGACGGCTGCGTATTTCCGAGAGACGGCGCATATGCTCTCCCTGGATGAACACGTTTTCCCGGTCCGGCTGCACCAGGCCATAGCGGTACAGGTAATAGGTCAGGGCTCCGTTGGAGGTGCCGGTGGCGCACTCCTCCGGAATGTCGTACAGAGGGGCGAAGTTGCTGCACCAGGCGGTGCAGGTCTTGTCCCCCAGGCAGAACATATGCACGCCGGTGACCTTCTGCCGCCGGGACAGCTCCGCCACCAGCGTCTCGTTCTGACGGGCCCGCAGCAGGGTCTCCCGGTCCCGCACCGGCATCATGATATCCGCCAGGCCCGTGGACACGATCTGGGGCGTCAGGTCCCGGGGCCGGTCCGCGCCGGTGAGGCCGAAGGCCCGGTACAGCGGCTCCCACTCCACCCGGGACAGCTCCCCCAGCCACCGGGGCGGGGCCATGTCCATCCACACCACGTCGCCATCCACGGAGATCTGTAAGTCGCCTGCCTTGGTGTGGGCCACATGGCGGCCGTCGGCCAGCAGGCCCAGCCGCCGCAGCAGGGCAAAGCTGGCAATGGTGGCGTGGCCGCACAGCTCCACCTCCCCCGCCGGGGTGAAATAGCGCAGGTCCACGCTGCCGTCCTCCTGCGGGCGGACGAAGGCCGTCTCCGAATGCTTCAGCTCGGCGGCGATCAGGCGCATGGTCTCGTCGCTGACGTCCCCCTCCGGCAGGGCCACCCCTGCCTGGTTGCCGCCGAACAGCCTGGCGGCGAATGCATCCATGACGTATATTTTCATGATAAAAAGCCTCCCCAAACTCTCTTTTTATTCATTATACTAAACTCTACGCCGGTTTTCAAGCGCCCGGGGACTTGACTGGCTGGAAAATTTCGGATATAATGGCAGTATAATTTGCGGTACGCCGCTGAAAGGAAAGGAAAATCATCCAAAATGCTGAACAAGCGCAGTCTGCTCTCCCAATTTGTCCACTTCTCCGCCGCCACGGTGGCCTCCCTGATGGTGTTCTCCCTGTACTCCATCGTGGACGGCCTGTTCGTGGCGAAGGGCGTGGGCGAATACGCCATGAGCGCTGTCAACCTGGCCGTCCCCTTCACCAACGTCATGTTCTCCATCGCCGTGCTGTTTGCCGTGGGCACCAGCACCATCATCGCCATCTACCTGGGCCAGGGCCGCCGGGAAAATGCCAACAGCCTGTTTTCCCAGAATCTGGCGGTGCTGGTGGTCATCGGACTGGTGATCTCCGCCCTGGTGCTGATCTTCCTGGAGCCCTTCGCCATGCTGCTGGGGGCCAAGGACGTAACGCTGGAGTACACCAAGGACTATCTGCGGGGACTTGCCCCCTTCGCCGTGTGCTTCATCGTTTCGTACAACATGGAGATCCTGGTGAAAACCGACGGACGGCCCACCCTGGCCATCGTCACGGTGATCACCGGGTGCCTGACCAACTGCGTGCTGGACTATGTGGCCATCTTCCTGCTGGACTGGGGCGCATGGGGCGCGGCCTTTGCCACGGGCCTGTCTCAGCTGCTGACGTGTGTGATCTACCTGACCCATTTCCTGGGCAAGCGCACCACCTTCCACCTGGTGCGCTTCCGGCCCGACTGGCATATCTATCGGCGGCTCCTGCCCATCGGCGTGTCCGACGGCGTTACGGAGCTGTGCAACGGCGTGATGATCTTCCTGTTCAACCGCACCATCCTGCGCTGCATCGGCCAGGACGGCCTGGTGAGCTACACCATCATCGCCTACATCAACACTCTGATCCTGAACATCATGCTGGGGGTGTCCCAGGGGTCCCAGCCCCTGGTCAGCTATCACTACGGCCAGAAGGACCGGGACGGCTGCCGCCGCCTGCTGCGCTATGGCCTGGTGACCCTGGCGGGTATGACCGTTCTGTGCTTCGGCGCGGTGCAGCTGCTGGCGCCCCAGATCGTCCACGCCTTCCTGGGGGACGAAAATCCGGCGCTGAACCTCTCCTCGGTGGACGCCCTGCGGCGGTACGGCCTGTGCTATCTGATGGTGGGCTTCAACGTGCTGATGGGGGGCTTCCTGACGGCGGTGGAGCGGCCCCGCCCGGCCATCTGCATCTCCGTGGGCCGGGGGCTGGCGCTGCAGGCCGGCGCCCTGCTGCTGCTGGCGGCGGTATGGGGCGGCAGTGTCATCTGGTTCGCGCCGGTGATCTCCGAGGCCCTGTGCCTGGTGATGGCCCTGGTCTTTATGACCCGGTTCTGGCGGAAAAGCCCGGACACCGTTCAGGTGTGATCAAGTATAAATATACAAAAACACGCGGGACCCCGGTCTGGGGTCCCGCGTTATTTGCCGCTTTACAAAGCCCGCCAGCTCTCCGGCCGCAGGCCGTGACCCATGAGGCCCTCCTGCACCTGCTGCCGCAGGGCGGGCAGGTCCCGGTTCAGGGTCCCCTTCAGGGTCAGGTAGTTGGAGGCGTGGTTCATCCGGAATACGCTGCCCTCGCTGTCGATGTGGTCCAGCAGCAGGGCCGTCTCCTGCAGAATCTCCGCCGGGCCCAGCACCTGGAAGCTGCCCTCTCGAACCCACTGCTCCAGCGGCGTTCCCGGCTCCACCATCAGCGTCAGCAGGCCGATATATTCCGGCTTCATGGCGCTGAGGGCCCGGGCGGTGTCCACGGCGTGATCCCGCAGCAGCTCCCGGCTGCCCAGGCCCGAAATGGCCGTCACCGACAGGGCCAGGCCCGCCTGCCGGGCCTTCTGCCCCGCCGCCACAATGGCTACGGCGGTGTGGCCCTTGCGCATCCGCTCCAGCACCGCGTCGCACCCGGATTCCAGGCCCATATACACCATTTTCAGTCCGCCCTCCCGCAGTCGCCACAGCTCCTCCTCCGTCTTGACCTGGAGGCTCCGGGGCGAGGCGAAGCACGTCACCCGCTGGCACTCGGGAAACAGGCTGTACACCATGGCCAGAATTTCCAGTAGCTCATCGGTTTTCCGCATCAGGGCGTCTCCATCGGCCAGAAAGACCCGCTCCACCCGGCGGTATACCTGCCGGGCCAGGCGGAAGTCCTCCCGGATCTCCTCCATGGGCCGCAGGGCAAAGTGCTTGTCGTCATACATATCGCAGAAGGCGCAGCGGTTGTGGCTGCACCCATAGGTCACCTGCACGATCAGGCTGTAGGCCTCGCTGGGGGGCCGATAGATCTTTCCCTTGTATCGCATGGGCAATTCCTCCTTTTCCCCGCTATTATCGCATACTTTTCCCGGTTTGAAAAGGGTCTATTTCCAGGCGCTCCGGCATAAGCTGGACCAGCTTCAACAAACGAGGAGGATGACTATGGACAACAACTTCAACCGCGTGCGCCTGTGCGGGCGGGCCGCCGGAGAGCCGGAGCTGTCCCACATAAACCACGGCGAGAGCTTTTACCGCTTCCCCCTGTCGGTGGAGCGGCTTTCCGGCCAGGAGGACCGGCTGCCGGTGATTCTGCCCTGGCCGCTGCTGGAGGCCCACCCCGTACATACCGGCGATGTGCTGACCCTTACCGGCCAGCTGCGCTCCTTCAACAACCGCAGCGGCCAGGGTCCCCGGCTGGTGATCTCCGTGTTCGTCCGGGAGCTGATTCCCGGCGGCACGGCCCCCTTTAACCAGATTCAGCTCTCCGGCATTCTGTGCAAGACTCCCACCCTGCGCCGGACGCCTCTGGGCCGGGAAATCTGCGACCTGATCCTGGCGGTGAACCGCCGGTATGGCCGGGCGGACTATCTGCCCTGCATCGCCTGGGGCGCCATCGCCCAGCAGACGGCCATCCTGCCGGTGGGCTCCCGGCTGACGGTGGAGGGCCGGGTCCAGAGCCGGGGCTACACGAAAACCGTGGACGGCGTGGGCCAGGAGCGCACCGCCTATGAGGTGTCCATCATGCGGCCGGCGGAGCCGGAGGAATTTTTCCTGTAAGGCAGGCTTCCCCCCGGGGGACGGTTGATTTCCCCGGGAAATGGTGTTATCCTATTATAAAAAGAGAGAGAATTGAGGAACCGCACTTATGATATTCAGCCATCATCACGCCCACGCCCCTGCCCGGCGGGACGTGGACATGACCCAGGGCAGCATCACCCGCCACCTGATCCAGTTCGCCCTGCCGCTGCTGGCCGGAAACGTGTTCCAGCAGCTTTACAACATGGTGGACACCTGGGTGGTGGGCAACTTTGTGTCCAACGAGGCCTTTTCCGCCGTGGGCACCGTGGGGCCCATCGTCAACATGCTCATCGGCTTCTTCATGGGCCTGTCCAGCGGCGCGGGGGTGGTCATCAGCCAATACTACGGGGCCCACCGGCCCGAAAAGGTCCGGGATACCGTCCACACGGCCATGGTGCTGACCCTGGTGCTGTGCGCGGCGTTCACGGCCCTGGGCCTGGCTCTGATCCCAGCCATGCTGGACCTGATGAACACCCCGGCGGAGGTGCTGCCGGAGTCCACGGCGTATCTGTCCATCTATTTTTCCGGCATCACGGGCCTGCTGATCTATAACATGGGCTCCGGCATTCTCCGGGCCGTGGGCGACTCCCGGCGGCCCTTCTATTTCCTGGTGGTGTCGGCGGTGCTGAACACCGGGCTGGACCTGCTGTTTGTGATCCGGTTCCACCTGGGCGTGGCCGGTGTGGCCTGGGCCACCATCATCGCCCAGGCGGTGTCGGCGGTGCTGGTGCTGGCGGTGCTGATGCGGACGGACAGCTGCGTCCGGGTGGAGCTGCGGCGGCTGCGGGTCCACTGGGATATGCTGAAAAAGATCGTCCGGGTGGGCATCCCGGCGGCTCTGCAAATGGCCGTTACCGCTTTTTCCAACGTGTTCGTCCAGTCCTATATCAACCATTTCGGCGCGGACTGCATGTCCGGCTGGACGGCGTATACCAAGATCGATCAGCTGATGTTCCTGCCCATGCAGTCCCTGGCCCTGTCCGCCACCACCTTTGTGGGGCAGAACCTGGGCGCAGGCGACACCCCCCGGGCCCAGCAGGGCGTCCGCCGGGCGCTGGGGATCTCCCTGGCGGTGACGGCGGTGCTGATGGTCCCGGTGCTGGTGTTCGCTCCCCAGCTGACGGCCTTCTTCAACCGCAAGGCCGAGGTGGTGGCCTACGGCACCCTGTTGCTGCGGTATATCTCCCCCTTCTATCTGCTGTGCTGCATCAACCAGATCTACTCCGGCGCACTCCGGGGCGCAGGCAACAGCCAGGTGCCCATGGTGATCATGCTGGGCTCCTTTGTGGTGTTCCGCCAGATCTATCTGTATATCGTGTCCCATTTCATCACCAATACCCTGCTGCCCCTGGCCATGGGCTATCCCGCCGGATGGCTGGTGTGCAGCGCCGCCACGCTGCTGTATTACCGCAGGGCCGCCCTGGGCCGGCAGCGCCTGGTGGAGGATAACTAAAGCCGGAGGAAGCCCGTCTATGCGTCAGATCAACGTATCCCTGGGACAGCGGTCCTATCCCATTCTCATCGGCCCGGGTCTGCTGGGCCGGGCCGATGAGCGGCTGAGCGCCCTTCCGGTAAAGCGCTGGGCCGTGGTGGCCGACGAGACTGCGGCGTCCCTTTATGCCGGGAGCTTAGGGCTGCCGGTGTATACTTTCCCCGCCGGGGAGGGCAGCAAGTGCCTGGCGGTGTATGAGTCCCTGTGCCGCCGGATGCTGGCTGACGGCTTCACCCGGGCGGACGGCATCGTGGCCCTGGGCGGCGGCGTTGCCGGCGACCTGGCGGGCTTTCTGGCCGGGACCATCCTGCGGGGCGTCCCCCTGGTCCAGATGCCCACCACCCTGCTGGCCCAGGTGGACAGCAGCGTAGGCGGCAAAACCGGCCTGGACCTGCCGGAGGGAAAAAACCTCATTGGCTGCTTCTATCAGCCCTCCCTGGTGCTGGCGGACACCGATTGCCTGGGTACGCTGCCCCGGCGGCAGCTGTCCTCCGGCATGGCGGAGGTCATCAAGTGCGGCGTTATCGGGGACGAGGAGATCCTCCGCCATCTGGAAACGGCGGCGGAGCCGGATTTTCCCTGGCTGGTGGAGCGCTGCTGCCGGTATAAGGCGGCGGTGGTGGCCCGGGACGAGCGGGACGGCGGCCCCCGCCGCCTGCTGAACTTCGGCCATACCTTCGGCCATGCCTACGAGGCCGCCGGAGGGTACGATAGCTACACCCACGGCGAGGCCGTGGCCGCCGGGATGATGCAGATGCTCCGTTGGCAGGTGTCCCATGGACTGGGCGGGCAGGAGCTGCTGGACAGGCTCACCCCCCTGCTGGAGCGGTGGGAGCTTCCCGTCCGGCTGCCCTGGGATGGGGCGGCGGACTATCTGGCCCGGGACAAGAAACGGGCCGGAGATCAGGTTACCATCGCCGTGGCTCAGCGGGCCGGGGCGGGCCGCCTGATGGCGGTTCCCCTGGCGTCCCTGCTGGAGGTGGAGTAATGGACCTGCGCCTGTATCCCGCCCCTTTGCGGGGCGCGGTGACGCCGCCGCCCTCCAAAAGCCTGCTGCACCGGCAGCTGATCTGCCTGGCCCAGGCGGGGGAGTTCCCCTGCCCCCCGGACCCCGCCGACGACGTTCTGGCCACGGTCCAGGGCCTGTGGGCCCTGTATCACCAACCGGAGCCGGTCATCGACTGCGGGGCCAGCGGCAGCACCCTGCGGTTTCTTCTGCCCCTGGCCATGGCCCGGGGCCAGGTAGGGACCCGGTTCACCGGCACCCGGCGGCTGCTGTCCCGGCCCCTGCCGGGGGACTGGGGCCTTGCGCCCACGGAAAACGGTCTGCGGGTCACCCGCCCCCTTTCCCCGGGCCGCATCCCGGTGGACGGAAGCCGGACCTCCCAGCTGCTCTCGGGGCTGCTGATGGCCCTGCCGGGCCTGGCGGCGGACTCGGAGCTGGTTCTCACGGGGGCTCTCGCCTCCCGGCCGTATGTGGACCTGACTCTGGCGGTGCTGGAGCGGTGCGGCATTGTCATTGAGGAAAGCCCCGGCGGCTTTTTTGTCCCCGGCGGGCAAAGGTTCCGCCCGATTCCCATGGAGCCGGAGCCGGACTGGTCCGCCGCCGCCTTCTGGCTGGCAACCGCCGCCCTGGGCTGTCCCGTGGAGGTCACGGGCCTGCGCCGGGACTCCATGCAGGGAGACCGGGCCGCCGGGGCGCTGTGCCGGTGTCTGCCGGATGTCGTGGACCTGACGGATATCCCGGACCTGCTGCCGCCGCTGGCGTTGGCGGCGGCGCTGCAGCCGGGAAAATGCACCCGCTTCACCGGGGCCGCCCGGCTACGGGACAAGGAGAGTGACCGCCTGGCCTCCGTGTCGGCGGCACTGACGGCCCTGGGGGGCCGCGTCCGGCAGGAGCCGGAGGGTCTCACCGTATGGGGCACGGACCGTCTCACCGGCGGCGAGGCCCACAGCTGCGGCGACCATCGCATTGCCATGCTGTGCGCCTGCGCCGCGCCCTTCTGCACCGGCCCGGTGCTGCTGCGCGACGCCGGGTGCACCGATAAATCCTACCCCGGCTTCTGGGCGGATTACCGCCGCCTGGGGGGACAAACGGAGGAAGTATAAATGCTGGATTACACGATTTTCGGCGAATCCCACGGCCCCGCCGTGGGGGTGCTGGTCACCGGCGCGGCCCCGGGCCTGCCGGTGGACCGGGAGATCATCCGCCGGGAGCTGGAGCGCCGGGCCCCCGGCGGCCCTCTGGCCACTGCCCGGCATGAGCCGGACCGGCTCCATATTCTCAGCGGCGTCTATCAGGGCCTCACCACCGGCGACCCCATCTGCCTGGTTCTGGAAAACCGGGACGCCCGGTCCGGGGACTATGAGGCCCTGCGGAATAAGCCCCGGCCCGGCCATGCGGACTACGCCGCCTGGGTGCGCAGCGGGGGACACAACGATCCCCGGGGCGGCGGACCCTATTCCGGCCGGCTGACGGCCCCTCTGGTGGCGGCGGGCACCATGGTGAAGGCCTGGCTGAAGGAGCAGGATATCCAGCTGACCGCCCGGGTGGTTGACGAGGCCGCCCTCCGGCAGCAGGCGGAGGCGGCCAAGGCCGACGGGGACTCCGTAGGCGGGGAGATCGCCTGCACCGTCACGGGGCTTCCGGCGGGGCTGGGCGGCCCCGGCTGGCGGGAGGCGGTGGAGTCGGAGCTGGCCCGGCACCTGTTCGCCATTCCCGCGGTGAAGGCCCTGGGCTTCGGCGACGGCGCGGCCCTGGCCCATATGCGGGGCAGCCGGGCCAACGACCCCCTGCGCACCGACGGTACCAACGTCCGCACCGTCACCAATCACAACGGCGGCATCAACGGCGGCGTCACCAACGGTATGCCCCTGACCTTTACCGTCACCTTCAAGCCCACCCCCTCCATCGCCCTGTCCCAGGACACGGTGGACCTGTCCCGGATGGAAAACTGCACCGTGGCCGTTACCGGCCGCCACGACCCCTGCATCGCCCTGCGGGCGGCCCCCATTGTGGAGGCGGCAGCGGCCCTGGCCCTGTGGCGGGTGCTGGACCCCCGGGGCGGCGGCCTGGAAGCCCTGCGGCTGCAGCTGGACGATGTGGACCGGCAGCTGGTGGGGCTGCTGGTCCGGCGGCAGGAGCTGTCCCGGGACATCGGGGCCTATAAGGCGGCCCACGGTCTCCCGGTGCGGGACCCGGAGCGGGAGGCCCAGGTGTTGCGCAGCCGGGGCGACCTGGCCCCGGAGCACCGGGCGGAGGTGGAGCGCCTGTATGAGACGCTGATGGCCCTGAGCCGGGAGCAGCAGTCGTGAGGAACCTGATTTTTGTGGGTCTGCCCGGCAGCGGCAAGAGCACCGTGGGGCGGCTGTGCGCCAAGGCCTTGAACCTGCCCTTTGTGGACGCGGACAAGTTCCTGGAGCAGAGAGAGGGCCGTTCCGTCGCCGATATCTTCGCATCAAGCGGCGAGGGGTATTTCCGGGATCTGGAGTCCCGGGTTCTGACGGAGCTGTGCCGCCGGGAGGGCGTCGTCCTGGCCACCGGCGGCGGCGCGGTGCTGCGGCGGGCGAACCGGGCGCTGCTGCGGAACGGGGGCCTGGTCATCTTCCTGGACCGGTCCCCCTGGGCCATTCGCCGCACCCTGCGGCGGCAGGGCCGTCCCCTGCTGACGGATGACGGGGCCATTTTCCGCCTGGCCCGGCAGCGGCGGGGCCTGTACCGAGCCGCCGCCCACCATTCCGTCAACAAACCCACAGCCCGTCAGGCGGCGGAGGAAGCCGTCCGCCTATGGAGAGAGGAGCAGACATGAACATTCTCATTCTCAACGGCCCCAACCTGAACCTGCTGGGAAAGCGGGAGCCGGGCGTCTATGGCACCGGCAGCTACGACGACCTGTGCCGGGAGCTTGCGGCCTATGCCGCCGCCCTGGACATCCGGGTGGATATCCGCCAGAGCAACCACGAAGGGGCGCTCATTGACGAAATACAGGCCGCTGACGGGGTGTATGACGGCATCGTCATCAACCCCGGGGCCTATACCCATTACAGCTACGCCATCTATGACGCCCTGCGGGCCGTCAGCGTTCCGGCGGTGGAGGTCCACCTCAGCGATATCAACCGCCGGGAGCCCTTCCGCCGGGTCTCCGTCACCGCTCCGGCCTGCCGGGCCCAGATCGTGGGCCACGGCTTCCTGGGGTATATGGAGGCCATCAACCTGCTGGCGGGGAAGGAACCCCAGGTATGAGGCTGTGCGTCATCGGCGACCCGGTGGGGCACAGCCTGTCCCCCCTGCTGCACCGGCAGATGCTGGCCCGGGCAGGATTGACGGGCAGCTATGAGACCGTCACCGTGACCCCGGACACCCTGCCGGAGTTCCTGGCGGCGGCCCGGGCCGGGGCCTGGGACGGCTGCAACATCACCATGCCGCTGAAGCAGGCGATCCTGTCCCTGCTGGATGAGCTGGACCCGGCAGCCGCCGCCTGCGGGGCGGTGAACACCGTGTGCTTCCGCCGGGGCCGGGCCGTGGGGTACAACACCGACGCACCGGGCATCCGGGCGGGGCTTCTGGCCCACGGCGCGGACCCCCGGGCGGGGCAGGTGCTGATCATCGGCAACGGCGGGGCGGCTCGGGCGGCCCGCTTCGCTTTGAGGGACTGCCGTCTGCTGACGGCGGCACGGCACGGCGGGGACATCCCCCTGGACCGGCTGCCCCAGGCGGCCCGGGACAGCCTTGTGGTCATCAACGCCACCCCCCTGGGGATGGAGGGCTTTCCGCCCTTTGCCAGCCTCTCCTTTCTGGAGGCGCTGCCCCCGGGTGCGGCGGTGTTCGACCTGGTATACCACCCCCGGCAGACGGCTCTGCTGGCGGCGGCCCGGGACCGGGGCCTCACGGCCATCGGCGGCATGGAGCTGCTGGTGCAGCAGGCCATCCTGGCCTTTTCCCGCTTCACCGGCACGGCCCCGGACCGGGAGGCCGTCCGCCGGGACCTGCTGGCGATGGTGGGAGATTTGTCTTAAAAGGGCAAAGCCCTTTTAAGACAAAAGGCTTGCAGTCTGCTGCGCGCATAATTTGTTCGCCCAT
>ERZ824598.2020-NODE-2020-length-22732-cov-4.403934_pt1 | contig 22732 bp, 24 predicted proteins | sample MGYA00519934_ERZ824598 | MGnify/ENA primary metagenome ERZ824598 (study PRJEB31778, sample SAMEA3449177) | human gut metagenome | biome: human gut; feature: human-associated habitat; material: faeces | place: United Kingdom | collected 2010/2012 ...
CAACAGCGAGGTCCGTCGGATCCTCGCTGTTGCACTTCGGTGTTGAATCTAAGAAAATTGCAGGCGAAAAAAAACGCCAAGCCAGAAATTCGAAGGCACGGATGCCCTGGCAGGCCGGTGCCCGACCCCGGAGCCTAAGCCATATAATACTCCTTATACCACCTGGCGAAACGGCGGAGCCCCTCGCGAAGCGGCGTCGACGGCTTGAAGCCGAAGTCGCGCTCGAGCGGCGCGGTATCGGCGTAGGTCACGGGCACGTCGCCCGGCTGCATGGGCACGAGTTCGCGGTGGGCTTCGAAGTCATAGTCCGCGGGCAACACCCCTGCGGCAACCAGCTCCTCCTGCAGTATGCGCACGAAGTCGAGCAGGTTCTCGGGATGATTGTTGCCTATGTTGTAGACCCTGTAAGGAGGCACGGGCAGCCCGTCCTCCCCCGTCGCCCTCTCGGGAGCATGCTGCATGACCCTCACCACGCCCTCGACTATGTCGTCTATATAGGTGAAGTCCCTCTTGCAATTGCCGTAGTTGAATATCTTTATCGTCTGCCCTGCACGCAGCTTGTCCGTAAAGCCGAAATACGCCATGTCCGGACGGCCTGCGGGACCGTAGACCGTGAAGAAGCGCAGCCCGGTGGAAGGGATGTCGTAGAGCTTGGAATAGGCGTGCGCCATGAGCTCGTTGCTCTTCTTTGTGGCGGCATACAGGCTGACGGGATTGTCGACCTTGTCGTCGGTGCTGTAGGGCACCTTCCTGTTGCTGCCGTACACGCTGCTCGAACTTGCATAGACCAGATGCTCCACCTCATGGTGGCGGCAGGCCTCAAGGATGTTGTAGAAGCCTATTATGTTACTCTCTATGTAGGAATCAGGATTGGTAATACTGTACCGAACCCCAGCCTGCGCCGCAAGGTTCACCACCACGGCGGGCGAATACTCCACGAAAAGCCTCTCCACGAAAGCTTTGTCGGCGATGCTTCCCTTCTCGAAGACGAAGCCGCCGCAGCGCGACAGCCTCTCGAGACGCGCGTGCTTTATGCCGACATCGTAATAGTCGGTAATCGAGTCCACCCCCACTACCCTGATGCCCTCGAAGCAGGCGCAGAGACGCTCCGAGAGACCGCTTCCGATGAAACCGGCCGCCCCGGTGACAAGGACGGTCCTGCCGTTCAGATCGATGTTATAGTCCAGCATGAGACAGATTCACACTTACTATCTATGCCTCCCACTTCCAGAGTCCGTGGAGGTTGCAGTATTCGAAGGCGGCGACGACATCCTCTCCGGGAGCAAGCGCAAACACGGCCTCGGGCTTCTGACCGGGGGCGAGACGGCGCAGCTGGACACCGGCAGTGGTCTGGATCGCAATCCATTCGATATAATGCGCCTCAAGCATGGGATGTTCGACGCTTCCGACCTTCACAGTCACGACGCCGCCCTCGCGCACGACCACCGGCACATGCTTCTCTCCGGCACCGTCGCTCGTATTGGGAACGAGTTCCTGCATGGGCTCACCGCAGCACACGACCTTCACGCCGCTGCTCTTGACATAGGCTATCACATTGCCGCAATGGCGGCAGACAAAGAATTTAAGGTCCATTGAATTTACCAGATTTATCATTAAACGCTAACAAATATAACAAATCCGGCCTGATTTTCAAATAGATCAGTCCAGAACCGTATATTTCGAGCTCTGGCTCTTGTACTCGGGCACGATTTCCTTCATCACCTTGACTATCTGCATGTCGTCGAAGGTGCGGGACACCTCCATAAGACGGTCTTCGTTGCGGCAGGCGGTCTCGTAGTCATACTCGCGCACGGACGCGACCATAATCTTGGGATGGCTGGTGGTCCTGGTCTTCTCCTTGTCGGAAAGCACCTCCTCGTAAAGCTTCTCACCGTCGCGCAGGCCGGTGAACTTGATTTCGATATTGCGCGCTCCGGAAAGGGCTATCATACGCTTCGCCAGGTCGACTATCCTCACGGGCTTGCCCATGTCGAACACGAATATCTCGCCGCCCTTGCCCATAGTCCCGGCCTCCAGCACGAGCTTGCAGGCCTCGGGAATCAGCATGAAGTAGCGTATGATGTCGGGATGAGTGACGGTCACGGGCCCGCCCTTCTTGATCTGCTCCCTGAACAGGGGGATAACGCTGCCGTTGGAGCCGAGCACGTTGCCGAAACGCGTCGTCACGAACTGCGTTACGCCATCGACCTTGCCGTCAGCTATGGCCTTGCCGAGCGACTGGCAGTAAATCTCGCTGATACGCTTCGAACAGCCCATGACATTGGTCGGATTGACTGCCTTGTCGGTGGATATCATCACGAACTTCTTCGTCCCGTACTTCACCGCAAGGTCGGCTATTATGCGCGTGCCCTCGACATTGTTGCGCACGGCCTGCGCAGGATTGTCCTCCATCATCGGAACATGCTTGTAGGCCGCCGCGTGGAACACATAGTCGGGACGGTAGGTGCTGAAGATATTCTCCATCTGCTCCCTGTCGGTAATCGTGGTGACTATGGTCTCCGCCTTGATTTCGGGGAAGTGCGCCGCGAGGTATATGCGCACGTCGTGCATCGGGGTCTCCGCCTGGTCGATCAAGGTCATCTCCGCCGGGGCGAACGGCGCAATCTGCCTTACCATTTCGGAACCGATACTTCCGGCCGCACCCGTGATCAGCACATGCCTGCCCCTAAGCAGATCGCCTATCGCTTCCATATTGACCTCGATCTTGTCGCGCGGAAGCAGTTCTTCGATATCCACCTCGTGCAGATACATGGAATGCAGGTCGCTCTTGCCGTCCCACTCCTCGGCGGAGGGAATCACCAATATCTTTATATTATTGGCGATAAGCCCGTCAATGAGTTCATTGCGTTCGCGGAAATGGTCTATCAGCATGGGAGACACGATAAGGGCACCGGCTCCCGCCTCGCGCATGTGCCTTACGAGGTTCGGCCCGTCACGACGCACCTTCACACCCATAAGGAAGTTGGACTCGACATCCCCCCACGGAGACACGAAGCCCGCAAGGGAATATTTCATCGGCGACTGGTTGCGTATGTCCTTGGCTATGCCCACGCCACCCTCGCGGATGCCGTAGATAAACACCTTGACAGTGTTCGTATTCTCGCGGAAAGTGTCGAAGAGCAGCTTGACCGTGACCCTCGTGAACCACAGCAGCAGGGTCGACATCCCGAACATTATCAGACAGCCGAGACTCCCGGGGAACACCACGGTCTGCCAGTCCGGAAGAGCGAGCGAAAGCAGCCACGAGGCGGCAGAACCGCCAAAAGTCGCAGCGACGACCTTCTGCAGGTCGACGAAAGACGAATAGCGGACGATTGCCGTATAGGTATGGAAAATCCTGAAAGCCACCACGAACAGCAGCAGGCAGAGCAGCAGGCCCCAGGTAAGCTGCCAGAAGTTGTCGGAAAAGAACTGGCCTCCCCTCTCGATATAGACACCGAGATAGCCGGAGAAGACCACCATTGCGCAGTCTATGGCAAGAATACACCAGTAAGGCGAAGCCTTTCTGGAGAAATACCAGTTGACAAGTTTATTCAGTACACTCATCGTGAACCACTTCCACACATAATTCGTAACTGCAAAGATACGATTTTTGCATCAAGTCTGCAAATGCCTATGGGAGGGGGTAAAATGCGGTTTTATGAGGCTGGGGGGGGGGGGGGATTTTCAGATCTGGAAGAGGTTACGCAACACCCACCATGCAAAGATGAGCGACAAGGTCGTCAAGATAACGGCACGGCCCTGGAGCCTGCGGTACAATCCCGGCACCCTATCCCTGAAGATGGATGCGGACACATATAGCACAAGGAACGGAAGCGCTGACACGAGGAGTGCGTTATAGCGGAACGCTTCTGCAACATGCAGATGCATCAGTGCATGCAGGGCACGCTGGGAACCGCAGCCGGGACATTCAAGTCCGGTAAGCATGTAAAAGATGCACTTCGGGGCATATCTGGACTCCGAGGGGTCGATGCAATAAAACAATATTGCCGCAGCTGCAACCAGAGCCGCGGCAATAAGTATGACGGTAACTCTTTTCAGTCTCAGAACAGGCATGCCGCATAATATGCACTGTTCTCCCAGAAAGCGGCCCAGGCCACTCCGGCCATGAGCAGCACAGCATACACAATCCACCAGACAAGGCCTATGACGAGGCCGGCTATACACCAGTTCTTCGCCTTGCGCGAGTACTGCCGGGCCTCGTCGACATGACCGGCAGAATAGAAGGAATCTGTCTTGGATGCATACACGATGCCCACTATGCCAAACGGCAGGCAGCATAAGAGCGTGACGATAATTGAAAGGGCGAGATAGGTGGAAGGCCTTTCCGATCCGGTAGTCCCCGCAGCGGATCCGGAGGTGTTCTGCCCTGAAGCGCCACCCTCGGAAAGACTGCATCCGCAGTTGGTGCAAAATCGGCTCCCGTCGGGGATTTCAGCACCGCAATTCTTACAATACATAGGCGATATGGTTTAAAAGACAGGGAATGTTATATCGTTAGACACATATTTCGCATCGAACGCATCATCGGTCATGGTAAGCATTACTATACCCTGGATGAATGTAATAACCGACCATACCCCGCAAGTGCACAATGCCAGGATAATCGTAATCAGCCCTGCAGTGGTCTTGCCTATATAGAAATAGTGGATCCCGAGGTAGCCGAGGAAAATCGCGAGAAGACCTGCCACCAACTTATTCTTGCCGTTGACCTCCTCTGACACCTTTCCTTGAGAAATCGGCGCCCCGCAAGCGGGACAGAACCGGACATCCGGGGACATCTTGGTCCCGCAGTTCGGACAATACACATCCTTGACGACAGGAGCCCCGCAATGAGGACATGTCTTGGCAGAATCCGCAATCGGTTTCCCGCATACCTTACAACTGATTAGAGGCATAGCAATAGTTTATTCTGGTTTTTGCGGGAAGATAGTAATATTTTCTCAAATGAGGAAGTGCAAGGCAGCTATTTTATGCCTTTTCCGTAGTAAGCCTCCTGATTTCCCCAGCAATATACCTCACATCCTCGTCAGTGACGCAGGGGCCGGAGGGCAGGCAGAGGCCGACCTTGAAAAGGCTCTCGCTGACGCCGTTAAGATAGGCGGGGCAGGAGGCATAGACAGGCTGTCTGTGCATGGGCTTCCAGAGCGGGCGGGATTCTATGCCTGCGGCGTCGAGACCGAGGCGCATCGCCTCGACATTGGCGTTCGGTTCGCAGTCGGTATGCACGGACGCCGCCGCGTGGGTTACTCCGGCCGCACCTCCTACCGCTCCCTGGACCGCTGCCTTGTAGGCGTTCTCCTCACCTTTAACCTTCAGATCGGGGTCGAGCGTAACCGTATTGAGCCAGTAATTGCTCTCATACCGGGGCGAAGGATTACCGTGCACCTTGATACCCTCGACGCCGTCAAGCAGCTCGCAGTAGAGGTCGTGCACATGCCTGTGGTGCGCGATATGCTCTTCGAGCACCTCCATCTGCCCGCGTCCGATGCCCGCGCAGATGTTGGACATACGGTAGTTGTAGCCTATCTTCTCGTGCTGATAGTAGGGATATGCCTCACGTGCCTGGGTAGCGTAGAACATGATTTCCTCCTTGCTCTGCGCGTCAGGGCAGATCAGCGCGCCGCCTCCGGAGGTGGTAATCATCTTGTTGCCGTTGAACGAAAGGATGCCGAACTTTCCGAAAGTGCCGCAGACCTGTCCGTCGAAGCGGCTGCCGAAGCCTTCGGCCGCATCCTCGACGACCGGGATGCCGTACTTCTCCCCCATCGCGACTATCTCGTCAATCCTTCCAGGCATGCCATACAAATAAACCGGAACGATCGCCTTGGGCTTTCTTCCGGTTTTAGAGATTCTGTCGTTTATCGCCTGCTCGAGCAGTTGCGGATCCATGTTCCAGGAGTCAGGCTCCGAGTCCACGAACACCGGGGTCGCCCCGAGGTAGCGTATGGGATTGGACGAGGCGCAGAAAGTGAAGCTCTGCACCAGCACCTCGTCTCCCGGCCCGACACCGCAGGCTATGAGCGCCAGATGCACGGCGGCAGTGCCGGCCGAGAGGGCCACCACCTCCCTGCCTTGCCCGACGAACGCCTTCAACTCGTCCTCGAACGCATTGACATTAGGTCCGAGAGGCACGACCCAGTTAGTGTCGAACGCCTCCCGGATATACTTCATTTCCGTCCCGCCCATGTGGGCGAGACAGAGGTAGATACGGTTGTGCATGGTATTTAAGAATTAGATTATTTCGCCGTCAAACATCATTCTTTTCCCAAGAACGGTGCAGAATATCATTTTTATGTCGAGAAGGAATGAATAGTGTTTCAGATAGTGCAAGTTCAGCCTTACCTTGTCAGGATATATGATGTTGTCATTATACCAGATAGCGAGCTGTTCATCGTTCATGCCATTCTTTCCCTTATTCTGAGAGACATATTCAGCTATCATATCTTCTTCGTCGCGATATTTCAGACTTGCCGGGCCGGTTATCCCGGGACGCAGTTTCAATATTTCACGGTCCTGGCCTTCAAGTTTATCGGCATAACCCGGGACATCCGGGCGAGGGCCGACAAAACTCATCTTGCCGACGAACACATCCCAAAGTTCAGGAAGTTCGTCAAGCTTATAATGGCGGAGTTTTGCTCCCAAAGGAGTAATTCTGTCCTGTCCGGCAACGCTTACCGACGAACCGCCGTGGTCTACAAGCATAGTACGGAACTTGTGGCATTTGAATATCTTGCCGTCCCTACCCACCCTATCTTGCACAAAAAAGACAGGGCCGGGCATCTTTGCCTTAATCAGAATTGCAACGACAAGCAGGACAGGCCACAGAAACAACAGACCGAGTCCGCTGACTATTCGGTCGAAGAGCCATTTGAGCAACATTATATAATTCCTTAATACGAAGTCAAGCAATATAACGCCTGATAAATCGTGTTACAGATGCAGGAAGATAATATAGGAAATCCTTAATGTGACGTTTAAACTTTCTTGTGAAACTTTCATTGCTCTGTAATAGAGTTACCGCTTCCTTAAGAGGTATCCCGGGATCGGTTACCATATATAAAAGTTTTTCTCGTAATGCCTCATCCGGGTGATAGATCTTTCCGTAACTTTGATATGGTAGCAATTCTGAGTATCGGGATTCTTCAATATCCAACAAGGGTTTGATTTTCTCAAACAAGTCTTTTCCTTTTTGGCTTATGAGCGAGACTGCAGACACGCCCTTTCTATTCATAGCATATTTCTTGCCCCAAAAGTCTCCAAGTCGTATGTCTGTATACTCCATTGTGCTGCGTAACAGGCAATCCGAACATGCAGCATTTAGAACTTGATCCGAAAAGAACAATTCATAAAAACCGTCTTTTTTCGGGCTGCTGATAAATGCTTTGCATCCGTCAACTATCATTGCTACATGATACTCTCCCCAACCTCTTTCCTTGCTTCTAAACTCAACTGCATCGAAATGAGATTCCCTCATTTCCCCTTTAATTTCATTCTGATATTTTCTCCATAGATTGAGCGACGGACACCCATGGCAGAACATATCGATGAGGATGCAAGAATCAGACTGCTTTCTTTTTTCAAGAAAACGGCGAACTGCATAAATCTGGCAGGGGGTTCCAAAAACAGCATACTTATGCTTGCTGCAATCCTTAACCAGTTCTTTGAAAGCCGGATAAGAATATGACTGAATATATTTTGATCCCCTGAAGCCATCAGTCTCTTTTGCAGTGTGAGCAACATAATGATATGCTTCAACCCTGGTGTCGTCATATCCTACTCCAATGCATAAATATCCCTCATGTATTAACTCTTTCGCGAACAAGTCAGATGCGCCGCCACTTGTTACACGCATGAGCAGGCTACTGTCACGTACAGATGCCGCATATAAGTCTGTGCGCTGGAGGTTTTTCTCGTCTGTAATTTTAAGATTATCATCAAACCTATAGCAAACGTTGATACAGAGACCGCAGTCGATGCATTGATCGAGATTGACCCAAGGACGGAAAAAACCACTTTTATCCAAATCAATCTGAATCGCATTCTTTGGACACACAGCTGCGCACATCTGGCAGCTGGTGCACTCTCTTAGGGCAGATTTATCGCTTATATTCATTACACCCTTCCGTCCCTATTCTTCAATCATTCTGCGCAGATAATCCAAACTTGCATTCCTACGGCGTCCAATTTCTGCGACAACTGATCCATAATCAATCCGTCTGTTAAATATTGCCGCCAGAGTCACATCCCCTGAGAGAACCCTGTCCTCCATACCATATTCTTCCAAAAGGTTAAGAAGCTTATTCGAATTATCTCTTAATTTGACAGCGAACTCCTTATGTGTGATAATCGACATGACACTGCCATGAAAGGTATCCGTAACGACACAGTCGGCAAATTTAAAATAGCGCAGCAATTCTATCGGATCCACATTAACATTGCAATCGACCCATTTATGGAAAAATCCTGGAGATACTATTCTTAAACCCCTCGACTTGGCGTATGCCCTGATCTTAGATACTTCGTCATTCTCATTCATTCTCTTGTCATAGGCATATACCAGCATATATCTGTAATCAACAGGGCGCTCCATATTCTCAAGTTCATCCTTAAAACCATAGAGGAGAACAGGGTCACATACCTCTTCAGCACTCCTTCCCGTAAGGGCAAAGGTGATTTCGCGAGAATTTCTATCTCTCATACCCAAACCTTTCATGGCAGATAGTCCACTCGCCACAAAGTTCTGGCAATGTAGCCGTTCGATGTCTTGAATGGTAGTGGGGCCAAAACTTCCTCCATAAGCAAACACTTTATCAGCCGGGCATGCATGGCCAAAAAAGACGGGGGTGGGACCAGTATGCAAAGCAAAGACTTCATCGCTTCCAACAATAACGCCCTCAAGTTCTCCGCATTCAGTGTAATAAGGTCCAATCAGATTGTGCAACGTCTTAAATCCATCAAGCAACCGTTTTTTCTGGAAATTATATAAAAATTGAGCAAAGCCATTTTCCTTAAGATAATTCAAATATATCCTAAAGGATTTCAAGGATATGTCATATTTAGCTTTTAATGTATGCCCTAGGAAATCATAGTTTTTCTCGAATTGCAGAGCCTTTGCGTCTATTCCGAATTCTCTCTTCAATGTCTTAATCAATCCAAACAGTTGAAGTACTGCTCCATGATTATGCACATCATAATGCGTTATGATACCAAACATGTTATCTGGATCTAAATAATTTTTGAAAAACAAATCCTCTTATGTTATTGGGCATCAGCACTTGGACTATAAAACGAATAGTTACATTGACAATATATCGCGGTAAGGAAATCAGTCCATGTACATACATATATCGTTGTATACCTGCTTCACTCTTAAAATACTTAATGCCGCCACGCCTTGCATACATATCCTTCCCTACACGGACATTGACAAGTGGATCAGATATATTTGCGAACTTGCCTCCGGCCATCATCATTCGAATCCACAGATAATAGTCTTCATTCCAGAACCAATCTTGGTAATTACCTGCTTTAAGTACATCGCTTCGCTTGTACATAACGGTCATATGATTAAATGGGCATCGCGATTTCATATAAGTATATATTTCATCATTTGATTGCGGAACTATTCTCCTACCTACGATATTCTCAGGAGAATCGATGAATTCTGTAATATTTCCTCCGACAAGACTTAAAGCTGGATTTGTTTCAAATACTTTCAATTGTTTTTCGAACCTATCAGGCTCGGAAATATCATCACTGTCCATGCGTGCAATAAATTCATATGAGGCATTTTCAATGCCTATTCGCAGCGCCGTACCCAATCCTTTATTTTCTTTCTGCCATAGTATTCTCATATAGCCGATATCCTCATCAAGACTGGCAATGGTATGTCTAAGGGACTCCGGAACAGGGCCGTCAACAACTACCAGCAGCTCATCAGGAATGACGGTTTGCCTAATGCTTACACTTTCTACGGCCGTTCTGAAATCCTCCGGATTATCTTTGCCGTACACTGGCACGAGTACAGAGAACTGCATTTAGCTTATACTTTAAGACAACAGACTTCAATTACGATAAATTCCTGTATCCAACTAGACATCTTATCATACCAAGAAGTTATTTTTGGTTGGCTAGCCTACTAGTAATTTTTGATAACCACCTAAACTTTCGGCTTTTTTTAAGGGAAATGTCTATTATCTTAACATTTTGACAGAAATTATTACAAATAAAATTTAAATACGCCAGTTTATTCCTAATGCATTCATAAATTTCTCTGTTGACTGCGATGGGCTAAACTTTGCCAACTGGTCTGGAATGTGCTTTACCAGTTCATCATAAGAACTAATAAGCTCAGAATAACCATCGACGATACTATCAATATCATATGGAGAGACCTTGACACCAGCCATCCCGACTACTTCGGGCAGACTTGAATTATCAGAAACCAACGCAGGCTTTCCATATTGAAAACCTTCTAAAGGCGGGATACCAAAACCTTCGCAAAACGAAAGTAACACTATCGCTAATGCCTTAGACAATAGGTACTCGACGACATTGCGGCTCTGATAACCCAGTATATATACATTCGGGATATTTCGGATTATTGATATAATTTTCTCACCACTAAATGTAGGTTTTCCGACAATTAACATATTATATTTTTGCTCAATATTAAATTTGTTAAAAGCGGCAACCATCCCCTCTATATTCTTAGAAGGTTGAATATTGCCTACATATAAGAAAAACGGTAGGGATAGACTAACTGTATTATTATAAATATCCTTTACCTCAACTTTTTCTGTGGATACGAGAACGCTATCAGATTTAACGAAATTGTATGTAACAATAACTTTATCTTTACTGACATTATAGTATTTACATATCTGATTCTTACTGAATTCTGACACGGTAAGAATTTTATCTACTGATAATATATATATTTTCGTTATCAGTCTACGATATAACCTTAAAATAACTGGATAGCATTCCTTATTTGTAATAAAATATACATCATGGAGAGTAAAAATTTTCTTCGCCGTAAGACATAACGGCATTGAAGTGCAATAACTATAGAAAACATCACATTTTTTCAAGTATAGATAAAAGATTGTTTGCTCGAATAAGACTCTCTTTATACCCATGCCAACACTAGGGACATTTATAAATTCAACATTCAGTTCCTCCGGTATCCCGAGAAGAGATGCTGGTATATGTTTCTGTTTATAAACATAAAAGTAACAATCTTCCAAATTATATGAGCTTAATTCCTGCAATATCAACTGGATATAGCGAAATGCACCAGTAGGTTTATTTGTACCTAAAGATATTAGATTTATTCCTATGATCATGACAGAATAATTTTAGAATATTTTTATTTTTGATAAAACCTTGACATTTTCTTCTTACATAAAATTTAGATCCATGGCATACGGTATACCTATATTCGACTTTATCAAAAACAATAAAAATACAAAAGTGATTATGCACATAACTATTTTTGACGATGCTTTAGTAAAATACTTCATACACTCCGGTATTAACACCACAATAAAAGGAAAGAAATATAAATATAGCCTACGTGCTGGCATAAATAGGAAAAAAGTATTATATAATACTACCCCGAACACTACCATGTTGAGCATGGCTGTCATCTTAGAATCAACTTTCTTAGAAGCTAAAAGCCAAATTATAGTAAGCGTTAAGACAATATAGACAACTTTCAAAAGTCCGCTGCTGTAACCGGCTGGATAATCGTCTACCGTATAGTGATAGGGAATCATATTCCCAATAGATGGAAGAACGACATTGATTGCTATATCCAGCAACTGTGTTCCACACACAAAACTGATAATTACCGATAACGCCAATAAAACTAATGGAATACGTACTCTACTAATTAAAATTACAGGTAGTATTATCAATGCGCTACTATGAAATAATGCTGCGGTCAACCCACACAAAATAAACCGAAATATTTTGCCGTCAAGATAATCTCGATATCCATAGAAAAGGATTGCCATAGCAAGAAATTGTCTAATAATGTTAGCCGACTCATAGTAGAAACCAAGTACGATAAAAAGGACCATCGCTATATAGAAATGGCTCGTCATTTTCTTGATCCCTTTATAATATAGATAAATTGTCGCCGCAGCTGTAAGAAAGAAAAATATTCTCGAACGAAATCCTAGAGACCTAAACACGTGATTAAATAGCTGCCATATAGGTTCTACGGCAAGAGCTTTATATGAATATGGTTCGTTATAAATAATTACATAATTAGGATAATCCCTCCCAACATCATAGCGCAATCCCATTATGAGTATCATGGATATCAACAGAAATTGCTTTGCATAAGGCATATGTTGGCTGTCAGCAATGCATGATATAAGAATCAATACAAAGAGCAAAAGTGTAATCCAAAGCATTCTTAAGACTGGATAACTATCTTGAAATTCTCTTGACTGTACTAATACAGTGCTCAAGTAATAGTCCAATATAAGACATAGAATGTATCTGACACCAAAATATTATCTTGTTATAATATGTAATTCCCGGATGATTTAAGATTGACTTGTCCGATTCAGGATATAATCCGATAAATTGTTTGGTATCAGAAGAATGTTTAAGAAGCGTACATTTCACACGCATTTTAAAATATACCAACGCCTTTGAGTACTCAGCTTTATCTGAGTAAAAACTACAAATCATATTGGAAACATGTAGTATATTACTCAAAGCTTTTTGTCCCCATATAGTGGTATACGCATTTTCGTTTGTCTGAGAATAATGATATAAAGCCTGCGGTAGATAACAAATTGTCTTTGCATAAAATGACATGCGGCATATCAAGGATACATCTTCCCACATGTTAATTCCATCTTCCCATAATGGATGAACATATTGATATAATTCTCGACGTATAAGTTTATTCCAAACTGAATTATGAAGTTCACCACTTAATAGTTGATTTATAAATTTTTTATCATTTCCTTCAAAATTCTGTCGGTATACTATACTTCGCTTATCATATTCAGCGATGTAGTCACATATTACAATATCAGCCTCGTTCTCTTTCGCTTTTTTTAAAAGGCTATCGTACATTTCCTTCTCTACCCAATCGTCACTATCACAATGAATTATATATTTACCAACAGCATTTTCGAAACCAGTATAACGAGCTGCGGCCAATCCTCTATTATGCTCGTGCTTGATAATCTTAACTTGGCTTTCCCTATTCGGAAACTTCGATAGTACTTCCATTAGAACGCCAACACTCTTATCGGTGGAGCAATCATCAACAAATATAAATTCAATCCCATCTTCTTTAGTTTGGCAAAATAATGAACATGCACAACGTTCAATATATTTTTCCATATTATATACCGGAATAACAACACTTATCTCAACCATCTCAGTAATTAAATAACACTCCACATCAGCCACAGTCGAAAAGTCATTTTTAAACGCATATTAAATATTTGTTCAATATTTCTATCCGCCAATTATGAACTCCATAAATCAATATACTGCCGTGCAACAACAGTACTCAAGTGGTTATGTAATACGAAATCGATGGCATTCTTGGAAATCTCTTCCATAAGAGATGGATTCTCGATGAGTTCACAGAACTTATCAAATAGATACATCTCGTCGTTATATGCCCTAATACCGATAATATTGTCCTCGTAATACCTGTACTCAGCTAATGCTTCTGGCATGAACCCAGAGAAAACCACTTTCCCGGCTGCCATACCCAGGAGTCCGTTCATTCCTTTATCAACGGCATACAGCTGATCTATAAATATATGCGCCGATAAAAAAAGTGTACAATATTCCTCAAATGGGATATTCTTAACAATTATATATTTTATTTTACTACTACCATATTTATTGACTACTTTCCTTATGACACGATCAAACACATCATTCCCCTTAGTAGCTTCACGGCCAGTTTGCCACCCATGAAAAATCACAATCGGCTCCTCCGAAGTTATTTGCAAAGGAACTCCAATTTTATCCCTTCCTATTGCAAAAGGGAATATTTTTCCACAAGTCTTAATATTGTTTGCATATGCTTGTTTATAATGATATGTTCCCGGACATATAGCAGTAACATGTTCTAGGACATATCTGCTGATAACAGCTCTTTTAAAAAACTGTTTCACAAGATAAGCCTTCTTTTGGAGCACACTCTGATTTCGGAACTGACCAATATAATTTCTACATTCATAGCAATTAATGACATAATCATCTCCATAAGCCGATAAGAATATCTTTGCGTTGTTATGACGCACAATGTAGTGGATAACATACAATATTATGGCCCAACCAAAATAGAAGAAAGGATAATCGTTGTTTAGCTGTACTATTTCATATCCAATAAGTTTTTTTTTAAGTTTCGGCCACATTACGACGAAATCCTTAATTCCAGACAAACCGACAACTGCTATGAAACGGTTAAAAATGCCAAAAGGGAACGAGTTTTTCCTTTTGCAATATTTAACATTAAAATCAGCTTTATATCCTTTAAAACAGTCACCGTCACTAATTAAGTAAGTTTCAACTTTTTGTTCTCGCAGTGCGGGAATTAGCTCATTGAATACCCCGGAGAATTCCCCAAGAAAAAGTACTTTCATCGTATGATGTCGATCCTTTTATGCTTTTCCCAAATTATTGAGAACATCCGTCACAATCCCAATCTCCTCCACCGTCATCGTCGGTCCCATCGGCAGGCTGAGTTCCTCGTCATGGATCTTCTCCGTTATCGGGAACGACAGGTTGTTCCACTCCCTGTAGCATTCCTGCTTGTGGGGAGGGATAGGATAGTGGATGATAGTCTGGATTCCATTTTCCGTAAGGTACTTTTGCAATTCACCACGCCGTTCCGTCCTGATGCTGAATATGTGGAACACGTGCGCGTCCCAGTCCGCCACCTTCGGCAGTGTTATCTCGGGGTTCTTGATGTTCTCGATGTAGTACTGCGCCACTTTCCTGCGCCTCAGGTTGTCCTCATCCAGATGCTTGAGCTTCACGTCGAGCACCGCTGCCTGTATCTCGTCCAGCCTGCTGTTGCGCCCTTTGTACTTGAACACGTACTTGCGGCTCGAGCCGTAGTTGGCGAGCGACCGAACCGTGTCGGCGAGCTCCATGTCGTCAGTAGTTACGGCTCCTGCGTCACCGAGGGCTCCAAGGTTCTTCCCGGGGTAGAAACTGTGCCCGGCTGCATCGCCGAGCGACCCGGTACACCGTCCATGGAACCTGCATCCGTGCGCCTGGGCGTTGTCCTCTACGAGCTTAAGACCATACTTCTTGCATAGCTCGCCTATCCTGTCCGTGTAGGCACACTGTCCGTAGAGGTGAACTATCAGGATTGCCCTTGTCCTGTCCGTGATCGCGGCCTCTATCAGACTGTCATCTATCTGGTAGGTGTCTATGCTCGGCTCCACGAGCACCGGCCTCAAGCCGTTCTCCGTGATAGCGAGTATGGACGCGATGTAAGTGTTCGCGGGGACTATCACCTCGTCACCAGGCTTCATCACGCCCATTTCGATGTATGCGCGGAATATCCATATCAGGGCGTCCAGTCCGTTGCCGCAGCCGACGGTATACTTGGTGCCTATATACGCGGAGTAGTCGGCCTCGAACCTCTTGTTCTCCTCGCCCTGGAGGTACCACCCTCCGTTGACCACGCGCGACACGGCCTCGTTTATCTCCTCGCCGTGCAAGGCGGTCACCTTCTGCAAATCAAGGAACTTTATCATATTCTTTCTATTTTAACATCTTAACAATCTTTGCCGGATTGCCAGCGATGACGCAATTGTCAGGGAAGGATAAGTTACCCGGGATTACAGCCCCTGCACCAACAATGCAATTATTGCCGATAGTAGAGCCTTTTAGAATTATCGCGCCATACCCAATCCAACAGTTGTTCCCTATTTTCACCGGCTTCTTGTTCACCGTATCGAAAGAAAACAGGTCGCCTTTCATCTGTTTCAACCGTTCACCGGGATCAACAGGGTGAAAATCTGTGTCGGTAATTATAGTGCATGACGCTATTTCACAGCAACTACCGATATCCACCTTGTCGTATGCGACAATACAACTACCATTGAGTATCGAATTATTTCCGATATTAATGACTCCGTTATAGCCTGTCGTCAACTTCACTGCTGAAGTCAGGGCACTGTTTGAATGAAGTTTGTCAGAATTTAAAGTGACATTGTCTCCTATAAGAATCCTACCTTCCCTTGGCGTCTTACATATAGGGAGGCCACCTAAAATCATTAGATTCTCTCCAAAAATCACCCTCCCCAAGCTCTTTAATCTTGCACGTTTTATGTTCAGTATTATCCTTTGGACTAATGATTTTCTTGAAAAAATACGGGAATCCTTTTTAGTAAAATCCATATGTCAGTGCAATAAATATTTCTTAATTTTTCCATTTTCAGTTCTAGGAAGGCTTCCGATAACTTGGTATTCTTGTGGAATCTTATAGGATTCTAACCTCTCCGACAGGAAAATTCTAAGGCCGTCGATCGAGACATCTCCCGTCGAGGTCACGACAAAAAGCTTGAGGTGTTCACCAAGAATGCTATCTTCAATACCAATGCAGGCACATTCTGAAACTCCAGGATAAGTAAGAGCGGTCTCCTCCACTTCCGCAGCACTAACTTTCTCCCCGCCTACATTGATCATATCCTTGAGTCTGCCTGTCAGATAATAATAGCCGCTCTTCATATATCCTAAATCGCCGGTCTTGAAATAATCTCCTACAAAGGCCGCCTCCGTCGCAGCAGGATCACCATAATACCCTTTGGTAACATGAGGCCCTTTTACACAGATTTCTCCAATTTCACCTTCTTTGAGCTCTTTATTATTTCCGTCAAATATTTTTACTGAAACATTTTTAACGGGCATGCCTATACTACATAATGGTTCTGTATGGAATTCCATAAATAAGGATCTCGACGCTTCTGTCAAACCGTAGTGCATTTTCAGCTTTGTCGTTGGAAAGAGTGCGAGCAGTTCCTGCTTTTCCTCCAGCGACAGACGGGCACTCCCCATTTCAATATAGCGTAGTTGTGAGGAGAACTGTGCTATGCGTTTCCCTGACAATTTGGAAATAATCCTCCATGCAGCTGGTACCATGGAGAATCCCGTTGCTCTATATTTTTCGATTGCTGAAAAAAGGCCTTTTATGTCGGTAAATCCGTTGTATAGAATAACGGTACTTCCAACATATAGTGCAGACCTTAGACGTCCCATGCCAAATGAATGGGAAATGGGAAGCGCGAGTACTTCAATATCATAAGAGTTGTTCCCGATACTGTCAGAGATACTAACGGTTGACGTGAATAAGTTTTTATGTGTCAAGACAACACCTTTTGGGGTCCCCGTAGTGCCGGATGTGAACATGATATCTGCTATGTCGTCTGAATGGAAAGACATGGAACAGGAATAGTCCTCTGCAGACTCAGCTCCATGGCATCCGTCAAATATTGCCTGGTATGATACGAGGCGATATCCGCATCCTCTCGTTGTGGCACTTCCGATGACCAGCACCGGACAAACATTTCGACAAACAGACGCAAATGTTTGGACAGATGCTTTCTCGTCTATCGGAACTACTATAAGATCAAGCCTGTGCAACGCGAAATAGCATGCTATATAATGGATGCTTCTCTCACAGAGAAGAACCACACGTTCTTGGCGGTTGATTTTATACGAAGAAAGGTATTTCTCCGCTTTTTCTATATAGCAGAACAAATCTTTGTAGGAATATTCGACCCCGTTTATGATCAGAGCCGTCTTTTCAGAGAACAAGGCGGCATTTGATATGATTCTGTCTTCGATCGTCATTTTTTCTGCGAAAGCTCTTTGGATACCAACTCCGATAGGTCTCCTACCGTGCTGATTTCAAATAAATTGTCTATTGGAAGCGAAATATGAAATTCTTCTTCGACAGCTGTTATTGTAAATATATAGATAATCGAACTCCAGCCAGGGATATCCGTCAGTCTCTCCTCCGCCACATACTCCCTATGGCATTTGAGACTTCTGTCCAGCAGTAAACAAATTTTGTTAAATATTTCTGACTCGCTCATCTAATGTTTGATTTAAGTAAGTTGATGCACCTCGATATATATATCGGCTTTACCTTGTAGAAATTCTCCTTAATATGTTCAAAATATACCATTCCGCCTTCCTCTCTCAGTATGATCGGGTTGAAAGACATCTGAAACTGAAGGCTTGATATGTTATCCTTGTTTACATCCGTAAAGCAACGGTTTAAGGACAGATCTTCATAAGCAAGCTCTCGGCTTATTATACATCCAAGTATTCCGGCACCGATAGGAGATTTGCGAGAGAACACCCAGCTTCCACATGTAAACGAATCGCCACTTATGTTGTATAGCCTGTATACCCCGACCGGTCTGCCTTCGATCTGAAACACGAAGTAATATTCCTCTCCTTTGCACTCACGTTTTTTGTACGACCTTATCCACTCCAATTGCCGCTGGACTGAAGGATCTGTTTCATGTATGTATCGCCTAAGAGTTTTATCGCATCGCAACTTTAGGATAAAGTCGGCATCCTGTTCGTCAACCAAACGCACATTCAACCCATATCTTTTAAGGGTGAAATTTCCTGGCAGTTTATTCATTGTTGTCAACTCTGTATTTTAGGAATCCCTGATAGTCTCTTATGTAGTCATTGGCATCATATCCATGTGAGGCGAGCACGAGACATACTGCACCCGACGAGAACCCCTGTTCCGCAGCCCATATCCCAGGCGGGATATGCAGGCCATAGAACGGTCTGTTAAGAAGGACAGTCCTCTTGTTGACACCGTCATCAAGCACCACCTCGAAGCTACCGCTGGCAGCGACGAGAAGCTGGTGGCATTCCTTATGGGCATGTGCGCCCCTGGCCTCTCCTCCCGGTATGTCGTATGTATAGAAGACTCGCTTTACATCGAATGGGACATTGATGTTCCCGTGAATCGGAGTGATGTTACCCGCCCGGTTTGCTATCTTCGGCAACTCGACGAGCGAGCAGTCATATACGGTAGGTTTGTTCATACTCTAATTAGTTTTCTATTCAAGGCAGCCGCTACCGGTTTCTCGAAATACCGGCTGACTATTATGCTTCCTGCAAGGATGATCGCTGCGAACAGCACTAGATTTATGTACCACGGAGTCCCGATTCTCGTTTTATCAAATAATATATTCAATATCCTGATACCCAGCTGATGGACCATATAGAAGCTGAAACTTATATTACCGAGGTAGACCAGCGTCTTGTTCTCGAGGAGCCTTGAAAACATACCCCCCCCCGTCTGGCTGGCGGCAGCGAACGTCATGATAAGAAGGCATGACGGAATCCACCAGAACGATGCGCAGATGAACTTTTCGGGAATCACCGGGAATATGATTACAAAAACCGATAGCAATACAACAGGGACGGCCTCTACCAGGCTTTTCAACAGGTAGGGTATACTTTTCAATCTCCTGACTATTCTTTCAGAACCTATCATGCGTCTGTACACATCATATAGCAGCATCCCGATTACGAAATCCAGTAGCCTGAACAGGGGTGAGATATATAGAAGAGGATGCGCCCAATCCTCAGGAATGGAATACAAGATAACAAAATACATGACAGCCGCCATGCCCGTCAGCACGATTGATTTCCCGAGTCCGATCCGTGCCGAGAACCTGTGCAGCAGCGGAAACATCGCATAGAAGAACAGAAGATCGCACAGACACCATGATACGGCATTGAACGAGAAGTAGATTTCTTTGACAGGAATCCAACTCTGCAACAGCAGGGCGTTAATCCCGAGGACAACTCCGTTCTTAAGGCCGAATGCCCCTGCCATGACAAGCAGCAAGGCTGCTACGCATAGGCAAAGCAGGTGCAGGGGATATACCCTCGTCAGCCGCTTCTTAAAATAATTACCGTAGTTGAAATCATTCTGCAACACCTTTTCCCCATATCCTGCAGACATTACGAATCCGCTGAGGATCAGGAAAAACGACACACCGCAACTTCCGCCGGCCTCGAACAGGCCCTTGCCGTCCACGGGAAAATGGTGCAGGAATATCATCAGCGCAAAGATAAAACGCCAGGATTGTAGAGACCTTATCATTTGCCTGAGGTCAGGAATTCTGAGTAGTCGTAAATGTAATCCGAAGGAGTATAAGGCGTAGATGCGAGAATCAATGCCAGGCTGTTGGTCGAGAAGTTGTCCATCTCGCGCCATATCCCCTCCGGCACGTAGAGTCCGTAGTACGACCTGTTTAGGGAGAATGTCCTCCTTTCATTCCCGTCGTCGAGAATCACATCAAAACTTCCCGACAAGGCGATAATGAACTCCCGGTTCTCCCTGTAGGCATGGCCTCCGCGTTTCTCTCCGCCTGGTACGTCGTATATCCAGTATGTCCGCTCTATCTTGAACGGGATGTGCCTGAACTCCTCCACGAACGACAGGTTTCCACGCGCGTCGAGGAACTTCGGGAGATCAATTATTCTTGCTTTTTCCGAATCCATTTTCATTTATATATGCGTTGCTTGTCTTTCAATCCTACCGGAGTGTCCCACGTTTATCACGCCGCAGGTTTCTTCGCTGTCAATATCTTTCTGAAAGCCACGGCCATCACTATCGTGTAGAGTATATAGTTGATGAGGTATGCTTGGTTCAGTCCGACCAAACCATTGACCTTGACGAGCAGGAATCCCAGTATGAGGTATAATAGGGAGAACACTATTTCGGTAGTAATGTACAATGTAGTCCTCGCCTTTGCCAGCATCAGGTACGCAAGCAGCCAGCTGCATATCTTGAAGAAGTCCCCGAGCATCTGCCAGACGAAAAGCTGTTCCATAGGCATGAACTCCGGAGTGAATAACAGCCGAATAACGAAGAAGCGGAGGAACCATATCGCAGTAAACCCCACGAGCAGCATCGGGACTATCACGACATAGGCTTTGAAGATCTCCCGTTTCAGGCCATAACTGTCTTGTATCTCCGAGAGCCTCGGCAGATAGTATACCGAGAACGACGTGGTTATTACCATTAGATAGGCACTCGCGACTCGATTCATTGACTCCCACCAGCCGGCCTGCTCTAGCGACAGCTGGCTGATGACATTCCCCCTCAGCAGCAGCTGCACCACCGGGACGCATGCGGCACTGACGAGGGCCATCAGCGTGTACTGCAGGTACTTCCTTGCCGTCGGTGTGCTGAACCTCTCCCTGAAATATTCCCGATTCATCCATGGCAACCGCCTTACCATGAAGAACGTCACGAAGAACATCACGCTCTGGTAGGTGACTGCGCTCAGCAGCGCGCCCTTCAGCCCGAACGATATGGCGAACGCCAAGGTGAAGCACAGGCCGACTATGCTATTAGCTATGTTGATGCCGACATACTTCTTGAACTCCTTGAACCCGTTCACTATGGATATCAGCATGTTGTTCAGGGCGTACAGCAATATGGTGAACCCGAACACTACGAACACATACCCGTACTCGTCGCTCAGCATTATCAACCTGCTCAGACGCCGGTGGAATACTATCATCACGAGCCCAACGGCAAGGGAGCAGGCTACGGTTATCCTCAACGCCGTGGAGAGCAGGCTGTAAAGACGGCCTCTGTCTTCCTTGCTTTCCGACACATACTTCGTGACCCCTTGGTTGATACCACCGCAGGCAAGCTGCATCACTATCGAGGAAAAGTTGTTAAGCTGTCCGACCAGAGCCACACCGGCGGGGCCGATGATGCTCGCCACGACTTTCACGCTGACGAGTCCCGTGGCCATCTTGACAAGCGTCGCAACCGATGTTAAAGAAAATACCCTTACTATGTCGGCATGCAGGGCCCTATGTATTATATCGGTGAACTTCAAATCTATCAGTACCGGCCAGCAGAGAACAGTATTATCAGTTAATAGTGTATTAACTGACCCTGCCTGACGGTCCCGCTCTTTTTTACGGGCGTTTTTCTGTGCAACGAAAACTCCACATTTCCCATGTACGGAACGGTGGCGTTTCAACCGCGATTTTTAAACGTTTACTGTGTAATTTTCGCTGCTCTCCGGATACTTCAGATACTCCCCGCGTTGGTGATGCCAACCGGGAGTGCGGCAAGACGGCCGGACTTGTTCCTCCGGCATAGAGTCGTCCCATCCGAGAATCTAATCTACTGTCCTGCTGTTCTGCCGCGCATATCCGGGAACAGCAGTGCAAATATAGCATTTATATTCGAATCGGCGAATGGGAAACATATATTCCTTCTCCGAATCTCCGAAAAGAAATAGTCAGCGGACTGGGGCGATACTGGCTGAATAAAGATATCTCCCGGGAGTCCGTTCATACGGTTTCCCGGGAGGCACCTTGCCTTGTAATGACGCCGAGGATTACTCCAGGGCAGTTATCTGCTCGTCTGAAAGTCCCGTCAACTCGCAGACCTGCCTCTGCGGCATGCCTGATGCAAGCAGCTTCCGGGCGATTCTTGTGGCCGCCTCAAGGCTGCCCTGCTCGATTCCTGCCTGCAGCCCCTCGGCCCGGCCTTCCTCGCGACCTTGCTCGCGACCGTCATCCTTGGCGGTCTCGATGATGTTGTAGTAGTCCCTTTCGGTGATCATCTCCTTTTCGTAGGTAAGTTTGACCTGGGGTTCGAACCTGGCGATCTCGCAGGCGTCGAAGA
>ERZ824598.2033-NODE-2033-length-22653-cov-3.663156_pt1 | contig 22653 bp, 15 predicted proteins | sample MGYA00519934_ERZ824598 | MGnify/ENA primary metagenome ERZ824598 (study PRJEB31778, sample SAMEA3449177) | human gut metagenome | biome: human gut; feature: human-associated habitat; material: faeces | place: United Kingdom | collected 2010/2012 ...
AGCCAAAATCTTATTGCAGACTGCATCGTCAATAACTTGAAACAGTGGTTTTTTATCAACCAAACCGTGGTTTTTTATCAGTTAAAGTACTGTTTCTGATTGTTGTCTGGAGCATAAAAGCATTCAGTCTATATTCAGGATCTTGTAAACCTACCGCTTCTAACTCTTTGCACATACGGTCAACACCCTCGCCATATTCCTTTACAAAGCTATATGCTTTCAAAAATTCTGCAATCTTTGGATTCCTAGAAAAATATGTATGTCAGATATTGTCTGTTTTCACAAGTCCCGGTAACTTTCCACAACAATCCTATCATCAAACATTTTTATCTGAATATCAGTTCCTCTAATACTGTAATCTCGATGTGTAACAGCATTTACAATAATTTCCTGTCGGACAAACTTCGGATATTCTTCTTCTGTTACAAATAACCCATCCTCGCCCAGATAAGTTTTTTCCTTAATTTGTGTATCTGGGTATGCAACTGCATCTGTTATCATCTTCAGTATATTTCCTTCAAAAATGACATCCTTGATAACATTCATCTGTGTCCCGACACGTTCTTCTGTCCCTTCATAACGAATAAAACGTACACGTGCTCTTGGGAAATATAACTGCGGATTTTTACCGAATAACAATATTGCCGCAGAACTTATCTGCACTTTCCCATTTTTTCTTTTATAAATCCTTTATTTTCCCTCAAATATTCCATTGCTGTCTTGGAATAGCCGATTTGAGCAATATATTTTTCTACAAAAGCTAAATCAATATCCTCTATATCAGCTTCCGGAACCGGTTTATCTTCAAAAAATCGTTCTCCTTTATCATACATCAACTGCATTCGTTCTTCAAAAGCGAGCTTTTTTGATTTATTTCCAACACGCATAAACACTTCATCTGCCTGATTCGCATGTACTTCCATACTTGGTTCAATATGCATAAGAAGAACATGATTCTCTCTTCCTTTAAAATCAATACACTGGACTTTTTCTATTTCTACTTTCACAGTCGGAACACAAAAATCAAACGGTACCCGAAGAAGTTCATTCAACTTTTAGATGTCATAATCGACACCTTCTATCCTGCGTGTCTTGTCAGATATTCCAATGGCAACTGTGCCACCATCAGCATTTGCAAATGCAATAATTGGTATTGCCAATACTTTGGGAGCAATATTGACACTTTTCCTGTCAAATACCTGCATTTCTTCGACTGCCAATACTTCTTCTATCGTCATTTTACCGCTCCTCTCCATTCACGTCTTTTACCTTTAACTATAACTATTTTTCATGCTTATCGCAATACATATTATACTCACTTCTTGATTCCGCATTATATATTTCTAAAATCATTTCACCCCGGCAGACTATCCCGGACACACAGTGCCCCCGAGGATGTCAAGTCATTGCTACAAAAAATATGCGGCTCTTTTGCCACCAAAATGGCTTAAAACCGCATATTTCTGTATAGAGGACGTTATATAATTGTCACAAAGTAACTGGGGAGGATGTTACGTCATTGTCACAAAATTCTTTCAGTATCATTCCCATCAATTCCTGTACAATGCTTTCTGATTTAATTCTTATCAGATTATCCCATGCGTCCACTTTGCCTAACAAATTCATTTTTTCTATCAAAATCAGATAAAAATCTGTATTCCCATAGCATCTATTTTCTGGCTTTGTTAGAATTACACTTACTTTTACTCCTGCTTCCTGTCTTGGCTTCAGAATCTGAATAAAACGTTCTATTTTATCCGCAGTAATTGTCGGGCTTGAAATAAATGACATTGGTGTTCATATAGTTCATAATTCCGATAAAAGCCAGAATCAACACAATCCCAATTCCCACTTGTGGCATATACAGCTGTTTATCAACTTCACGATTTTTGTTAATGAAATATGAAATCTGGACTTTTGCTCTCTGCAGTTTCTTTGTCCATTCCGCAACCAGAATCCCGAACTGTCACACATACAACATTTTCTTTCACTTCCGATATAAAACATTAAACTCTCTGGGAAGAATTGGAACTTCCTCTCCGTTTACATATGCCGCCATCTCATCTCTGATTAACACAATATCTCCAGACGGTTTTCATTTTTCATCTAATGCTGTAATAAACAATTTGCCATACTCCAGTCCTCTGTATATCTCTCTTTAAAGTATAGAAAATTAGTATTTAAATGTCTCTATTCTAAAACATCCCGGCATATTATATAAGACTGATACGATTTTTTCATCGCCGTTCTGTCTCTGCTCACATACCCATTTACCAACATGGAAAGTCCCTGCTTCTTTTGTGAGAAAGTCTACTCTCCTATGATCCCCGGGTTTCGTATGGAAACGGATACTGCACATCATTCCTATGATCAGAAACGTATTTTCATCCAGTTCAAAGACGACTCCTGCGGCTGCCGGTGCACCGTCTGTCCTCGGGAGATACTGTATTTCTATATCATAGTTCTTAAACTTCAGATAGCATCCCTGCTCTCCATCTGACTGTTTCAGGAAACACTTCATATGTTCTGTCCCACGGTATTTCAAGTACAGCGGTCTGATCTCTTCCAGCAGCCGGTACACCTCGCCCAATGTCTCTTTAGTCCCACTCAGATTAAAGGAAAGCGGATCCAGTTTCAGAGCGTCTATCACTTCTGCCGGAAGATCCGAAGGCTGGTCTGCCCACAGATCTTCCACTCCAAAAGGCGCATAGCATAACGCATGAAAATACAGGAATGCATAAAGGGCATAGGAAGCTGTAACCGCATCTTTCCGCACTTCGGGGATTAAAAGCGGATTATCCGGCCGGCTGTACGTCTTCATGATGTCAGAGACATATGGCACATAGATGTCCGGACCGATGGTAAAAAGTGAAGGCGCCGCTGCTTTCCATACCCACAGCATATCCTCTACCGGTCCTCCGGACGGATAGGAACCCGGATACCACGGAAACTGCTTCAGCCATACGTTCGTAAAGCAGGGAAGCGGACTCTGCGTTCTTCCAGAGACCGAACCAGAGCAGGATCAATTTCTTTTTATATTTGTCCGCCTGCTTTATAAGCGCATCCACAAGGGTGAAATCAAACTTTCCTTCTTCCGACTCCAGCGTTTCCCAATACACCGGCACGATCAGCGTATTCAGATTACTCTGCTCCATCTTCTCCCAGATTTCTATTTCCATCCTTTCCGGATCATACGCAGCGGAATTATGTACCTCGCCTGCAAATGCCTGAAAGGGTTGACCGTCTACATATAATGTAGAAATTCCGTTGTCATTTCTTATCTCTGCCATGTGCTTCATTCCATTATTTCCCTTTCTTTAGAAAAGAATCTTAGTACGGGCAAGCCAAAGGCGTATTCCACTTATAAGCGCAGAAATCCCAACTGCGATCGCAAATGCTCCTGCCACGATATTCATGATTCCTGAACTTTTCACTGTATGATACATTTTTTCTTCCATATACCTACCTGTTTCATCTACATCCTATTATCACATTTACTCGTTACCCTAACCATCAATCTGCCAGCCTGATTCTCTTTATCATAATCAGCAGATGACGCACTGCCTGTTCCAATTCTTCTCTCGTCACTCTGCCTTCTTCGTATCCTTTTAATATCTGGCGGATTACCGGAGGACCGCCGGGCATTACGATATCGTTTCCTGCCGCAACAGCGTCCGCGCCGTCCACAACCATATCCATATCTCCCCAATCCGTTACAACAGCCCCTTCAAATCCCCATTCCTCACGCAGGATCTGTGTGCACAGGTCATGGCTGCCGCCGGAAAATGACCCGTTGATCTTATTGAAGGAGGTCATGATGCATGCGATCCCGGCATCTTTGACTAACATCTCGAACGGCTTTAAATACTGTTCTCTAAGTGCCCTTTCTGTCAGGATTGAGTCCACTGCATCTACATTTTTCCCTGCATTTCCGCGGCGGAATGTCTCCTGTTCATTTGCCGCGAAGTGCTTCGGGCACACAATAACCGGACGGTCATTCTGTACGCCTTTTGTGATCTCGCAGGCACAGACTCCCGTCAGGTACGGGTCTTCAGAAAAATATTCAAAATTTCTTCCGCACAGCGGATTCCTGTGGAGATTCACAGCAGGAGCAAGCCAGACATTCACCTGCTGTTCTTCACATTCTTTCCCTACTGCATCTCCAAACATCTGCCACAGTTTTTTGTCAAAGGAGCACGCAATGAGCATCTCTGTTGGCCATGCAACACCGCCAATCCCGGCAGGGCCGTCTTTATAGAAAACGGACTTGATTCCTTTTTCCTCAATTGCCGGTGAAACATATCCCGGGTATCCTGTCGGATGGCTGTTTGTTGTCATAGGTTTTCCTTCATCATCAAAAATTGTAGATGGATCACTGCGGTCACCGACAGCTGCAAAGGGTGTGCCCGGTCCATAGCCCACACAGAGAGCGGCCAGTTCTTTAATCGACAATTCTGCCAGATTCCGTTCTTTTTCCCTTTCGGAAACGGTCGTTTCTGCTTTCGATATAGTCTCCTTGCCGCACTTTCTATTTTCCTGAACATCATGAACGTCCTCCGGTGTAACAAAAATTATGTTTTGGCCGGATACATCTTTGTTTTGTTCAGTTATATTCAAAACAGAAGCCATCTCTGCATCGTTTTCTTTTTGTGTCAGAAATTCAATCTTACCATTGTTGCACTCTGTAATATTAAGGCAGTTTGTACACTGTTCTGCAAGGATTGTTTTTTCTACGCAAATCAATCCTTTTACAAACGTATCTCTGGAAGAATTTCCCATCTTCAGGAGATAATCGCCTGACTCGATGACCCAAGCGGCTCTTTCCTCATCATAAACCGCCAGTTCTCTCCATGGGATCCAGATCTTAACCTGCTCTTTTTCACCCGGAGCGAGGTCAGACGTTTTCTCGAATCCTTTCAATTCCTGATAAGGACGCTCCACGCCCTCTGCTGGATATACCTTAGACAGATAAATCTGGATTACCTCTTTCCCCGACATTTCCCCAATATTTTTCACATCGGCTGTCACCAGAATACCGCCGTTTTGCTTCTTGACCAATGCATCGCTGATCGCAAATGCAGTGTAAGATAGTCCATAACCAAAGGGGTAAAGCACCTGTTTTCCGAATGTATCGAAATAACGATATCCAGTATAAATATCTTCCCAATACACGGTTACCGGACTCTTCGTAAAACCTGTACTTCCGTTTTCTTCTGACGAAAGACCGTAACTCTCATAGTCCAGAATATTCTCCAGATGCTCCTTATCCCATGAGAAATGATCTGCCGACGGATAATCTTCATAGTGTTCCGCTATAGTCACCGCCAGTTTCCCGGAAGGATTAATCTCCCCTGTCAAAATGCCAGCCAGCGCAGAAGCCCCTTCTTCCCCCGGGATTCCAATAAACAGAAGGCTTTTTATGCTCGCATATTTTTTCACCCACGACAGATCAATCAGTCCGTTTACATTCAGGACTATCACTACATTAGCAAAATGGGTACAAATATCCTTTAACAGGCTTTCTTCTGATCTGGTCAGGTAATAATCCTCCGGCAGATGACGGTCACACTCTTCTCCGCCGGAGTTTCTGCCGATCACGAAGATTGCTGTGTCTGTTTTTTCCGCCGCCTGAAAGATAAGTGTCTCCGGCACATCATATTCATCAAGCGGAGCCTTGTATTTTCCGAATATTTCGTACATGATTCCGCTGTTTACCATTTCGCTGACCTTCGTCCAGTCAAACTCATCCTCTTCCGTTACCTGTTCTGCACTTGCTTTATACTCATAAAATCCTTTCAGCTGCGATTCAGGTTTTATCCCTCTCTTTTCACATTCTTCCAGAATTGTGCCGCACCCGGCTATATTAGCACCACCGGATCCATTTCCGGAATACAAAGTGCCTATCTGTGTCCTTCCGAAAAATGCAATCTCTTTCTTCTCTTTTAAAGGGAGTATATGGTTCGCATTTTTAAGCAGAACAATCGATTCTTCTGCTATTTTTCTGGCAATCTTTTTTTTATCCATTTTTTATCCTCTCCTGTTTTCTCATTTCCTGCCGAACCTGACAGCCGGCCTGCTGTAAATCTAACGGATTTATAGTCTTACTTCCCGTGCTTTCGCATAAAATGCCCTTTCCACTCCATTGATCCATTTATCTTCTGTGATTCGGTATGTTCCTTTTAACCGGATATCCTCAGAAGAACTTCCAATTTCTGCATCTATATCCCCTTTTTCCACCTTCCAGCACATCTGCCTGTCAAGAAATGCTGACTGATCCGCCTGCACTGTAAATGTCACTCGTACTTTCTCCTCCGGCTCCATATGGATCCGCTTAAATCCGGCAAGCTCTTTCACCGGACGTGTCATACTTGCGAATCTGTCCCTGAGATAAAGCTGTACTACCTCATCCCCGGCACAGTTTCCTGCATTCTTTACCACACAGCTGATCTGTACCGATTCTTCTGCTCCAACCTCTGCTGCCGATATATGAATTTCTGAATACTCAAACCGTGTATAAGACAATCCATGCCCGAAGCAATATCGCGGTGTATGGGGAAGATCCACATAGTTGACAAATCCGATACTCTCCTGCTGGTGCCATGCAGAACCGTTCGGGTGATTATAATAAATTGGAATCTGTCCGGCGTGATATGCCACGGATACCGGCAGCTTACCGCCCGGGTTATATGCACCCAGCAGGACATCCGCCACAGCCTGCGCTCCCGTTTCCGCTGGGTTCCAGGCTTCTATGATGGCATCCAGATATTGGTCTGCTGTGTCACTGGAGATTGGTCTTCCATCAAAATGAACCCCAATCAAAGGCTTACCACATGCAGCGGCAGCCTGAATAAATGCATCCTGACATTCCGGCAGATTGATGTCGGCAGCGTCCACACCTTCGCCCATGGTCGCCATAGAGCATGTGCCGTGCTTTCCTCCCAGAGTCAGGATCACAGCATCTGCTTCCCTGACTGCCTGCAGCGCTTCTTCAAATCTGCCCTGATCCTTTCCGGCAACCGGATACCCGTATGCATACAGAATCTCCGTGTCTGTCATCCGCTCCTTCAGTTCTTCTAACAGGCTTCTGCAGTCCGGCTTCTGCAGGCGCAGGATATCATCAAAAAGCTCCGCTTCGTCTGACTGGATCTTTGTACCTGGGACATAATTCACCGGCTCACCATTTGGCAGCATTGCTCCGCTGATCTGCCCGGACTCCGGGCTGCCCTCTACCCCTGCGATGGAGCTTGCGACAGCGTAGACCGACTCCATCATGCACAGATGGGTATATCCGCCGAAGAACTTACGGGCACAGTCTACATGAGGTCCAATCAGGGCAAGCTTCTTTATCTTACCTGACAAAGGAAGTATCCCGTTGTTTTTCAGGAGTACCATGGACTCTCTTGCTGACCGGAGAGATAACTCCGCCCCCTCTTTCTCTTCAAAAATCTTTTGACAGGACTCACCATCCATGGCGAACGGATGCTCAAACAGACCCATGCGGAACTTGGCTTCCAACACCCGCAGAACGGTTCGGTCCAACAGTTCTGTATCCGCCTGTCCGCTTCGGAACATTTCTTTGAGTTCCTCACCATAACCGATCGCTTTCGGCATCTCTATGTCCATCCCTGCTTCCATGGCAAGAAGCCCTGTTTCTCCGATAGTCTCCCCGATCCGCTGGACTTCGTGGGCATTGTTAATGCCGCCGTAGTCGCTGACACACAGACCGTCAAACCCCATCTTTTCTCTGAGAAGTTCCGTGAGCAGCCTGTGTGAAACGGAAGCCGGCTCGCCATCGATAGAATTATAACAGGGCATGACCCCTTTCAGCTCGGATTCAGAAATCGCAGACTGGAAAGGCTTGCCGTATATTTCTTCCATGAGGCGGGACGGCGTATCGCTGTTTGTCCCGTGGATACCACCCTGTGAATTGTGAAATCCGAGAAAATGCTTGGCCACACTTTCCGGTCTTCTGCCGCCTGCCTCTGTTGTCTGGATTCCTTTCGTATATGCCGTTCCCAGAGCTGCCGCCAAAGCCGGGTCTTCTCCGTAGGTCTCTCCCTGTCTTCCCATGCGGGAATCCCTCGAAATATCCAGCACTGGTGCCAGAATGTGAGTGATGCCGCAGGCTGCTTCCTGTTTTGCCACCACTTTGGCTATCTTCTCTTCCAGCTCCGGATCCCATCCTGAGCCTCTGGCGATTCCGGATGGGAAACTGGTTCCTTCCTGAATAAATGCTCCGCACAGTCCCTCCATATGAAAGATTGCCGGGATATGATGAGGGCTTTGTCTCATCACAGTCTCCTGCATCTTCCTCTGCCATCCAGCGGCCTCTTCCAGCGTGCCTATCCTGCGCATTTCCAGAGTACTCACCTGTCCAATCCCGTAAGGCATCTCCAAAGCCTGCTGTTCCATATCATCATAGCTGTCGCCAAATGGGAAAATGCAGCCAAGCTGCGCCATCTTCTCGTCTAAAGTCATTTCTTCGAGAAGTGCCCGTGCCCGTTCAGCCGGAGTTCTCTCGGTGTCTGTATATTTTACCTTCTGCTGTACCATTTACTTTCTTCTCCTTTTACATCTGCGCATTCAATTCTTTTAGTACGGCTTCATAAACCGCTTTTACCTCTGGGGCAGAGCTGATTCCTTCAGCCAGAGTCATTTGCCTTGCATACTCGATCATTGGATTGTGTACAAGCTCCGGCAGCATCTCTTCCATCATCTTCATGCCAAGAGGTTCGTCCAGAATCTCTCCCAGTGTACTGTCCAGAGTGAATTTCAGCTCTTTTAAACTTGTGTTTGTGTCATATTCATACACATGTGTTCCCGATCCCACCTCAAAGGATTCCTCTTTTTCCGGCAGGAACAGCTCCGCCCTCGTATTGGCAGGTACGCTGACCTCCACACGGATCTTTCCATTGCGGCAGCTCCAACAGGAAACAATCTTTCCGTAAGGAGACTCCAGCTCTGTCCTTGCCTCTTCGATTCCCCTTACAAACATCGGCTTTACATAAAATCTCCTGTATCCGGCTTTCGTCTGGTTTATACCGCCGATTTTCCGATACATCCAATCGCCGATCGCTCCATTTGCATAGTGGTTCATAGAATTAAGCCCCGGATCTTGCATGGTGCCGTCCGGCAGGACGGCGTCCCACCTCTCCCAAAGCGTCGTCGCGCCCTTATTCACAGCATACAGCCATGATGGCAGATCCTCTCTCATAAACAGGAGTCCGGCCGTATCATGCGCTTTGTTCTCAGACAAGGCATGACATAAATACGGCGTCCCTACAAATCCTGTGGTCAAATGATTCTGATGATCTTCTATATTGCTCACCAGCATTTGTACAATATTTTCCCTATCCTTTTCATATGCCAGGTTAAAATAGAGAGACAGCGCGCATGCAGTCTGAGTCTCGCTGACGATCCTGCCTCTTGCGGTGTAATATTCTTTCCTGAAAGAGTCCAGCGTCTTTTCACGGAGCACTTCATAATATGCCGCCTCTTCATATTTTCCCAGCACATGAGCCGTCTTTGCCACAAGCTCTGTGACGTATATATAGTAAGCGTTTGCCACAAAGTAAACATCTGTAGCTCCAACGCTTTTATCTCCCATCTCACGATCCAGTGCCAGCCAGTCACCATACTGGTAATTGGTCATCCACAGCCCGTTTTCATTTACATGATTGTGAATATAATCTACCCACTCGTGCATACATTTCCATGATTCTTCTAAAATACGTGTGTCTCCATACGTCTGGTAGACTACCCATGGTATAATCACTGCCGCATCGCTCCACGCCGCGGAACTGTAAGTTCCCTGTATGTCCGGTACTATATGAGGCACTCCCCGTTCCAGTGAAGACGCCGCCGATATATCCCTCATCCATTTTGTAAAAAACAGAGCCGTCTCCCGGTTGAACGCTGCTGTCCATGAGAATACCTGCGCATCTCCCATCCATCCAAGCCGCTCATCCCTTTGAGGACAGTCGGAGGGGATATCAAAGAAATTATCACGCAGACTCCAGGAAATATTGCTCTGAAGCTGGTTCACTTTTTCATTGGAACATCGGAACTCTCCGGTCTTTCTCATGTCCGAATGCGTTACGCAGGCTGTAAACATCTCAGGTCGGGGATTCTCTATTCCCTCCACGGCAGCATACCGGAAACCATGAAATGTAAAGTGGGGCATCAAAACCTGTTCTTCCCCGTTTAGGATATAGGTGTCCTCGGATTTTGCCGTCCGCAGAGTGTCCGGGTAAAATACACCGTCCTGATCCAGAGTCTCCGCATGGCGGACAGTGATTTTCTGGCCTTTTTCTCCCCGGATTCTGATTTCTACAAGACCTGTAAGGTTCTGGCCGAAATCTACAAGTATATTCCCTTTGGAATCCGTGAAAACCCTCTTTGCCTTCAAGCGCTCAGTCACCCGCACCGGTTCATTTAGCTGCGGCGTCAATACAGTCGGATGAAATACGGCTTCTGGCACGGCAGATACTTTTCCCTCTCTGATATCAGGGGCATTTGTATCAATTGTCTCTCCCATGTAAATCTCACTGTAACGAATCTGGCCAGTACGCACATGCCATGTCTCATCCGTAGTAATTACCTCTTCTGTCCCGTCTGTATAACGCACATGAAGCTCTGCCCAAACAGCAGTCCGATCCCCATACCGGTCCGGCTTACAGTCAAAGCTGAGAATCCCTTTATACCAGCCGTTGCCCACGGTCAATTCCAGGACATTTTCCTGTCCTGTCCCTTGCAGCCTGTCTGTCACATCATAATATTGATACTGCAAAATCTTATGGTAATCTGTCCAGCCGGGTGCCATGTAATAATCTTCTACCCTTTTTCCGTTCAGGGTAATTTCATAGACACCAAGCGCCGTGGCGTAAAGGCAGGCAGATGACACTTCCTTGTCCGGAGAAAATTTCCGGAAGAATACCGGACAAGCCATCTCCTCAGGAGGGAAATCATGCGTAATCATCTTGGCCTGAAAATCTCCGATATCAAAAATACCTGTTGTAAAAGCTGTTTCTGCTTTTGCTCTATTTCCATAATTGTCCCAGATTTCGAGAGAAACCTGATACTCCTGTTCTCTGGTAAGCGCTTGTCCGGCATAAGGAACCAGCACAGACTGATCACTCTCAATCTTTCCACTGTCCCAGAAGCATTTTTCTGCACTGCTCACAATCAAATGCCATGCTGTCTGCACCACATTGTTGTCACCTGATGCGATCTTCCATGAAAAGCGGGGAATCTTCACAGCCAGTCCTTTGGGCTGTTCCCTGTATTCTATCCTGAAATCATAAATTTTCATTCTTGTCTTCTCCTTCCTGCCTGTCCATTCCCCTATTACTATTTTCCGCCTATAACTCAAGCCGGCGCTCCGATTCCGACGGAAGCGCCGGCTCTCATAATTACAATGTTTCTTTCAGCTTTGCCTGCTTCTTAATAATATCTGTTTCTTATTTTTCAATGGTCTTTCCTGCTCTGCGCGCAGCGATTTCCTCGCGCATCTTCGGCAGTTTTTCTTCCAGATCGAATTTCAGGAAGATTACAAACATCACAAGGTTGATCACAACCGGAAGATAATTTGAGACTCCATAGATGGAATATCTCATGGATGTACTTGCGACTTCCAGCGTGGCATCATATGCACCGATTGCCAGGAACGCCGACAGTATTGCTGCACCAAGGCCATTTCCAACCTTACTGCCAAAGCCGATTGCTCCGCCCGACATTGCCACCAGCTTCTTATCATATTTCCACTCATTGTAATCAATGGTCATAGATGTCAGCACGCCATACAGACTCATCATCGGAATCTGTACAAAGCTGCCTAACAGACCGGTCACCACACAAACTGTAAAGTTCGTCGGTATAAAGCAGCGAATGCCTGCGAGTATCGCCGCTCCTAAGAGCCCGATGGAGATTGTCCTCTTGATTCCAAGTCCGGCAATAATCGGCTTGGATAAGATGAATCCCACTACGGTAGCCAACATACCTGCTGCTCCGATTATTCCGACCAGATTATCATTTCCGAAAATCCATTTACAGTAGTATATACTGCCAGATGCCGCGATACCGCTCGTAACACTTGTGATCAAGTTAAAGAGCAGGATGATCACCCAGTATTTATTCTTCAGAAGCATTGTCATTGCTTCTTTGAAAGGAACCGGCTCTTCCTCTTCTTCAGCAGCTCCCTCGGTTTCTTCTTCTTCGTAATCACATGCAAATTTGGCTTTGCGGCCGTTATGGCAGCAGATTGCAAACAGAACAAATACCAGTACACCAAGTACCACGCCGTATTTGATCCATGCGGACTGTGTGCCGCCCAGCATATTTGTCACCGGGATCGTGAGAATGGAGATCAGCATTCCAGCGCCATAATTGGCAACCGCACGGAACAGCCCGATACTTCCTCTCTCGCTCAAGCTTCTGCTTCGTACAGTCATAACTGCCGCAAACGGGGTCGCAATAAAGGTATAAAGACCTGCGGACAATACCAGATTCGTAATCAGCGCGTAGATTACGCCCGGAATCTGTCCTGCCTGAATCGGTACGGTAAACATCAGAACCATAATCAGGGCTGCCGGAATAATCTGCGGCAGGATCCATCTGAAATACTTATGGTCACCTCCTTTTGAATGATCGATAAAATTCCCCGCAATCACATCCGAGAATGCATCAATCACCTTTGAGATTGCCAATACAATACCAACACTTCCGACAGCCAGTCCTACCTTGTCCGTGTAGAAATAATTGAGCTGTCCGACCAGATTCGCCATCAGCCCTAATGCGAGCTGTCCGCCGAGATCTGCCAAATAATCTCTTTTGCGCATTACGCGCCTTGCGCCCTGCTTGTCGTAACGGGGTGCGTTTTTGTCTTTTGCCATCTTTCCTCTCCTCCTGTATCATTGATGATAGGTTTACTATACTGTTTTTCTATAGATAATTATTGTAAATTAATTTACAAAATTGTAAATTTCATCCTCGTTTTATTAAAACGTCTATCCTATGCTGCTTAGCATCCTGATAGTCTGGTATCAGCCCGGAATCGCAGATTGAACCGTCAGCATAAACCTCGGCTTTTCCATTCTTAATATGTTCGGGATTGCGGATGATAATATGATAATCCGCACCTCTGAAGTATCTCGTCACTTCTGCCTCTTCCCATTCTTCCGGAAAGCAGGGACTGATCCTAAGCCCTTCATAATCCCGTTTTACACCCAGAATACCTTCATACAGCCCCATCATGCACCATGCGGAAGTTCCTGTTGTCCATGACTGATAGGATTTCCCGTAATATCCCGGGTTCGTGGAATAGCAGTTGGTAAATACATAAGGTTCTGCCCCGGACTTCGCCGACGGGTTCTCTTCGCTGTCAGGCATAATCTTTTTCAGCGTTTTCAGTGCCTTTTCCCCTCTGCCTGTACAGCAATCCATGAGGATCTTAAAGCCAGTAGCATGACAGTACACTCCACCGTTCTCAAAAAGTCCCGGCAGCATACCGGACATCCTTCCCACATGGGCATCATACTTCGGGTACGGCGGCAGATTTAAGGGGAAGCCAAAATCCTGCTCCATGCTGTCCACAGCTTCCAACACGTAGGCCAGCCTTTCTCTGTCCGCGACTCCTGCCAGTACAGCCCATGTTTGTGCGTTCAAATAGATTTTGCTTCCGGCGCTGTCCTGCGTTCCTACGTTTCCCTTGCTGCTTAAGGCCCTCGCATACCATTTTCCATCCCATGCATAGCGGTTGATATCTTCCTTCAGCTGTTCATATTCCTTCTCCAGAAATCCGGCATATTGTGTATCACCCGCATACTCCATCATTCTCTTTAATTCTCTCAGAGCCAGACAGAACTGGTGGGACAGCATCACAGACTCTGCCTCCGGATCATCCGTAATATTTAAGGCGTCATTCCAGTCGGCGAAATAAATCTTCACCAAACCATGCTCCCCTTTATCAAGAATTAAGCGATTAACCGCAGCCTTTACATGTTCCAGCACGGATGCTTTGCCGCCGTCCTGCCATTCAATCTCCGTATCAAGAATTGACAGATCTCCCGTCTCCTTGAGCAGTTCGCACACCGCCCAGATGATCCAGAATGGTTGGTCTGAATAACGCGTATCATCATAGGGATACCATGTAAGCACTCCGTGCCCGTCCTGAAACTGATGGCGCAGACATTCCAGGATTTCTTCTTTTGCTTTCTCCTGACGGTAATTCAACAGCGCTACAGAAATCTGCAGGTTGTCACGGACACCTTTCTTTCCTACGATACAGAAATCTGCCTGCTTTTTTACCCAGTTGTTCATCATATGATTAATCTTCTGGTCCGGTGTTTTCACAGACAAAGAGCTAATCTTCTCATAGTTATACGCCTCCGACTCTGCGAACTCCCGTTCTGTGGATTCTGCATCTGCATACCGCTTTACTGCACTGCATGCCTCTTCACAGGAAGAGCTGATCCCGAATACCACCTGAATCTCTTTCTCCTCTCCCGGCATCAGCGTGATCTTATGCTGCAGCACCCCGCCAAGAATGAACAGCGAGGCTTCGGAATTTGTACAGTCTTTTCCATTCACGACAATATCCGGTCGCTGGAACAGGGCGCAGGTCGATGCATCCGGAAGTGTCAGTGTACTTGTGGAACCGCAGAACTTCGTCAGGTCACCGTCCCATGCATAAACCGGCTCGGATGAGGCCAGAAACCCATGATACAGTTCATGGGGTGCGAAGGGATGGTCGGAATCACAGTAGATTCCGTTCAGTTCCCGTTTGAATTCTGTCTTCATGCAGCGGTACATTTCGTAGTATCTGGGATAAGAGAAGCCTTCCAGATAGAAACTGACCGCAGAGAACATGCTTAACCTTTTCTCTTGCTCTGCTGTATTGCGAAGTTTCAGTGTCCACACCTCATGAAACCCTTTCTTGGGCACGAAAATCCTCCAGGATTCCTCGATTCCGTTTTTCCTTGAGCAAATCTGTGTGTGCCCGATACTATGTGTACAGCAGTAGTCTTCCACCTCTGTGTTAAGCGACCCCTTCCCGATATTCCAGCATGTTCCGTCTGCATCATCTCTTAAATATACGTATCTGGCATCATCCCGGTTGATCATACACATATCTGCTTTTTCGCTCAGATAATAACTGCGCCCGTGTCCTACCTGTGATATCTGAGCGCAGTAGCGGTCTTCATTCCACAGGTAATTATACCAATAACGCGGTGTTTCCGCATGATAGATCCGGCAGCCGTTCCCGTCCGGTGCGAACTCATACAATCCATTTTGTGCACTTTTCTTTAACTCAGAATTCATCTTTCTTTCAATCTCCTGTTTTATTATTTTGTAATCTCAAAGCACTCCCTTGGAAACTATGCTTATTCACCGACCACAAGTCTGTACTGGATGCCCGGAACAGAACCGTCCATTGCAAACCGTATTTCATCTCCTGTTTTTTCTCCATTCATTTCGGCAATTACTTCCCCGATCGGATTTAACACCTCCAGTTTCGCATTCTCCGCTTTCACACGGATGCAGCCTTCCAGTGTCTCTGCGTACAGTTTGCCTTTGAACTCCACAGCGGCAAACGGAATCCCCATCAGCTCCGGTCCTTTGCCAAATGTTGTCTCGTCCATACCGGTTGTCCCCATTGCCGTCAAAATATATTCTGACGCGCCATCCATCTTAATTTCATCTTTTGCGATCAGAGCCAGTGTAATCCTTTCGTTTTCCGCCTCCACACAGATCTTGTCAGAAAGGGAAATCTCTTCTTCCGGCGCGCCGCTGAAATAGCCGCAGTAAGGTGTGTGGATAGAGAAGCGTGCGTGATCCGGGTCAAAAACGATTTCTTTTGTGTCTGAAATCAGCCTTCCTTCCACATAGCCGGTATCTTCCGGCAGAATACCCCACTCTTTCATCGCACTGTCCATGATTTCGGCAAACGTCCGGTAATCTCCGTTGCCCGATGTCTCTCTGATCCGGTCGAACACAAGTGCTTTTTCTCCAAGATGCACTCCCGGCTGAATCTCTTTCGTGTCTTTCGCAGCATTTTCCAGACGGTTTTCTTCTTTATAACACCGGAACGCATCCCTGTACTCAGACCATGCATAATATACTCCATGTTCCGCATCTGAGAGATCAGCTCCGTTTAAGAACCCGGCATTTACCGCTATGTCCGCATTGCCCTGATACTTGTCTCCTCCGTCCAGAAATACATTGCGCATGGACGTGATATACGGGAAAAATGTAGTCGGCATTGCATGGAAAAGAGGCAGCGTTTTCAGGTCATTCTGTGTGTAGACCACATCCACGCAGTTCTTTGCCACGGATACAAGCCCCTTCAGGAAAACAGAGACCATGAATCCCCACTGACAGATTACTGCCGGATCGTTATATACATCGAAAACATTCAGTATCTCATCTGCCGGCTGGTCATCCCAGTTCTCGGAGGTATGGTGATTATAAAGGATCAGTCCGTCCCAGTCGTTTAAGCAGGCATATGCTGCCATCTGCACAAACGCCGTGGAATGGAAAGGATGCTCCCCATACTCGTTCCACTCGCTGAGCATAAAAGGTTTTCCTTTCACAATCGCCAGTGATCCCAGACTTAAAAGGGTTGTTGCCGCTGATCCCGCGCCGGTCTGCATGGTCAGAGGATTCGTAGAGACATATTCCATGGGGCCGGCCACCAGGTATGTATTATTCTCTACCGGAAGGAGAGGATGGTTAAAATAGCTGTTATTCTCCATCAGGTCGCCGTCTGTATGCCCATACACATCCGCTGCCCCGGCAATTAAATTGCTGGTAACGACAGGAACTTTTGCCCCGAGGAAATGGATATAGTCTTTCATATCCTGATAGAACTTCCGGTTCATATAGATGCCGAACTCCATAAAGTCGGCATATCTTGCCGGTCCTTCCGGTGCATCCCACTCTCCTTCCGGGTCGCTGACCGGCTGGTAGAAACTGCCTTCAATCCCCCGGACGGTTCCCCGAGCCGGATCTTCTTCCTCCCCCAGTGCGCAGCAACCGTCCTTTGTCCACGCTTCTTCCAGATGCTCCCGTGTGTGGTACTTCATCAGCAGGAAGTCGTTAAAGCGCTCCTGTACTTCTGCCCGGTAGGATTTCATCTCTTCCCCTGCATCGTCGCCCATATTCCCCTTGATAGCAGTGTCCTCGTTGTTGATTTGGATTGTCACTACCGCCGGATCATCGATAAGCGCCAGTCCCGTATAGGGATTCACATGGCAGAGTAGCTCCTTTGCATACTCTTTCTGTAGTTCAATCATCCGCTGGTTGTACAGACAGTACCGTTTGATACAGGAGGGTGCACCGCCCGGATACTCCATGCCGTCTCCCTCTTCAAACTTTCTCGCTACAATCAGGTCTATATGGAGATAGATGCCCTTCTCTTTCAGCTTCGCCGCAAAGTAATCGAACCGGTCCAACCCATCCGGGTTGAATTTCCTGCTGGTACCGGATGCATAGTCCAGAAGAGGTGCTTCCTTGCAGCTGCTCCAGCTTCCCGGCTCCTCTCCCACAGGGGCGTCCGCCGCATGGAGACGGATGATGTTCACTCCCATGCTGGCGAACCGTTCCGCCATTCTGTCCGCCGTCTCATGATCCGGCGTATTGGAACGCGCCGCCACATTGAATCCTAAAAACCGCGCTCTCGTACCATCTTCAAAATAAAGATGCCCCTTTTTCGCTTCGACAAACCCATGTTTTCCCGCAGGCGCATCCAGCAGATGAGAGTAATTGAGGACTCCCGTATTCGGTTCTGCCTTGTGTATCCTGATTCGTTGTTTCATTCTGATCTTCCTCCTATCTCTTCCAGCTCCTGCTACCTTATCATTTTTCTTGCACAGCAACCTTTCTGATGTCAGACTATCACATGGCAATTTATAAATATTGTAATATTCTTTTAATTATTGTAAAATAGAATATATAATTTTAGTTTAAGGAGAGAATGACCTATGGAAACAGATTATCTATCTATGTGTAAGAATTTTTATGCGGCGACAAAAATCCCGGTCACATTACTGAAAGGCAAATATGCAGTCTATACTTCTTTTAATGATATCACTGGCACATCTCCTGCATACTTCCGTGAGGATCTCTTTCCCATGAGCGATCATAATCCGACCTTTTGCAGTGATTCTCCGGATATCGGCTACGGACGCCTTTTAATCGAGAATACCAACTATAATCTGATTCTCGGCCCGGTATTCAACGTTCCTGTCACCGAAGAACTAATTCGCTATTCCTCCAGAGAGAGTGGAGTCTCTTTAGAGAACAGGGAACAGTACGCAGAATTGCTCTATGCAATCCCCCTGCTTGGTCAGGCACAGTTTGCCAATTATCTGGTATTTCTCCATCAGTGCATCAACCACAAGACTGTCCCCGCAGAACAGCTCTTTCTGGAAAATGACAAGCTCACACTGGAGCGCTTTAAGCAACAGACGGATCAAATGGTAGAAGATAAGGAAGAAGGAAATGTTCATAACACCTACTATTTTGAACTGGAATTGTATCAGATAATCAAGAATGGGAATACAGACGCCCTGAAGAAATTTCTCTCTGCCACCCGTGCTCCCCTCAAGGAAGGGAAGATGGCAGGCGCACCCTTGCGGCATGCCAAAAACCTCTTTATCAGCGCTGTAGTAAAAGCCGGTATCATGGGTGCAATCCCGGGCGGTGTGGATATCGAAAAAACATACCAGCTCATAGACTATTACATTCAAGAGTGTGAACAGCTGCGCACAATTGAGAAAATCAATCAGCTCCAGTATGTCATGCTTCTGGATTTCTGTCAGCGTGCCGGAGAAACACGTATCCCGGAAGGTATCTCCCCGGATGTCTATCAATGTATGACCTATATCCGGAACCACACAAATGAGCCTATCTCTGTAGAAGCTGCCGCCGCTCATACAGGGCGCAGTGCCTCTTATATGATGAAACACTTTAAAGGTGAACTCGGCATCCGGATGGGCGCTTACATTATGCGCTGCAAGCTGGAAGAAGCAAAAAGTCTTCTGACCTACAGCGAAAAAAGTCTGGCTGAAATCAGCAGCTATCTCTGCTTTTCCAGCCAGTCCTATTTTCAGAATGTATTCAAAAAGCAATACGGTATCACACCGCTCCAGTACCGGAAACAGACAAAAGGCCGGTCAAACTGAAGCGCCTGCGAGTTCCACAGCCATCCGGCAGATCCGGATGGCATTTTTTATCAATTCCTCTCTTGTAATATGACCGTTCTTGAGAGCTGCCGTAAGGTTATCAATTTCCTGCTGGCTTCCCGGCATAAAAAGATTATTTCCTGCGAGAGCCACCTTGTATGCCTCGGGTGCAGGATATTTCGCATCAGCACTTAATATATCAGAGGATGTTACCCAGTCTGTCATTACAATGCCGTCAAATTCAAATTCACAGCGGAGCACATCCTCAAGAAGTTCTCTATGCTCAGATGTATGCTTCCCGTTTAACAGATTATAAGATGTCATCAGGGCTTTAGGCTGTGCCAGACGAACACAGATTTCAAACCCTTTTAGATAGATTTCCCTCAGCGCACGTTCACTGACTATACTGTTATTGTTATACCGGTTTGTCTCCTGATTATTCGCCGCAAAATGCTTGATGGTAACCCCACATCCGGGATGGCTCTGCACCCCTTTCGTAAGTGCTGCCGCGAATACGCCGCTTATCAGCGGGTCTTCTGAAAAATATTCATAATTCCTGCCGCATCGTATGGATCGATGGATGTTAAGAGCTGGAGCCAGCCACAGATGAATGCCAAACCGCTCCATTTCGCTTCCTACGATATCCCCGCAGCGTTCTGCAAGCAATGGATTCCAGCTTTGGGCGATCGCGGTACCGATGGGAATTGCCGTCGCATACTGCTCAAAGATCTCACTGTCCTCTCCGGGCTGCGGAATCATGCTGTTCATATATGCGCGCTCATCCTCGGTCAGAAGATTCTGCATTGTCTCCGGCATTGTACTCCCCAGACTATGTATTCCATTCTCATCCCGGAAGCACTTTTGAGAAAGCCGCAGTCCTGCCGGTCCGTCTGCCATAACGATCACGGGGATTTCTCCCACTTTTGCCGTCTCGCCTGCCGCGCCTGCAACCGACATAGAAGCATTCCCGATGATGCCTGTCACTCCTCCTGCAACGAAAGCACCCACATTCAGGCTAATCAGTTCCTCATCGGAAAGTCCCTCCATCTCCGGCATTGGCTCATCTTTATGCTCATAGACTACTTTCACTATATCCACGCTGGAAATATCTGCTTCCAAAGATTGTATCTTTTTTCCTACTCTGTCCTTTCTCTTTCTTTCCGGCTTCCAGTCTGTGAAATCCGGTTTTCCAAAACAGTTTTTTACTGATTTTATACCCAAAGTTTCCTGTACTGATATGACACCGCAGACTTCCGTATCTCTGCTGCTGTTTCCCATTCGGAGGGTATATTCCCCTTGTTCCAGAATCCATGCCGCCTGTTCTTCGTCGTAAGATGCCAGATCCGTCAGTAAGAATGAAAGTTCAACTGTCTGTTTCTCCCCCGGTTTTAATTCTTCTGTCTTTTTCCATGAAGCCAGAGTCTGATAAGGCTGATCCAGCTTTCCTTCCGGCACAGAAACGTATAACTGTACGACCTCTTTTCCACAGAAATCACCTATATTCACCACTTCTGCACCTATTTCGGCAGTCATTTTATCCAGTTTCAGACCCTTAAAACGGACTTCAAAATTTGTATAGGAGACACCGTATCCAAACGGAAACAGTACCTCTTTATCCACACTGTCAAAATATCGGTATCCCACATAAATTCCTTCCTGATACCGGGTATCATCCTGTTCTCCAAATGACGCAAAATCCGGATAATCCTTCCATTTTGTCCATGTAGTTGTCAATTTGCCGGAGGGATATGTTTTCCCAAGAACAAGATCCGCAAGAGCGCTTCCTGTCTGCACTCCAAGCTGCGACAGAATCAGGATATTCTCCACTTCCATGACAGGTGAAAGATCTACCGGGCCTCCTACGTTCAGAACCAGCATAAATCTTCTGTACTGCCGTTTCAACTCAAGGATTGTCCGTCTCTCGCTTTCTGTCAGGAAAATATCGCCTTCCCTTGCTTCCCTGTCATTTCCCTCTCCTGATATCCTTGCAAGGACATAAATGGCTGTCTCACCTTTTACATTCAGTGGCAGATCATATTCCGGCTCCGGCATGACAGCTCCCATCCCTTCGATTACGGGATGTGTATGATGCTCCTGCGCCCTTCTTCGGATTTCTTCTGTGAAACCAGCCTGCGCTTTGTCATATATTTCGTCATAGGCATCAAGCCAGTCTCTGGAAACAATTTCAAACCCAGCTTTCTGAAATCCATCCTCTACTATCTCAAAGAATCGGGAATTCACCTCTCCAGACCCAGTTCCTCCTTTTACCGTCTTACGCACACCGTTACCATACAGTGCAATCTTTCCCGGCTTGCCAAGGGGGAAATCGCCGTTCTTTTTGAGAAGTACTGTACACTCAGGAAGAAGCGGCCGCAGTATATCCAGATGCTCCTGTTCGTATTTCTGAAGTTCCATAAAGCATGCTCTCCTTTCTGCAAAAGTTCATTTACTGCAGGTATTTTATCAAGAGTACTCTAGGGAATCTTTCAAAATAGTGGATAGAATTGTAAATTAATATCTATAAAAGTCAAAATTTTACTTTTTGTGTGGAAAAGCAAATCCATGCGGAATTTTACATTTATAAGAAGTATTCTGCAATATCTTTTATATTACAGAGAATACTATTTAGTAAAAACAAGCTTTAGTGTACCCGGGACCAAAAATTCCCTGCACCTGCCTGTATTCTTTACATGAACCGTTTCCACCTGCCCATTGATTTCCACATGTGCAATAAACCGATTGGGACGGTCTATGAAACGACCCTCTGTGATATGTTCGTACTTCATTTTTTCTGCTTGACCACGCTTTCTATTTTTTCTTTGTTCCTCTTTACACACTGTATATACCATAGCATGTTTTCCTTATATCTACAACATTCTCACTTTGGGAAACTATTCTCCAGGCAAAGTGCCCCCGATCCAGCTGTCTCATATGGATACCATGAATATGCCGTCAGTTTAGCCCACTCCTCAATTCCTAATTTTTTCGCAACAGACCTTGGGAAAAGGTGATGCCCTAATCCAGTCTCTAAAAGATCTTTCCAATCCAATCCAAACGGATCAAGTTCCCACATTGTATTAAAAACATACCCATACAATGTTGGCTTTCCACCTGCCAGCCCTATCGGATCCTGTTGCGTATACTGACCAAGACTTGGATCATAGTAGCGGAAACGATTATAATACAGACCGATTTTCTTTCTTATCCTCATACTGCCCTTGGAAACGAGATGGAATAAAATTCTTTTTCACCTGTTTTTGCACCCCCCATAGAATATCTAGAACCAAAATACAATTACATAAATAATTTTTACTTTAGTCCAATAAGAACCTAACCTTTTACATGTCTCTCATGGAAAGTAATCCAACTATCCTTGCTTTTTAATGAATTAAATAAAGCTGTTTTCTGTAATGCTACATATATTGCCACTGCTCTCGCTTGACAATTAATTGACTTTTGTGGATTAAATTCT
>ERZ824598.2036-NODE-2036-length-22631-cov-3.413094_pt1 | contig 22631 bp, 23 predicted proteins | sample MGYA00519934_ERZ824598 | MGnify/ENA primary metagenome ERZ824598 (study PRJEB31778, sample SAMEA3449177) | human gut metagenome | biome: human gut; feature: human-associated habitat; material: faeces | place: United Kingdom | collected 2010/2012 ...
GTTTTCAGAAGGCTGCGGACGGTACTTTTTTTGCTGCTTTTGAACCTCGGCATAATGCACTACCACTTACCATAGAGCACTTCAGAGATCGTTTTGCCGATCAGAAGTGGTTGATCTATGATATGAAGCGACGTTATGGTTTTTACTATGACCTGAAAACCGTAGAAGAGGTTACTTTTGATGATGATAGCAGTGCTTCCCATCTCATTACCGGCATGCTGGACGAGAGCTTGATGGATAAGGACGAAAAGCTTTTTCAGCAGCTTTGGAAAACTTACTTTAAATCTACCACGATAAAAGAGCGCCTCAATCCGAGGAAACACAAACAAGATATGCCGGTACGCTACTGGAAGTACCTGACAGAAAAGTAAAAGTAGCTTTACTCTATTCTTTCTACTGTCACTTCCGGAAATTCCTGTATAAGTGACAACAGATGTCCTTCGTCATAGTTACGTTTCGATTTTATTACCATTGTCACCTGGTAGAGAGATACTTCTCCGTGTCCTATGGTATCCATCTGATAGGATACAATCCGGTAGTCTTTGGAGTTGAACTTATCTGCAATTAACTTTAGTATGTTCTTATTTTCTGTAGAGAAAGTGATCATGGAGCTTTTCATACCTACACTTTTGAATATATAACTCAGTGCTTCGAGCCCGACGAGTGTTAGCAGCATTGCAGCAATTCCTATCACATACATACCTGCACCTACAGCCAGACCTATTCCTGCTGTGGCCCATAATCCGGCGGCAGTGGTCAGCCCCCGCACTATTTGCTTCTGAAAAATAATGGTACCGGCACCGATAAAACCAATTCCACTGACTACCTGTGCTGCTACACGGCTTGGGTCCAGAGTAACACTGCTCTCTTTTATAATGTCCTGAAAGCCATATTGAGAAACAATCATTATCAAGGCACTACCTAACGATACAAGAAAATGGGTACGATAGCCGGCTTCTTTGGCGCGATACTCTCTGTCCAGTCCGATGATGGCACCCAATATACCAGCTACTAACAATCTTAATACAAAATCAAGGTTTAATATCATACTCTTACTCTCCTTTCTGTTTTTAAGTACGCTCTCTGAGGTTTATGTATAACCATCTTTACAGACTCTTAAAGATACAACTGTTTTCTTTTTCGTTGTTATTTCTTTAGTGTTATTTTAGAGTTCAGGATGAGTTTTTGTGATAAAGAGGTCATTTACCGTAGATTTTATAGTATTTGATTATCTGTTATACTTAAAATCAGTATCTTCGCAAAGAGAATATATGTATTCTATGCTGAACCGGGCTTTAAGGCATATAAATCTATAATTAAGGCATATGAACAAACAAGAACAAGACATCTTAGAACCCATGACACAGAAGGTTGGATATGGAGATGCTGAAGAAGGTAGAAATACCGGCACTTTGGTCGGTTTTGTTTTATTGAATACCAAAGAGTGTGATTTTGAAAGAATAAAAAAGAACCTGAAAGCCGACTGGAAAGATGTAGATTGGAGAAAAGTTACTAAGGAGGGATCCGCATTGGTGTTTGAGGTTGATGATATGATGCTTTGTCTCAGCTATTTTGATGCTCCGGTTCCCGATAAAGAAGCTGAGTATAATGCTGAAAATAACTATCTGTGGCCGGAAGCTGTTGAAGTAACGAAAACACATGTGGCCCAACTGTGTGTAGCTGTACTGAGTCGAAATGTGTCTATTGTTGAAGCAGGTGAACTATTTGTTAAGGGAGCCTCTTCTTGTTTGAAGCTGGCGAATGCGATTGGTTTTTACGCTTCGGGTACTGTGTTTGAACCGAAGTTTTATATAGAAGCGTCAACTGTAATGAAGGAAGATACGTTGCCCATTCTGAACTGGATTTATTTCGGTTTTACAAGAGGAAAACAGGGGCCGGGTATTTATACGTATGGGATGACTGCCTTTGGTAAAGACGAACTGGAAATATTAGATAGTAGAATGAGTCCGGAAGAGTTAAGTGAATTTTTGTATGATGTAGTATATTATATTTTAGAAAGTGATGTAACTCTGAGAGATGGTGAAACGATTGGAATGTCTGAAGAACAAAAGCTGGCTATAACTCGTTCGGAAGGAGTGTCGGTAGATGGTTTCAGTCTGAAAATTGCTCTTGAGTAAAATTTAAACGAGCTATTGGGGTAGCTGGGTTTATACGATTGATTATGAAGAAAAGAATTATTTATGCCCTCTGTTTTCTTGCGATACTGATAATAGAAATTATTATTGGCGTATATGTTCACGATACCTTTGTTCGTCCTTATGTGGGTGATATTTTGGTAGTCGTACTGATTTATTGTTTTATTCGGGTTTTTGTTCCCCGGTCTTTACGCTGGTTACCGGTATATGTTTTTGCATTTGCTTGTTTTATTGAAATACTTCAGTTCTTCCAACTTGCCGATGTGATGGGGCTATCTGAAAACGGATTGGCTCGAATTGTGCTTGGATCAACTTTCGACTGGAAAGATATCCTTTGCTATGCAATAGGTTGTGGGATGCTTTTGCTGATAGAATATATTGAGCGTAAGATAGTGCGGCACAGAAGAGAGACCCAATCACTCATTGGTTATAAGAACCGGACTCACTGGTATCTTTAGTTTTAACTTTGTCTTTATAAAGTGGATATCCACAATATTTGCAGTATTCTGCATTTTCATCATGTCCTGTCTTATGACAGTTGGGGCATTGTATATCTTTCAGCTTCTTATATTCTTTCATCATTGAAACGGACACAATGCCGGTTGGTACGGCGATGATAGTGTAACCAATCAGCATAACGCAGGCAGAGAGCAACTTACCCAAAGGTGTTACCGGAGTAATATCTCCATATCCTACTGTGGTCATAGTGACAATGGCCCAGTAGATGCTATTGGGGATATTGTTGAATTGCGTATTGGGCTGCGTACCTTCAATCATATACATCAGTGTACCGATAGAGATCACAAGTATTACTACAAAAAGAAAGAACACTGCTATTTTCTTACTGCTCTCTTTGAGTGAAGTTAGCAATCGTTCTCCTTCCATCCAGAAGGTGAAAAGCTTGAATATACGAAACACCCGAATAATACGGAATGCCCGGATAACCAATAGATAACGTGCTCCCGGCAGGAAAAAGGCAAGATATAGCGGTAGGGTTGCCAATAGGTCGATAATGCCGAAGAAGCTGAAAATGTACTTTTTGGGTTGTGGTGAACAGTAAATACGCGTAACGTATTCGAAAGTAAAGAAAGCCGTAAACAGATATTCGAATATAATAAACGGAGTTGAAAGCCAGGAAGGAATTCCTTGCAGACTTTCGAGAATAGCCAGCAGAATACTGAGTGCAATACATACAATAAGCGCCACATCGAACATTTTTCCTGCTGGAGTATCCGACTCAAAGATGATAACATACAACTTATGTTTCAGTGGTTTATTGTTTAAAAAACGTGTAAATCGCTCTTTTACTGTCATAATTTAACAATATAAACTTTCTATTGTTTACCGCATTTCCCCGTACGGAAAGCACAGCATTAATCAATTACCCATTTGGGATTGTGTGGAATTGTTTTTTTAGGATTGTAGTTCATTCCCTCTTGCGTAGGTAGATGTAGAACGTATGTACGGCCTGTTTTGTTTTTCAGTGAATGCTCACGCAACCAGGGATTTGCATCACGCAATTGTGCATAGGTGAGCCCGTTCTTTTGGGCATACTCGTCCAGGTTGTCTATGGCACTGGTGATGGTTACTTTCTTGTATGGAATAGGGGGATACAAATGTTCCCGTTTTAGCAGGAAACCAAAGCGTTGCGGATTGCTGAATATCTCTTTGGCTGCCAGCAGACGGAACATATACCGGGAAGTTTCTTCCACCAGCCAAAGGTCCATGGCATGATCTGCAAGTTGCTTGTCCAACTGCGACGAAATACGTCCCTGCCCTGCATTATAGGCCGCGGAAACAGCCATCCAGTCACCGTATTTGGCATAAGCCTGTTTGAAATACTTGCAGGCGGCAATAGTTGCCTTTTCGATGTTGTAACGTTCGTCGATATTATCATTTACTTCCAGTCCGAATTCACGTCCGGTGGCAGGCATGAATTGCCATAACCCGGCTGCTCCTGCCGGAGAACGGGCAATGGGGTTGAGGCTGCTTTCAATTACCATGAGGTATTTGAAGTCATCGGGGATGCCATTGGCTTTTAAGATAGGCTCGACGATCGGGAAATAGCGGTTGGCACGTTTCAACATTAACATGGTTGTAGAGTGCATATAGGTGAAAGACATCATTTCACGATCCATACGCTCGCGGCGGTCATAGCGGCGAAGGTCAATTGTTTCACCGTCAAAGGTAGCCTGTTCAGGAACACTGGGAGGGCTGACACAATAAGGAACTTCAGACTTCACAGAGTGTGGTTCTGTCAGTTGTGTACTGCCAATGAGAATAGGTAGGGTTGCTCCGGTACAAAGTGCCAGCATGATACTTAATATTTGAGTAATACGAGTTGACTTCATAATTAATAATTAAAATAAATGTGCCAATATGCCAATGTGCCAATTACCATTCGGCATATCTTCGTAAAATATTGCGCAGCCAATTGGCACATTGGCATATTAGCACATTGGCACATTATTGTTCACTTGGCAGCCACTGCAGTAGTAGATACTGCCACCCAGATAGTTTTCTTTCTTTATCGTTTCTCCGCAACGAGGGCAGGCGGTACCTGCTGTGTCTTTAGACAGATGTGGTATATATCCTCCGTTTTTTCCGAAAATATCTGTTTCCGTACTGCGTCCTCCTTGTTCATAAATCTCGTGGAGCGTAGACTTTACCTTATCATAAAGGTCTTCTCTTTTCTCCGTAGAGAGAGCGTTGATCTTAGTTTTAGGGTGGATACGGGCATTGTACAGGATGTCCTGTAATACTCCGTTGCCTAATCCGGGTATGGTTTGTTCGGTAGCCAGAAAAGCTTTTGCCGTCTTTTTCTGTGCATCTTCGGCGTTTATCAGCTCCATGAAATATTCTTTGCTGAACTCTTCTGACATCACCTGCGGTTTATTTTTCGCCGCTTCGTAATAGGCAGATATAGGAGCATCGAATCCTTCGTTGGGAAAACACCACAAACCACCATACATTCGTACGGAAGCTACCAGGCAACTCTCATCTTCGAAACCAATGAGTAACTGGTGTTTGGCGGGAAGCCTTTCTCCGGGGGCGAAGTAACGCAGGTTGACACCATCCGTAAGAATCAGTAACATCTCTCCGGCTTTTATCTCAATCATTCCGCCTCGGGGATTGATTTCATCAATTGTTTTCCCGGCAAGTCGTTCGGGATACTCTTCCGGGTTGCCATAAAACCACGCGAATTTATGGGGTGTGTATTGCGCAAACACATCGGTAATCTTCTTTCCTCTTACAGTCCGGTTCAGTTGCTCGGACAGATAACGGGCTTCGGGAGCTTCGATCATGGGATTTATGAATTATGATTTATGAATTACTGCAAAGATACTCTCATTTTACGAGCTTCAAAGAACTTTTCCCGCTTTTAATACGTTTTTGTACTATACATTAAAAACAGTTTACGTCACATGAATATAGCAATCAGCGGAGCCAGTGGCTTTATTGGCAGGCATCTTACAGCATTTCTCACAGAGCAGGGACACCGGGTGGTTCCTTTGGGGCGGCCTATGTTCCGGGAGGGTACATTAGGGTATCTGGTGCAGGCATTGTCTCATTGTGACGTAGTCATTAACCTGGCCGGTGCACCTATCAGCAGGCGGTGGACACCAGAGTATAAACGGGAGCTGTATGATAGCAGGATCAACGTGACACATCGCATCATTCGTGCTTTGGGGGCAGTGCGCCGGAAGCCTCAGCTTATGATTTCGGCTTCTGCCGTAGGATATTATCCGTTGGAGGGAACTTTTGATGAATATACCAATACGCGGGGGAGTGGATTTCTTGCTGATCTTTGTTATGCCTGGGAAAAGGAGGCCAAACGCTGTCCCCCGGAAATGCGGCTTGTAATAGCACGTTTTGGAGTTGTCCTCTCTCCGGACGGAGGAGCTATGGAGCAAATGTTACGTCCTTTAAAGATGAAATTGGCTGCTGCTATAGGTCCGGGCACACAACCTTTTCCGTGGATTAGTATTAATGATCTTTGCCGCGCCATGGCTTTCATTATCGAGAGTGGGACCTTACGGGGAACTTTCAATTTTGTATCTCCGCAAGAGATTACACAATATGCTTTTGCCCGTGCACTGGGCAAAGCCTATCATGCCTGGGGGACGATCATTGTACCTCGTATGTGTGTGCAACTGATGTATGGCGAAGGCGCAACTTCACTTACAACCGGACAATATGTACGTCCCGGAAAACTGCTGGAATCTGGATTTAAATTCCATGATGCGGTGGTGGAACAACTTTTTCAGGGGATAGACCATACTACCGTCAATGAACTTGATTTGCCTCGTTATATGGGGCGTTGGTATGAAATAGCCCGTTACGATCATCGTTTTGAACGAGGGTTGTCTGAGGTAACAGCTACTTATACGTTGCTTCCCGATGGGAGTATCCGGGTAGAAAATGCCGGATACAAACAAGATGCTCATGGCAGAGGTAGGTATAAGCGTGCTATAGGCCGTGCAAAGATACCTGATATTACCCGGCCCGGAAAACTGAAAGTTTCATTCTTTCTGTGGTTTTATTCTGATTATTATATATTAGAGTTGGATAAGGAAGGATATAACTATGCACTCATCGGTAGCAGTTCCGATAAGTATTTGTGGATATTAAGCCGGACACCTCAACTGCCCGAGGAGGTAAAGAAACGCTTGTTGACCGTTGCGTTACAGCGGGGATATGATATAAACTTATTAGTATGGATTAACCAAAGTACACTTAAAATAGATTAGATTATGGAATATGAAATTGAACATCAGCCCGAACAGAAGCTGTTTAAAACTGAAGTAGAAGGTCGTACAGCTTTTGTACAATACCGTCTGCTAAACGGAGGTCTGGATATTATTCATACAATCGTTCCACGTCCGCTGGAAGGACAAGGAATAGCTGCCGCACTGGTGAAGGCTGCATATGATTATGCCGTTGCTAACGGATTGAAGCCAAAGGCTACCTGTTCGTATGCTGTTGCGTGGCTACAACGCCATCCGGAGGTGACAAAAGAAGCAGTGTAAAGATAACATTTATTTAACTCTCTAATAATAAGGTGAGGTTTTGGCTTCACCTTTTGTTTTATATTTTTATCGGTTTGACATAACCAATTCCGATAAAATTCATTTCAGCCTTGACGTCTTATTCTTGGAATATACCTTTGTGTTCGGATAAATAAAAGATTCCTTCTACAAAACGCCGTATCTTACTAAAACTATTTTGATTTAAGATATACAGATATAGTTTTTATTTTTTTATCGTACAAAATAGCGGAGATTTCCATATTTTTTGGCTTCAATTTAAGAATCCTATTTACATCGCTTTTTGTGGATATAATCTTGTCATTATACATGTACGATACTTTCACCCCATTCAAACAACAATCCAACTCTTTGATTTTATCCATAATTTTATTATTTACAAATAAATAACCCTCTTTTGCATATTTGGTATACACATATATTTCCCTTTTTTGTTGGATTGTATCTATTTTTTGGGAATCAACTCTATAATCTGTTTCTTTTAGTTTGGAATAATATGTAGTATTAAAGATTTCAGGAATTAATCTTTGGTCTAAATTATCTACATAAATGTACTGGTTGTAAGAGTCATATTTTTCATGTCCAGCAATATTTGTTTGAGCATTTAAATGACATGGGAAACTCAAACAAATTATTATTAAATAAATACAGGTTTTCATCGATAGTTAGTTTTTATCGTTTTGCTATGATTTAAATCATAAGGTCTAACAGGAAGTCCTATTACCTTTCTTGTATAGTTTTCATAATCAATTACACCTCCCCTAAAATTGATATTAGATGTATTCCGTTCTCCGATTTCATGAAACAAGGTAGAAGTGGTATTTTGCAGGACATTTTGTGTTGGAAACCCTATTCCTCCATTTACAAATTGCATTTGATCTAATGTAACATTTACAGTATCTACACTTGGAGCTATAACTATTGTATTATCTGTTTTAGAATATATTTCTCCTCCAAATTCATTTACAATATTAACTATTCTCACTTCTCTGCCAATAGTTAAATTATAATTGTGAAATAAATGACGGTTATTTATTAGCTTTCCAACGTTTCAGTTGTGGGAAGAATTGCTTCATATTTGCAATTGCTTCCTCTTTCGTCATCTTTATTTCAGAGTCTTTGTTGAATTCATCTACAAACTGGGCACAATGATTAATCATCTCGTCCATGGTGCAATCCGCAGTGAAGTGTCCGTTGGCATAGCAATAACAGCAATATTCTTCATTCTTGCTACCATCTGCTTCTGTTCCCAATACAGCAATGTCATTTAGTGGCATGCCACAGCTTTGGCAAAATTTCTGTTCCATAATTAGTTTTTGTATTTAAGTTATTTGGTTTTAATCGATAGCCGTTTCCATATCCAGCGTGGTATCATTCGCCAGAAGAATACGATAAGGGCATACCGCCAGTCAACGACTACCACCCGTTGCTTACGATTCAGTGCCCGTATAATGTGAGTTGCTACTTTTCTGGAGTTCATTAGCAGTGGATACCTCTTACCATCATTTAATAAGTCGGTGGATACAAAACCCGGGCGGATGTCCGTGAAGCGAATATTTAGCTTTTGCATGTGTGCAAGCTGTTCAAGGGCGTCAATGTATGTGTTTTGAAATCGCTTTGTAGCAGAGTAGGCAGGTGCAACTCCCAACCCTTTTGTTCCGGCTATGGAACTGATAACTGCCAGATGTCCCCCACTATGTAAGTGGAAATATTGGAAGGCAGCAGTAACCATTCGCGTGAATCCTTCTACATTAGTACCAACTGTTTGCAGCTCGATGTCCGGATTTAACTCCATATTTTGATGTCCTATACCAGAACTAAGCAAAAATAAATCCATTCCTCCCAATTTCTCAATTAGTTTGTGCAGCTTTTCGGTGGCGTCATCTTTGGTTACATCCAGTACTTCGGTTTCTATGTTATCTGGCGCAATCGTTCGAAATGCTTCCAAGGCAGACTGGCGTCTCCCTGCCACGCCTACTTTCCATCCTTGTAGCAGTAACCCTTTGGCTACTTCTTGTCCGATGCCGGAGGTGGCTCCAATGATAATTGCTTTTTTCATTCCTTTGTTTGTAAGATTAGTTTTTTGATTGGCAGAAGCAAAGGTAGATAAATCTTTTGAAAAATAGTCTGATATATTAAAAGTCTGACTTTTTTAATCCACCCTTGGGCTGAATAATGCAAATATAGAGATTTATTTTTGATGTAACCTATCAATATCTTTCCATAAAATGAATATAATACCATAATGGAATAACCTTTTTCCCATTTTGGGAATCATCTTTTTCATTTTGGCAGGATGGTGGATGAACTGTTTTTCATTATGAAGAAAATATATCATTGATACTGATATGTTTATCTGTTTATGGTAGAGTATTATCAGGGAATATACGTATTGAGAACAAAAGCAGTCAATGTACTGTTGCTGTTCTATCCGGAATTCTGGAAAAAACAGACAATCTTTCCAAGGAGCAAGAGGTTATCCTTTTACTCCTTGCAGTTCTACTTCAAAAATCAATGTTGAGTAAGCAGGGATATTTCCACAGGCCCGTGTGCCATATCCCAACTCGTAAGGGATATAAATGATCCAGCGCGAACCGGTGGGCATTGCTTTCAGTGCTTCCTGCCAACCCTCAATGACATCTCTCACCCGGAAGGTTTCAGGGCGTTTGCGGGCAAAGGAGTCATCAAATACTTTTCCATCAATGAGGGTCCCCCGATAGTGTACTTTTACGGTACTTTTGGCTGTTGGCACGGGGCCATTTCCCCTCAACAGAATTTTATACTGCACTCCGCAGGGAAGTTCCATTACTTCTTCTTCGGTGAGATTCTCTTTCAGAAAACGTTCGTTTGCTTCTTTGTACTCTTTATGTTTAAGACTCATAATTTATATCTGGTTAATCTGTCATTAAAAACAAAACTCTTTAGTAATTCTCTTTTAGCCATATTCCTAAAAACTGATCATAAATCTGGTAGGTTCCTTGTTCCTGTGTCACAAAATCTTTCTCCAATAGTCCTTTTAGTGCAGACTGTACGGAGCTTGACGAAGATAATTTGTATTTTTTTATAAATGCTCCCGATGTGATTGCCTGGGCTTTTCCTTCTTTAGTGATGGCAATGAGTAACTCCTTTTGCTTTTCCGGCAAACGGAAGAGTATCTCGGAATAAGTATATTTGAATGAATCTATAATTTGACGTATCGCTTCACTTACCATTTTTACTTCACAGATCGTGTCTTGGGCAGTCATATCATAGAGGGTATGAAGCACTTTTTGCATGTACCAGGTGATACCGTCAAACTGATGGTAGATGGTTTCGATGGTTTCATTGGTGATACTCTTTCCGGCTTCATTGAAATGCCGTTGGGCGAATAATGTGTAATCTGTCAAAGGGATACTTTCCAGGTGCATTATCGAAACACTTTGATAAAACGGTCGAGAAGCGGTAAGAAACATGTTACCCATCACGTGCCGTTGGCTTCCGGCAAAGATAAAGTGTGCATTATTACAACGTTGCACATAGGTGCGCAGCGTTGCTTCTACATTGTCTTCTGCATATCCGGCTATTTGCTGAAACTCGTCAATGGCAACAAGACAGGGTTTGTCGGCACGATTCAGGTACTGAAATATTTCGTCGAGCGTAGTTGGAGGAGCTTGTATATCTCCTAATCCGAGGTTTAGAGAAGGAGTACCGTTAATATCAAAGGTCAGGCTTGTCTGTAAAGACTTGACACTCTCCCAAAAAGCCTGTAACGCTTTTTTTCCGGCAGGTTTTAATCCTTCCAGAATCTCTTTGCTGAGGGCGAATACAAAGTCGCGCAGTGATTTGCTGGCGTAGATATCTATGAAGAATGTATAATAGTGTTTTTGAATCTCTTTATTTTGAAAACAATGTTGGATTAATCCGGTTTTTCCCATTCTACGGGTGGAGATTATAGCTATATTGTTTCCGTTAGTCACTTCCCGGATGAGGATTTCACTCTCTTTCTTCCGGTCACAAAAGTAAGCAGGGGATATGTATCCACTTGTAATAAAAGGATTTCTGATGATTGGCATATCTTTGTTTCTTTATTATGCAAAGATAATTATTATAAAGTAATAATGCAAAGATAATAATAATCTTATTGAAATAGATGTTTTATGGCCTCCCACGGTGCATAAAGGAGCATTCTTGGTCCGGAGAAACGCATCACTTGCCGCATCCGTTCACGCATGACAGGCTTATAGCAGTGTACGGTACACTGTTTGCACGAACTTTTATTCTCTCCGAATGGACAATGGTCCAGTCTTGCATGGGCATAACGTAACAACTCTTCGCACTGAAGGCAAAGGCATTTATTCTTTTCTTTTTTCCGGCAATAGAGTCGGATCATTAACTCTACGATTCTTTTCTCCCGGTCAATACGGTTCTTACTCAATTTTATTATTTGTTAGATGGCTACAAATGTAACCAACATATCTAAAAGATACGTATCTTTGCACCCCGAAAATAAGAGGATTGCTATGAATATTAACAGTAAAGCGAAAGGATTTGTTTGTGGAGCCGTGGCGGCAGCTACATACGGCATGAATCCGTTGTTTACTCTCCCGTTATATAAAGAAGGGATGAGTGTAGACTCGGTATTGTTTTATCGTTATGGTTTTGCCGTCCTTATTCTTGGTATCCTGATGAAGATACAAGGACAATCATTTGCTTTGAAGAAAAACGAAATACTTCCGTTGGTGGTGGGAGGTTTACTCTTTTCCGCCTCTTCTTTGCTTCTGTTTATGAGTTACAAGCATATGGATGCGGGCATTGCTTCCACTATTCTGTTTGTTTATCCGTTGATGGTGGCAGTTATTATGTTTCTGTTTTTTCGTGAAAAGATATCTCTGTTGACTGTCTTTTGTATCTTGATGGCACTTTCGGGTATTGGTATGCTTTACAAAGGGGATGGTGGCGAAACTCTTAGTTTGATAGGTATGTTGCTGGTTATTCTCTCTTCGTTGTCATATGCTATTTATATTGTAGGAGTCAATCACTCTACCCTTAAACTGATGTCTACGGCTAAGCTGACTTTTTATGCCTTACTTTTCGGGCTTTCTATCTATATTGTTCGTTCCAACTTTTGTACAGAGTTACAGGCTATTCCTTCTCTTCCGGCCTGGGGGAATATTCTTGCAATGGCTTTTTTGCCTACGGTTATCTCCTTGATTTGTACTGCTATATCAATACATAGTATTGGTTCTACCTCTACAGCTATTATGGGGGCACTCGAACCGGTAACTGCTCTTTTTTTCGGTGTTATGATATTCGGTGAGCGACTCACACCTCGTCTGATGCTGGGGATTCTGATGATTCTTGTTGCCGTAACTTTTATTGTTGTAGGTAAATCTGTTATGGAGAAGATAAATCATCTGTTTATGCAGTTGATGCATCGCCGATAATCAATGGCTGATTTTAGAGCGTTCTTTCATAGTTGATAAAACAGGAAGTTTGTTTTGTCAGAATGTATGAGGGAGGATAAATCCTTGTATAATAATTGTTTTGTAAATAGTTGAGAATCAATAGGAGAGAGGCATACATATCTCCATTGCAAAAGTGTACAATAAAGGATGTGTTAATTGTACACTTTTATCATATAATATTGTACACTCTTATGCTACCAAACTGTACACTCTTGTCAATAGAAAGCAGTATGTTAATTTTCTTGTTAACAACGTTAATGAAAATCAGTTTCTTTATATCGTTACTTCCCTGTTAAAATCTCCACGCCAATATCCTGCTGCTTTTTGTTCCTTGCTGCATCCGGATCGTTTTGTATTCAGCTATATCTTCCAACTTTAGCCGGGTATATAGTTTGTCCAGGTTCTTTTCTTTGGAAACTAAACTGGTGAACCAACCACAGTTCTTCTGGTATTTCCGGCTTTCGGTAATCATATCCAAAAGAAAGCGAAGTTCTCCACCTTCGCACCAAAGTTCATTTGCATTGCCGCCAAAATTGAGTTGGGCTTTGGATACTTTTTTTCCTTTCAAACTGCTGAGCTTGCGTAGCGTTCCTTCTTCCGCTTCTTCTTTAGAACTGTGAAACGGGGGATTACATATGGTCACATCGAAGTATTCATCCGGTTGTATTATTCCTTTGAAAATACTCCGGTTGTCCTTTTGTAATCGTAATTCTATCTTATGGACTAATACTGGATTACAGGTAACAATCTTCCTGGCATTCTCTATTGAGACAGGATCAATATCCGAACCGACAAATGTCCATCCGTATTCAGTACAACCAATGATTGGATAAATACAATTGGCGCCTACACCAATATCCAGACATCTGTACTTGGGTGTTTCCTCTAACGAATTCCCGGAATTAAGTAAATCGGCAATGTAATGGATATAGTCTGCTCTGCCGGGAATGGGAGGGCATAAATATCCTTTGGGAATATCCCAGTACCGGATTCCGTAATAACTTATTAGTAATGCTTTATTCAGAGCCTTTACTGCCTGCGGATTGAAAAAGTTGATACTTAATGTTCCGTATGGATTGGGTGAAACAAACTTCTTGAGCGGTGGATAATTTTCTGTCAGTTTCGAAAAATCATACTGCCCGTTGTGCCTGTTTCTTTTATGTAATTCGTTTCTTTCTGTCATGGCGGCAAAGATACGGAGAATCTGTTTTATTATTATGGAATAATTTATTAAATTGTAGAAGTCGGATGATGCTATGTTATTATGAATTGCGTATTTTTGCATATACCAATAAAATAGAATAAATATGGAAACGAAATATCTTACTCTAACAAAGGAAAACATAGAGACTGAGCATATTTGTTGTGCCTTCTCTGATAAGAAATGTAAAGAAAGTTATGAGTTGAAAAAAGAGTGGCTGAAAAGAGAGTTTGATAATGGATTTGTTTTCAGACGCCTCGATGAGCGTGCTAAAGTATTTATAGAATATGTGCCTGCCGAAAAAGCATGGATACCTGTTGATGCTCCCGGTTATTTAATGATAAACTGTTTCTGGGTGTCAGGACAATACAAGGGAAAAGGATATGGCAAGGCTTTGCTGCAATCGGCCATTGACGATGCAAAAGAACAGGGAAAACATGGTCTGGTTACCGTAGCCGGTACATCTAAATTTCATTTTATGAGTGATACAAAATGGCTCTTGAAACAAGGGTTTGAGACTGTAGATAAACTTCCTTACGGATTTAGTCTTTTAGTCCTGAAGATAAATCAGGGTGCATTGAATCCTTCGTTTAAAAAGTGTGTGTCAACCGGAGAATGTGAGGATAAAGATGGGGTAGTCGTTTATTATACCAATCGTTGTCCGTTTGCGGAGTATCATGTTCGTAACTCCTTGGTAAGCGTAGCTGAAAGTAAGGGAATCCCATTGAAAATAGTGAAGTTGCAAACTCTGGAACAAGCACAGACAGCTCCTACACCCGCCACTATATTTTCTCTTTTCTATAATGGGAAGTTTGTCACGACCGATCTGAGTGCGTGTATTGATAAGCGGTTTGATAAAGTAATAAAGATAGAGACACAATCTGAATGATTGTGTCCCTTTATCAGAGATAGACAAATTCCTTCTCAGAAGTTTCTTAAAACTTCCATCATACTTGGACGTCGTTTATAGGTAACTCTGAATTCTTCAACAATCTCCTGTACCAGCGCTTTACCACCTTTCAGTTTTTTCGTTTCTTTCAGAATTCGGACAATGTATTCATAATGGTTTCTGCCTACATTCTCTTCTGCATATTTGCAGATACTTTTATGGAGAAGCTGCAAAATTTCATCGGAGTAGATTTCTGTCAGATGGTGGGCATAATGGAGCAATGCTTCTATTGATCTGTGGGATGTGTCGGACAACAAATTTAGCAGACTTTCATAATCTTCTTCTTCTGCGTAGATATCTGCTTCATTACATTGTCCACCCAAATAATATTTGATGAATTTCGTTTGCTTCATCATTGCATTTAAAAATGTTTTCCATTTTTCTTTTGCCACGTACTTTTTCAGTTTGCGATAATAGGCAAGATCGCCGTTTTCTAATATAAACAGCTCTTTACATGCATCTATGAGGCATGGAATATTTTCTGTCTGCTCGTAAATCGACAGTTTATATTCCAGCCATTCTTTTATCGTTCCCAGCTCTCCTTTCTTTTGCGCTATTTGTATTCCCTCATTCAGTGTTTTTATCGCTTCATCATATTGTTGGTTTTCGATGTAGCGTTCTACTTCCTGTTTCCTGATTTCCGGTAGGTAGAGATAAAACTTTATGGTGGCTTGTGCTTCTTCTTCACGATGCAGTGCACGTAAAATATCGACTTTACGCTCAATTAGTTTATAAAGTTCCCAACTGTCTTTTCTTTCTTCAATTAATTGATTCACATATGATAAAGCCTCTTCTTTCGTCTGTGTCTCTAATGTTATCAGTTCCAGTAATTGTTCTATATCATAAATGTCATACTCCCTGTAAGCTGATAATTTTTCTATTAGTCTGACTTCCTTCAGAATTTCTTTTTTTAATGTAGCGGATACATCAGAGTGTTTGATTATATTCATTAGTATTTTTCCTGAACTGTCACAGAAATTAATAATAGCCATTCCGTCATGATACAGTAATTCTTGTTCTATATAGTTTTCACCAATAGATTGTAAAATCTGTAAAGCAATTGAAGCAGCATCCGCAAAATTATGTCGTTCACATAGCAATTCTGCTTTTTTCAGATAACCGTCCAGGTAACAGGACACTTTGTTCCAATCAGTCTCTGGTCCGTGATATCTTCCGTATCTGTCTTCGGTTTCTCTATAAGGTACGTTGAAACATTGTTGTATTTCTGTCCGGTAATCCAGACTTGTTTTATTCGTTGTGTTCCGTTCAGGGAGAAATTTTTCTATTAATGCTTGTTTGCATTCAGGATGTCCGGAAGCATATTCCAATATGAAGTTAGATAATTGCTTCGGTGAAACGAAAGATAATATGTCTTTTACGTTAGTGTCTTTCGACATTTTCTTTTGTTTCTCCATGATCTTTACTTCTTTAGCAGACAGGAAACGTTTTTCTTTGGATTTGTTTTCACGAATTGCTAATATTACGGCTACTACATGCTTGCAAATATCACCATCATATGGACAATCACAATCCCAATATACAATTTCTTTGCCTTCTATAGAAACCTCTACTTCATAATCCTTCGTTCCTTCTACTTGCGCAATCCATTCACCCAGTTCTGTCTCTTCCAGTTCGGTAACTGCACCACTTTCAAAGTATTCCTCTCCTCGCATCCATATATGTGGAGGTACAAAGTTCTCAAAATTGGATAGTGTCATCATAATAATTCTGTTTTTTTAAGTTGAGAGCGTACCGCTCTGTTATTATGTTCAAGAATATCAGATAGAAGAAAGCCTGTATTGACTGTGAAATATCAGTATTCATATTATTTCCGAATATACACTTTTACCATTACAGATTAAAAATGATTGAATTTGTTCTTAATTTCGTTATATATACTTTTTTGCCATTCTTGTATATCGTTTTTTATAGAAAGGGTGAATATATGGCATTTACGAGTTGTTTCCATACCATTATTACTGGTATGCATATAAGCACCTTCTATCGGTTCGGTTTCATCTCCGGGATATACAAGAGCCACGTGTTGGGCATTGAAATATTCGTGGTAAACATACATTTGTCTGAGATCATCGGTTGATGGATTATTTCCATTGATATTTTTCCATTTCGTATCCAATACCACGCAAAAATCTTCTCCGATGTTTACCACAATATCCGGTCTTATGGAAGTTATGTGTCCTAATGCATGTTTCCAAAAATTCTTTCGTACTTGTTTTTTTACTGTTTCACCTGGCTGACAATGTTTTCGGAGACTAATATATACGAATTCTTCCCAAAGCAGATTCATATCAAACATCAATGCTAATACATCATTGTGTCCTCCTCGGATGTCCGGATGATAACACAGCAAGAGCAGGCGGGCTATGTTAATTGCATTTCTATAAGAAAAAGTTTTTCGGTCATAATTTATTCTTGCGAATATTTCATCTGTAACCTGTATGTCGGGCATTTCCGGAAAGTTCAGCAGTAGAGTTCCAATACGACTTTGTAGAGCCGGATCAGTATTAATGATTTTCAGTAGACGAATTGTTTTATAAAGTATACAGTGTAACTTATGCTCGGTATCGTAAGATACGTAGCGGACATAAAAACGCTCTTGATGAGTTAGGTTTTCTCGGATGTGTTGACTGAACTTCAGGCTTCCTTTTAATGTGGTAACATTCCCTTCTTTCGGATGATACTTTTTTGCCAATCCATTACGCAATAGATATTCTACTTCATTTATAAAGAGTTCAAAGTAGAGACTGAGTAGGCTATTGGGCTTTATTTGCAGCAGACTGTTTCCAGGAGTTTGTACATCAAAAGGACCTATCGTTAACAACATGCTGATCAGCATATCACGCCATTGTTTTTTTTCTTCTCTTCCGAAATTTATATGGTCAGCCTTAGGTAGTACTTCAACTACAGTATCACCTACTTGTATTACTCCTACATATTCATTAAACCGGATACCATTATGTACAAGTGAAAAATAAGGGACTCCTTGGTCGCCATAATGTTGTTGGAAGGACTGTAGCTTATATTTATCAAAAATGATAGTCTTATTCCCATAGGTAAATTCTTCACCTAATCGAATGACTTGGTGTTCGAATACACTGATATGTCCGTTAGCCCCTAACATAGTTTATTTATTCAGAAGTTGCAGGATTGCTTTCTTGAACTCATCTTTACCCATCTTTGTTGCAGAACAGTCTTTTATTTTGCAAATAGCCCTGTTGGTAAAACTTGAAACGTCGTTGTCGTAATCAAAATCGGCGAATATTTTGCTGATGTTACTCGGACTTTTTATTGATTCTATAAAGCCTTTACCTACTATAAGGCCAATTTTTCCATGGTCTCCGAAGAAATATTCTTGTAATAAAGGTAATATATTCTGATGGAATACAGCTTGTAATTTCTCAAGACTATCTACTTTCATAAAATAACTGTGGCCTATCAAATGATCTTTGTCAAGTAGAAGTTCAATACGTTCGTTTATTTTCTTCAATATATCCTTTAGCGAGAATTCTTCTTCGTCTATTTGAATTGTATTTTCCAGTAATTCCGGTTTGGGGGGTATTTCCTGAAAGCAAAATCGACGGCGTAGTGCTGTGTCGAGAGCTTCTACACTACGGTCGGCAGTATTCATTGTACCAATGATATAAAGATTAGGTGGTACGCCGAATCTATCTTTACTATACGGTAAGATGGTTTCCAGAACCTCTTCTTTTCCCAGACGCTTATCCTCTTCAATGAGTGTGATCAATTCACCAAAGATTTGAGATACATTACCACGGTTTATCTCGTCAATAATAAGAATGTAAGGCTTTACCTTTTTATTTGCACCCTTTGTCGGTTGATCCGATGATTCGTCTAATTGATAGCTTTTAAGTTTATTAAGTAAAGACTGATAATATTTGCCTAAGCCTTCAGATTGAATGGGACGAGTTCCATAAAAATAATCCTTGAGAGTAGATATATTTAAAGTATGGCTTGTGCCTCCACTTGCTTTTTTAAAGTGAATAGAATTTGAAGTAAAATTTAAAATGGTGTAATCCTTTCCTTTTTGTTTTAAAGGAAAAAGTAATTGATGATTATTTTCCCATTCCTCTTGTAACATCTCAAATGCGTCATTAAAAGAGATAGTATCATTTACGGGAGTGTGGGCTTCTGACCAATTGTTACGTGCTACTTCTGCTAATTTTTTAAAGATTCCTGCTTCGACATCATAAGCTACTTGTTTTTCATTGTTTGTATACGGCTTTATCCCTTCGATAAAATCTTCATAACACATACTTTGATGGAAAGTGACAAAAGCGATTTGCCCCTGTGGATTCGTCCAATCATCGATAAGCAGTTCGTTAAAGCGTTCCTTTAATTTATCTCTTTTGGAAAATCTACTTTCAAGTTCCTCCTCTGTAAGTCCATCTATGATTGAAATGGCTTTGTTAATCGTATGATATGTCTTTCCTGTGCCAGGAGGGCCATATAAGATTTGATTAAGAGGATTTGATAGATTGTTTATTTTCATGTTAGTATCTATATTTTGAGTTAACTCAATTTCAGGACCATTCTTACCAAGTGATATCACATCTTCTATTTCCTTAATTTTATCTTTGTCCGTAATTTGGTATACGGCTGTCATTTTTCCGATCTTATTAGACAATTCTGGTTGGATACTCAACCATTTCACCGTTTTTTGATGTGGAAAATCAGCATCCGTATTATATTGATAATCATCTTCAACCTGTGCAATACCTAATACAGAATAACCGTCTTGTACCAGTACAATATCTCCTATGTGGATTTTTGAATAGAAGTTAAATATTTCTCCGGCTTTTCTGCTTCTTACTTGACTTTCAGAGTTATAATATCCATTCTCATCGAGTAAGCTTATAATATCATTTTTACTCTTTACTCCGGCACTCTTCAGATCTCCTATTTCCGGCCAGCCAATACAAATCTTTTTTTCAGATTTCATTTCTTCCCAATAACTGGTATCACCGTCTTTTGTACCAATTCTCCAATAAGAAGCTTTTTCAATCCATTCATCTTTCAAAATCTCCGGTAAATATTGGTTGAATATGGAGAAGTAGGTATCTACGTCAAAAGGTATACCACGTTTAACTATGTTTTTGTCTTTTTTTTCGTCTAACGGGCGATTATAAAAACAAAATTCTACATTACCATCATATATATCCAGAAATAGTTGTTTAGCTGTTGTTTGGCTTTTGTGTGTTTGGTTTATGAAAGCTATCCAACAGCGGGTACTACCAGTATTCCGGGCACCTCGGAAATCAAAATCTTTTGCAACGATTTTACCATTAGCACCGAGTGAATCGATTGTAATGTTAATTATATTATGGACGGGAATATTCATCTTATAGTCTGCATCCGCGAGTATTAATATATATAATATGCTATACCAACTGGGATACATCTTAAATTTGTCGGGAGCTTTATCCTTTTCAGCATCGATTATAGCTTCTATTTCTGCTTTACTGATAGTTCTATCTTTTACAATTTGCGATATCTCCTTGCGGATTGTAAGGATAGGACCATTTCCATTTTGATATTGCTCGAAATTTTTTTGCTTAACGTCTGAAGGTAGATTATTTAAGTAATCAACCAATGCGTCATTGTTGTCAGAAAGCTCTTTTATCTGAATAGAGTATTCCCTTAGTCTTTCAATGTTCTCTATGAAATTTTTTTTATCTATATCCATGTTTTTCTTATATTTCGATTTGACCGTTCATTAACTTAGGTAAGAGAATGTCGCGGGCTTCGTGAAGTTCGTTGTTCTAAATTTCGAATTAGTTTAAACTAACTTCTGATTCTTCCTTGCATATTGTAATGGAAGTATTTTATATTTTCAGAATGTCTGACAAAGTTAATTATTTTAGCCGTTATTTACAAAGAATCTGTGGATATTCCGGAGATAAATATTTCAAAGTACATAGTGCTTTTGGCTGATAACATTAATAATATGAACAAAAGTAATGAGTCGTTTTTAAAGTTTTCATAGAAAGTGCATATAAAAAAACGGTACCCCGATTCACATCGCAGCACCGTCACAACACAAACACAAAATAAAACACGACAAAACTACTATGCAATCTTCCTGTTATGCCGGGGAGGCATATCTTGCTTGACTTATCTATATTCACATACCCATAAGAAGCTTTATCAGGCGATTTGCATAATTAAAAACAGACTAATCCGGATTTTGTTCACAGAAGTTTAAAGAAAATGAGGCAGGAACGGGATTTTAACAAGGAAAACAGCAACCACACCTCTTTATTCCAACAAACAAAGACAGCACAAAACAGTAATCAGTTCTTCTTATTCTCTTCCTTAAATCGGGTAGGTGTCATTCCCTTGATCTGCTTAAAGGAAGTACTAAAATACCGAGGATAAGAAAAACCGACCTCATAGGATATTTCATTAATGTTCATATTAGTATTTGTAAGCAGAAAAACCGACTTCTCAATACGCAACCGATTAATATAATCATTAACTCCCAAACCGGTCAGGAACTTCACCTTATTATATAAAGAAGCTCTGCTCATAGCCAGCTTGTCCGTCAGGAATTTAATAGAAAGTTCTCCACCCGCCATGTTCTCATGGATAAGCATATTGAGTTTATTGAGAAATTCTTCATCTTCCTTGCTGTTTTTCGCTTGAGTTTGTTGCCCAGTTTCCTCCAGTCGGCTATCATCCTCTTTTGATGAGATATCAGACAAAGGAGTTTCTGCACAGTTATCTTCTTCACCTCGCTGTTTTTCTTCTTTACTACTGAGCATATCGTTTAATACGGCTTGAAATAGTTTACATTACCTTTCATATTGCGTTTTTTCCGACGATAATGAATATAACCTATGCTTGCAGTCATAATAATAAACAACACAGCGGCTACACCAATAAACCAAACTGTTTTATACCAAGGAGGAGTGACGATAATATGTATCAATTGTTTAGACGGAGTTCGGTTTCCATTCTTTGTATTACACGAAACCCATATTGAATAATTGCCTGCCGACAAAGAAGACAAGTTCAACACCGGATCATAAGTTTCAATAGACTGCTTACCTCTGCCTTCAATAGTATATTGTAATAGGTATTTCTGAAACACATCTCTGTTCTTGATCCGGAAGTGAACAGAAAGAGAATTATAATTCCATGGTATTTTTATTGTATTTTCCTTTACCTTCTTCAAAGAAGGGCTACCATTAAAAAGAATTTCGGACAGATATATTTCCGGAATTTGAGTTTCGGTATAAGGAATATCCGTATTAATTTTAACTAATCCTTCTGAACCTCCTAAATAAATATAATCCCTATTGGATTGCTTTTGGTACGCAAACAAAATTTCGTTAGGCGGGAAACCATCCGAACTGTTCCAAAGAATAAATCTATTCTCTTTAATGATATAAGAATATAAATGATTTTGGGCACAAATCCATAAACGTCCTTTTCCGTCAGCAATAAGGTAAGAAATACCATTGAAAAGTCTGGTACGGATACGGTGATACTTTTGACTTTCCAGATCAAAAAATCCAAGTCCTTTGTTAGTGCTGGTCCATATCATACGATTGTTATCGTAAGACATGGAAGTAATAAGTTCATCTTTCTCCAACTCAAACAACAGCCGGATACTATCACTTTTCTGATCGACCCAAAAGGCCTGATGAGCACACTTTAACAGAGAAAACCTATCATTGGAGTATGACAGGCAAAGTGCATCATTGGAAAAATCATAATCACGGTCAGTTTGCATCCTCGAAAATGTATGGTCATGCGTGTGGTATACATAAGTGCCGCAACTGATTATGT
>ERZ824598.2039-NODE-2039-length-22602-cov-4.442232_pt1 | contig 22602 bp, 19 predicted proteins | sample MGYA00519934_ERZ824598 | MGnify/ENA primary metagenome ERZ824598 (study PRJEB31778, sample SAMEA3449177) | human gut metagenome | biome: human gut; feature: human-associated habitat; material: faeces | place: United Kingdom | collected 2010/2012 ...
GCGTCCCGTCCAAAAATGGATGATACCTTGCTAAACCGGGACATCTCAGACATTCTTTCAGGCATGTATACATCAGAGACTTAACAAAATAAGAAATCACGTAAAAACATTGCGTTCTGTGGCAATTATCTTAGTTCTCTGATAGCAGAACAATTTAATGTATTGGCTGCAAAATAGTATATTCATTGCTGACATAATAAGTAATATGTGGTTGTGTGAAGTGTTGAGTTATGGGAGGTTTGAGTAAATAAGAATTTACAGGAAAGGATAGTAATAGAATTTTATGTGGAAATATATTTTATTTGATTTAGATGGAACAATTACGAACTCCGGAGAGGGAATCATGAATTGTATCCGATATGCGTTAGAACAGATGGGGCGCGAGATACCGGCAGAACAGACTCTGCGCAAATTTGTCGGACCTCCGTTGGTGGTTGGATTCCGTGAGTATACTGATTTAACGGAAGAAGAGGCGAAGACTGCTACGGCAAAGTACCGGGAGCGTTATCAGTCGGAAGGTCTGTTTGAGGCATATGTGTATGAAGGGTTTGAAGCTGTTTTAAAATATTTGAAAAAAACGCAGGTAAAAATAGCGGTAGCAACTTCAAAACCGGAAGAATATACAGAACGTATTTTGGAACACTTTCATCTTAAAGAATATTTTGATGTGATTGCTGGAGATACGTTGAAAGGGGATCGTGGTTCCAAACAGGCTGTTGTAGAAGAAGCATTGCGTAGATTAAATGTAACTGAGCAGGATAAGGGTACAGTATTAATGGTTGGTGATCGTAAATACGATGTCATCGGAGCAAAATCCTGTGGTATCCGTTCTTTAGGTGTTTATTATGGTTATGCGGAAACCGGAGAATTAGAAGACGCTGGTGCAGATTATGTAGTACGCACTACGGCAGATATGCTTGAATGGTTTGAACAACAAATTCCGGAAACACCGTGTCAGGCAATGTCAGATGTCGATAATACACAGCAGCCTGCATCAAGTCAAATATCTTCTTATAATAAGAAGATTGGCAAAAAGTGGACGGCAATTGCCGGTGGAATGCTTATTCTTGGGATTGCTTTGGGAGTCGGTGGCACATTACTGGTACAAAAGCAGCCTTGGAGCAAGATAACACAGGAGAATACCGGGGCTGACTATGATGCAAACAAATGCGTGCGTCTTGGTGATTATAAAGGAATTAAAGTATCTTTAGCGGTTACTGATGACGATGTACAGCAGGAGATCGACGGTCTGATACAGGATAATGTCACGTATGAACAGAAAAAGGGCACCGTACAGGAAGATGACAAAATATACGCTAAATTTAATGGCTATATTGATGGCAAAAAGGTAGATGATACTTGCGGAGAAGAGGTTATAGAGCTTGGATCTGACCAATTTGTAAAAGGGTTTGAAAGTGCTTTTGTAGGAGCCACGACCGGCAAGCAGATCACTTTTAAGATCAATATTCCAAAGGGAACTTATGGAGATGATACCATTGACGGTAAGGAAGTTACCTTTAAGGCAACGGTAAAATATATCTGTGGAGATGAAATCGTGCCGACCTGGAATGATAAATTTGTGCAGTCGATTTCGGATTTTAAGACAGCAAAAGAGTATGAAGCTGATATTCGCACGGAGCTAGCAAAAGAAAATGAGAATAATAAGCAGGATTTTGCATGGACAGAAGTTCTTGAAAATGCAAAAGTAAAAAAATATCCGGAAGAATTATTAGAAGATGCCAAGCAGGAAGTGCTGCAGGGGTATTATGATATGGCGGATATGTACGGTATGAGCCATGACGAAATTTTTCAGTCCTGGGGCAGCGAAAATGAAGAAGACTTTGTCAAAAATGAGTTGGACGAACAGGCGAAGCAGGCTGTCAAAGAAAAATTGGTCGTTGAAGCAATTGCAAAAGCAGAGGGGATCAATTATCCGGACAAGGAATATAAAGACCTGGTGGCAGAGGAATATCAGTATAATACTGAAAAATATGATTCTGAAGCAGAATATGAGAAGAAGAATCGAGAAAGCTTAAAGGATAATGCGTTGAGTAGTGCTGTACAGAAATGGATCACAAAGCATGCAACGTTTTCAAAATGACAGAAATGGGGAATGGTATGAAGAATATGTTATATTGTTTGGACGGATATCAATTCCTGACAAAACGTGAATTTGAACGGGCACACAAGGAGAAAGAAACAATTTCCTATCTCAAGGAAACAATTCGTTCCGGGAAACCAAAGGAACTGCTAAAGGTGTACAATCGATCCGTCGAAAAGCATGCGTTTTGTACAGTTATCGGACTACAGTTTTTACAGGAACTTCGTACTGAGATTCTGCAGTCAGGTATCGTAGGAGAAGACACACTTGCGCCTATTCCGGTTGCAGTGTCAGAACAGGCCGCTTCTGATAAACAACGTAAAGGATCGGGCGCAACGGATTCTGGTGTGACAGGAAAGACAGAAATAGAGCGACAGCTCAAACGATATAAGAAAGCATATGAAGATGCAGTGACTGGTAAAACGATCAAAAACATGGTCATAACCGTTTTGTTGATCATTATTTTGGGAATGTTGTTAGTGACATTTAAGACCAGATATTCTGTGTTTACGTATTTTACAAATTATAAAGAAGAAATGCGGGAAGAATTAGTAGATGAATATGAGCAGTGGCAGGATCAATTGGAACAGAAAGAAAAACAGTTGGATGAGCGGGAAAACGCACTAAAAAATAAGTGATCTTATCACAGATTATTCATAATTATTTTATATACTTATTTTAGAAGTCAATGAGCATATTCATTGACTTCTTATTAAATAGAATAATGAGAAAGGGTTGGTGAAAGCTATGGAACAATTGAAAATCTTAGTGGTGGACGATGAGCAGCGTATGCGTAAACTTGTCAAAGATTTCTTAAATAAACAGGGATTTGTCGTGCTGGAAGCAGAGGATGGTGAACAGGCGGTTGACGTATTTTTTGCGAACAAAGACATTGCGCTGATCATCCTTGATGTGATGATGCCGAAGATGGATGGTTGGGAAGTTTGTCGGGAAATCCGTCAGTATTCACAGGTGCCGATCATTATGTTGACAGCCAAGAGTGATGAGAAAGATGAGTTACTCGGATTTGATCTTGGTGTTGATGAATATATTTCGAAACCGTTTAGCCCGAAGATATTAGTGGCACGTGTAGAGGCAATCTTGCGGAGAACTAATGCACTTGAAGATGATGTGATGGAAGCGGGAGGGATCAGTCTGAATCGGGCTGCACATGAGGTGCGGATCAATGGAGAACTGGTAGAACTCAGCTATAAAGAATTTGAACTGTTGACCTATTTTATGGACAACCAAGGCGTTGCATTATCGAGGGAACGTATATTGAACAATGTGTGGAATTATGATTATTTTGGGGATGCACGAACAATCGATACGCATGTAAAAAAATTGCGCAGCAAATTAGGTGACAAAGGCGAATATATCAAAACAATCTGGGGAATGGGGTATAAATTTGAAGTATGAGAAAGCGTGAAAATTGTAACGTGCGTGGCATGTCGATCCGCACAAAATTAATGATAACGATGCTTTTGATCTTGGGTTTTACATTATGCGCCTTTTGGATGTTAAATTATGCATTGCTTCCGGGATATTACCAGCACAAAAAGGTTTCCATGCTGGTGGATTCGTACAATTCGGTCAACACGATAACGCAGAAGGATCAGCCGCAGCTTAGTAAGAATGGCCAATTGTCCGACAAAAGTGTACGTGAGATTGATATTATGTCTGCAAACCATTCCTATAGCATTTATCTGTTTGAGCTGACTAATTTTTTGGGTAATATTATGTATTCGTTTGATTATCCATCTTCGGATACCATTTCTGAACGGCAGAGCAAGACAGTCGAAGAGAAGACGAGGGAATATGTGCTCGGGCTGGAAAGGGGTGGCAGTGTTGGCGAACGTGGTGATTCCAAAAAAAAGATTACGGAATCCGAAAATTATTCAGTTTATAAGATAATGGATGATCGAATAGGGTCGGAGTATATTGAATTGTTTGGTCAGTTAAAGTCCGGACAGTTTGTCTATATGCGGACGAATTATCAAAGCATGACTGAGAGTGTGGCGATCTTTAATCATTTTCTTGGGTATGTGGCGGTTGGAGCGGTCGTTGTCAGTATGCTGCTGATGATCGTGGTCAGCAATAGTTTTGCAAAACCAATTTTAAAGATTGCAGATATTGCTAATCAGATGGCAAATCTTGATTTTGATGTACGTTATCCGGTACACACAAAAGACGAGATCGGCTTATTAGGGCACAGTATTAATGCTCTTTCGGATAAGTTAGAAAATACCATTTTGGAATTAAAATCAGCGAACAACGAATTACAAAAAGATATTCAAAATAAAATACAGATTGATGAGATGCGTAAGGAGTTTTTGTCGAATGTATCGCATGAATTAAAAACCCCAATCGCATTGATACAAGGATATGCGGAGGGGTTGCAGGACAATATCAATGATGATCAGGAGAGCCGGGAGTTTTATTGCGAAGTCATTATTGATGAAGCAAATAAAATGAATAAAATGGTTAAAAAACTTTTGACACTGAATCAGATCGAGTTCGGCAGTGATCAAGTGCATTTTGAACGTTTTGATATTGTACAGGTACTTCGTTCTTCGGTTAATTCCGCAACTTTGCTGGCAGAACAAAAGGATGCAGAGATTTTATTTTATGAAACGGATCCGGTTTATGTGTGGGCAGATGAGTATATGATCGAAGAGGTTATTACAAACTATATCAGCAATGCAGTTAATCATGTGGATGGTGAAAGGGTTATACGAGTAACAATGGAGCGGAGAGGCGATGTTGAGCGCATTTCTGTATTCAATACCGGTAAGACGATACCGGAGGAAGACCTTGATAAGATATGGATCAAGTTTTATAAGGTGGATAAGGCGCGTACCAGAGCCTATGGAGGCAACGGAATTGGACTGTCGATTGTCAAAGCGATCATGGATTCTATGAATCAGAAATGTGGGGTGATCAATCATGACAATGGTGTAGAATTTTGGTTTGAACTCGATTGTAAGACGATTGACTGATATAGCGGTAATATGGTAGTATAAAGATATTGAATGTATGGGCAAAATCGTATGAAATGCCCGCAATAAAAAGAGGTAGTGCAGGATGAAAAAGAGAATTATAGCAACTGTACTCACTGCCGCGTGTGCATTGACCGGATGCAGCACGAGTGTTCCTGATTTATCAAAGCTGGATGCCGGCAAAGCATCGGAATATATGGCAGGAGAGTTGTTAAAACATGACAGTAAATATGCATATGGTTTGGATTATGACCGTAGTATTTTAAATCCGACTCCAACACCAACGCCGATCGTTACTCCTGCGCCGGCACCGACAGAAACTGCAGCAGTGCAGAGTGCTGAACCGGGGCAGGCTGCGGCCGGAAAGGACGGAGAGGCAGAAGCTACAACAGTTCCTTTAACGAAATTGTATGGAATTCCTGGGGTTTCTGTAGACTTTGTGTCAGCAAAATTGAAATCTTCGCTCGGTGCAGATTATGCGTATTGTAAAGTCGGAAAGGGTAAGAAACTGCTTGTATTATATTTTCGGATTAAAAATACTGGGAATACGAATGCAAAGGTTGACTTACATAAAAACAAACCGGATTTTTACCTGCGGTCAGAGGGAAAACAGGTGGGACTTCTACAGCATACAGTTGCGAATGGCGAATTGCAATATTTTCAGCAGAAGATCAAGGCTGGAGATAACAGACAGGGAGTTTTGGTGTTTGAGGTGGATCAGGAAATTAACTTGTCAGATGTATCACTGGTAGCTGTGCGGGATGACAAACAGGCAGAAATAGCTATCAAATAGGAGGCGCGAGCATGGATACAGGTATTTTATTGGAAAGTGGAACAAATGAATTAGAGATTTTGGAATTTACCGTTGGTGGCAACAGCTATGGAATTAATGTTGCGAAAGTGCGGGAAATTTTGCCATATCAGGTGCCAACACCGGTGCCAAATGCAGATCCCAGAGTAGAGGGGATATTTATGCCGAGAGATGAGATCCTTTCTATTATTGATCTGGCAGTGGTTATGAATCTGCCTAAGAAAGCAGATACGGCGGGAGATATGTATATCGTAACGGGCTTTAATGGGTTGCATACTGCATTTCATGTACACGGAGTTGCAGGAATTCATCGCATTTCCTGGAAAGAAATTTTGAAACCGGATTCTACGGTGAATAGTGGTGATAACAGCATGGCGACAGGCATCGTTAAGATTGATGGTAAGCTGATCATTATACTGGATTTTGAGGAGATTGTTGCCGGAATTAATCCGGAAACCGGATTGAAGGCCTCTTCTGTCGATCATTTGGCGGGAAGAAAACGAAACGATACACCGATCTTGATTGCAGAAGATTCTATTTTGCTTAGCAAGATGATCGTCAACTGCTTGTCTGAGGCCGGATATGTAAACGTAACGGCAACGAACAATGGTCAGGAATGTTGGGATCGGTTATGCGACTATTATAAGTCGGGAAATTTGGACGAGAAAGTATCCTGTGTGATCACAGATATTGAGATGCCGCAGATGGATGGACACCATTTGACAAAATTGATCAAAGAGTCTGATCAGTTTTGCCATATTCCAGTCGTCATCTTTTCCTCGTTGATCAACGAAGAGATGCGTCGTAAAGGCGAGTCGCTCGGAGCTGATGCCCAGTTGTCAAAACCGGAGATTGGACAGTTGGTTGCTGCATTAGATAACTTGATCGGAGTAACGGACCATCAATAAGGAAGAAAAGAGGTTGCGGTAATGTCAGGAGAAGACAAAGAATTAGAAGATCTGAATGCGGCTGATTTCGCGGATATGGGTTCCTTGGCGGATTTTGTGGACATAGAAGATTTGGAAAATCTGGAAGGGATAGAGGAGTTTAAGTCAGATGAGCAGTCTGAGGATGCACCGATGCCGGCAGAGGAGGAGGTTTCCGAAGAGATTCCAATGCCGGTAGAGAAGGAAGTTCCTGAAAAGATTCCAATGCCGGTAGAGGAGGAAGTTTCTGAAGAGATTCCAATGCCGGTAGAGGAGGAAGTTTCCAAAGAGATTCCAATGCCGGTAGAGGAGGTTTCCGAAGAGATTCCAATGTCGGTTGCGGAAACTCCTGAAGAGATTCCAATGGCGATCGACGACGGAGGTGCTGATGAGATCTTACAGCCGGCTGGTGATAGTGCGACGATTAATACGAGTGAATTATTAGATAATATTAATTTGTATTCTGACGATGTAAGTGGCGGAGATTCAGCAGAGACGGCAGCGTTAATGAATGACGGAAAATCAGAATCTTCGACCGATGATCAGGCATTAAATATGATGTTAGATGGATTGTTGGATGATCTGGATATGACCGGATCGTTGCAGCAGGAGACGGCATCAAAGGATGAACTGGTAGAAGATCAGGATGCTGAGGCAGCAGATATTTTTGATATGCTTGGTGCTGATTCGGAATCACAGGATGCGTCTATTGATGATCTGCTAGATATTGCGGCACCGGAGGAACATCCGGAAGAGGAACCAACAGATCAGAAAGGATTGTTTCAGCGTGTCTTTGGTAATGTGATCAACGATGAGATTGCCGAGGAAGAACGAAAAGCACAGGAAGAGGAAGAACAAAAAGCTGCGGAAAAAGCGGAGTTGGCGGAACAGAAAAAGGCAGAAAAAGAGCAGGCAAAGGAAGCAAAAAAAGCAGAAAAAGAAGCGAAGAAAGCAGCAAAAGCGGAAGAAAAAGCTGCAAAAAAAGCGGAAAAAGAAGCCAAAAAGGCTGAGCGAAAAGCACAGCAGGAAGAAGAGGCAGAAGCTGAAAAATATGAAGTTACCGGCAAGCTCAATAAAGTTGGTGTTGCGATCATTGCTATCTTGACCGTTACTTTTCTGGTAGTGGAGATTGCTGGCACAAACATACATGGTTACTCCAGTTCAAAGAAGCAGGCCATGAAATACTTTGAGATGGGTAAGTACGAGCAGGCATACCAAGAGGTGTTAGGAACGAAGGTGAAAGAGAAAGATCCGGATACCTATAATAAGATTCGAACAGTGATGCAGGTACAGAGAGCATTGGATTCTTATCAAAATTATGATGCTATGAATTATTATCCAGATGCCTTAAATGCGCTGATCCGTGGTTTGCAGAGATATGATGCGAATTTAGAGACTGCCAAACAGCTTGAGATCGAGGACGAGGTAGATGGCTGCAAAGAACAGATCGTATCTCTGTTACAATCTGAGTATGGCGTCAGTGAGTCGCAGGCAAGGGAACTGCTAAGCTTAGACAAGGCAGAGTATACCAGTAAAGTTGTTGAGATAGCTATGAAAAAGAATACGGGGAATGAATGATCTTCGTGTGATAGAAAACATAAGAAATGAAAAACAGCGTTTTCAAAAAATTTGAAAACGCTGTTTTTTATTTTATAGGGAACTTTTTATTATAGCATGCGGGAATACGATCATTCCGTTTCTGTTGTAGCAGCACCCTCATAAACGGCTTCATTGGTTAATTCAATGCCAAGCTTTTTGAAAGTGTTGATATCGATCGACGACAAGATCGCGGAAACATGAAGCTGACATCCGGACAATTTTGGGAGTTGTTCTAATGCCAGTTTGGCTTTCGGATCCGATACGGCGCACATTGAAAGCGCAATAAGCACTTCGTCGGTATGCAGTCGTGGATTTTTGCTGCCGAGATAACCGGTCTTAAGATGTTGAATCGGTTCAATAAAGGAAGGGGATATCAGATGTTCTTTATCATCAATCTTTCCTAATACTTTGATCGCATTTAACAGTACAGCGGACGCCGGACCGAGCAGATCAGAAGTAGAACCGGTTACGATGGTTCCATCCGGTAGTTCCATTGCTGCAGCAGCCGATCCTTTTTGCTTAGCCCGCTCGTTAGCAATCGGAACAACAGCACGATCGTTTACGGATATTTTAGCCTGCTTCATGATGAGTTCCTGTTTGTATATTTCGTCACCCGATGCCTCATCTTTGATATAGCGGTTGAGCGACTGATAATAGCGGCGAATAATCTCCTGCTTCGACGCCTCCTTACAGACTTCGTCATCAATAATACAGTTGCCTGCCATATTGACGCCCATATCTGTTGGAGATTTGTATGGACAGTATCCATAGATGCGTTCAAACATGGCGGCGAGCACCGGATAAATTTCAATGTCGCGGTTATAATTTACCGTAGTTTCACCATATGCTTCCAAATGAAATGGGTCGATCATATTAACATCATTCAGATCAGCAGTTGCGGCCTCATAGGCTAAATTGACCGGATGCTTCAAAGGAATATTCCAAATTGGGAATGTCTCAAACTTTGCATAACCGGCCTTGATACCGTTTTTGTTTTCATGGTATAGCTGAGAAAGGCAGGTTGCCATCTTGCCGCTTCCCGGTCCCGGTGCAGTAACAATGACAAGTGGTCTGGTTGTTTTAATATAATCGTTTTTGCCATAGCCGTCATCACTTACGATCTTGTCGATATTGTTTGGATATCCATCGATAGTATAGTGGTGATAAACCTGGATACCGATGGATTCTAATTTTTTTTGAAACAGATCTGCGGATGGCTGTCCGGCGTAACGGGTGATAACTACGCTGCTGACATAAAGTCCTTTCTTTTGATATACATCGATCAGACGTAATACATCCTGATCGTAGGTAATTCCGAGATCATGTCTGATCTTGTTACGCTCAATATCTGATGCGTTGATCGAAATGATCATTTCAGCCTGATCGGCAAGCTGTAAAAGCATTTGTAATTTACTGTCCGGTGCAAATCCCGGAAGTACACGTGATGCATGATAATCGTCAAATAATTTGCCGCCAAACTCTAAGTACAGCTTATCGCCAAATTGAGAAATGCGCTCTCTAATATGTGCAGACTGCATAGATAAGTATTTATCATTATCAAAGCCAATTTGTTTCATTGAAAATCTCCTTTTTCTTGTAATAACACGAACGTTCCCATCAACATTCGGTAAAAAATAACCCCACAATAAGGATACCATAAACGGATATAAAATGACAGGGGGAAAGGAAAGATTGTGCTTTATTTTTGATAACGGATATGTTATGCTTGGCCTAGGAGATAAGAGAAGGGGAATACGTAAAATAAGGCATTCAAAGTATTTTGCATATGGTAGTTTTAAACCTATGGTGTAAGACTGATAGGTAAAAGAAACGGAGGGGTGTTATGAAAAGAGCAGGCTATATTATTACTCTAATGATCGCATTTTGGATGTTAGCAGGGGGATTATTTTTTACACAAAGTGTACAGGCTAAAGTAGTCTCTGGAAGCTGTGGCGGTGAGACAAAATACCGCTATGACAGTAAGGCAAAGAAGCTGGAACTATACGGAAAGGGAGTTGTATCGGAAACTATTCGTGTAGATGAACAGCTTGGTCGTAAAAACAGATTTTTTCAGGTGAAGAAATTAGTGATACGGCAGGGGATTACGTCGATCAAAGATTCTTCTGTTCTTCGGTATGCGTCCGAAGAAGAAAAAGGACTATCAGATGATTACGGGCTTAGTTGGGGCATGGATCTTGCCAGAGATCGAGACGATGCGTATGAGAAGTTATATGTGGAATTACCGGAAGGCTTTACCACAATTACAGAGAATATGTTTGGGGATATACAGATAAAGGAACTATATATCCCTGCGAGCGTGACAAACATTGATGAGGGAGCATTTGGGGCGCAAATCTACATTACAAATATTCGTGTTTCTTCGAATAACTCAAAGTACAGATCGCAAAATGGTGTGTTATACAATAAGAAAATGACAACACTTATCTGTTATCCGATGAGTAAGAAGGGCAGTACCTTTGTTGTACCGGATACAGTTCGCAAGACGGCACCTTTATCCTTCCGAGGTAATTATTATTTAGAAAAAGTTGTTTTACCGAAAAATATACAAAAACTAGGCGGAGGAAGTTTTTTTGATTGTGTTATACTTAGGGATGTGAATCTGGAGGAACTATCTCATTTGGAGCGTATTTCTGATTATTATAATAAGTCTAATAAACGTATTATGCATTATATTGACTCGGAGGCTGAGGATACCTATGATCATTATCTGAATGGTGTGGATTATTCTGATGGGTGGTATCTTTACGATGGTCAATATGACGGCTATATGAACAGATATGGAACTTTTGCAGGGTCAGCGATCAGGACTTTTCGTATGCCATCCAACTTACAATATATTGCATCTGAGACATTCAGGCATTGCAATCATTTGAAAAACTTTTATATTGGCAAAGCGTTTCGTGGAAAGATCAATTACGGCGAAGAGGGAGATCCGGATACGCTGTTTTTGTATTATGCACCGATCAGATCGCTCCATATTGATAAAGAGAATACATTATATCAATTGCAAAACGGAATTTTATATACGAGGGATGGACATATTCTTTGCCAAGCACTCAAAAATGATGATGCAGACCCTCAACTGACAATTCCGGACAGTGTGACAGAGATTGCAGATGGTGCCTTTTACCGGAGCAGTGATTTTGGAACGATAGAAGTGAAGGGTAATATTGAAAAAATTGGAATCTCTGCCTTTGCCTGCGCTGAGATGGGATTGTTTCATGTGAAGGGCGAGATCGGTTATTTGGATCGTGGAAGTTTTCTAAAAAGTGCTATTTCGGAGTGGAGATGTGATGGTGGTGTGAAAAAGTATGAGAAGAGTGCTTTTAATTATATTGATGCGGCCGATGGGTATGCGATCGATATGAATACACTCACGAAATTGTATCAAGAGCTGCTGTATACGAATGCTACAACAGATGTAAGTTACTGGGTAAAAACAATATGGAACTGGCTTACAATGTGATGAGCTGATTAGGGTAAATGGAATGTTAGCATGATGGGCGAATTTGCGAGTGGACAATGGTTGTATAGATAACAGCATATTGTTTTATGGTAAAAGGAGTGAGGGATTATGAAACAGAGCAGAAAGAAATGGTTTGTGGCAGCTATTTGTATTATTATTGTTTTGGCATTGGGGACAGGTGGCGTGATCTATTATAAAAAGCAGGAACAGCAAAAGAAGCTTCCGCCAACGGAGTATGTTCAACAATTGGAGAAGAGAACGCTGGATGAAGAAATTCAACAGCTTTGTGACTGGAAGGCAGATTGGAAAGACAGGAGCAGTGAAGGACTGGGCCTAACAACGCAGATTACACTTGGCGATGCATGGAAAGCGTTATTAAGGAAAAGTGGCTTGCAAAAGGTCACGGTACAGTCTGATATTCAGATGGATAAAGACACGGTGACCGGACAGGGGACAGTGTTATTAAATGACCAAAAGGCAGTACATTTTAATGCTTTTCATGATGGAACACAGAAGCGTGCTGTGGGAGACAATGGTGGGGTTAGCTGTTTGCAGATCCCGGAACTAAAAGAAGATTATCTCATGTTGGAAACGGAATTGACCGAAGCCTTGTTTGTACCGATGGGGACGGAAGTTACGTTCAAAAGTGAGATGCAAAAGTGGATTGGCATGTTTTGGCAAAAAGGACAGACTGTCACGAAGAGCAGAGAGGATGTGAAGCCGAAAGGGATTGCTGATGCATGTACGGAGTATGATATTGTGTATCATACCGGTGAATTTATGACCAACAAGTACAGCATGGTATGGAAGAAAATGAAATTATATGTGGATGAGTCAGATACGATTCGTGGACGTGTAATAGAGCTCATGGTGGATAATGTCGACTATTCGGTTACGATCGTGCGAAACGATACGAAAAAAGAATATCGCGAAGACATATCTCTGAAAGCGGCAGATTCTTCCGTGACATATACTTTCAAATTATCGCTGACAAAGGATGAGAAATATCCAACCTTAAAAATTGATGTGTTGGCGGGGAAAGACCGGCTGTTTTTGGCGGAGCTATCTCAAAAAGCGATAGCAAAGGATCAGAAACAATCGTTGCAAAAGCTGCGAACGACAGGAGAAAAAACGATGACCGCGGCACAAAAGGACAGAGACAAAACCAATGGTAAAGATGGAATGGAGAAGTATTTTTGGTTATATGGTAACAAGAAGAATACAGATGGAATGACATTGACGCATTATCTTTATGGTGTGGACCTACCGGCGTTTTTGAACAACATAAAAGAGAATTGTGGGGTTGATCTGACTCAATTAGCACAAAAATTTGATGATTATTAATTTTGGGTATTACATATTTAGAAATAATATGTTATAATCTCACAGCATTATATGGTTTTTATTGGAAACGCACAATCCTCCGGGATGATAACGAACAACACATGACAATAGTTATCATTTTAGGAGGATTTTTTTTATGCCAAAAAACAAATTTCAAGATGTCGTATTCACAGCCATTATGGCAACGGTCATGGTGTACGGGATGGTCGTTTACAATGTAGCGTTAAACATGGGAAAAGTAACCGGAGAGACTTTTCTTGCAGCAGTTCATGAACTGCCGATCATGGTGCCGGTCGCATTTATCTTAGAATTTTTTATTGTCGGAAAGATTGCGAAAGCACTTGCTTTTACGGTTGTGACACCGGACGACAGACCGCAGATCATCACCTACGCGATCTCTATTTGCATCTGTTGTATCATGTGTCCGCTCATGAGCCTTGTGGCAACTTTGTTGTTTAAGGAAACGAAAACCTTTGGTACTTGGATTCAAACATGGGCAATGAATTTCCTGGTGGCAATCTGTTATCAAATGTTTTATTGCGGACCGTTAGTTCGTTTGATCTTCCGCACCATTTTTGAGAGAAAAGGAAGCAAGGCAACAGAGCAGTCAGATGCCCCAAAAGCATAGATAGCAATACAATATAAGCAGTAGACATAATTGAAAATGGAGTATTATAATAAATGTGTAGGAGAAATAAAACTTCCTGCACATTTTTAACTTTATGGAAAACTGCTTATAATGTAGTGCTATGCCACTAAGAATTGCTTTAGCGATTCTTGAAGAACTACATTTGTTTATGTTTAAGAAATGAGGTGTTATTTTATGGCAAAAAAGTTAGTTGCTTATTTTAGCGCAAGCGGAACAACAAAGAAAACAGCAGAAATGATCGCAGAGGCAGGCGATTTTGATTTGTGCGAGATCGCACCAAAGGTTCCATATACGAAAGCGGATCTCAACTGGATGGACAAAAAATCACGAAGCAGTGTAGAGATGGCTGACAAATCAATCAGACCGGAAATCACAGATTCTAATGTGAATGTATCTGCTTATGATGAGATTATTTTGGGATTCCCGATTTGGTGGTATGTTGCACCAACTATCGTGAATACATTTTTGGAGAAATATGATCTGAGCGGCAAAAAGATTGTATTATTTGCAACATCTGGTGGCAGCGGATTTGGCAACACGGTCAGTGAGTTACAGCCATCGGCTCCTAATGCACAGATCGTGGAAGGAAAACTCTTAAATCGTATGTCTAAACAGGAGATTAGCGAGTGGGTAAAAAGTTTGTAATTGTATTTCAGACGAAGTTTTAGATTATGAAAAATTAATAGATTTGTTAAGGAGAGATGAAGAACGATGATTCGTACATTTAAGACCCATGAAGTGCGTATGCAGGAAGAACTGACAGGGAGTTTATGGGAATTTGAGCCATGCGAGGGGGATTATGCAGGAACAAAGTTTCAGATGGCAACACCGGGATGCTTTGAAACAAATCCACTTTTTGCAAATTACCGTGGAGAAGCCTATTTTCGTAAAAAAATTACTGCTGGTGGAAATATCCGTATTGAGTGTAAAGGAGTGAGCCATACAGCGACAGTGCTGTTAGATGGGGAACAGATTGCACAGCATTATAATGCTTATACACCATTTTCTGTTATTAAGAAAGATTTGACAGAGGGAACCCATTTGTTGGAAATTAAGGTGGATAATCGTTTTACGGAGAAGAGTGCATTGCATATTCCGAATGATTATATGTCATATGGTGGAGTATCGCGTCCGGTGGTGTTGGAGAAAATTGGTGCCTTATATTTTGAATATGTACATGTTAAAACATATCATAAAAATGGGAAATGGACAGCCGGCGTGAAAGTCGCGGTCCATATTTTGGATCAAAAGAGGCTTGCTGGCGAGAATGTGGTGATCTCACTTCAAATAGGAGAAGTAATCTATGATTGGCAGTTGCTGTCTGATAAGGGGGACAGACAGATATTGTCTACGGAAATTATATTTGAAGATGTGCAGGAATGGAGTCCGGATTCTCCCAAATTATATGAGGTAAAGCTACAGGCAAAAGTAGGAGAAATTGTGATGGATGACTTAATAGACCGTTTTGGCTTTCGGGAAATTAAGGTGCAGGGAAAAGAAATTTTATTAAATGAAAAGAAATTTCGCATCAAGGGAGTATGCAGACATGAAGATCATCCAGACTATGGATGTGCATTGCCATATGCAGCAATTTGTCATGATCTTATGTTAATTCAACAAATGGGCGCCAATTCGATTCGCACGGTGCACTATCCGAATGATGAGATATTTTTGGACTTGTGTGATGAACTGGGTATTTTGGTTTGGGAAGAGAATCATGCAAGAGGAATAGAGGAATCAGAAATGCGTCATCCTCTTTTTGAGACACAGGCAGAAAATGTTATCAGGGAAATGATAATGAACCATTATAATCATCCAAGTATCTATATTTGGGGCATACTAAATGAATGTGCCAGCGAAACAGAGTTCGGAAGATCATGCTATCAAAAACAATTTGCACTGATCAGGCAGTTAGATGCTACAAGACCCTGTACTTTTGCAAGCTGCAAATTTTTTCAGGACATTTGTTTTGATCTGCCGGATGTGATCTCATGTAATATATATCCAAGATGGTATGTAGACAAGCCGGTGCAGCAGTATTTGGCGGAAGTTTGTGATTGGATTAAAGAGGATGGAAAAGGAAAAGATAAACCGTTTATTGTGTCGGAGATTGGGGCAGGAGCGCTATATGGCTGTCACAATTCTTATCATGGAAAATGGACGGAAGAATATCAGGCAGAAGCTTTGGCGGAGCAGTTGACAACGTGTTTAGAATCTTCAGAGTGTATGGGCGTTTATATTTGGCAGTTTTGTGATGTGCGTGTCAGCTCTGAGTGGTTTGCCGGAAGACCGCGAGAGATGAATAATAAAGGAATCGTAGATGAATATCGAAGACCAAAATTGGCATATGAAAAGGTGAAGGAAATATTTCAAAAATACTAAAGTTGATTATAGCAGAAGGTTACATATGCCCTACTGATGAAGTGGGGCATTTACGGTGTTGCAAATGTTAAGGTGTGCACGATATGATTGCATAAAACGATTATAAATGTTAAACTATAAGAGATAATATTTTGTCTATTATTGTATACAACACAACAAAATAGATAAAATATTATCCATATCATTTAAAATACAAATTGTAATCCACATGTTAAGGAAAACTGTATGGAGGATTGATGTCGTATGAGAGGATTAGTATGGGAAACCGCTGAAGAACTGGATTTGAAATTAGCGCAGCGGGTGAGAAATATCCGTCGGAGACGGTCGATATCCCAGAAAAAATTAGCGGATATGAGTGGGGTTAGTTATGGATCAATCAAGCGTTTTGAAACAACGGGACAAATATCTCTGGTTAGCCTTACAAAATTAGCTATGGCATTGGATATTGCGGGCGATCTGCGGAATGCGTTTACACAGATTCCGTATCAAGATATTCAGGAGGTTATCAATGAAAACAAATAAAAGTATAAATGTTTTATGGGATGATTGTCTTGTAGGAGTATTAGCAATGACACCGGATCGGAGTGTTGCATTTCAATATAGTGATCAATGGATAGAACGGGGGATATCGATCAGTCCGTTTTCTTTGCCGGTAAGCAGTAAGGTGTATGTGCCGGAAAAAACATATTTTGACGGATTGTTTGGCATATTTGCAGACAGTCTTCCGGATGCTTGGGGAAGACTTTTGCTAAATCGGCTTCTTCAGCAGAAAGGCAAGAATCCAGATAGTTATACGGTATTAGACAGATTGGCAATAGTGGGAAATTCAGGAATGGGAAAGCTTGTTTATGAACCGCAGATAGAGATCACTCAGGAAAAAAGAATGGATGATCTGGATGAATTAGCAGGGCAGTGTCAAAAAATATTGAATACCGAATATTCTGACAAACTGGATGAATTATATCAGTTGGGCGGAACAAGTGGTGGTGCTCGTCCAAAGATTATGACGGAGTATCAGGGAAAGGATTGGATCATTAAATTTCCGGCTCATGTGGATGGAAAAAATATAGGCAGACAGGAGTACGAGTATTCGTTGTGCGCTAGGGAATGTGGGATTACCATGAGTGAGACAAAATTGTTTCCGTCAGAGAATTGCGATGGATATTTTGGGATACAGCGATTTGATCGGGAGAAAGTTGATGGAAAAATTAAGAGAGTGCATGTGGCAACGGCTGCAGCTTTGTTGGAATTGGATTTTGAACAACCAAGTCTGGATTATCATAGCCTGATGAAGTTGACGCAGCTTTTGACTGCAGATGATCATGAGCAGAGAGAGCAGATGTATCGTCGTATGTGTTTCAATGTGTTTGCACATAACAGGGATGACCATTCTAAAAATTTTTCCTTTTTATTTGATGAGGAATCAGATCGTTGGAAATTAAGTCCTGCTTATGATCTCACATATAGCACTACTCACTTTGGCGAACACACGACAACCGTGGATGGCAATGGAAAAGATCCGGGACTTAAGGAACTTGTCAGGGTAGGAGTACAGGCGGGAATGTCAAAGGATAGTTGTGAAGAGATTGCGCAGAATGTACAAAAATGTGTACAACAAATGTTGGGAGAATATATTTTCACACGATAATTGTTGTGGCCTGCAATTACGCTAAAATGTGCATAGGGCGTAACAGATCAAAATGTACTTTTTGTCCCCGTTTAGTTTATAATCTTATAGTTTATGTTGTATTTTTTGGCATAGTTTAACGCTTGTGAGTTGCTTTTCACATACAGGGTTACATGTTTGCAATCCTCAAAAAGTCTTTTGTAATGGAGCTTAAGCTTTTTGTCTGAAATAATTACGGTTTGCAGACGGTTACATAAACGGAATGCGGAATCGCTCATGCTTTTGGTCCCTTTGGGAACGCGGTAAGTGGTAGAAATCCGTCCTCTTGGATAAAGCAATAGTCTTTTTTGTTGTTTATCGTATAGAATGCCATCAATACTTTCTAAATATGGATTACTTTTCGCAACTTTTATTTTTTGCAATTTTTTACTTAACAATGACGACGAATCATCAAAAATATTTTCATCGCCGAAGGTCATTTGATATCCACGAAAATTTTTTCCAAAAGAAACGGATTCTAATGAATCACATCCTTCAAAAAAGTATTTACTGATGTACTTAATGCGGTTTGGCATTTGAAAGGTTCTCAAACTTTTGCAATTTTGAATAGGGCTTGATCCGGGATTATTTGGATAATTTTCCATAGAATTACAGTTTGAACCGCTTTCAAATTTAATATCATATAAATTAGTGCAATTTTCAAAGGCTCCACCGCCAATTTTGACAACAGAAGCCGGGATAGTTATTTGTTGTAGGCGTTTGCAATCTTTCAATGCAAAATCTCCGATTTTTTTGACGCTATTTGGAATAGTTATTTTTGTTAAAGACTGGAAGGAAGCAAATGCGGCAGAATTAATCGTTGTAATGCCATCTTTGATAATGATCTTTTCGGTTTTGGTAATTAGTTCGTTTGCCGCATGTCGACCTTTTGCCGTAGAATCTAACGAAAAACTTCCAATGTTATATCGCTGTCCATCATCCTTATTCATTTGTGAGTCTGCATCAATAATTGCAGCAGACTCACTGTTGGTGCCTCCGTTTCCGGTTATGATCAGAGTATGTGTCTTGCGGTTATATTTCCACAACGAAGAATCAGTTGCCTGTATACGAATGTACTTTTTGGTAATTTTGGTTTGTGGTGCCGGGGTATCGTTTGGCATAGTTGGTTCTGCAGAAGCTTTATTTGCAGCGGTAGCTGTAATCTTTGGAGTTGGCTGATGTTTAGATGTCATGGCAAGTTTTTTGCTTGACTGCGTGGGCGCAGCGAGAATTGCATACAGCATTCCGCCTAAAAGCAATAAAATAGTTATGGATAATACTAATGGAAAAGCAATCGGTTGTTTCATTATTTTCCCCTCCTCGCTGCCAGATAGTTTTTATGAACTACACAGCATTCTTCTGATATCGAACTTCAATATAGTGTTTTCTTAATTTTCACTATACTAGACAAGAGAATGGGCGTCAATCAATATTTTATAATAAAATTTGATGGAGATCGTTGGAAGACTGTGAATACAGTGGTGCAGACGGTCTTGTTTCACTGCGCCTGCTCCATTTGCTTCAACTCCGGTAAAACAATAGAGAGCATGGTAATAAAGCAGATGCCGCCACCGATAATATTGGAGACAGGTTCTGCAAGAAATACGCCATCTGTTCCCATATGGAAGGCAAATGGCATCAGATAGGTTAATGGCACTACGATAATTACTTTACGAAGCAGGGAGAAAAATATTGCCTGCTTCTTTTTATTTAGTGATTTGAACACAGTCTGTCCTACGTATTGCAGATCCATAAAGATAAAAGCAGCAAAATATTGCTTGAGTGCGGGGATAGAGTCCTGTACTAAATTATGGTCAGAGCTGAACACACGGATCAGTGTCCCAGGAACGAGGATGATGAGACTCCACATGACAGCGGTATAACTCAGTATCATGATGCCCATTACCAGTCCTGATTTACGGACACGAGACGGGCGTCTGGCTCCGTAATTGTAGCTTAGTATAGGAGAGGCGCCTTCGTTGATCGCATAGATAGGAGTTTCCACGAGTTGGCGTACGCTGGATATGATCGTCATGACGGAGATGTAAATATCGCCACCTGTGATGGAAAGTACGTGATTACAGCAGATTGATACAAGGCTGTTGGTAAGCTGCATGATAAAACCTGCCGTGCCGAGGCTGACAATATTTTTGGCGTAACCAAAACAGCCGCGAAATTCGTATTTCCGCAGAAGACGTACTTTTAATTCCGCTTTTCGCATTAAAAAATATAAAACAAATGCGGCAGACAGAAATTGCGAGATCACCGTTGCAATAGCGGCACCCTCGACACCCAGTCCAAGCACAAAAATAAATAGGGGATCGAGCAGCAGGTTAGCCGCAGCACCAATAGCCACGGAGGACATACCGATCAAGGCATAACCCTGTGCATTGATAAATGGATTCATTCCGACAGCGATCATGGATGGCAGTGTGCCGATCAGATAGATCATCATGTACGGATGTGCGAAGGGAAGTGCATCCGCAGAAGCACCAAATAACACTAGCAGAGGTCTGGCGGTCAAGAGTCCAACGCTCATGAGGACAATCGCACCAAAACACAGCATGGTAAAGGAAGTATTCATAATCCGACCTGCCTTGTGTTCCTCTTTCTGACCGCGGTAGATCGAGAAGAGAGGGGCACCTCCACCGCCAAACAGATTGGCGAACGCTGTGATGATCGTAATTACCGGGAAACAAAGTCCGACAGCCCCAAGTGCTCTTGTTCCAACGTCCGGGATTCTTGAAATATAAATGCGGTCCACTATGTTGTACAGTAGGTTCAGTATCTGAGCAATCAGCATCGGAAGAGCAGCACCCAGTATGTTTCTTGTAACCGTTCCGTTTTCAAAGTCTATTCGTTTCATATAAATCAGTCCTATACTATGTAAATTTTCGATATTAAGTATAACAACTGCTTGCTCAGATGTAAAATGTTCAATGCCTGGAAGCAAATAATATCGACAACAACCCATGGTTGTGGTACACTTACAAAAACGACTACAGAGGTGAGACGACTATGATTACTATTATTGACTACGATGCGGGCAACCTTCGCAGCGTGGAAAATGCACTGCAATTTTTGGGAGAAGAGGCAAAGATCACACGAGATCCACAGGAAATCCTGAAAGCGGATAAGGTCATTCTTCCGGGTGTAGGTGCGTTTGGCGATGCGATGGAAAAACTACATAAATACAATTTGGTATCTGTGATTCGTGAGGTAAATGAAAAACAGATTCCGTTTCTGGGCATCTGCTTAGGACTGCAGTTGCTTTTTGAGGAAAGCGATGAGACGCCGGGCGTAAAGGGACTTGGTGTATTGCCGGGCAAGATCAAGGCAATTCCGCCGAAAAAAGGCTTCAAGATTCCACATATGGGGTGGAATTCTATTCAGATCAAAGAGGGAGCAAGACTGTTTCAGGGGATTCCACAGGATGCATATGTATATTTTGTTCATTCCTACTATTTACAGGCTGCAAGAGAGGAAGACGTGGCGGCAACAACCGAATATATCGTACCGATCCATGCTTCGGTAGAAAGCGGCAACACATTTGCGTGCCAGTTTCACCCGGAGAAGAGTGGAGATATTGGATTACAGATATTGAAGAACTTTTGCAACCTTTAACAGAATGGAGAGTCGATAATTATGTTTACCAAGAGAATTATTCCATGTTTGGATGTAAATAATGGACGCGTGGTCAAGGGAGTTAATTTTGTGGATCTGAAAGATGCAGGAGATCCGGTTATCGTTGGAGCAGCATACGGACAGGCTGGTGCGGATGAGCTTGTCTTTTTGGATATTACGGCATCCTCGGATGCCAGAGCAACAAAGCTTGATATGGTACGCCGTGTTGCAGAAACCGTTTTTATTCCGTTTACGGTTGGCGGCGGGATCCGTACCGTTGAAGACTTTCGTCAGGTGCTCAGAGAGGGAGCGGATAAGGTGTCGGTCAATTCGGCCGCGATCGCCAATCCAACCTTGATCTCAGAGGCAGCACTAAAGTTTGGCAGCCAGTGCGTGGTTGTGGCAATTGATGCCAAGAGAAGACCGGATGGTGGCTGGAATATTTATAAAAACGGTGGCAGAGTTGATATGGGCATTGATGCGGTAGAATGGGCGATGAAGGCAGACGAGTTAGGTGCCGGAGAAATCCTGCTTACCAGCATGGATTGCGATGGAACGAAAGATGGCTATGATCTGGAGTTGACCAAGATCATTTCGGATAATGTATCAATTCCGGTAATCGCATCGGGCGGTGCGGGCAAGTTAGAGCATTTTTGCGATGCCTTTACGGAAGCGGGAGCAGATGCGGTATTAGCGGCTTCGTTATTCCATTATAAAGAGCTGGAGATCAGAGAAGTGAAGGAATATTTACGAGATCAGGGCATTAGTGTTCGATTGTAGGAAGAGCATAGAATGGAGAGTACCAATGGCAATGATAACCAATGACTGGCTTGATGCGGTAAAGCCGGAATTTAGCAAGGAATATTATAAAGACCTGTTTTGTTTTGTGAAAGACGAATATAGCAAGTGTGTTGTGTATCCGCCTGCAGATGACATTTTTAATGCGTTCCATTTTACGCCTCTTTCCAAAGTGAAAGTTCTAATATTAGAACAGGATCCATATCATAATGTGCA
>ERZ824598.2057-NODE-2057-length-22440-cov-4.162028_pt1 | contig 22440 bp, 20 predicted proteins | sample MGYA00519934_ERZ824598 | MGnify/ENA primary metagenome ERZ824598 (study PRJEB31778, sample SAMEA3449177) | human gut metagenome | biome: human gut; feature: human-associated habitat; material: faeces | place: United Kingdom | collected 2010/2012 ...
TGGGGATTTCTTTTAATTCGTCTAATTCATAATCTGCAATAAGAATTGAAATTGATTTTTTTAAAGAACTATAATTTTTTCCTGATTTTAAAGATTTTATAAATAATTTTGCACAATAAAACATAATTCTTTGTGCAGAATTTTTTTTATCTATTATTTGCATTTCAATGTCTACATTAGTATTTTGATTAATTTCAGCTTTAATATCTAATATTCCTACCTTATCATCTATTAAATCTTTTTCTAGGATAGGATTCTTTTCTAATTCAATATGTGAAATTTTTTGTCTTAATATGCAGCTCAAAAAGTTTTTGGTTATTTCTTCGTTTCCTATATGGCCGAATACACGTTTAAAAACGTAATCTGTTTTGATATTTAAAAGATCTATACGCATTACCTCATTTTAATTTAGATGTTTGTGATTGAAAATTAGGCAGAATTGCCTTTGAATTAATTAAAAATTTTGATGATTGGTGGAAGTATGCCAAAATGACACCATTTTATAATAAATTGGTACAAGAATATGATACCTTCAATAAAAATGATGATAACAGTGCTTCAAAAGCTATAAAGAATTATAGAGAGATAGAAAATAAAAATATTGCAATGATGTTAAGAAAAAAAATTAGTCTGAGAGGCAAAAATGTATAAACTTTCAGTTATTATTCCTATTTATAATGTTGAGCAGTATTTGAGAAAATGCTTGGATAGCGTTTGTAATCAGACTTTAGAGGATATCGAAATAATTTGCATAAATGATTGTTCTCCAGATAATTCATTAGAAATTTTAAAAGAATATCAAAAAAATGACAATCGTATAAAAATAATTGATTTTAACGAAAACAAAGGGAGTGCTGTTGCAAGAAATACCGGAATGGAACAAGCAAAAGGTGAATATATTGGTTTTATTGACCCTGATGATTGGATTGATTTAGATTTTTACGAGAAACTTTACAATAAAGCAAAAGATTGTAGTTCTGATTTAGTTATAGGAAATATAAAAACTGTTTTAAACAAAAAAGAAATAAAAAATAATAATGATTTTCAAATATTTAGCAAAGAACGAGTATTTTACGGTCTTTTTCAGCTTGGATTATATAAACGAGATTTGTTATCCAAATATAGCATAAAATTTCTTGAAGGCTGTATGATTGGTGAAGATAGATTGTTGCCAATAAAAGCTTGCTATTATACGCGTAATTTTCAAATAGTTGAAGATGTTTTTTATAACCAATTAACTAGAGATAATTCTGCAACAAAGAATATTAATGAAAGAAAGATTTTAGATTTTATTCGTTCTACAAAACTTGTTATCGAATTTTTGAACAGTGTACAAATGAATGAAAGAAAAAAAACAGTTATTGTTAATAGTTTTTGGACAAATTTACTTTGTTATATTAATACTGCTAATAGTTCATATATTAATCATTTGTGTGATTTAATATTGTATTTTGGAGGTTTGCAAAATATACAATTTTTAAATCAATTTGATTTTGAATTAATTCAAAAAATAAAAGTGATGGACTTTGTTACAATAAAAAAGGTGGTACAGAAATCTATGCAGAAACGAGCAGTGGATATGGTAAGAAGTTTAAATATAAATAAGAAAGGAAGATAGAGTGAATATACCGATTTTTTTATCTTCTGATAATAATTATGCACCATTTGTAGCTACGACTATCGCTTCAATATGTGACAACACAAAATCTTTTTGTGACTTTTATATCTTAGATGGAGGTATAGAAGAAGAAAATAAAGAAAAAATTTGTCAGCTTAAAACTTTATTCAATAATTTTTCAATCGAGTTTATAAATATAAAAAATAGTATAAAAAATTTTAGCACTAGTGATAGATATCCAAGCAATACCATGTATGCGAGGTTCCTAATTCCTCTTTTAAAACCAGATATCAATAGAGCACTCTATTCCGATGTTGACGTTATTGTTGTTGGTGATGTTAGTGAAATGTATAATGAGGAGCTGGATGATTATATAATAGGGGCCATTCAAGCCCCCTTTGTTGATTGTAAAAAAATAACCCCATTTATGCATTTTTCAGATAAACATGTGTATTTTTGTTCTGGAAATCTATTAATTGATTGTAAAAAATGGAGAGATGAAGGTATAACACAAAAATTATTTAATATTTATGATAAATATCATAATGTTATAACATCTCCAGATCAAGATATTTTAAATAAATGTTTCGATACAAAATATAAGCCTTTGCCTAAAAAATATTGTGTGACAGAATATCATATGGATTATTATAAAAAAAATTTGGATATTTTAATTCGCCACTATGGATTAAAAATTAAACCTTGGAATTTAAATCCTACAAAATCAAGTTCTTTATTTCCAGATTTACAACTATTTTGGGATTATGCTAAAAAGACATCCTTTTATAGTATTTTGTTACAAAATGTACAAGATGAAAGCGAACAAAAAAGAATACTAAGAAGTTTGCAATTAGAAAAAGTAAAAAAGATGGGAGTTAAATGCTTGAACAAGTACTTATAGAAGATTATAAAAAATTTGATTATTTGAATCAAGATAAAAATAAACCATTAGTAAAAATTTTGGTAAGTTATATTAAGCCATATTTTTTATTCAAGTCGGATATTTTAACTCCAATTCACTTAGGTAGAGCTATAGAAAAAGATAGTTCAAAAGATGGTGTTATTTCAGATGAAGATGTAAATTGGCTTCACGAAAATTGTATTGGTGATGATGATTTTGAAACTAATATATCTCATGTAAATCGTAGAGTTGGTTTTTTTACTGGTACATATTGGGCTTGGAAAAATTATGATAGATTGAATAATCCTGAGTATTTTGGTAGTTTTGGATACCGAAAATTATTTTCGCCTAAATGTTTAGAAAAAATTCAAGACGTAGATATTATAGTCCCAAAGAAGCATCAATATATAAAACCTCTAAAAGAAAGATTTTTATATAATTTTGGTATAAATTTATTAACTAAAACAATAGATTCACTAGGATTTGTTTATCCTGATGAAATAATTCAATTCATTAATTTTCTTAATGATAATAAATATAGAGATCATGAGCTTTATATATTTAAAAAAACAATTTTTTTTCAATATTGTGAATGGATTTTTCCTTTAATGAATAGAATGTTAAATTATCCTCAGGAGGAATTGAAAACTATTGAGAATCTTAACGAGAGAAATCCCCTATTTATAAGTCTAAAGGATAAAAGAGATGTAGCGTTTTCAATGGAATTATATACAGATTACTTTATTTATAAATTACTGTTGGATAAATCCATAAGATTTTATGAATCCGATTTGATGATTGTAAATACTAATATTGAAGATTTAAATAAGAGGAAACAGATATTTATAACAACTATCAGAGAAAAGTTTTCAAAAAAGGAAAGGAAAATATAATTGGATAAATTTATATTAAAATCTAATAACAATGCTTATAAAATTGGGTTTGGTACGCTGGGATTAACTAAATCCGATACTCCTGAAATTATTCTAGAGGCGATAAAATGTGGCTATAGATATATAGATACAGCTCAATCTTATTTTAATGAAGAAATGTGCGGAATAGCATTGCAAAAAGCTATTGATGAAAAGATTGTCACCCGTAATGAACTTTTTATTACAACAAAATTATCCCCACACAGATATAATGATTACGAAAATACAATAAAATATGTAAAAGAAAGCTTTAATAAATTAGGTTTAGATTATATAGATTTATTTTTAATACATCATCCTAATACAACTCCAGATGACAGATGGAAAAATTTGAACGCTGAAATTTGGAGAGCTTTAGAAGAATTTGTTGAACAAGGAAAGATAAAATATATTGGCGTTTCTAATTTTTCTTCATTTCATTTAAAGGAATTATTAAAGACTGCAAAAATTAAGCCTGTATGTAATCAATCAGAATTATCTCCGATGTGGCATCAACAAGAAATGGTCGATTTTTGTAAAAAAGAAAATATCTTAATGATTGCTTGGCAACCTTTGGGGGGGGGGCAATTGTTAAAGAATAAAAATGTAATTAATATTGCCTCAAAAATAAATCGAACACCTGCTCAAGTTTGTTTAAGATGGAGTATTCAAAAAGGATATATACCAGTTGTTAAATCAAGTAATAAAGAAAGAATAGCTTCAAATTTTAATATTTTTGATTTCAAGTTATCAGATGAAGATATTGCTATATTAGATGATTTAAATTCTAATAGTGCTACACATTTTACTATAAATGATTCTTACCGTTTATGGTCATATTATGATAGATTAAATTTAAAACAATACGTTAGTTCTACAAAAATAAAATTATTTAATTTATTTACAATATTTCTTTATAAAAATATAGATGATAAGATTAAGAAAATATATTTATTTAAAATTTTACATCTGTTTACAATAAAATTGAATAAACAAAATATGCAAACAGCTTATCTTTTTGGAATATTTCCTGTATTTACTATAAAAATTAGAAAAAGTGAAAAAAGATTAAGTATGAAATGGTTACCAGATTATGATTAAAAAAGAGGGAGATAATATGAACAAATTAATTTCGGTAATAATGCCAGTAAAAAATGGTGAAAATTACTTGAAGGAAGCAATTTTATCAATATTAAAACAAAATATGAACTTAGAAATAATCGTAGTTGACGATGGTTCTACCGACAATACCGTTCAGATAGCAGAAAGTTTAGGCTGCAAAGTTATTTCGCATAAAACCTCAAAAGGTCAAGTTATCGCAAAAAATACGGGAATAAAAGTTACAAATGGTGATTTTATTATATTTTGCGATCATGATGATTTATTAGCAGAAGGTTCTCTCAAGAAATTTTATGAGGAATTTGAAAATCCGGAAATTGAGGTAGTTATTGCAAAAATTAAAGATTTTATATCACCTGATGCAAAAAATCAGGAGCAAAAAATAAAAGATGAACCATATTATGGATGTTTGGCGGGTTCTATGATGATTAAAAAGAGTGTTTTTGAGAAAATAGGTTTATTTGATGAAAATATAAAAGCTGGTGAAATAATAAGCTTAACTAATAAATTTCAAGAATTTAATATAAATACAAAAAAAATTGATTTTATATCAAGCAAACGTAGAATTCATGATACTAATTATGGAAAAACAAATAAGGGTAATGAATTTAAAGATTATGCCAGTTTATTGCGCGCAAAATTGGGGAGAAAATAAGCCATGAATAATTTAATGAATAAATATAATATTAGTAAAGGCTTTTATAACAAGTATTTTAAATTAAATGCTGAATTAAGGTATGCGGTTGAGTTGTTAAATTTCTTGTATTTTAAAAAGGGTTCATTTTTAAATCCGAAAAAAAAGCAGGATTATATTGTACAATATATAAATGAAGAATTTGATAATTTTTTTATAAAAAATGAATTAAATATCCCACAAGTTACTTTTTGCGTAACTACAAAATGCTCTTTAAAGTGCAGAGATTGTGGTTCATTAATTCCAAATTTTAATTCTTGTAACCATATTGATATGTCAATTGAGGAATTTAAATTAAACCTTGACAAAATAACAAATGTAGCCACAAAAATAAGAAGAGCTGTTTTATTAGGTGGAGAACCCTTTTTGCATCCAAAAATTGGCGAAATGATTGATTTAATTTGTTGTAAATCAAATATTGATGTGTTGGAAATCATGACAAACGGCACAAAAATTCCAAGTCAGAAAGTTCTTGATATTTTAAAAAAATACAATACAAAAGTTTACATTTATATTAGTAATTATAGTGAAAATCCTGTTTTGAAAACGATTTTAAAAAATGATGAACTAAAACAAGTTTTAAAAGAGTACAATGTTAAAGTACAGATGGTTAAAACAAATGGTTGGCTTAAAGAGTTTGGATTTGGTAATAAATCTTCAAGTTTAGAAGATTCCGTGTCTAAATATGATCGTTGCCATTGTTCTCATTGTACTCAAATTTTTAATAATAAACTTTATCCATGTTCAAAGGCTTCCAGTGCTATTGAATTGGGCATAATCGATGTGGATGATTATGTTGATATAATTAGTTCCGATAATCTTAAAAAGGATTTGATTAATTATTTTAAGAAGGATTATTTTAAAGCTTGTGAAACTTGTATATTGAGCGATGAGCCCGTTATGGCGGCAATTCAAAATTAGAAAGAAGGTTATTATGCAAGAACTATTAAAAAAACATAATTGTTCGGAAATATTTTACAAAAGATATATCGAAGAAAATGCAAAACAACGTTTAGGTATGGAAATGCAAAAGTTTCTTCTTTTTAAAGTTGGAAAGTTTATTAATCCTATGAAAAAGAATGAAGTTTTAAAGCAATATATTGATGATGAACTTGATAACTTTTATAATAAAGACGTTTTAAATATACCCCAAATAGAGTTTTGTATAACAACTAAATGCACACTAAAATGCAAAGATTGTTGTGCTTTAATTCCAAAATTCAACTCTTCTTGCCATATCGATATGTCCTTTGATGATTTTAAGCTTTATTTAGATAAATTGTTAAATGTTGTTGATATGATTCGTCATTTTGTAATTCTTGGCGGGGAAACTCTCATTAATCCTGATTTAGCAAAAATGGTTGACTATGCTTGTAAACAAGAAAAAATATTTATAGTTCAACTTATCACAAACGGTACTATGAAATTTAATGACGAACTATTAAAAACTTTGAAGGAAAATAATAAAAAAGCATATGTTTATATCAGTAATTATTCGGGTAATGAAAACTTAAAGCCAATTTTGAAGCATGATGAAATTAAAAATATATTGAAGGAAAACGATATTAAATTGCAAATTGCTGATAATAAAGAATGGGTTACGGAAAAAGAGTTCAGTTTGAGTAAGTCTAGAAAAGAAGATACTAAACAAAAGATTCAGGAATGTTTCAGAACTCAATGCAATCAAGTTTTAAACGGATATATTGATATTTGTTCGAAAGCTGCAACTGCAAGGGAGCTCAAACTTTTGGAGTTGAAAGACAGTGTAGATATTATGAATTCTAAGAATTTAAAAAACGATTTAATTAATTTTTATCAAAAGGAAATAATTGATGCCTGTGAATATTGTATTTTATCTAATGAAAAAATTCAGCCGGCATTACAACAAAATTAATATACTAAAGATTACGGCCTGTAGTGGAGAAATTCCATCACTATCAGTATTATAATTTTGCAAGAATTTATTTAGATGGTATAATTGTCGAAGTGAGGGAGTATAAGAGGTAAATATCGATAATGAAATTAAGCAGCACATCGGCACAGAATTCTTTTAAATATGGATGGTTATTAGCGAGAATTTTTCCATATATTAAACCATACATGTTCAGGATAATTTGCGGGTTTTTAGTCGCAATTCCTCTTGGTTTACTTGATGGGGTCACAGCGTTTGCTCTAAAACCTTATATGGATTATGTTGTTGGAAAGCAAGACTGGGTATTTCATCTGCACAACTATGAATTTACTTTAACCTGGCAGCTTTTTGCTTTCATTATTCCGTTTGGCGTAATCTTATTTGCAGGATTTCAAGGTGTTTTAAGATATTTAAATGACTATATTTCAGCTTGGACTTCTCAAAGAATTACTAACGATGTTAAAATGGATTTATTTCATAAGTTAATCTATATGGATCCTCAATTTTTTGACGAAAATCCATCCGGAATCGTTATTTCAAGATACATGAGCGATCCACAGACTGCTTCTGCAGGTATTGTCGATCAGATTAAAACAATTACCACAAGTTTGTTTGGCGCATTAGGACTTGTAGCTGTTATGCTCTATAGCTCTTGGAAGCTAGCTTTAATTGGTGTTGCGGTTTTATGCGTTGCTTTTATTCCGGTTGCTCTTATTAGAAAGAGGATAAAATCAGCTTCTAATAAAAACATGGTAATCGGCGGTAACATAACCACAAATATCAATGAAACATATAACGGTAATAAAGTTATGGCCGCTTATGAATTGCAAGACAGGCAGGAAAACTATTTTAGAGATCAAATCTGGGAGTCTTTCAATGTCAATATGTCATTAACAAAGCGTTCAGCCTGGATGAGTCCTCTAATGTACGTAATTGCATCCTGTGGTATTGCTACAGTACTGGGCTACGGAACTCATTTAATAACTTCCGGACAAATGACTGCGGGTGCGTTTGCTTCTTTTGTTACTTCGTTGCTGCTTCTTTATAAGCCTGTAAAAACTCTCGGTAACACTTTGACAAATATTCAAAATATCTTTGTTGCAATGGGAAGGGTTTTTGAATTATTTGATTTACATCCTAATATTAAGGATAAAAAAGATGCAATAACTCTTAAAGGATTAAATAATAAAGTAGAGTTCAAAAATGTTTGTTTTGAATATGTAGAAAACCATCCGGTGCTTAAGAATTTGAGTCTTACTGTAAACAAGAACGAAACTGTTGCTATTGTAGGTAATTCCGGCGGTGGAAAATCTACTCTGGTTAATTTATTACCTAGATTTTATGACATTACATCGGGCTCAATTACAATTGACGGTATAGATATAAGAGATTTGTCGCTGCATTCTCTTAGAAGTCATATTGCAGTCGTTTTTCAGGATAATTTTTTATTTTCAGGTTCAATAAGAGAGAATATATTAATGGGAAATCCTGAAGCGACAGAAGAAGAGCTAAATCAAGCTATAGAATCAGCTCATCTTCAAGAAATGATAGAAGAACTTCCTGATGGAATTGACACTATTCTTGGAGAACGCGGCATGACATTGTCCGGCGGTCAGCGCCAGCGTGTTGCGATTGCAAGAGCTATGATTAAGAGTACTCCTATCGTAATTCTTGATGAGGCAACATCCGCACTTGATAACAAATCAGAAGCTATTGTGCAAAAAGCTCTTGATAATTTGATTAAAAATAAAACAGTATTTGTAATTGCTCATAGATTGTCTACTATCAAGAACGCTAATAGAATTGCTGTTATTAATGAAGGAGAACTGGTTGAGCTGGGAAACCATGATGAGCTTATGTCAATTCCTTCTGGGCAGTATAAGGCTCTGTATGAAATGCAATTTAAAAAAGAGGAAGCTGCAGTATAAATGAAACTTTGTGTTATAGGTACTGGATATGTAGGATTGGTCGCAGGAGCATGTCTTGCAGATATGGGAAATGATGTTATCTGTGTGGATAACAACGAAGAAAAGCTAAAGCAGTTAGAGCAGGGGATTATTCCTATATATGAGCCTGGATTGGAGGAGCTGGTTACTTCAAATGTTTCAGAACACAGGTTAAAATTTTCTTCTAACCTAGATGATGCAGTAAAGAAATCTGAAGTTTGTTTTATAGCAGTTGGAACTCCGCAAAGGGAAGACGGTTCTGCTGATTTGAGCAGTGTTTATAGTGTAGCAGAAGCTATTGCAAAAGCAATGAACGGATACAAAGTTATTGTTGATAAGTCGACTGTACCAGTTGGAACTGCAGACGAAGTAACTCAAATAATACGTAAGAATACAGAGTTTGATTTTGATGTTGTTTCAAATCCGGAATTTTTAAAACAGGGAAATGCTGTGGACGATTTTCTTGCTCCGGATAGAGTAATAATTGGATCGGATTCTCCACGAGCAACTGCAATAATGCAGGAAATTTATTCACCATACCTGAGAACAGCCAACCGTATTGTTATTATGGATGTGAAATCAGCAGAAATGACGAAGTATGCAGCTAATTCATTTTTGGCAACAAAAATTTCGTTTATGAATGAAATCGCAACTCTTTGTGAAAAAGTTGGTGCAAATGCTGAAAAGGTTAGAATTGGCATGGCAACAGATATGAGAATAGGAAGCAAATTTTTATTCCCAGGTGTAGGCTACGGCGGAAGTTGTTTTCCTAAAGATGTAAAGGCTTTGATTCAGACCGGCTGTGAGTATGACTGCGACATGATGATTGTGCAGGCAGTTGATAAAGTTAATAAAAGACAGAAGGCTAACTTTGTATCAAAAATCGTAAATAGATTTGGCGAAGATTTAAAAGGGCTTACATTTGCTGTATGGGGACTTGCATTTAAGCCCAAAACCAATGACATGCGCGAAGCTCCGGCTATTTATGTAATTGAAGAACTTCTGAAAAGAGGCGCTTTAATAAGAGGGTTTGATCCGAAGGCAATGGATACTGCAAAACAGCTTTTTGGCGAAAAGATTTTATATGCACAAAATGCCTATGATGCTTTATCAGAAGCCGATGCAATGCTGCTTCTTACAGAGTGGAATGAATTTAGGCGGCCGGATTACGATAAAATGGCAAAGCTGTTGAAGCAAAAAATTATTTTTGACGGCAGAAACCAGTACGATAAAGCAAAATTAATTTCAAAAGGTTTCGAATATTATAATATAGGTGAATAGGCTATTTCACAGGTCGCATTTGAAAATCATATAAGTCTGATTCATACATAATCCAACAGTCAATTCCATTTTTATCGGCAACCTGCTGCATACTTTTTGATAATATAGGTGGGGGGCTTTGCTTAATTGTTAGTCTTCTTTTATAAGGAGTGCAGTACACCCTTAGGAGTAGAAACGGCTGACAGATAAATAGTAAAAACGAGTTTTTATTAACGCATACAGGGCAGTATGCGCAATAAGGATTTGTCTAGTCTGTTGGATGCCGTTACTCTGGCATCCTTTCTTTAATATTAGGGTTTACAATCTTGTTTAGTTTTAGTACAATATTAATTAACGCGAAGAGGGGTGTCCGAGCGGTTTAAGGTGCAATCTTGGAAAGGTTGTGTAGGAGCAATTCTACCGTGGGTTCGAATCCCATCCCCTCTGTTTTTAATTTTAAAACTAATGGTTAATAAGGAGAGATGATGAAAAAATTAAAAGGGTTCACACTTGCTGAAGGGCTTATAACTCTGACTATTTGTGGAATTGTTGCTGTAGTCGCATTGCCCGGATTGATGGCAAAGAGAGATATTGTTGAACATCATGCTCATTTACAGAAAGCTTATGCAGAGTTAAATGACTTTGCTTCATATTTTCAGGCGAATCACTCAATGACAGCTTCTGAATATTACCGTATAAATGGGTCAACAGAATTTTACAAAGAGTTTGGAGATTATCTGGCGACTATGTCTAAGGTAAGTGATTGGCGTCATGATTCTGATTCATCTGTTACCAAACCCTATGATTTTTATACACTAAAAACTCATGCAAAACAGAATTGGCCGTGTGATACGGCTGGTATAAGATCTGATTCTTTAGGACGATTAATAAGTTTTGATGATGCTCCTAAAGAAGGGTATAATGGGCCTAGAATTTGTATTGATACGAATGGGCAAAAAGGACCAAACACTTTTGGTATAGATATATTTTCATTCCTGTTTACAGTTGATGGAGAGGTAATTCCGGATGGACAGGAACATCCAAAGAATTGGTATGACGGACAAGGTTTTGCTTGGGAGGCTGGTGCTCTCAGAGGGGCTGCAAATTGTTACAATCATGTTCAAGGTATAAACTGCGCATATTACGCTATTAATGATATTAGTCCGCTTGATAGTTCAAGAACATATTGGGAGGATTATATCGGACGAAAAGATTACCAGAAATAATAAAAAAGGATTAGATATTAATCTAATCCTTTTTTTCTCATACCAAAGTTATAGATTTTTTGCATAAAATAATCATCTATTCTAATGATTTATTTTCTTTTTAATATTGTTAAGCTATAAATGTAAAAGAGTCTGAGAATAAAGAAAGGAATAGTATGTCAAAAATTAACAACGTAGGTTTAAACCTTGGGCAGAAAATTGCTAATCCGTTCAAAACATCTCGCAATATCACAACCCCAAATCCGTTCAAATACTCAAACTTTGAGGGGAACAGTTTGCCATTTGCCGATGTTTTCGACGGATTTGAACAAAAGAAAGTAAACAAATTGAAGATGATTTCATCTTCTGTTGCAGGCAGCATGACTAAAATGAAGTCTTTACTTCCTGAATCAATCGTAAACTTTGTAAACAGAGTTAGAGGCGGTATTTCAAGTGCTTGGAACTACGCTAAAAATACAAATATTTCTGATATTGCCGGTATAAAAAATATCTCAGAAGCTTGGAATAATACAATGAGCATGGATGTTGCTGACATTGGAAAAGGTCTTTCTAATTCAATTTCCGGTCTAGGTAACAGCATTTCAAATAAAATGTCCTTCTTGAATAAAGACGTTACTGATATTGGAAAAGGACTTGCTGATAAGTGGAATTCTTTAATTAGCAGTGTTCATTACAACAAAATCACAAAAGATACTCCTGTTCAAGATTTAAAAGCTATGTGGGAACATGAAATTAACCTTATGTCTGAAAGAGAGGCTGCATAATGAATAAAAATATTGCTGAAATTATTGATGCTCTTACAGCTCATGAAGACACAAGCTCAATTCAAGTTCTGGAAGAATTAGGTACTAATTCTCCTGATAATGAAATTAGAGAATACACATCACGTGCTCTAGTAAAGAAAAATTTGCACGATTCATTAAAAGTTGTGATTATCAATCAAGGTAAAGGTATTAATGACCTTTCTCCTGCTGTTGCTATGAGCACTATTAATGAAATTCTTTCTTTAAAAGATAAATCAGAAGTTATAAAAATTTTAGATGATACAATCAACATGCACTCTGATGAAGCTGTAAAAGAAAATGCTCGTTCAGTAAAATCTTTATTGGCTTTGAGTTAATTATAGCTGGATTTAAGAAAAAAAAAGAGCCGTTTATACGGCTCTTTTTTTCTTTTCCTATTTACCTAACAGGAAGTTAAAGCCCATTTGGAAACCGCAGCCGGTTCTTCCGGCATTTCGTAGAACAGCTTGCAGATAACCTGAAAATCTATCTGTAAATTTCTTTGTGAAACCGATACCATACTGAATATATCCGCGTTCCATTTCGAGCTGAGGAAGACCTACATTACCAGCCTGTCCTCCGACTGCGCCGTTTACATTGTACATATATTGCAGTGTTCCGTAGATACTGAAAGTTTCTTTTTCCCATATTAAGTTAATACCAGGTGCAACGTTAACTCCATTAAGCATACCGGCCATCATTCCCATTTGACCGTAATCAGAGTGCCAGTTTTGCTGCCCGAAGAAATTGTATGCTGCCATAAAGTTAGGCTGCAATACCCAATCTCTATGAAATCTCCAATTGTAAGCAAATTTAGTCGCAGCACCTGCGAAGTAGTTAAATGTATTATCAGCGTGTCCACCTACATTCATGACATTGTCATATATGCCGCCATATACTAAACCTCCGATAATCCAGTTATTTTTATACCATGTTCCGAGGAAACCAGCCTGTCCGCCATTCTGGTAAGCTCCAACTCCCGGGTAAGTCTGATGGGCTCCATTATAGCCAATATATGCTGTCGGCATGAATTTCCAACCATTTTTTAGTTCTTTTAACCCGAAGTCAGCACCGATTAAAGCACCATAAGAGTTATTGCCGACTCTGCCCAAACCGGAAAGATTCATGTTCAGGTTTTCAAAGTTACCATACATTTTGTACCATAGTCCACCGTCTTTGCGGGAATACTGGTATGGTGCAAATAATGGATTTGTTGCTGCATATCTGTTTGCCATTAATCCTGAAGAAGCAACACCTCCATCCTCATCTTTAAAGCTAGGAAGAACCATAGAATGAGTGAAGAGCATATCATCAATTGCTAACTGGTTCTGCCATTGTGCAATTGTTGTAACCTGACCTCTGAATACATGAGGGTTAAACTTTATCATATCTAAAGAATAGAGAGCTCCGGCTCCGCTGCCATGCTGATTAAGCTGATACCAGCCGATTGGAGTTAAGGTTGCATCTCTTGTTATTTCTATGTTTCCTTCAAGCGGATTGCCATCTTTGTCTACAAATATATGATCAAGAACGATATTTCTGTCAATTGGTGCATCCCAGCCAAATATATCTCCGTTTAAGCTCCATTGATCAATTCTTGCAACACCATCACCAGTCATACTTCCAACCATAAACTGGTCATTACTTGTAATCTGGTTGCTTCTTGCATGAATATCAATATTGAAGTTTGCTTGATTTGCTATATTGAGCTCTCCGATAGACGACATGTTTCGTTCGCCGTTCATAGTATGGATTAAAGCATTTTGCATTGCTCCATCACCGGAAGCTATTATTTTGTCTAATTCAAATGTACCATTTTTAACAACAAATGCAGAGTTTTCATCTATTGTCATATTACCGCCGGTAATATTGGCATTAACTGTATTTAATACAGAATTATTAGTTATGTTAATATCACCGCCTGATATTTCACTTTTTTCTCCAAGTGTTATATTTGAATTTTTATCAATATTGGTAGTACCATCGCTTTGAATCAAAGCCGCAGTGCTTGACGACTGTGTTACATTATCTGTATTAATAGTACCGCCCTGATTATCAATAGTGCCATTCCATTTATCCGCTTTATCAAGGTTAATCTCAGCACTTGCTAATGTTAATGTCGCATTTTTTTGGATATCAAGAGCAACTGCATCTGCAATAGAGCTGCTGCCATCAATTGTCATATTTGAATTTTCTAACAAATTCAAATTCCCAGATTCTGCTTCAATTTTAAAGCTTGGATTTTGTGTGTTACCGTAATTGAGGGTTCCATTATCTTTTAAAGATATTACAGAGCTTGAGGCAAGGGTATCATTATCATCAATTCCGACAATACCGTTGCCTGTAATATTAATATTACCGCTTGTTTGAATAGCAACTTCATTTTCAATATAGCTGCCAGTTCCAATATTTAAGTTGCCAGTTCCAGCTATTAAATCACCGCTGTTACCGTGAAGTGTTCCATTTGCTGTCAAGCCGCTTACATCCAGTTTGCCTCCAGTGAGAGAAACTGTTCCATTCCAGTTATCGCCGCTATTAAGCGTTACTTCTCCGCCATTATTAACACTTAATGTTGTTCCATTAGCAATTTCCGTTGTTACATCGCCGGCAATAGAGCTTCCTTGGCCGATTGTAAGTGAACCGCTTCCAACAGTAAGCTCTCCAGTATCAGCATCTAAGATACCGTTTTGTGTAACATTTGTTGTCAGCTTTCCGCCGTTAAGGCTTACTTTTCCGGCCCAGGTGTCATTTGAGTTAAGAGTAGTTTCTCCGCCTTCAAGCTTAAATTCGCCGTTTTGTGTAATATTTACAACAGCATCAGCAACAACGTTTCCGCTTTCAAGAGTTAAGTCAGAAGCTGTACTGGAATTACCTATATTTATAGTTCCAGTAACGTTGTTATTGCCGGCAGCTAGATTATTTCCAGTTCCAATTGCATCAATTATGCCACCAAGAGTTCCATCAGAACCGGTAATTTCTAAAGATGACCCGTTTTCAAGAGATATAGTACCATTGTTAGCAATAGAGCCGGCACTTATAGAACCGCCTGTGTTGGTAAGTTTACCATCAACTGTAATTTCACCTTGAGTAATATTTCCGGTATTGTTACCGTTGTTAATATTAAGGTTTCCGCCTCCTGTAATATCAGCACTATTCGAAAAGCTATTGTTAGCAGTCATATCGCCGTTGTTGGCAAAATTACCGTTAATAGTAATATTATTCTGGGTGATAGTTCCTGTGTTTTCACCGCCTCCAATTGTAATGCTTCCTTTACCATCAAATGTGCCGTTGTTAGTAATTGTATCTGTTACCACATTTCCGGCATTAGTAAATGTTTTATCCGCATTATTGGTAATAGCAGAAGCTATAACAGAATTATTGTTAGTGAATGTTCCGTTATTTGTAATTTCTGCTTTGTTTTGATTAGTACCGATAGTACCATTGTTAGTGAAAGTTCCTCCGTTGGTAATATTTGCAATAATGCTTCCCGTGTTTTCAAATGTACCGCTGGTTTCCAGAGTGTCTTGAGAAATACTGCCTGAATTAGAACCATTGTTAACAATTAATTTCCCGCCGTCACCAGAAATGTTACCGGAGTTTGTGAAGTTATCGTTAGATGTAATTGTACCGGTATTGGTATAATCACCCTTTATTGTAACATTATCCTGGGTTATATTTCCGCTGTTATTTCCGGTTGTGGCTGTTAAGCTTCCACTACCTGAAATAGTTGCAGAGTTATTAAACTCATTTGCTGTAATACTATTTTCATTATTAAGAGTTCCACCGGTAACTGAAACAATATTCTGAGAAATTGTTCCACTGTTAGTACCCCCGTTAGAAATAGTTAACGAACCTGTATTACCCGTAATGCTGCTGGAATTGTTTAAACTTCCTGCATTAATAGTACCATTGTTGGTAACAGAGCCTTGGTTAGGAAAAGAATCTGCTGTTATTTCATTCCCGCTGTTATTGATAAACTCTTTACCGGTTTCGTTAGTAATAGTTGATGCAATTATAGAACCATTATTAGTAAATGTTCCTTTATTATCAATAGTACCTTTATCTGGTGAAGAGCCAATGCTGCCATTATTTATGAACTTATCATTATTAATAATTTCATCTGAAATTATACTGCTTCCTGAATTATTATTAAATGTGCCATTGTTTGTGAGTTTATCTGTTGTTATTGTTCCGGCAGTTGTACCATCTCCATTGTTGAAAGTCCCGCCGGTTGTAACTTCATTTTGAGTTATACTCCCGGTATTAGTACCGCCCTGGCTTGCACTAATGCTCCCTGTACCTTCAATAGCAGCAGAGTTCGTAAACTCCTGAGATGCCGTAATAGAACCAGTATTAGTGAATTTATTACCGCTGATATTTACAATCGCCTGAGAAATACTTCCTCCGTTTGAACTGTTGCCCGCTTCATCTTTAATAATTAAACTACCGTTACCTGTAATATCAGAAGATGCATTTGTAAATTCTTTATTTGCGGTCATAGTGCCGTTGTTGGCATAATCTCCGATAATTTCAATTGTATCTTGTTCGATTGTTGTTGAATTGCTGCCTCCGGCCGCAATTAGCTTACCGGTACCGGTAAGCTGTCCATTGTTACTAAAAGTATTTGATTGAAGTGTACCACTGTTCGTAAAGCTGCCGTTAACACTTATTTTATCTTGAGTAATGCTTCCTGTATTACTGCTTGTACCACTTATAGAAATACTGCCGGTATCTCCAGTTATAGTTGCACCGTTTACGAATTGACCTTGAGCAGTAATCGTTCCGGTATTTGAAAGATTACCTCCGACAGTATTTATATATTCCTGCTGGATTAAGCCGGCATTTGTTCCTCCGTTATTGATAATTAACGCACCCCACTGCCCATTTTCCTGCCCAAAGGTTGAGTTAACTTCATTATCAATTGTATTAGTTGTTAAAGTACCATGATTCCATACAGTATCTTTATTTGTAAATATTCCGGTCTTTATATTATGCTGTACATTTGTATGCAATTTCCCGCCTGTTTCAACGGTTATGCTATTGTATTCATTTGTATAAGGTTGTTGATTATTTGTTATAATCCAGTTATCTGCAGCTAAAACCATGCAAGACGACATTGCACCGACAAATGCGGATATACATAAGAGTGTTTTAAAATCTTTCTTCATTTATTTAAACTCCAAAACTTAATTCCATAAAAATCATATCAAAAATATATGGCAAAATAGGTATATATTACAAAAGATTTACAAATCAAAAAACCCGTTTCAAAACTTGGAAACGGAGTTTTTGATTTGTATTTAAAATTTTTCAACAAACAATTCGAAATAACCTTGCGGATGGTCGCAAACCGGACACTTACATGGTGCTTCTTTTCCGATTTGGGTATGTCCGCATTTTCTGCAAACCCATTGTGTAACTTCCTCTTTCTTAAACAATGCTCCTTCTTTTAGCAGCCCTGCAAGTGTTTCAAATCTGTGGGAATGTCTTTTTTCAATCTCAACAATATTAGCAAAAAGTCGTGATATTTCATCAAAACCTTCATCTTTAGCTATTTGTGCAGCTTCTTTGTACAAAATTTCCCACTCCTCTCTTTCGCCGCTTGCTGCAGCAATCAGATTACTGTAGGTATCACCATAAGAAAAAGGATAAGTTCCGTTCACCTGAAAGTGTTTTGAATCCGGAATTTGTTTATAAAATAACTTGGCATGTTCTTTTTCATTTTCTGCAGTAACTAAAAAAATATCGCTTATTTGTTCATAACCTTCTTCCTTTGCTACTTTTGAAAAGAATGTATATCTGTTTCTTGCCTGCGATTCGCCGGCAAATGCATTGACCAGACATTGTAATGTTTTTGAATGTTCTAAATTCATAATACCCTCCCTGTAAAAATAAGAATATAAGAATAGATGGATGAATTTTACTCCCCTGACGGGTAAGAAAGTCGGGTAATTTTCTCTAACTAAAGTATTAGAATAAATTAAATATTATCTAATTTAAGATTGTTAAAAGCCTCTGTTTATAAGGGTTTAAACTCTGTATCTACTCCATATGGAGTATTCTCTAACTAAAGTTGTAAAGTTATAAAAATTAGTGCCGTAGATATAAGGGAAAGGCAAAATAATTTATTGAAAGGAAATTATTATGGGATCAACTTCAACGATTACAATTAACACGAATTTGTCATCCCTCACATGTCAAAAGTATCTTAGAGATGCAACCAAAGGCATGAACACAGCAATGGAGAGATTATCTACCGGCTTCAAGATAAACTCTGCAGCGGATGACGCAGCCGGTTATGCAGTTTATAACGGCATGGAAGCTAAAATAAGCGGTTACGATATCATTGAAACAAACGCTCAAATGGGATTGGATATGTTAACAACTCAAGAAGGTGTTTTAGATATCATTAACGATTATTTACAGAGAATTAGAGATTTGACCATGCAGGCCGCCAACGGTACTTATGGTTCTGCTTCTTTAGATGCTATCAGTCTTGAAGTTCAGCAGAGAATGGATGAAATTAACCGTCTTTGTGAAATTACTGACTTTAACGATGCATATCTATTGGATGGCTCAAGAACTGAAGATATTAACCTGCAGGTAGGTTTGTATTCTGATAAACGATGTGTTATCAAGATGGATGCATTCCTCTTTGCTAGCGCAAAGTCTACAGTTATAATGGGATTCAAATCTACGACTAAAGGCGGCTATATCAATTTGAACTCAAGTACAGCTGATGATACTTATGAGTATAGAGCAAGAGAGCTTAATCCTGACGGTACCCCTAAAAAAGATGCTCAGGGAAATCTGATATATAAATCAGGCTCATATGAATCTGCACTTGCAGCTGCTCTTGCAGAAAATGGTGTAATCACAGCTGCTGATGGTGATGCAACTATCAATAAAACAAAAGACGGAAGTTCTATTTCTATAACAAATATGTGTAATGCAATTTATAGAAATGATTCATCTGCTCGTGAATTCATTGACTACATTGACGAAGCAATTGATAATGTATCTCTTAGATGTACAAAAATCGGTGCTTACATGAACCGTTTAGAATCCGCAATTGAGTCAACAGATATTCAGAGAGAAAACTTAACCGAAGCTGTTTCTACAATTAAGGATGCTGACGCAGCAACTGAATCTTCAAACTATATTAAATATCAGATTCTTCAGCAGGCAACTGCAACACTGTTATCAACAGCTAACCAATTGCCTTCTATAGCTTTGAACCTGATTTAATAAACTTGTAAACGTAGAGAAAATAATAGAGATAATAAAGGTCCTTTCAATGACCCTCAGAGTCGTGCGCTCTGAGGGTTTGCCTTATGCTACGCACGTAGACATTGGGCGGCTGGTTTAGTGCAACTACAAGTATGTATTAAGACTCCAAGCCCGCCTTTAGGTGTTACGCATGTTGGTTGCAGCCCTATATTACCGTTTTCAAATATTCAATAATATCATCTGACTCATACATCTGTATGTTTCTATCAGTATCAACCAAAAACGGTACCTGTCTTTTTCCGCCCATTTTAATTAATGCTTCTTCGGAAGCTTTGTCTGTAATATCAACTTTATTGTACTTAACTCCTTTTTCGTCAAGAAATGACATAACCTTGCGACAGTATGGACATGTTTCCAGGATGAATAAATCTAACACTTTGACCTCCTTTTATTTAAGTTTAAACCTCTGGTGTAAAAAAACATTCCCCAATAATATATAGTTATGCTGGATTTCTATTTACCCCCATGCTAATATAAAATGTGCGAGGTAGATATGTTAAGACATTTTTTAAATTCAAAAATACACAGAGCAACTGTTACAGATGCAAATTTAAACTACGTTGGCTCAATAACGATAGATGAAGAATTTTTAGAAAAAGCAAATATACTGGAATGGGAAAAAGTTGAAATCCTTAATATAAATAATGGAGAAAGATTTCAAACCTATGCAATAAAAGGTGCAAGAGGTTCAAAATGTTTCTGCTTAAATGGTGCGGCTGCACGTAAAGCACAGCCGGGTGATAAGATTATCATTGTTACATATGCAGAACTGACGCCGGAAGAAATCAAGACTCATAAGCCGACAATTGTTCAAGTTGGAGAAGGTAATTCAATTGTCAGGCAATAATATTTCAAAACTAAAAAAGAGTAAGAAAAAGAAATTCACAATCAATATTAAAAATATGGGTGTCAATATTGATAAGAATGAATACTATGAGATAGTTAAATCAAACTCTGCTTTTCCTGAAAGAGGACTTTAGTCCAAAATATGTACACCTGTTGAGCTTCCTGTTCCAAAGTTATTGACACGATAGCCTTTGCCGAAAGGACTGGAGTATCCTGTTGTAGATGTACTTCCGAATGTAGATGGAAATTGTGTCGTCGTAAAACTTGAGTTACTGGAGAAAAAAGGGTCATCATCAAAAGATGAATTAAATGACGGCGTAAAGCCGGTAAGTTGACCTCCGAAGAAATTTCCAATATTTCTTATTAAAGATGTACGATAGTTATTTTTAGGTCGCGATAGTATTGCATTTCTTACGTTATCGTACCTTGTATTAATGTCGCCTTGCTGTACAGCACCAAATGCTTGCATTTCAAGTCTTTGTAAACGTTCCAGGTCGCTTTCGCGTGTAAAATTCCTGTTTAATGTGTATTGTTCAAGTGCGCTAAGGTCAGAAAATGAACTTCTTCTTGGATGGAAAAATCTTCTCTGATTATAAGCATTATTGTAGAAATTATTTGGTCTGTAATAAGGACGTCTGTTATTATAGTATCTATTTGGCGGTCTGTGGTAATGTCTGTTGTTAAAACGATTATTATACACAGGACGTCTTGTTACTATTGTGCGTGATTCGGCTAAAACAAACAGCGGGTTTAATAGGGCTGCTGATAAAATTAATAAACTTAAAAAAACTCGATACATAAAAAATCCTCCAAAATGATATTAATAAACTTGGAAAATTTTGTGTATTGTCTGGGAGAGCAGGATTAAGTGTCTAAAAAGATTAATTTTATTATAATATTACCCCTTGCAAAAATCTTGAAATTCTATTAAGATATATGTATAAATATTAAGAATTTCAAATTTTTGTAAATTACAAGGTTAAAGGTGGTCGCATGGCAGAGAATGAAGAATTGCAAGAGACGGGTTCAGAAGGAGAAGCACGTCAAAAGATATTAGTAGCTGATGACGAAGCAAGTATCAGAAGAATCTTAGAAACTCGTCTTAAGATGGTCGGATACGACGTTGTAACAGCTGAAGATGGTGAGGAAGCTGTTGAAGTATTTAACAAAACAAATCCAGATTTAGTGGTGTTAGACGTTATGATGCCAAAGATGGATGGTTATGGAGTAACTAGAGAAATCCGTAGAACATCAGATGTTCCGATTATAATTCTGACAGCATTGGGCGATGTTTCAGAAAGAATAACCGGACTGGAACTTGGTGCTGATGATTATGTTATAAAACCATTTAGTCCAAAAGAGTTAGAAGCTCGTGTGAAAGCTGTATTAAGAAGAACTATTAGTAAGGATGTGATTATTCCATCTTCATCATCTTCTGCTTCAGGATCAGCTGCTGGTGCTAAAGGTGGTAAGAATATTATTACAACTGGTGCTATAAAAATTGATACAGCAAGACGTCAAGTTTATAGAAAAAATGAACGAATTCGTTTAACAGGGATGGAGTTTAGCTTATTAGAGTTGTTAGTTAATAACTCCGGTCAAGCGTATTCCAGAAATGAAATATTACAGCACGTATGGTCTTATCCAGCAGATCATAGAATTGACACAAGAGTTGTTGATGTGCATATTTCACGGCTGCGTTCTAAGTTGGAAGCAGATCCAACCAATCCTGAATTAATATTGACGGCACGTGGTATTGGATATATGTTCCAGAGAATAAATTAATAATTAATAAAGACGCTTTTTAAAGCGTCTTTATTTTTGGCTCTTGCGAAAAAATCTTTATTTGTTATACTAAAATATGTCAGAAATATGGCGCCTGTCGTCAAGCGGTTAAGACCTCGGATTGTGGTTCCGATATGCATGGGTTCGAAT
>ERZ824598.2063-NODE-2063-length-22406-cov-3.681714_pt1 | contig 22406 bp, 19 predicted proteins | sample MGYA00519934_ERZ824598 | MGnify/ENA primary metagenome ERZ824598 (study PRJEB31778, sample SAMEA3449177) | human gut metagenome | biome: human gut; feature: human-associated habitat; material: faeces | place: United Kingdom | collected 2010/2012 ...
TTTATTAAAGCAATATTCTGCGGAAACATTTGGTTTTAATAGAGTATACGAGGAATCGATTGAATCTCGTAGAGAAATATGTGCTTTCATAAAATCCAAACCACAAAAGTAAAATAAAATCTATTTCATGTATTTTCTTATTCTCGATTGATTTAGTTGTTTTGTAATAAAATATGGGGGTGTGAGCGTGTGTTGGTTTATATCGTGCATATGTATGAACGAATGTTGGAAAATGAGATGATTTTTCTCGTTTAATCTATTAACTAAATTTAAACAAGAGGATTTGAAATGGGAGTGAACTCATTTAGCTGGGAAAGTATATTTTCTATTTATACTTGTTGTCAGAAAAATGCGAGTATTTGGAGTGTTTTTCGGAATATTATTATCAGTACAAAGTAAGAGTGAAATAGGGGATTCTTAATTGTTGATTAATAGTCGTTTGATATTATTCTTTTATTTGAATAGTGTTTCAATAAACGTTCGTTTATTGGCACAAAAATATGTCCTTTTTTTTAATGTACAAAATATTTTCCAATAAAAATAATCTGATCATATCCTTTCTGAATATATTTTATTGATTCATAGGAATTTGTGTTTGTCTATAAAAAGATAATTGATTTATTGTTAATTTAACCTAAATAGAAATAAATGCTTTTCTAAAATGGCGTGCCAATAAACGAACGTTTACTGAAACACTATTTGGTGTTAAAAGTCTTGTTTATAGTTATTTATGTGCTAATAATATAAAAATAGTGCATAATACATATCTCCCCTCTTTATGTTTTGTCTCCTGTGATAGGGAAACTATTGAGGGCTAGTGTATTTTAAGAATTGATAATCCGTTTTTATACACGCTTGACCGGAAGGTATTTTATTACCCCGGTGTCCCCAAAGAATATCCAATTGTGAACAAATCCACAGACATCTGTTGGTATCCACTTCGTGTCACCTATAGCCGTGAGTTACAATTGAAAGAAGTGCTTGATGCCGAGCGTATAGAGAATTTTATTCCGATGCATTATGAGTACGTGAAACAAGGAGAACGTAAGATACGAAAATTGGTTCCTGTTGTACATAACCTTGTGTTTGTTCATAGCTCCTTTGTTTGTATTGATCGTGTCAAACGGTCACTTGGTGCTTCCTTATCCGTACGTTATATCATTGATCGTGAGACGAACCGCCCACTTATTGTTCCGGATTCGCAGATGCGTAGTTTTATTGCAGTTTCAGGTAATTACGATGAACAGATTGTTTACCTTGATCCTGCCCTTACCTCTTTACGGAAAGGGGATCGTGTACGTATTGTCGGTGGTATTTTCGAAGGGGTGGAAGGAGTTGTTATCCGTGTAAAAGGCGATCGCCGTGTCTCTGTTTGTATCAAAGGCATTATGGCTGTGGCTACTGCATATATTCATCCTTCTTTGATAGAACTAATTCCCGATACTATTTGTGAATAAAAGAAATTGATTCGTTCCGTATTTTCTTATCAATTGTCACCTGTATAAATAACTAAACTGTAAATCTATCTATATGTTGTCTTTTCAATCACAAGTTGATACGTTGTACCGTACGACCCGTGACCTTCTTAACATGGGTTTTGACGGGACTCCTCTTTATTCCAATGAATTTTGTGCGCTTAATACAGAAGTATACCGTCAAGCTGAGGCTCTATTTGTATTGAGAGGTTCCAACATTGAAGAGGAAGCGCAACGCTGTTATGTTTTATTGACTGCTTATCATGCAACTATCTACGATCATGGTAATAAGAATCTGAAAATTCAGTCCTTACTTGATCGTAGTTGGCAATTGTTCGAACAACTCCCTGCTTCCTTGCTGAAGTGCCAGCTTTTAGTGGCCTGTTATAGCGAAGTTTTTGATGAAGATTTAGCTCAGGAAGCACATGCTATTATGAATAGTTGGACCGGACGTGAATGGACTAAGGCGGAATGTGAAGTTTCCGATTATTTGGATAGTCTGGAAACTAATCCTTGGCCTGATTGGGAAATTGTAGAATGAGTCATATTGTAATTTTATGGAATTGTTTAATAGCTAATTTATGAGAATAAAATTTCTGAATAATTGTTTGCTGTGTCTGTTGACGTTTTTGGTATCTTGTTCTGCTCCCAAAGAGGTGCTTTATTTACAGGATATTACTTCTTTGAAAGAAGAGGTTATTGATAAGAACTATGAAGTTATAATCCATAAGGATGATTTGTTGGCTATCCTTGTGAATAGTAAAGATCCTGAATTGGCTTTACCTTTTAATATGCCTTTGGTAACTTATCAGATTGGGAGTCAAAATTCCGGTCAACAACGTCTTTTGGGCTATCTTGTCGATCAGAACGGTGATATCGACTTTCCAATCTTAGGACGGCTTCATGTGGAGGGACTGACCCGTATGCAGGTTACCGAACTGATCAAACAAAAACTCATCAGTGAAGATTTGATCAAAGATCCTATTGTCACTGTCCAGTTCTTGAACTTTAAAGTATCTGTGATGGGTGAAGTAGCCCGTCCCGGTACATTCGATATTTCCGGTGACCGGATAACTTTGTTGGAAGCCTTGAGTATGGCAGGCGATTTGACTATTTATGGCCGTCGTGACCGTGTAGCCGTTATTCGCGAAAAAGATGCTAAACGCCGTATTCTGTATCACGACCTTCGTTCTTCTGATATTTTTCAATCACCCTGCTATTATCTTCAACAGAATGACATTGTGTATGTAGAGCCCAATAAGGCGAAGACAGGGCAGAGTCGCATCAACTCCAATAACTCTGTGGGTGTTTGGTTGTCTGCAGTCTCGGTATTAGCTTCTATCACTTCTTTAATGGTAACTATGTTTAAATAATTCCGGATATTAAGAAAAAATCAATGAATACTGAATACAAAAACACTGATGTCCGCAAACAAGAGCCGGAAATTAATATCACTGACATTCTCCATCTTATATGGGTTAATTGGTATTGGTTTGTACTGTCTGTTTTGGTTTGTGGCGGGATAGCCTTTTTTTATTTAAAATCTTCTTCCAAAGTATACAGTCGTAAAGCATCCGTTCTGATTCGTGACGATTCCAAAGGTGGCGGAATGAGCGAATCGGCGGCTTTCTCTGACCTGTCTCTTTTCGGTGGTAAACGTAATGTGGACAATGAAGTACTTGTCTTTCAATCCCGTCATTTGATGGAAGAGGTTGCACGACGTTTGCATTTGGATATGAGTTATAAGGTAAAAAATGGTTTGCGCAATGATGAACTTTATACCCATGCTCCGGTCACCGTTTCTTTTCCTGAGGCGGAGGAGCGCCAGATTATAACGGTAGTGGTTACTCCTGTAGATTCCGTTACGGTGCGTCTTTCCGGATTCTCTTTAGCTGTAGGGGGCGGGGGAGTTCATTCGGAAGAGGTTTTGGATGTACATCTGAACGATACCGTTTCTACTCCGATCGGTCCGATGGTCATTACTCCTACGTTGTACTATACGGATGCCTTTTATGGTAAACCTGTAAATGTAGTCAAATCCAATTTGGAGAGTGTTATCGAAGGGTATCGTGGCAGGTTGAAAGTCTCTCTTGCCAGCAAGACGGCTACCATTATCAACTTGGTTCTGGATGATGTATCCACTGCCCGCGCGGAAGATATCCTGAACATGCTTATTTCCGTTTATAATGAAGATGTTATTAATGACAAGAACCAGATAGCCGTAAATACTTCCAAATTCATTAATGAGCGTTTGATCATCATTGAACGTGAACTGGGAAGTGTGGATGCCAATATCGAAAGTTTTAAACGTGAGAACCAATTGACGGATATTACCTCTGAGACAGGTATGTACCTTGCCAATACGAGCCGTTACCAGCAGGAAGGTCTCAGTCTGGAGAATCAGTTGAGTATTGCCAAATACATTAAGGAGTATTTGACTGATCCTCAAAAGAATTCTGATTTGATTCCTGCCAATACGGGCATCTCGGATAACAGTGTTGAATCTCAGATCAAGGAATATAATGATATTCTCTTGAAGCGTGACAAGCTGGTGGTAGGCAGCAGTAGTAAGAACCCGATAGTGATAGATCTGAATAATTCTCTGAGTGCTATGAAGCAGACGATTATCCGTTCGGTAGATAATCTGATTGTCGGATTGAATATCCAGTTGAAGAATATCCGTGAGCAGGAAGAGCAGACCACGAAACGTATTGAGGCCGTTCCTGCCCAGCAGAAATATGTGCTTACAGTAGAACGTCAGCAGAAGATCAAGGAGGAGCTTTACCTTTATTTGTTGAATAAGCGCGAAGAAAACGCTTTGACACAAGCCATTACCGAGAGTAATGCCCGTATTATAGATTCCGCTTCGGGCAGCAGTGCCCCGGTAGCTCCCAAAACAATGATGATTTTCCTGGCTTCTATTGTTTTAGGGCTGGCTATTCCCATGGGTGTATTCTGGTTGTTGAATGTGACGGATACGAAAGTCCGTACCCGTAAGGAGTTGGATGGAGTACTTACTATTCCTTTCTTGGGTAATATTCCCCGTCATGGTAATAATAAGGGTGAGGATTCGGATGGTATTGTTGTCCGTGAGAACAGTCGTGATTCTGTCTCCGAGGCTTTCCGTATCATTCGTACGAACATGGACTTTATGCGTGTGAAAGCCGCCAACTTACAGGTGGTAATGTTTACATCCGCCAATCCGGGTGCAGGTAAGACGTTTGTGTCGAGTAACCTTGCCATGAGTATTGCCCAAACGAATAAAAAAGTTGTTCTGGTTGACGTTGATATCCGTAAGGGAACATTAAGTGGTATTTTCTCCAACTCTTCCAACCGTATGGGGTTGACGCATTATCTTTCCGGCAGTACGGATAAGGTAGACGATATTGTGGGCACGAGTGAAGAGTATGAAAAACTGGATGTTATTTTCTCCGGTCCCGTACCTCCCAATCCTGCCGAATTGTTGTTGAGTGAACGCTTTGATCGTCTGATAACGGAACTTCGTAAACGTTATGATTATATCATTGTGGATAATGTTCCTGCGGGTATGGTGGCCGATGCTTCTATTGTCAATCGTGTAGCCGATCTTACCATTTTCGTAGTTCGTTCAGGTGTGATGGATCGTCGTCAGTTACCGGAATTGGAGAACATGTACCGCCAGGAGCAGCTTCGTAATATGTCGGTGATATTGAATGGAGTTCCTTCAGATCATAAGGGTTACGGTTATGGCTATGGTTATGGCTATGGTTATGGCTACGGTTATGGAAACGAAAGCCATAGTCATAACGGAAAGCATAAAAGCTTGAAGAATTTTTTCTCCCGTTTTTTGAAACGTTCGTAAGAATTGAACGTTTGCAACACATTAGTTGCTAAGATGATAAGTACAACACAGGAGCTGTTTTTCGGACCGATGAGAGATGTGGAAAAAAATTGGCAGCTCATAAAAAGACGTTAAGTCTTTTTGAGAGGGAGACATCTGGCGAAATAGTCGTCATCATCGAGGCCAAGGCTGGTCGTTACGATCAATGTCGAAACGAGTTCTTGTATATAAATAATTTCTAAAATTGCAATATAAAACAGATAATATTATGTCAGTATTCAAAGGCAAGACACTCCTTATCACAGGAGGTACAGGTAGTTTTGGTAATGCAGTCCTTCGTCGCTTCTTGGATAGCGATATCAAGGAAATCCGCATTTTGAGTCGTGATGAGAAGAAACAGGACGATATGCGCCATTTTTTACAGGCAAATCGTTCTGAGGTTGCAAATAAGGTAAAATTTTATATTGGTAACGTTCGTCAGCGTGAAGCTGTTGACTTCGCAATGGATGGTGTTGATTATGTTTTCTCAGCTGCTGCTTTGAAGCAGGTGCCTTCTTGTGAATTCTTCCCTATGGAAGCTGTTTGTACCAATGTAGAGGGTACTAACAATGTGCTTCTTTCTGCTATTGCTCATGGCGTAAGCAATGTTGTTGTCCTTTCTACTGATAAGGCTGCATATCCTATCAATGCTATGGGTATCTCTAAGGCAATGATGGAAAAGGTAGCTATCGCTCAGGGACGTGCGCTTGGTACTGATGCTAAAACCTGTATTTGCTGTACACGTTACGGTAACGTAATGGCTTCTCGTGGTTCTGTTATTCCTCTTTGGGTAGAGCAGATGATGGAAGGTAAACCTATCATGATCACAGATCCTAACATGACTCGCTTCATGATGACTTTGGATGATGCTGTTGATCTTGTAATTTATGCGTTCACTCATGGCGAGAATGGTGACCTCTTTGTTCAGAAGGCTCCTGCTGCTACCCTTGATGTTCTCGCAGAGGCATTGAAACAGACATATGCCAAGATTGATCCTAAGTATGGTGAGACCGGGGTGAAGGTCATAGGTACTCGTCATGGTGAGAAACTTTACGAGACTCTTGTTACTCGTGAGGAAATGGCTAAGGCGATCGATATGGGTGACTATTATCGCATCCCTTGCGACAATCGTGACCTCAACTATGATAAGTTTTTCACTGAAGGTGACCACAAGGTAGAGCAGGTTGAGGAATATCACTCTCACAATACTCACCGCCTCGATGTAGAGAGCATGAAGGAACTCCTCCTGAAGCTTAATTTCATTCGTGAGGATCTCGGCCTTCAGGCTCGTGCTAAGGCTCGCGACTATCGTTCTGAATAATCTTATAGCTTATGAAGATATTAATATTTGGTGCTAACGGTATGGCTGGTCACATCATCGCACTCTATTTTAAGGAGCAAGGGTATGATGTGACGGGTTTTACCCGTAGACCTATATCATATTGCAAGAATATCCTTGGCGATGCAGCAAATCCTGCTGACGTAAAGGCTGCTATTGAGAGTGACGATTTTGATATCGTCATTAATGCGATTGGCATTCTCAATCAATTTGCAGAAGAAAACAAGTCAATGGCAGTGATGCTCAATGGTTACCTTCCTCACTTCATTGCTGACACTTTGAAAGATAAGAAGGCTCGACTCATTCATATAAGTACCGATTGCGTCTTCGCTGGCAATACCGGTCCTTATTATGAGGACAGTTTCCCGGATGGCAAAATCTTCTATGATAGAAGCAAGGCTATTGGCGAAATCAATGATGACAAGAATCTTACCTTCCGTAATTCAATAGTAGGACCGGATCCTAACGAGAAGGGTATCGGTCTTTTCAATTGGTTTATGAAGCAGAATGGCTCTGTAGGTGGATACACTGGTGCTATTTGGACAGGTGTTACCACTTTGACTCTTGCAAAGGCTATGGAATCTGCCATCAAGGAGAATCTCACAGGCCTTTATAACTTGGTGAACAATGAGAGCATCAACAAGTTCGATCTTCTCGGTTTGTTCAACAAGTATTTCCGCCATGGCGAGATAACAATTAATCCTAACGATAAGCTTCAGCTCGATAAGAGTCTTCGTCACAAGCGTACCGATTTCTCTTTTCAGGTACCAAGTTATGATCAGCAGGTCAAAGAAATGGTTGATTGGATAAACGACCACCGAGATTTTTATCCACATTATTTCAGAAAGTAAACAATGATATGAAGAAACTCAAATTAATGACTATTGTCGGTACTCGTCCGGAGATTATCAAGATGAGTGCTATCATCAAGAAGTCAGATAAATATTTCGACCATGTGCTGGTTCACACAGGTCAAAACTATGATTACAACCTCAACGAGGTATTCTTTAAGGATCTCGGTCTTCGGGAGCCTGATTACTACCTCGGGGTAGTAGGTAAGAACATTGGTGAGACAATGGGTAACGTCATTGCCAAGGCTTACGACCTCATGGTTGAGGTAAAGCCGGATGCGGTGATCGTTCTTGGCGACACTAACTCTTGCTTGAGCATTGTTGCAGCAAAGCGTCTTAAAATTCCTATCTTCCACATGGAGGCTGGTAACCGTTGCAAGGACGAGAACCTTCCTGAAGAGGTAATACGTAGAATTGTTGACGTTACATCCGATGTCAATATGTGCTATTCCGAGCATGCTCGCAGATATATCCTCGAATCAGGTGTTAGGCCAGAGTACACTTATGTTGTAGGATCTCCTATGGCAGAAGTTCTCTCTGAGGTAATGCCACATATTGAGGCTTCAAACGTGTTGAAGGATCTCAACCTCGAGTCAAACAAGTATATCCTCCTCTCTGCTCATCGTGAAGAGAATATCGATATAGAGAGCAACTTCTTCTCACTGATGAATGCTGTCAATGCAATGACAGAGACTTACAACATGCCAGTGCTCTACAGCTGCCATCCTCGTAGCCGTAAGATGATCGAAAAGCGCGGTTTCAAGTTCGACTCTCGTGTTATCCAGCATGCACCTCTTGGTTTCTTCGACTACAACAAACTCCAGCAGAATGCCTTCTGTGTAGTTTCAGACTCTGGTACCGTTCCTGAGGAGAGTGCCTTCTTCCATTTTCCTGCCGTAAGCGTTCGTACTTCTACCGAACGACCAGAGGCGATGGATAGGGGTGTCTTCACTATTGGCTCTATCACTTCAGAGGCAGTTTGTCAGGCAGTCGACTTGGCTGTTACCATGCATCAGAATGGTGATGACGCTTGTGATGTTCCTGCTTATGCTGACACGAATGTTTCTACTAAGGTCATCAAGCTCATTCAGAGCTATGTCGGCATTATCAACAAGATGGTATGGCGTAAGAACTAAGGTATATCCGTCGGCACAGGTGGAGCTCAAGCTTGACGTTCGATACGTCCTGACGGAACTAATCAAAAATAATAATATACTTTTATCACAGCTATGGTTACTGAAAATCTCTTTTATGGCAGTCAATCAACTTAGAGCAGGGGCAGCACTCAACTATGTTGTAATATTACTTAATATATTAGTTGGTTTGCTTTATACTCCTTATATGCTTCGTATGATGGGGCAGAGCGAGTATGGTTTATATTCTCTTGTTGCTTCTGTTGTTTCCTATCTTACAGTACTTGATTTAGGACTTGGTAATGCCATTGTAAGATATACTGCAAAGTTCAGAGCTGAAGGAAAAGTTAAGGAGCAGTATGAGATGTTCGGAATGTTCCTTATTCTCTATTTGGCAGTAGGTCTTATTGCGTTCATAGCAGGAATGGGATTATATTTCAATGTTAATAATCTGTTTGGCGACACCATGACAGCCGTTGAGCTTGATCATGCTCGCATCATGATGCTGATATTGGTATTTAACCTTGCGTTTACTTTTCCAATGAGTATCTTCGGCTCAATCATAACAGCATACGAACGCTTTGTGTTTCCGAAGGTGATCAATATAGCCCGAACCATTCTCAATACCGTTATCATGATAGTACTTCTCTCTATTGGTTATAAAGCTATTGCAATGGTTGCTTTGTTGACTTTCTTCAATGTTTTGACATTAGTAATCAATTATCTATATTGCAAGAATAAACTCCATATACAAATACACTTTGGAAAATTCAAATGGGATTTTCTCCGTGAGGTTGCAATTTATTCCTTTTGGATTTTCCTAAGTGTTATTATGGATAAAATCTATTGGAGTACTGGTCAGTTTGTTTTAGGGGCAGTTTCTGGCACAGTAGCTGTTGCTATATTTGCTGTTGCTATTCAATTGCATGGAATGTATATGATGTTTTCTACTGCTATTTCGTCAGTGTTTCTGCCAAAGGTAACAGGGATGGTAACATTAAATAATGATCCTCAAGAAATTTCAGATTTGTTTGTGAGAACTGGCCGAATCCAAAATATTATTATTCTCCTTATTTTATTAGGATTTATTGTTTTTGGGCATCCATTTATTATCTTGTGGGCAGGTAACGATTATTCTGCTGCTTATTATATGGCACTTGCTTTCTTTGTTTCTTTATATATTCCGTTAATTCAAAATATAGGCATTACGATACTTCAAGCAAGAAATCAAATGAAGTTTAGAAGTCTTTTATATATTGTGATTGCGATAGTTGCCTTGATAGCAGAAATAGTGTTTGCCAAGTTATGGGGTGGTATTGGATGTTCGCTTGCAATAGCTGGCGCTTTGCTGATTGGTCAGGGGGTTATTATGAATATCTATTATCATACCAAACAACAACTTGATGTTTTGAAATTTTGGAAGGAAATATGCAAAATGGATCTTGTTCCGGTTGCAATTTCGCTTATATTTATTTATTTGACCCAAAATGTTTTTATTATTGATTCATGGTCATCATTGGCTATAGGAGTCCTTTTATATGGAATTATCTATATTCCTCTATTTGTGGTTTTGGGCATGAATAAATATGAACGAAATCTGTTCAGACCTATCTGTAAGCGTATTTTTCGATAAAGAATAGAATTGATTATTTTGATTTTCTGAGAGGCTTGGCTATTATGATGGTTGTTGCCATTCACACCTTTAGCATCTCAAAAGGCGATTGTAGTTTCTAAATATATAGGTTTTTAGTGATTGAAATAGTTGATAAACATAATTGCTGTGGTTGTTCTGCTTGTGTGCAGGTCTGTCCCAAACGATGCATTTCATTTAATGAAGATGAAGAAGGCTTTCGATATCCTTTAGCGGATAAAGAACTTTGCATAGATTGTCATCTTTGTGAGACGGTTTGCCCATGCCTCAATCAAAATGAGACAAGAAAACCTCTGATCGTTTATGCAGCCATCAATCCGGATGAGGAAATACGTAAGAAATCATCTTCTGGTGGAGTTTTTTCGATGATTGCCGAAGTTGTCATAGGTGAAGGTGGTGTAGTATTTGGTGCTCGTTTCGATGATCATTGGGAGGTTGTCCATGACTACACTGAAACGAAGGATGGCTTAGTCGCTTTCCGTGGTTCAAAATACGTGCAAAGTCGTATCGGAGATTCCTACATCAAAACGCGCGATTTCCTAAAATTGGATCGTCAGGTTCTATTCTCCGGAACATCATGCCAAATCGCAGGTCTTAAGCAATTTCTGCGTAAAGATTATGACAACCTAATAACTGTTGAAGTAGTGTGCCATGGAGTACCAAGTCCAAAGATTTGGCGTGACTATATTTCCTCTATCTCAGCTACATTGGATTTTAGCCATATTTCGATGAAAGATAAATCAAGAAGCTGGAGAAGATACAATATTAATATTCGAGGAATAAAGGATATAGTAAACGAAAGGGCTTCCCAAAATAAATATATGTTGGCGTTCAAAAACAATCTCTCTATACGTCAATCATGCTTTAATTGTCCTGCTAAGGCAGGTAAAAGTAATAGTGATATTACACTTGCAGATTATTGGGGAATAGAACATATTGATCCGAATATGGATGATGACATGGGCACTAGCTTTGTTTGTGTTAATACCGAGAAAGGATTAGATATGATGCAGGTGATATCTGTAAGGAAGGATCAGACTGATTATGATGCGAGTGTTGTTTATAATTCTTGTATGATTACCAGCACAACTGAATCTATTCAGAGAGATGCATTTTGGAAATCTTATCATGAGAATGGGATACTATCATTGCAATCGCTTAAGCCTGTTAGTAATAATTTCTTGGTTAGAATAATTAAACGACTATTTCTTTTTATGAAATGAAAATAGGTATACTCACTTTTCATTGGGCTACAAACTATGGAGCAGTCTTGCAAACTTATGCACTACAATCTTTCTTGGAATCTATAGGGCATGAAGTGACAATAATAAACTATAAGCCAAGGAACTTTGATAATAGTATATGGCGTTATATAATAAATCGCAACTTCATGCACCATGCCCTTTATTGTGAAGGGCTGAAGAAAGAGTCTGCTATTGTGCCTTTTAGAGAAAAATACTTAAATCTCACAAATCGAGTATATAGGCTTACACAAATAACTGATGTTACTCATAATTTAGATATGGTAATCTCTGGTAGTGACCAAGTATTAAATCCATCATTCCTTCTTAATGGTGAGGGTAGAAGAATTCCGTCTGCAGCATATTACCTTGGATTTTCTTTTAAAGGAGTGAAAGTGGGTTATGCCGTGAGTTTTGGGTGTACAGAATTCCCTGTGAATGCGTTGTCTCTTGCAAAACAAAACATTACAAATTTTGATAAGATAGGTGTTCGTGAAGAAACCGGTATTGAGATAGTGAAGGCTATGGGAAGAGAAGATGCAGTTCTTGTTCCTGATCCAACGCTTCTTTTAGGAAGTGAATCATATAAAAAGCTTGCAGAAGATTCGCAAGCTCAAACACCAGAAATATATAAATATTGCTTCTTCATTCGTAACATAGAAGCCAGAAAAGAACAGTTGTCATCTTTTTTTGGTGATAATGTGTTGTGGAATAACGATGATGCTAATTATTCACTTAACGATTGGTTGAGAAAAATAAAAAATGCCAGTTTCGTAGTGACTGATTCCTTCCATTGTATGGTAATGTGCCTTAAATTACATAAGCCTTTTGTTGTTGTTACGGCTAATAAAGGTAATGTTGGCATGAATGACCGCTTTTACACGCTTCTTTCCCCGATGCTATTATCATCCAGAATCATATATTTTGAAGATATAGCCCGGTTAGATGTTATGAAGAAGGAGTTGATAGATTGGCAGAATGTGGATTCTTATCTTGATTTGTATCCATCTATTGCCGAAGAATTTCTAAGAAAATGAAAATATTGCAATTAAATTGCGTCTATCGTCAAGGAAGTACAGGTAAGATAGTTGCTTCGATTAGTGATGTGCTTCGATCACAAGGTCATGAAGTATTTACCTGCTATGGCGTAGGTAACGATCATGCCGATGATTACTCTTCGAAAGTATGTGGTAATGGAGAGCATTACATCAACGCGGTTTTTGGTCGTATTTCAGGTATACCTTTTGGCGGAGTACATTATTCGAATATTCGGGTGAAACATAGCATTCAGGATTTTCGTCCCGATATAGTTCACGTGCACTGCGTAAACGCATCTTCGTTTAATGTTTATCGTATGCTGAAGTATTTAGCGAAGATTAAGATGAAGACTATTCTTACATTACATGCTGAGATTTTTCATACAGCAGGATGCTCACATTCTTACGACTGTGAGAAGTGGAAGAATGGTTGCCATAATTGCGAGGTTTATAAACAACGTGTTGGTTCTTACTTCTTTGATAGATCTGAGACTTCATATAGAAAGATGTATGATGCCGTTAATTCATTTGATAAAGACAAACTTATTGTTACTGCTGTATCTCCATGGTTGGCAGAAAGAGCTAAGCAGTCTGCTATCATGAAGGCGTATAACCTTGTTTATGTGCCTAATGGTGTTGATACATCGGTATTTCATTATACAGAGGGTTCAAATCGAATAAGACGAGATAATTACGACCGTGTAGTATTGTTTGTTACTCCTTATTTTGGATTGGAACAAAACGATATTAAGGGCGGTCGTTTTTTACCACAGATTGCCAAACTTATACCTAACTATAAATTTGTAGTTGTTTCAAACACCACATCAAAAAATCTCTCTAAGCTTCCAGCAAATATAGAGTTGGTGGGACGGGCAAAATCTCAGATCGAACTTGCGCAACTTTATTCAGAATCTGATTTAACGATACTGCTGTCAAAACGAGAAACTTTTTCTATGGTTACAGCAGAGTCTCTTTGTTGCGGTACTCCTGTTGTCGGATTTACTGCAGGCGGGCCTGAGAGTATAGCGATAGATGCTTTCAGTAATTTTGTAGAATATGGAAATATTAAGCTGTTAGCTGATGCATTGATTAATTGGAATAGTTCTTCTTATTATAAACAAGCTATATCAGAAATATCAGGAAGAGAATACTCTCAGGAAAATATGGCTAATAAATTTTTAAATATATATTCTTCTAATGGATATTAGAATCTATGAATTAGCCGTCATTATTTTGTTAGGACTTTTGTGTTCAAATTATGGACGTAAAGGTAAAACTTTTTATGTTTGGTCGGTCATAAGTATGCTCCTGTTGGAATCCGGTTTGCGTTCTTATTATGTGGGTAATGATACAATATTCTATTACAACACATTTAATGACATGAAGATAACGTCTTGGTCGGATACTTTCTGTTTGTTTGCAGATGCATATATTCGAGGTACAACTCGAGATCCGGGATATAGTCTTTTAGTAAAGATACTACAGATATTTGTAAGCGATTTTACTTCATTTTTGCTTATCATAGCTGTAATATATTTTATACCACTGGGTTATGTTGTCAATAAATATACAGGCAGAACTTTAGAATGTATATTTGCATTTACACTTTATGTGGCATTGTTTCGTGTAATTGCGCTTTCTGGTGTCCGTCAGCAGATAGCTATAGGTTTTTCCATTATCGCATTAATTCAGATTCTTAAAGGGAAGAATCTATTGGCTGTTGTGTTTATTGTTTTAGGTTTCTTTATTCATACATCTTGTGCTTTATGTTTTGCTTGGTTTGGATTGAAGATGATACCGCATAAGTGGTTCAACAAGGTTACTTATGTCAGCATACTTTTCGTTCCAGTCATGTATACCATGTCTGGAGCAATCATGTTGTGGCTTGCTTCCTTCATCAAAAATGATTATTACGCAAGCTATGGAGAAAGTGAAATGGCCGGAGGAGCAAATACTTATTTCCTGTTGATGGAGTTGCTTGGTATTGGCTGTTTCCTCTGCTTACGGAAAGTGACGAACAATAATACAATTCATAATTTCCTTACGAACTTGCCAATGGTCATTTTGCTTACACCTTTGATTATGCTGAATGGTTCTATGATTCGTATGGGACAATATTTCACTTTATACTTGTTAGTAATTCTTCCTATGGCTGTTAGGGTGAAGCTGCCTTATAGGAACATGCAGAACATTACCTTATGTTCCATGATTGGCATACTTCTTTATATGGTTCTTCAAAGCAATGTTTTATATTATTTCTTTTGGGAGAGATGAAGGTATTAATTCTTACTCTTAATGCCTGGAACTCATCAAATTCTACTGGCAATACAATTTCCAATTTGTTTTCTGAAATATCAGAAAATGACGAAGTGGCTAATATCTATTGCAGAAACGAAGCTATAAATAATACAATATGTAAGCGATACTTCAAGGTTACCGAGAATGATATTCTTTATCATGTGTTCTCAACAGATCTATGCGGTAATGTTGTAACTGACTATGGTGACGGTAAACAAGAGGTAGGCCCCAATATTCTTGCAAAAAGTAAAAAAGGCGATTTTCTTAGAAAACATCGTTTCACATCATTATTGTTCCTACGTGAGTTGATATGGGCTCTTCCAGTTTGGAAAAATTGTCGATTAAATAACTTCTTAACAGATTTTGCTCCTGATGTTATTTATATGCATGGTCACAGCAACCTTTATATGCACAAGTTATTAGATTATTGTGCCAAGGTTACCGGAGCTAAAACTGCATTGTTCTGGGGGGATGATATGTATGGACGCAAATCGCATGCGCCTTTGGGCTATATATACGAGACCATGCTCCGAAGCCGCTATCGCAAATCAATTGAGCAGGCATCTTTGCTTTTTGGAGGTTCGCTGAAGCTATGTGATGAGTATACCAGCATTTTTAGAAAGCAGTTTGTTCCTTTCTTCAAGGAATGTAAACAGGTTCGTTATGACGAGAATAAAATAATAGGAAACCCTATCACAATTGTATACGCAGGTAATTTACTGTTCGGCCGTGAGCAGATGATGGTTGAGTTTGCCAAAGCATTAGAGAGCGTAAACACAAAGGGACTTTCGCATCAGTTCTTGCTGAAGGTGTTCTCTAATACCAACCCTTTTCCTGAATCATTGGGTGTATTGGATGATAAGAAGAACAGTCTCTTCATGGGATGTAAGCCATATAGTGAAGTCTGTGAGGAGATGGATAAGTCGGAACTGGTTTTGTTCATTGAATCTTTTGACAAGAAGAACATCCAGATGACTCGTCTATCATTCTCAACAAAGATTATTGACTGTATGCAATCTACGGCAGGTATTCTGGCTATTGGTCCTAAGGAGATTGCATCTATGGATTATATGGCAAAGAACGATCTTGGCTATATTATTTCTGATGTTACTGAGATGGAAGGAAGGTTAGCTTATCTTGCTGACCATACAGATCTCATTCAGGAAGAAAATAAGCATAAAGTAGAGTTTGCAACGAAGTATCACACCAATACTTCTGCGAAAGCACTGAACGAATTAAGAAAATTAGTGTGGAAAAAGTATTAATTATCCCAGGGAATACCGATTTGAACAGAGGTGATCAGGCTCTTGTATGGGAGACTATCAACTTGGTTGAGGATATTTATGGAAAGAACCAGGTAGAATGCTCACTTATGGGTGAGTTAGAAAGCGAACATGCTTACCTACAAAATCGTCAGACAGAGAAATTGGGTTATAAGTTCATAAGTTCATTATTAAAGCATCCAGGGCGCAAATTCCAATCTAAACCTGAAGATAGCAGAGGTTATTCTAAATTAACGATGCTTCAGTGGGGATGGCAAGCTGTAAAAGACTTTTTATGTACCCGATCTTTATTGTCTGATAGCCATATGATTAGGTCTATGGGCGAAATGTTTCTTAACCAAAAGGAAAGAGATACTTTAAACGCCTTCAAAGGGTGTGATGCTGTATTCGTTAAAGGTGGTGGTTTTATCCATTCTTATGGTAGCGTGACGGATCCTTATTTTGTTTATTTCGCCACATACCACATTCGCCTTGCTGAAGCATACGGAAAGAAAGTGTTTGTGTTGCCGAACTCGGTTGGTCCTTTGAAGAATGCTCAGGCAAGAAGTATTGCTGTGAAATCTTTGAAAAGATGTACACTTGCAACCATGCGCGAAAATATTTCAAAGCAGTTTCTGGACTCTCTGGATGTGAACTCCAAACTATATCCAGATCTCGGTTTTTTCCTTAAACCTTCAGAGACGGATATGCGTGATTACTTAACTGCTCATGGCGTACCTGTAGACCGGAAAAAAGTTGTAATGACCTTACGCCCTTATCGTTTTCAGGGTTTTGAGAATGCTGAGCAGTTATTTACAAATTACATTCAAGGTTTCGTTAACCTTGTTGGGTATCTTGTAAATAAAGGCTATCATGTTACCTTTATGGCACATACCTTAGGGCCAAGTAGTCATGAGGATGATCGTATAGCCATTAAAGATGTGGTCAATGTTTTATCTGAAAGAATCAAGAAAAGCACAAGTTATATTGAGGACTTCGAACTGACCTGTAAGGATATAGAGAAGATTTATTCTTATTACGACTATATGGTAGGAACTCGTTTCCATTCGGTTATCTTCTCGCTGAATGTTGGTGTTCCTGCTATAGCTATAGCTTATGGTGGAAATAAGGGTAAAGGAATCATGAATGTTCTTGGCAATGATGATTTCTCTATTGACATGGATAAGGTTCATGATAACAATTTGATTAACATGTTTGACGAACTGGAGAGTGGCCGCGATGCATATTTGGCCAATCTCACAGAAAAAAGAAAGCTGATTGATGAACAGAGGCATGCTCTGATTCAAGAAATTAGAAATTTACTGTAAATGCGTTATGCTTCTGAAATTCTGTAGGGCTGTGCTTCCCATTTTTATACTTATCATACATTCTTTATCATTAACTGCTCGAAGTCATGATGATAAGGTGTTCTATGCCGAAGCGTATGGCGTTGTAGGTGATGGCCGGACAAACAACCTGCAAGTTCTCCATCGACTGGCCAATGCTGTTAATGCCAATGGTGGTGGTCGGGTGGTTTTTCCAAAAGGTAAATCTTTTTTGGTTATGTTTGCTTCCGATCCAAATGGTGGCTACGCAAAAGTTCCGCTTGCTGATGCCATGGCATTATGCTTTTCTCATTGTAAGAATATAACGGTCGATTTAAATGGTAGTATTATTCAAGTTTCTCCCAATCATAGTACCAAATATAGCGTTATTCGTTTCTTTGATTGCAAGAACTTTGTGGTACAGAACGGATCTATTGTGGGTGATGCAATGAATCATGACTATTCGCCTGTAATATATAAAAGTAAAGAATACAAGACTTCACACGAATGGGGATATGGTATTTATTGTTCTGGTTCAACCGGTGCCATCTCGAATATGAAAATCTCTTATATGACTGGCGATGGGCTATATGTGGGCAGTACGTCTCACGATAAGGTTGCTTTTCATGGTAAGACCACAATTGATAGCTGCGAAATTTCTTATTGCAGAAGAAATGGAATCACAGGGTGTTCATCTCAAGGTTTGATAATTACGAATACCAATGTTCATCATATAGGAACTTATGGTGGAATGACAGGAGCAGCTCCCATGGCCGGCCTTGATTTGGAATATGAGGATGGTGTTGGTGATAGGGGTGATATTACAATAGAGAACTGCCAGTTTACGGATTGTAGTAAATGGGGAATTGTGACTGCGAACTCTTTTGTTCCTAATCCGATGAATTTCAAACTCTCAAACAGCACTTTTACTCGGGCTACCCTTCACTTAAATAATATGCCGAAAAGCAAAACCAAGTTGGTAGAGGCTTGTGTGCTCAATGATGCCACGGTGTTTGTAGGCGATGCTGATGTTAAGAAATGTGAGTTCTATTTGGGAAGTCAGAACAACTATATCAGCAAGACGAATTTTTACGATTGTGATTTTGTCGGATTAAAAACTATCGAGAAAGGTAGTCGGTTGAATGGCTTCTCCATGGATAAGACAACTTTTGAGAAATGTCGTTTCAAAGATATTATCGGTAATGAGAAATCAGGAGTGGTATGGCAAGGATTTTCCGGTCATGTCTATCCTATGAATGTTGAATTCAAGGAATGTACATTCACTAATACAAGTTTCTGTCGAGGTGGCAATAAAAATGATTCCAGATTTTATTTCGAGGATTGCGTGTTTACGAAGGGATGCAAGATATTAAATCTAAGCAAGTCGCCAATTTCATTCAAAAACTGCTCACTTATAGATGTTGGGTCCTATGCTACTCAAAGTGGTCAATTTTCATTCGACCATTGCACCATTATTCAAAAAGACAAGACCGTTAATCAGCCATTGCTTCTTTTCGGCACGCATACGATGAAGGGATGCGATGTTGTTGACGAAGTTGGAATATCTGAAATTGCCAAAAAGAAGGGTGTAAAGCAATATAAAATTAAAGCATCTGGGACACAGCTTGGAGGCATATTACTAAAATAATGAATAACAAGAAAATTATTCGTGCTGCAACTGTATCGATATCTACAATATTTTTCAAACCTATTGTTAAGGATTTGCAGGCAAAAGGATATGAAGTGATTTCTTTAACTTCACCTGGTCCAGAATTAAAGGAGTTATCGGAAATGGGTGTAAAGTGTATCGAAGTTCCAATGGAAAGGCACATTTCCCTCTGGAATGATTTTAAATCACTGCTTCAACTCATTAAAGTATTTCGTAAAGAGCAGCCATTTATAGTGCACTCTATGACTCCAAAAGCAGGCATGCTCTGTATGGTTGCAGCATGGATCGTACGTGTTCCAAGAAGAATTCATACATTTACAGGTTTAGTATGGCCTACCACTGTGGGACTGAAAAGAAGAGTTCTTATGGGTACGGATTGGCTTACATGTGCATGTGCGACACATGTAATACCCGAAGGTAAAGGGGTAATGAATGATTTGCAAACTTACATAACTAAGAAACCTATGAAAGTTCTTGGTTATGGTAATATTAGGGGGGTGGATATGGAAAGATTTTCACGACGTTCAGAAGTAGTCGAGGCTGCCCTAAAAATAAAAAAAGAAGGTGTGTTTACATTTGTTTTTGTTGGGCGTATAGTAGGCGATAAGGGAATTAATGAACTTGTTGAAGCTTTTATTCACTTATTAAAAGATAGTCCTAATGTTCGTTTGATATTGGTGGGTCCTTATGAAGATAACCTTGATCCTGTGTCGACATTGACAAAGGAACGAATTAATAACACTCCTCAGATAGAAACAGTCGGTCCTATCTTTGATGATACTTTGTTGCTATATTATGCAGCTAGTGATTGTTTCGTATTTCCAAGCTATCGTGAAGGATTTCCTAATACAGTAATGGAGGCTGGAGCAATGGGGCTACCATCGATAGTAACAGATATTAATGGAAGTCGTGAAATTATCGAGAATGGTGAGAATGGAATAATCATACCTTCAAAGAATTCTGATGCCCTATATGAAGCAATGAAAAGTATGCTTGACGATAACGCGGTTCATGCAAGGATGTCTGCTAATGCCCGTCCGATGATAGAATCTAGATTTGAGCAGGGCTTTGTGAAATCTTGCCTTCTTGATTTCTATGATGAGATAATGTAAATGATGAACACTAGTCAGAAAGTTTTTATAGATCTAATAAAATCTGAATTACACCCTGATACTAAGATTGAGATTCCACAGGATGTTAACTGGTAGGAAGCGTACTCACTTAGAGGATATTGAGCAGGATGTTTTGCTAATTTACTCGGTATCGAAATGTCCTCCGAATATGGAATAAGAATAGGTACTTTGATAATAAAAAACGAAGCTGTTAAGAATACAGTAATGAAGTTCTGTTAGGCTCGTTTAAGTCCACCATTAATTGGTCAAATTATTGCGGAGGAATCAATTGAGGGCACAGAGGTCTATTCACGTGAGGTTTATGAGTACACTGAAAGAAGAAAGACATTAATTGATGGTGTAAACAGGATTTCTGGATGCTATCCCCCAATTCCAATGGGAGCATTTTATACGGTAGCAAAATTACCCGTTGATGACGTTGAGAAATTTTGTGCTTGATACTTAAAGGAATTTGTATATCAAGACGAATACACTCCTGTTTCTACAAAAACTGGATTGGCTCCAGAAATGCACTGCATTAGTGAAAGCGTTATGATGGCACTGGTTGTAGGTTTCTATTCCAATCCTCAATTAGGTAGATTAGCTTATATCTTATGCAAACATGATCTTAAGCGTGTATTACATATACTTGAGAAAACACTTGAAGAATATAATAGAAAATAATATGTTATACAGAATAGCACATTTTTTACGTGATAAGATGCCATGGTTGTGGGAGCTTGTTGATATATTGAATTCAATTTTATTCTCGTTAAGATTTAAAGGTAACTTGAAGGCATTGGAGAGTGTTGTTCATTCTACGTACGAGAACGAGAGTGGAATGAAGATAGTACCAATGGCAAACATTCCGACTGAGAATCTAGTTCAGTTCTTTGCAAAGCAACCAAAGGAAGCATATACATTTTTCAAACCACATAGTTTTGATTCAAAGAGTATCAAGAAACTTCAGAAGAATAAATCCTTCTTGGCATACATTTTCTTGGACGGAGAGACTGTAGCAGCATATTGCTTCATCCGCAGTTTCTTTCATGGAAAGGGATTCCGTGGTAGAATGGTAGATATTGCCCATCGAGGAAGTGGCCTTGGCACCCTCATGAATAAGATGATGAACGATATTGGTTTTGGTATTGGTTTGAGATTATTTGAGACAGTATCCAAAGATAATGTTACATCATATCGTTCTGCTCTTTCTGCCAGCAATGTGAAAGTGGTGAAAGAGATGGACCGCAATGAATTGTATTTGGAAATATTGCCAGAATAATAGTTTGTTATGATATTAAAATGGTTATTCGACCGACTGGTCGCTTTTATTGGTCTATTCTTTCTCTGGCCACTATTATTAATTGTTGCCATCATGGTTAAGGTGAAGATGCCTGGTGGTCCTGCATTCTTTGTTCAGAAACGTGTAGGAAAAGGTGGTAAGTTATTTAACTGCCATAAGTTTCGTTCCATGACAGTGAAGCATAATGGTAGTTTTGTGTCAGTCGCTGGTGATAGTCGTATTACTCCATTTGGAGCTACACTACGCCATTATAAGCTAGATGAGCTACCTGGATTATGGGATGTTCTTATAGGTAACATGTCCTTTGTAGGCCCTCGTCCTGATGTTCCAGGTTATGCAGATAAGCTTGAAGGTGGTGATCGTGATGTGTTGAAACTTCGTCCTGGAATAACTGGTCCAGCTACATTAAAGTATCGTCTTGAGGATGAGATGATTTCCGAATATGTTGCGAAGAAACAGGCAGAAGGTGATAAACGTGAAACTCAAGAGATAGCTATCGAGTACAATGATAATGTTCTGTATAAGGACAAAGTACGTTTGAATTGCTATTATTATCATCACTATTCATTCATCAAAGACATACAGATGATTCTTTGTACAGTTTTGGGCAAGAATATGATGTATGCTGGAGAGAAGATTTAATACAGGTTAGATTGTTAAAGATATTTAATATAAGGATGTTTTCAATGGAAGAAAGAAAAACAATTTATCTCTGTCTTGCTCACATGAGTGAGGAGGGATGGGAGCAAAAGTATGTAAAGGAGGCTTTTGATACCAATTGGGTTGTTCCAATGGGTCCTAATGTCAATGCGTTTGAAAAAGACTTGTGTAGGTTCGTTACAAGTAATGCA
>ERZ824598.2064-NODE-2064-length-22405-cov-4.083356_pt1 | contig 22405 bp, 23 predicted proteins | sample MGYA00519934_ERZ824598 | MGnify/ENA primary metagenome ERZ824598 (study PRJEB31778, sample SAMEA3449177) | human gut metagenome | biome: human gut; feature: human-associated habitat; material: faeces | place: United Kingdom | collected 2010/2012 ...
AGACCGTGGATCGGGTATTTGCGTGGATTTTGGATGAGGTAGCCAAGGCAGGCTACCTGGCAATGAATGTAGGTATCGGCCTTTACTTCAACAAAAAATCCAAACAGAATACTTCATCCTATCTCGTTGCAGACCGCCAAATCGGTCTGTCCGTCCTTGTCGCAACCTTTCTTGCCTCCGATATCGGTGGTGGTGCGTTGACCGGTTCTACCGGTAATGCTTTTGCAAATGGCATCGTAGAAATTCCAAAAATGGTTGTCGTTGTTGCCATTTGGATTATTCTCTCCACTTGCCTTGCAAAAAAATTAAACAAATTCGGTAGCGTAGGTGCTTTGACCGCAGCCGAGATTTTAGGCAAGACATATGGCCGCAGTGCCCAGTTCCTTGGAGGCCTTAGTTCCATGCTCCAATCATCGCCGAGCGCATTGGTGATGCGGAAATCGTTGTAACGAACAAGACCCCTGTTTCTAGGGACACAATTACCCGCTGCGGAAATATCAAACTGATTGCTGTACTTGCGACGGGATATAATGTCGTTGACTATGAATTTGCCCGACAGAAGGGAATCCCTGTTGCCAATGTTCCTGTTTACGGCACGAGATCTGTCAGTCAGTTTGCGATTGCACTCCTTCTGGAAGTCTGCCATCATATTGGGTATCACAGTGAGACCGTTCATAATGGCAAATGGGCAAACTATCAAGATTGGTGTTACTGGGACTATCCTCTAATTGAACTTGCCGGCAAAACATATGGTCTGCTGGGATGCGGCAATATTGGCATCCACACTGCAGAAATTGCAAAAGCGCTTGGAATGCGCGCCATTACTTATGATGGTAGGCAAACCGACGCTGCACTGGCTCTCGGCGTGGAATACGTCACATTGGATGAACTTTTTGCCCAGTCAGACGTTCTCGGACTACAAATGCCCCTTTTCCCATTTAATACCGGTATCATCAACAGAGAAAACATCGCAAAAATGAAAGATGGTGTTATCATTATCAATAACAGCCGCGGGCAGATGATTATAGAGCAGGATCTTGCCGACGCGTTGAACTCCGGCAAGGTTGCCGCAGCTGGCTTAGATGTCGTCTCAACTGAGCCGATCCGGAATGACAATCCATTACTCACGGCAAAGAACTGTATCATCACGCCGCATATGTCTTGGGGAGCCAAGGAGAGCCGCCAACGCATTATGGACTGCACAGTAAAAAATATTAAGGCGTTTCTTGCAGGAGAATGCATCAATGTCGTCAACCAATAACCTTAATTCACTCCATGCCGCTGGAGAGCGCATCGTCCGCCGCTCAATCGCGGCGGTGCTGCCAGATGAGGCAGTGCACCGTGCGCTAGACAGTATCCATTTTCCAGGGCGAGTTTTTCTCGTCGCCATAGGAAAAGCTGCTTGGCAGATGACAAGCGCCGCCCTTACCTGCCTCGGACAGGTGGAGCACGGCATTGTAATCACGAAGTATGGGCATCTCGGAGGCCCGCTTCCAAACATCGATTTCTATGAGGGCGGTCATCCTGTGCCGGGTGAAAGCTCTTTGCAGGCAACCGAGGCAGTTCTGCACCTGACCAGAGGCCTCCGCATGGACGATACTGTGCTTTTTTTAATCTCAGGTGGTGGAAGCTCTCTTTTTGAAAAACCGCTGATCCCGCTGGAAGAGCTGCAATCTATTACGGAACAACTTCTTGCCGGTGGAGCAGACATTGTGGAAATGAACACAATCCGCAAGAGACTGTCAGCGGTCAAGGGAGGGCACTTTGCCTTGCACTGCGTACCTGCACAAGTCTATGCGGTTATCCTCAGCGATATCCTCGGTGATCCTATGGACATGATTGCATCTGGGCCCGCCTGTGTGGACCCCTCTACCTGCAACCAGGCACTGGAAATCGCGGAAAAATATCAACTGAAGCTCTCGCCAAGTACATGGGAACTGCTGCAGGAAGAAACGCCAAAAGTGCTTGACAATGTGGCGGCAAAGACCACTGGGAGCGTCCGCATGCTGTGTACCGCCGCTGCACAAGAGTGCAGAGCCTTGGGATATGAGCCAGTCTTGCTGACAGACAGGCTATGCTGCGAGGCACGTGATGCTGGGAGTTTTTTAGCATCTATTGCCTGTACACACGCAGGAGACGGCAGAGATCTCGCCTTCCTTGCAGGAGGGGAAACGGTCGTGCACATCAAGGGGCACGGTATGGGTGGACGCAACCAAGAGCTTGCCCTAGCGGCGGCACTCGGCATCGAAGGACTTGAAAACGTGCTTATCTTTTCCGTCGGCTCTGATGGGACAGATGGACCGACCGATGCAGCTGGTGGTATGGTAGATGGGCGTAGTGTGGGCGCGATGCGCCGTTCCGGTATTTCTCCCGAGACAGCACTTGAGAATAATGATTCCTACCACGCACTCGCAGCAGCGGATGCCCTGATTCGGACTGGTCCGACAGGTACCAACGTTAACGACATCGCCTGTGTGCTAATTAAGAGGTAGGCCTCTACCTCGCTAAGCAATATCACCCCGATGTTTGCGGCGATCGCCGCAGCCAGCAATTATTTCAGGAGATATTGAATGAGCGGGCAGAAATATTGGAGCAGATGGCACAATAGAACTACTAAAGTTTTCCCTTACGTTTTCCCTTTAGACAGCATTAGGCGATAACATCAGGAGACATGAATTGACATTTGATTTCTTGCAAAGTGCACGGTTTAACGCAAAAAAACAAATGGTATCACACCCCATTTCACCTACCAACGAGTTCAAGTCTTGCCACTCTGGCAATGCAGAATCATTCTTATCTTAATCGGTGGTGATGATTTACAATGAATAAAGGCAACTAGGAGAGAAGATGTGAGTTGTCGACCATTCGCCAACCGCTGAAGAAAAGCAATAGTGCTATAAAAAGTGTTGGGATGAAAAAAGAAACTGATAGATGCGAAAAGCTTTTGAAGAGAGGAAAAAGCAAAACAAAACTATTGTTTTTTGACGAATGAAACGACGTATCTCAATGGGCAACAACCCGATGGTCGGTGCCACCGTCGCCGTCGCCGTCGCTGTTGCGGAGAGCCTGAAGTAAGAGGGAAAACCGCAGGGTTTGTCCTTCCAAGGTTCCAAAACCTGATTTTTCATCAAACATAGGCAGGAAGCACATCTTCCGCACGAAAATGCGGAAGATGTGCTTCCTGTTTTTGCGTTTTTTTTGGGAAAAACCGTGAAGAAAATCAGGATGTGCTTCCCGAATGAGAAGACGTTCAGGGAAGGGTTCGAAGAGTATATTTTGGACTGTAAGGCCCGCAATCTGCGGGATGGAACAATCAACCATTATCAGGAATCCATCAAGCAGATTTACAAGCGAATCACACCAGATACGCTGATCTCTTCGATGTGTCGGCAAACCATGGCAAACTTCTATATTTCACTGAGGGATGACCCTAATTTGAATGATGTTTCTATGGGAACATATGCGAGAGATTTGAAAACGCTGATGCGATTCTTTATGAAGCGTAAGTATCTGCCCCGTTTTGAAATTCCGCTTCCAAAAGCCAGTAAAACCCCAATTCAGACATATACCGATGATGAATTGAAGAAACTATTGAAAAAGCCAGATGTGCGTAAGTGTATTTTCTCGACTTACCGCAGTTGGGTGATCGTCAATTTCCTGCTTTCTACTGGTGTTCGGCAAAGCAGCCTAATCAATGTTAAGATTCGAGATGTTGACTTTGATAATTCGGTGGTCTACGTGAATATGACAAAGAACCGCAAGCCTCTCATCATTCCCTTGAACGAAGATATTTTGAAGATACTGAAAGAGTGTTTACAGTATAGAGGGGGAGAGGCTGACGATTGGCTCTTTTGCTCTGTGTATGGTAAGCAACTCACCAGAAGCAGTAATTATCACGCATTGTGGGACTACTGTCACGAAAGAGGCGTGGAACAGACAGGTGTTCATCGTTTCAGACACACGTTTGCGAAAAAATGGGCGATTATCAATGCATATCCGCACGAGTTGGATGGCGGCCGCCGCCAGAGAATCGGCGTGGCACGTGCTCTTGCGGTCAACCCGGAGTTTATCGTCTGTGATGAGCCGGTCTCAGCACTGGATGTTTCCATTCAGGCACAGATCCTGAACCTGATGATGGATCTCCAGGATGAACTGGAACTGACATATGTCTTTATCACGCATGACCTGTCGGTCGTTAGGCACATTTCAGATGAGATTGCAGTGATGTATTTGGGGCAGTGTGTGGAAAGAGTGCCCAGTAAAGAGCTGTTCCAGAATCCGCTGCACCCGTATACAAAGACGTTGCTGTCAGCAATTCCCATCCCGGATCTTTCAACACGCGGAAGGAAGCGTCAAATCCTGACAGGCGAAGTCAGAAGCCCCATCGAGCCAAAACCCGGCTGTTGTTTTGCGGCACGCTGTCCGAATGCGACCGCGGCTTGTGCAGAGCATGTCTGCAATCTGAAGGAAGTGGAACCGAATCATTTCGTGTCGTGTGTGCTATATGAATAAAAACGTTTCTGATGAAGTGCCAAGGCTACATGCCTATTTTGAGGAGCATCGCAAGGAGCTGCTGGACGATATCATGGATATGATCCGTATTCCGAGCGTAAATGCACCGGAAGAGGAAAATGCGTCATTTGGTATGGAATGCGCCCGTGCGCTCAAAGCAATTACTGCCCGCGCGGGAACATTCGGATTGAAGCCGGCAATTCTGGAGAACAAGGTCGTCTACGTGAACATGAACGACTGCCCTGCGCAGCTGGATATTCTGGCACACGTGGATGTGGTCCCGGCTGGCGATGGCTGGAGTGTGACGGAGCCGTTTGTCCCTTTGCTTAGGGATGGAAAGCTCTATGGCCGTGGGACCTGCGATGATAAGGGGCCTGCCGTAGCTGCACTATATGCCATGCGAGCGGTGCGGGAACTGAATATCCCGCTCAAGTACAAGTACAATGTTCGCTTGATTCTCGGCGCAGATGAAGAGACAGGCTGCCGTGATACCGACTGCTATTACAGCCATTTCAAAGAAGCACCCTGTTCTTATTCGCCGGACGGAGAGTATCCCGTCATCAACCTGGAAAAGGGCGGCCTAGGCTGCTATGAGCAGGTCATGGGCGAACCGGGCAAGTGCCTTGCTATTGGCGGCGGGACATATGCGCACTTTCTGAAAAAAGGCGTGGTGTTTGGCGCTTCCCGATTAGGTGTAGATTATCACATGCACGGTGCAAATGAGTACCTTGTGGTAGATGAGATCGTGCGAAGCGCGGAGCTGTTTGCGCTGACCATTGTTGCACTTTGCGGCGAACACGCTGAGCCGATGTAAAATGCGGTTATGTAAATAACACCCATCGGTATGATCCGATGGGTGTTATTATTTGTGCTGTGTTTTTTGACAGACGAATCGGATTCTTGCAAAAATGCCCAAAGATGTCAATAGAATCCGTTCGCCTGCGCAAGAATTTTATGGCGTGCGGACAGAAAAGACTTTTTTGTGCTGCGAGGTGGCGACAGACGGCAGATCTCATGGCGATAATGACGAATTTCTGTCATTGAAGTGTTTTCCGTAGAAATACATCTGTCCGCTCCTTGCAATTTTCTGCACATAAAGATATAATAAAGGCCGTTAGTGAAAGCGCTTTGCGGCCTGAGCAGAGAGAAGAGGATCGTAAGAGCGTTAGATTTTGAAAAGAAAGAAGATGCCCCTATGAATCCCTTTATGAAGACCCTTAAAAAAATTGCCGCCGCGTATAACGGCGTCAGCCTGATTTTGCGCATCGCGATCGGCCTTGGCGTCGGCGTGATCCTGGCGCTGGTCTGTCCCGGCGCGACGTGGTTAAAGGAGCTTGGCAACCTGTTTGTCGGTGCGCTCAAGGGCATTGCCCCCGTGCTGGTGTTCGTCATCGTGGCGAGCGCGCTGGCGCAGGGCTCGTCCAAGCTCGACCGCCGCTTCGGCACGGTCGTGTGGCTCTACATGCTTACGACGTTCGTCGCCGCGGCGCTGAGCGTTGTGACCAGCATGCTCTTCCCGCAGACGCTCCTGCTGGCCGAGGCCGCTGAGGCCGAGGTCATCCCGCAGGGCCTTGGCGAGGTCATGCACACGCTGCTGTCCAACATCGTCTCGAACCCCATCTCCGCCATTATGAACGGCAACTACATCGGCATTCTGATGTGGGGCTGTCTCTTCGGCGTGGCGATGAAGAAGCTCGGTGCGGACTCGACGAAGGTCTTCCTCAGCAACACGGCGGACGCGGTGTCCACCATCGTGCGCTGGATCATCAACTTAGCGCCGTTCGGCATCATGGGCCTTGTGTTCACGAACGTTGTGAGCAACGGCCTTGCGATCTTCACGCAGTACGGCAAGCTCCTGCTGCTTTTGGTCGGCACGATGCTCTTCATGGCGCTTGTCATCAACCCCATCATCATCTTCATCTATCTGCGCTGCAATCCCTATCCGCTGGTGTTCCGCTGCCTGCGTGAAAGCGGCCTGACGGCGTTCTTCACCCGCTCTTCCGCGGCGAATATCCCCGTGAACATGGCGATGTGCGAAAAGCTCGGCTTGGACAAGGACTTCTACTCCGTCTCTATCCCCCTCGGCGCGACGATCAACATGGACGGCGCGGCCATCACCATCACCATCATGACGCTGGCCGCGGCCAATACGCTGGGTATGCAGGTCTCGCTGCCCGCGGCGATTTTGCTCTCGATCATGTCGGCCCTCGGCGCGTGCGGCGCTTCCGGCGTGGCGGGCGGCTCGCTGCTGCTCATCCCGATGGCGTGCTCGCTGTTCGGCATCTCGAACGACATCGCGATGCAGGTCGTCGGCGTCGGCTTCATCATCGGCGTCATTCAGGACTCTGTCGAGACCGCGCTCAACTCTGCGGGCGACGTCGAGTTCGCCGCGACGGCCGAGTATCACCAGTGGCTCAAGCAGGGCAAGCCCCTGCCGGAATTCCTCGGCGGCAAGAAGTAAAGCGGCAGAGTGTGAAAACAAATAAAAGTGCGCCGGCTCAACGAGCTGGCGCACTTTTTGTGCGGCGATGCCGAACGATCGACGGGAGGGACAACTTCGTGCTTACTTTCAAACTACCCCATGCTATAATAAACAAACTTTGACCAATTTTGCATATTTATGACAGGTATCGAAAGCTGCCGCAAAGGAGACAAGCGCATGAAGCAAGCAGAACATCTGCCCGTGACCGCAGGGGCGAACAGTGCGGCAGAATACAGCCTTGCGATCATCGACCAGCTTGCGCGCATCGACCGCTCCCGCAGCAAGGAGGAGATGGACGAGCTGGTCTGCCGCCTGCTGGGTCTGATCGGCGAGGCCATGCAGTCTGACCGCGTGTTTCTCTTCGAGCGGCTGGAGGGGACGGCGGAGGCCTATTGCAACACCTTTGAGTGGTGCGCGAACGGCGTCGCGCCGCAGATCGACAACCTGACGGAGATCGTTCCCGCGGATATGCGTACTGGCTCGAGGTCTTCGGCCGCGGCGAGACGATCGTTATTCCGAATATTGAAGACGTGAAAACGCTGATGCCGAGCGAGTACGAGCTCCTGAAGGCGCAGAGCATCCGCTCTGAGATCGCGGTGCCGGTCTTCTATCGCGGCAATCTGAGCGGCTTTTTCGGCCTTGACAATCCGCAGCGGGCGATGACGGCCGGCCAGCTCCGATTGCTTGCCTTTGACGGCGGGCACCTCGGCAGCGCGCGGGAGAACCTGCGCATGCTGACGCTGCTGGAAGAAAAGCAGAAGTCGCTCGAGCAGAATTTGCAGGCCGTGAAGCTTGAGCAGCAGATGCTCAAGGTGCTCTGCAAGGACAGCACGTCCGTCTACCGCGTGGATCTGATGAACGACCGGGCCGAGATCGTCAAGATCGAGGAGCACTCCAACTCCGCGGGCGACCTGCTCCCGCACGGGCCATTATGAGGAGATTGCAAGCGAGCGGCAGATGCACCGGCTGACCGGACACAGCGGTAAAGCAAGCATCCATATGAGTGCGGCGAGCAAGCAGAGCATCGTGCCGGAGTATCTGCCCTATGTCGAGCCGTTTTTCGACCTTTCGACGCTCGCGGAGAGACTGCGGCACGATGATTCCGTGATGCTTGAATACCCTGTGAAGGACGGCAACTGGCATCTTGCGCGCTTCATCGTGCAGATGCGTGGGGAAAATGGCGAAGCGGAGCAGGTGCTCTTTGCGATGCGCCTTTACAGCGAAGAAAAGCGCCGCGAAAAGGACCTGATGAGCGCGGCAGATGCGGCGCGCCGCGCGAACGAGGCAAAGTCCGAGTTCCTCTCGCGCATGTCGCACGATATCCGCACGCCGATGAATGTCATCATGGGCTTTACGAACATCGCCCTACAGCACGCGGACGATTCGGATAAGATGAAAGAGTGCCTGGAAAAGATCCAGATCAGCGGCGGCAACTTGCAGAAGCTCATCGACGATGTGCTGGATATCTCGCGCATCGAGAGCGGGGAGTTCAAGATCGTCTCGCAGCCGGTGAAGCTGCCGGAGCTGTTCGACTTCTACTGTCAGGCCATTGCGGGCATGGCGGAGGCGAAGCACATCCCCATCATCGCCCTCACAGCCAACGCCTACCATGAGGACATTCAAAAATGCCTCGCCGCGGGCATGAACGCCCACCTCTCCAAGCCCATCAACATCGACCGCGCGGTGCGCACGATCATCGAATGCGCCCGCACGGCGAAAGAGAACGGATAAAAGAAAAAGGCTCACGAAAGCAATGCTTTCGTGAGCCTTTTTGCGATATTTACTGCTTGTCGACGTCAAATATCGAAATTTGACTCTCGTCGCTCTGGCCGTGCACCTCGGCGATGACGGCGAGGCTCTCTTCGCTTGCGCTGCCGGGTTCGACCTGCGGCATCGCGAGGAAGAAGCCCTGCAGAAGGTCGACGCCGAGCGACAGCACGGTGCGTACCTCGTCCGCGGTCTCAAGGCCCTCGGCCACGACCTTCATGCCGCGCTGGTGCGCGTAGGATACGGTGTTCGACACAATCTGGCGCTTGTTGGCGTCGGTGTCGATGTCGCGGATGATGGAAAGGTCGATCTTGATGTAGTTGGGAGAGAGCTCGAGAAGGCTGCGCTCGTTGCTGTAGCCGCTGCCGTAGTCGTCGAGCGCGAACGCGCCAGAGCTGCCACGGATCGTCTGCTTGATGCGCAGCGCCTTGGGGTCGAGCACCTCTTCCTCCGTGATCTCAATGACGATACGCGGCAGGATCGAGGCGTAGCGCGCGGAGTATTCCGAAAGCTCATCGGGCGTTAGATACTGGCTTGCAATCGAATTGACGAACAGCAGCGCGCTGGGCACGACCTTACCGGCGTTTTCAAGCGTCTGATATGCACTTGACGCGCGGAAGAACGTGATGCGCTCGACCTCGTGCAGGCAGTTTTCCTCGCGCGCGAGGCGCAGCACGTCAGCAGGGGAGTGCAGCGTGGGAAGATCCACGCGCATGAGCGCTTCATAGGCAAAAACGCTGCCGTCCTTCGCGTCGATAATCGGCTGGAAGTGATAGGTGACAAGCTCCTCGTTGATGAGACGGCGGAACTCCTCATGGCAGCGTCTTTCCTGCAGGTCGGTGCGGTAGACCTCGGGGTCGAATTCCAGCAGCTCGCCCTTGCGCGAGTGCTTGACCTGATACATGGCAAAGTCCGCGTATTTGCGCAGTGTGATGAGATTTGTGCTGCTCTCGGGATACCACGCGATACCGCCGGAGACGCTTACGCGCAGCTCACGTCCGCTGGGAAGCTGGACGACAGAATGCTCAAGGGCGGCTTTCAGCGCGCAGATGTCTGCGCGCAGCGTATCCTGATCGTTGTAGCCGTAGAAGAGTGCATTGAACTCATCGCCGCTGATGCGCGCGCAGACGGTACGCGCGGGAGCGTTCTTGGCAAAGCATTCGCCTGTGCGGCGGATGTACTCGTCGCCCCAGTCGTGGCCGAATGTGTCGTTTATCTGCTTGAGGTTGTCGAGGTCGAACATCAAAAGCGCCGCGTGGCCGAGCTTTTCGGGTGAGCAGAAGAACTCGGCGCAGATGCGGCGGAAGGCACGGCGGTTGTAGAGGTCTGTGAGCGTGTCATAGTCGCGCTCGTGCTCAATGCGCAGCTTTTCAAGCGTGTTGGCGGTCACATCCTCGGCAAGGCCGACCTGTGCGCCGTCCTCGTGCGTCGTCTCGATGCGAAGGTAGCGCTCTTTGCCGCTTGGCAGACGGATGTGGTAGAGCATCGCGCCGTCGGGCGCGGGGGAGTGGGGGCACGAGCGCTCAAAGCGCTGCAAAAGCTCGCGGAAACTCTGTGCTGTTAAGTCATCTGCGTCAACGCCGGGCATGCCGAGAAGGTCGAAGAAATTGTCGGTGACATAGATGCTGTCGGGAGCGGAGCGCAGCTCATAGCCGCCGAGCTCCACGCTTGCCATGTCCATGATGCGCAGAAACTTGGTCGAAGTATCGAGCACCTCGCGTCCGAGCTGCGTGAACGCGGAGGAGAACCGGTCGAGCTCGATGATGCCGGTGGCGGAGAGCATGGGGATGGAGCTGCGGCTTTCACGCGCGTGCGCGACCTCGTCGGAAAGGCGCGAGATCGGGCGCGAGAGTTTGCGCGCCAGCACAAGGCTGCTGAAAAGTCCTGCGGTGAGCACGACGAGGACCGCGATGATCAAAAGCCGCACCACATCGCCTGAAAAGGCGTAAAGCGCCGATACCGGCACCGAGCCGATAAGCAGCATTTGCTCATTGGAAAACGGCGCATTGCGGTTGTAGAGCGTCAGCGGTGCCACGGCGGCGTGACAAAGGCCGAGGGGGGAGTCGCTCTGGTAGCCGCCGCGCTTTGACGGCTTGAGCAGCAGCGTCTGGTCATAGGATTGCTGTGGCGCATTTGCAGCGGGGGAGGCGGAGATGACGCTGACGGTAAGGTCGTCTTTTCCGATGGCGGAATTCGATGCGACGCCGAGAAGATAGGTGCCCGAGCTGTCGTTCTGCAGCTCGGTGCCCGGCAGCAGGGCTTGCAGGTAGCTTTCAAGAACTTCGACGCCGAGCACGCCGTAGACCGTGCCGTCATCTAAAATAAGCGGGATGGTGTAGGCGATGGCGGAGTGATCGTCGCCGGGGAGCGTGTAGGACGAGGACGTCCAGTGGCCGTAGTCCGCGGCATCCAGCTCGCCATTTCCGTGGTAGGCCGCCTGAAAGACGGGATAGAGAAAGCCACTGCTGCCGTTGGCTCCATAGTTGATCGAGGGCGTCCAGCTCGTGTCGGTCGCAATGTAGAGCGACTGTACGACCTGTGCGGGTGCGCGCACGAGCATAAGATCAGAATTGCGCTGCGAGGGGGAAGAATCCGGATCAAGGTCGCGCAGGTAAAGGCAGGGCAGCGGCTCGCCTTTTTCGCGTGTGTCGAGATCGTGCGTGTTGAGCACGACAAAAATGCCGGTGATGGGGCGGTGGCGCATCGAGGAGATCAGGCTGTCGCCGATCGAGAGCAGCAGGGGGGATGCGGTGTCGCTGCCGCTGTCGAGCGTGTCGAGGCTGATCTCGCCGTCATCGAGCATGGCCTGCGTCACGGCGTTGATCTTGCCCGCAAGCGACGAGAGGTCCTGCGCGTCGAGCATCTGGCTTTGCAGATAGTTTTGGCGGTTTTCCGTCTGTATCTGCAAGATGTCGACAGCATTCTGCTCAAGGCTCGTGTTGATGCGGCAGAGATAGAGAATGCCGACGAGCAGCGCGATCTCGATGAACAGGATCCAGAGCATGGAGCGCAGGATCGTATGGAAGATGGTGACATGCGGCGCTTGATCCGATGGTTTGCGAAAGAACATAAAACGGCCCCTTTTTTGTCATTGAACAGTCACTCAGCCCTGAAAGGCCTCAAGCGATGCAAGCGTATCCTGATACCAGGCTTCAAAGCATTCGTCGGAGAGAAACTGCGCCGAGGCCTCTTCAAAGCTCTGTCCCTGCGTCATTGCCTCTTTGACCGCGGCGCGGTCGGCGCTTGCCTTATCGCTCATGGAATATTCAAGAATGGCGCGGGCGTTCGTGCCGCCGGAGAAGGCGCGGGGCGTGTAGAGATGGTTTTCGTTGACCGTGTCGACTGCGGCGGAGAGGACTTCGTCCATTTCGTCGCTGAGGGCAAGACCGCTTGCGCGGATCGCGTCGATGGAGTTGCCCTCGTGCGTGACGGGGAGGTAGCCTGAGTCGACAGAGAACGTGATGTTGTGCTCGGGCGAGGTGAACCACTTGAGGAAGACAAGGCTCGCCTGAATCTCAGCGTCGCTCGCCTTCGTCACGACCATGCCCGCGCCCTGCTGCACGGCGTAGTTCTCGCCGTTCGCAAACTTCGGGCTTTCAAGCGCCTTGCGCGTGATGTCGTGGCTGTCCATGTCGTCGGCGATGACCTGCGTGGGGGGAAGAACGTCGCGCTCGAGGAGGAGCCGACGTAGGCAATGATATTGCCGGTCTTCACATCATCGCTGCGGAAGCGGCCGCTTGCGGAAAAGTAGCCCTTGATGAAGGGTACATAGTAGTTATCCCAGAGGGTGCGCACGGCGTCGTGGTCAAAGTTCAGCGTCATGCTGCCGTCCTGTGCGTCGAAGATCGTGCAGCCGAGCTGCTTGGCGCCGATGAGCATGTAGTTCGCCATCGCGTCGCGGCCGAAGAACGCGCGTCCATCGTTCGGGATGTCGGGCGTCTGCGCGTCGGTCCACTCGTAGTAGCGTTCGGCGACGGAGACGAGGCCTTCGATCGTGGCCAAGTCGTCATAGGTTGCGCCTGTGGCGGCGGCGAACGGCTCCCAGTCCGTTTCATTGAGAAACAGCAGCTCCGCCGACTTGGCGACGGGGAAGATCTTGATACTGCCCGAGCCGGAGAAGTCGCCTTCGCTCAGATAGTCCTCAATAAAGGCGGCGCGGTCCTCTTCGCTTAGATAATCGCTCAGATCGGCAATTTGACCCATCTCATCGAGCGCGTAGGCAGTGTCGGCGTAGGCGGAGAAGATGTTGGGCATCGCCTCGGCACCAACCTTGCCCTCTGCAGAGGCGAGCACGTTGTTCTCAAGATCGGTCACGCTGCCGTGGCTGGAGCTCTCAACCGTGACGCCCTGTTCCTTGCCGACGGTCGAGTTGAACTCGTCGACGAGCGCGTTGAACGCTTCGAGCTGTTCACCGTTGTAGTACGTCCAGATCGTGATATTGACAGGGTTCGCCGGAGAAAATCCGGGGTCTGCCTTGCTGCTGCAGCCTGCGAGCAGCATCATCGCCGCCGCTGCGGCGAGCACGCGGGGGAGAAATTTGTTGTGAGCCATGATGCTTCCTTTCTATTTTGCGCGCCGTTCCGAGATGTGCAGACGAGCTGGCGCAGCAGAATGTTGGTGATGGCGCGCACATGGAGAATGTGCGTGCCGGATTCGAAATTGCGCGACTCGACGACGTGGCTCAGAATGTTGATGATGGCGCTGTTCGTCTTCTCGCGCTCGTAGACCTGCTCTTCGGCCAGGTGGACGAGGTGCTTCTGGTGCGCGTAGAGCGTGAGTGCGCTGCTCACGCGCCGCTGCGTGACCGTCAGGTTGAACGGGCGGCGGATGTAATCTGTTACGCCGAGGTCGTAGGCCTTCTGGATGAACGACTCGTCATCCTCGGACGAGGTGATGATGACGGGGATCTCCTACAGCCAGTTGCGCTGCTTCATCACCTCGAGCACGCCGAAGCCGTCGAGGCGGAGCATGTTGATGTCGAGCAGCAGCAGGTCGATGTCGAACTCGGAGTGCAGCAGCTCGAGCGCCTGCATGCCGTCGTCGGCATAGAGGTATTCGTAGCGGTCGCCGAGGATTTCGGAAAGGATCTGCTGGTTCATTTTCGAATCGTCTGCGATCAGGATTTTGGCTTCGACCATAGTGTAGACCTCATACGCATTTTAGGGCGCGCTCTTTTGTAGAAATGCCGCCGCGGGGCGGGCGGACAAGAAAATAGGCACCGGAAAAGCCAGTGCCAAACAAAAACTGTTTATGCGTGTTTTTAAGAAACATTTGATACTTAGTGTAAACTTAGCACAGAACCACGGAACATTCAAGGGAAATTTTCCCGGTTTTTCCTGCTGTTTTGCCAGAAATGATTGAAAAAAGAGCGGAAAGGGCGAAGCGTTTCCGCAAAAAAACGGGAGAGCCGTCAGCGGACGGTAAAAAATGCACGATAAATTTGAGGAAAAAAGAAATATGGATTGTAAAATATGTGCGAAATGGGGAGAAATATTGAACATTATTGACAATTTTTAGAAAAAAGTTTATAGCAATAGCATATTTTTCTTGATATACAACTTCTTAACATACATCGGCAGATAGCAGACGGAGGCGGATGAATATGGCGTACATGCGTTTGGGCGATCTTCTGGTCTCGTCGAGCGTCATCACGGAGCAGCAGCTTGAAAAGGCGCTCACTATGCAGAAGGAGACGAAAGAGCGTCTGACGATCTGCATGGAGCTGACGAAAAAGGACGAGGGCTGCACACTCAAACACGGCATTCCGCGCGGTGCACACGCTCAAGGGTGTGGCGCTGAACTTAGGACTCGGCTCGCTCGCCCACGCCAGCTCTCAGATGACGGAAGCGCTGCGCGGTCAGGATTCGATGCCTGAAAGCGTACAGCCGCTCTATGAGGCGGTGCAGAAGGAGCGCACTGCCGTGTGCAGCGCGCTCGAGCAGCTCGAAAAGTAATTGAGAAGTAAAAAAGTCGAAACCTTTCGGTTTCGACTTTTTTACTTCTTACAGCAGCGGGGCGATGATGCGCGCGCCGGGACCGATGAGCTTTCGCATAAACGGGTCGTTTTTGAGAAGCTCTGCGTCCGCGCGGACGCACTTGGCGAGCGTTTGCTGGAAATCCTGCTCAATTTTTGCGACTTCGGGCGATGCATAAAGGTACGTGCCGCATTCAAAGTGGTGGTACAGGCTGCGGTAGTCTAAATTGATCGTGCCGACGGTCGCCTTGCAGTCATCGCTGACGAAGACCTTCGCGTGAACGAAGCCCGGCTCGTACTCGTAGATCTGTACGCCGTTTTCAAGCAGCCTGCGGTAATACGTGTGCGCGAGCGAGAAGGCAATCTCCTTGTCGGGCACATGCGGCAGGATGAGCTGGACCTCCACGCCGCGGCGCGCGGCGTAGGTCAGCGCCGTGATCATCTCGTTGTCGATGATGAGATACGGCGTCATGATGTGTACGTAACGGTTGGCACGGTTGATGATGTCCATATAGACCATCTCGCCGACGAGGTCGCGGTCGAGTGGGCTGTCGCCGTAGGGGATGACGTAGCCCGGCTCCTTTTCGCGCACCGGCTGCGGCACGTCGAGATACTTGCTGTAGACTTCGGGCGTAAAGTGCACGGAGCTGACGTCCCACATCTGCAAAAACATCAGCGTCAGGCTGCGCACGGCGTCGCCGCGCAGGGCAATGGCTGTGTCCTTCCAGTGGCCGAGGCGCGAGGTGCGGTTGATGTACTCATCCGAGAGGTTGATGCCGCCCGTGAAGCCGACCTTGCCGTCGATGACCATGATCTTGCGGTGGTCGCGGTAGTTGTAGTGCGTGGAGACGAACGGGCGCAGCGGCGCGAACATCTTGCAGGCAATGCCGAGCTTTTCGAGCTTCTGCGGGTAGGAATAGGGGAGGAGTGCGACCGCGCAGGTGCCGTCGTACAGCACGCGCACCTCGACGCCCGCGTTGACCTTTTCCTTGAGAATTTCAAGGATGCGGCCCCACATGTAGCCCTCCCTGACGATGAAATACTCGAGGAAGATGAAGTGCTCGGCCTTTTGGAGCTCGTCGCACATGACCTCGAACGCATCGTCGCCGAGGGGGAAGTATTGCGCCTGTGTGTTTTGATAGCAGGGGAAGCCGCAGGAATTCAGGTAGGAGGCAAGGCTTTGGAGCTCCTCCGGTAATTCCTCCTTGGAACACGCGCTTTCCGAGGGGGCGAAGTGCTCCGTCTGCGACAGAATGTCGTTGTAGCGGCGGATCATCAGCCGATGGCCGAGGTCGGTCTTGATGTAAATATACAGAATCAAGCCGAACACCGGCAGCACCGCGAGGATGAAAAACCACGTGAGCTTGATGGTCGGGTTGTCGTCGTTGCCGAACAGAAACAGCACGACCGCCGCTGACAGCAGCGTGTTGCCGCCCCAGAAGTAGGGCAGAAAGCCCTCGAGCTTGTAAAAGGCGGCAAAGAGGAACAAGATCTGCACGATCAGCGAAACGATGATGATGCCCGTGCGGCCGAAGATGATCTGCAAGAGGCCTCGTTTGCCCTTTTCTAAAAGAAGAATGTGATTGTCGTCGTCTTTCATAGCGGTCCTTTCTCAAAGATGGCCGCGCCCGCATGAGGCGGGCGCTTACATTTTATTATATATCAATTCTATCATAGCATGATTTTTGCAAAAAGCCAACCCATTTCCACTGCAAAGCGGGCGCAGGCGCGTGAAACGGGACTTGGCGATTTGATGTTCCTGTGTTAAAATGGCGAAAAAGGCAGAAAGGGGACGAGAAAATGGAGCTTAAGACGCAGGTCCATAATATTCCGCCGCTGTATGACGAAAAGTCGCGCGTGCTGATCCTGGGCTCGTTCCCGTCGGTCAAGTCAAGGGAGGCGGCGTTCTTCTACGCGCACCCGCAGAACCGCTTCTGGCCGACGCTCGCCGCCGTTTTGGAAGAGAAAACGCCGAAGAGCGTCGAAGAGAAGAAAGCGATGGTTCTGCGCCACGGCATCGCCATGTGGGATACCATCGGCTCGTGCGAGATCGTGGGATCGTCGGACGCGAGCATCACGAACGTCGTGCCGAACGACCTGTCCGTCATTTTGGACGCGGCGGACATTCGGGCCATCTTCTGCAACGGCGGCACGTCCTACGCCTGCTACAAAAAATACTGCCGCGCGAAGCTCGGGCGCGAGGCCGTCCAACTGCCGTCCACCTCGCCGGCTAACGCCAGATGGACGAAGGAAAAGCTCGTCGAAGTCTGGGGCACGGCACTGAAACCGTATCTTCTTTGACGCGGCGTTGACAAACAACGGCAAATGGCTTATGATACAGGCTCAAACGATACAAGGAGAGTGAAAGCATGGGCAAGCTGGCAGCGCCGGTGCGCGCTGACAAGGATATGATGTTTACGAACCACCAGCTCGTCGCGCTGATGTGGCCGCTGCTGCTCGAGCAGTTTTTGGCCATCACGGTGGGACTTGCTGACTCGCTGATGGTCGCGACCGTCGGCGACGCGGCAATCAGCGCGGTGTCGCTCGTCGACTCGATCAGCAATCTGATGATCTACATTTTCTCGGCGATGGCGACCGGCGGCGCAGCCGTCGCGGGCCAGTATATCGGACAGAGGCAGAAGGAGGATGCCTGCAACGCGGGCCAGCAGCTCATCGCGCTGCTCGGCGCGGTGTCGGTCTTCTTCGTGGCGCTGCTGTACCTGTTCCGCACGCAGATATTGACCGTGATGTTCGGCCATATCGAGCCAGACGTCATGGCGGCGACGAACACCTATTATTTATATGTGATGGCGTCCATCCCCGGCATCGCGCTCTACAACGGCGGCGCGGCGCTGTTCCGCACGATGGGCCACAGCGACGTGTCGCTCAAAGTTTCGCTCCTGATGAACAGTATCAACGTGATCGGCAACGCCGTTTTGATCTTTGGCTTCGGTATGGATGTCGCGGGCGTCGCGATCCCGACGCTCGTGTCCCGCACGGTCGCGGCAGTCGTCATCCTCTCGCTGCTCTTCAACCGCAATCTGATGCTGCACCTTTCTGATATCCGCGGCTTTCGTGTCGATATGCGCCTGATGAAGAACATCTTCTACATCGGCGTGCCAAGCGGCGTCGAAAACGGCATGTTCCAGCTGGGGCGTCTCGTGCTCTTCAGCCTGATTTCGACGTTCGGTACGGCATCGATGGTGGCGAACGCCATTGGCAACACCCTTGGAAACTTCAACTGCTTTGCGGGCCAGGCGCTCAACCTGGGCCTTGCCGCAGTTGTGAGCCAGTGCGTCGGCGCGGGTGAATTCGATCAGGCGCGCGCATACCTCAAAAAGATCGCCAAGTGGACGTACGGCATCATGGCGGCCGTCAACTTGACGATCATCGCGCTGCTGCCACTCATCATGCGCGTCTACAACGTTTCTCCCGAGGCGGAAAAGCTCGCCGTCACGGTCGCGATGATCCACGGCATTTCGGCCATCTTCATCTGGGTGCCGGCGTTCATGGTGCCGGGCTTTCTGCGCGCGGCGGGCGATGCCAGATTTACGATGCTCGCCAGCATGCTGACGATGTGGATCGTGCGCGTGATGCTTGCATATGTGCTGGGCAAGTACATGGGCTACGGCGTCATCGGCGTGTGGTTCGCGCACGCGATCGTGGACTGGTCGGTGCGCAGTGTCATCTTCTTCCTGCGCTACCGCAGCGGCAAGTGGGAGACGATGGGAATCAAGACATGATTATTTTTTAAGGATGCCGTTGGCATCCTTAAAAAATAGGGGCTGCGCTCCGCTTCGTGCCTCGCTGCCCGCAGGGCGGCTCGACACGCGCTCCGCGTAAAGTATTTTTCCGACGCGCCGGTCGTCGGAAAAATGATTTGAGATCATTTCGCGGCTGCGGCCGCGAAGATAAAGAGGTCTCCGCTTAAAAAGCGGAGACCTCTTTGCCTTCTGTTACACTTTTACATTTCAACGGTGATGTTGTCGGTGCCGTGCTGCTCGAATTCGCCTAAGTAGGTGTCCATGCGCTCGCGCAGCTCGTCAACGTTTTCGGGCGTGGGCGCGTCGCTGTCCATATCGCGCAGGGCAAGCTCCTGAGCGAGAATTTCGAAAAACATCGTGTCCTCGTAGGCCATGATGGCCTCGTGGATGCCGCCCTCGGCAAACGCGCGCGAGGGGATCAGTTCGCCCTGATAGGCCTCGACCAGCGGCACCATGCCGTGGGAGAGACAGTTGGCGAATACGGTGCTCTCTACATCGTCGTATTCGCGGATACGGTCGTCGCCGCGGGTGGAGTTCATCACCCAGTTGCCGACGTAGACCAGATCAAGAAGACGGCGGAATTGCTTTTCCGTCAGATCAATTTTCATAGTGACGCCTCCTTTGACGGAACAGAGAATCTGCTTACCGGAGATTATAGCACGCGCTTTTGCGTTTTACCATAGCAAAAACAGGGAAACGCACAAAAAATGCAAATGCGCCTTGTGTCCCGCTCTCCGCCGTAGTATGATGACAGAAACAAATGAGAAAGAGGACTGTATGAAAAGAAACGTTTGGCTCACCGTGCACGGCGAGCAGCAATACGAAGGCATGAGCGCCGACAGCTCAGATCTCCGCGTGCGCGGCACGATGGAGGAAACGTGCGACGGCTATCTCCTGCGCTATGAGGAAACGGACGGGGACGGCAAGGTGACCACCGCGACGCGCCTTGCCCTCGCGCCGGACTGCATCATTCTGACGCGCACGGGCGAGGTGACGAGCGAGATGGTCTTTGCGGAGGGGAAGGAGCACACCTCATTCTATGCCGTGCCCTACGGAACCTTGACGGTCGCAGTGAAGGCGGAGTCGGTCAAGTGGAAGCTCGACGAGGACGGCGGGATGCTGGCCCTGCGCTATGCAATTACTATCGGCGGGCAGAGAGGAAAATGCGCCCTGCGCATCCGCGTGAGAACAGAAGAATAAAGGAAAAGGAGCTGCCTGCGGCGGCTCCTTTTTACGCGCCCATGAGTAGCCGCACAAAAAACGCGGATGCGAGGAACATCACCACGTCGGCGCAGAGCGCGGCGGGGATAGTATAGCGCGTTTTCGTGATGCCCGCCGCGCCGTAATAGACGGCGACGGTGTAGAACGTCGTTTCGCTCGAGCCGAGCATGACCGCCGCAACGCGGCCGACATAGGAATCGACGCCGTAGGAGTCCATGATCTCCGATCCGACAGCCAGCGCGCCGCTGCCGGAGATGGGGCGGATGAAGAGAAGCGGCGCAGTCTCGGCAGGAATGCCGATCTTGTCGAGTGCGGGGGCTAAAAGCGCGCCGAGCGCCTCCATCGCGCCGGACGCACGGAACATGTAGACGGCGGAGAGCAGTGCGATGAGCGACGGCAGAATGTGCAGCAGCACTGTGAGTCCCTCCTCCGCGCCTTTGGTGAGGGCGGAGTAGACGTCGACACGCTTGCCGAGGGCAAAGCAGGCCGTGAAGGTGAGCAGTACGGGCACGATGAGCGTAGAGAGTGCCATAGGTTCAATTCCTCCAGAAGTGGGCGAAGAGCTTTGCGGCAAGGAACCCTGCGAGGACGGACAGAAGCGACGTCAGCCACACGGCGGGCAGAATGTCGAACGGGTCGGCGGTGCCGAGCGAAGCGCGCACGCCTGCGAGCGTGGTGGGCAACAGTTGAATGGACGCCGTATTCAAAACGACGAGCAGGCACAGCTCATCCGATGCGGTACCCTTGCAGCCGCGTGTCATGCGGCAGGCGGCACGGATGCCGAGCGGCGTGGCCGCGTTGCCGAGCCCCAAAAGATCGGCAGAGAGGTTAGCGGAGATCGCGGCCAGCGTCTCACTGTCGCGGCTCGCGTTCGGCAGGAGCCTCTTGAGCAGCGGGCGGAAGAGGGAAGCGAGGCGGTCGGTGAGATGACACTGGTTCATCACTTCCATCACGCCCGTCCAGAGGCACATCACGCCGCACATCGTCAGGCACAGCTCGACCGCGCTCTGCGCGCCCTCGAGCGCGGCAGCGCTGAGCGCATTCAAGTTTCCCGTCAGCGCGCCAAAAATGAGCGAGACTGCCACCATTCCCGTCCAAAGCCAGGCCATTGCCATGTCCATCAACTCCTTTGCCCATAAATATATCGGCAGGGAGGGGGCAATATGCCGCGTTTTTGCGCCAAAACCGCCACAGTTGCCGCGAAAAGAGACTGCTAAAAAATTTCTCAAGAAAAAAGTGAAATTTGTCTTGACATGTGCAACGGAATTTGGTACTATATGCAAGTCCGCGATTGGGCACATCCTGCCCTATTTGCGCGATATTGCGATGAACCGAGAGATTGCTCAGGTTTCTGAGGTAACTTTCGGGGAGTATGTCCGAACATCGGGCGGCTGAGAGAATATCTGTACGTTGCGTAGATCGCTGCGCCATGTGTGGACCGGCCGTTTATTCGTGCCGGTTTTTCTATGAGCCGGAATGATACGCACGGATAAGCGTACAAGAAAACCTCTCACCGTACGGCTTCGACAAAGCAAGAAAACCGTACAAAATGAAGGAGAAACCGAAAATGGCAAAAGAAATGATCCGCATTCGTCTCAAGGCCTATGACCACCAGGTCATCGACCAGAGCGCAGAGAAGATCGTCGAGACCGCCAAGCGCACCGGCGCTACCGTCTCCGGCCCCATCCCTCTGCCCACCAAGAAGGAAGTCGTCACCATCCTGCGCGCTGTTCATAAGTACAAGGACAGCCGTGAGCAGTTTGAGCGCCGCACCCACAAGCGCCTGATCGACATCACCAACTCCAGCCCCAAGACGGTCGAGGCTCTGATGGGTCTCGAGCTTCCTGCCGGCGTTGAGATCGAGATCAAGCTCTGATCCCTCGCTTCATTACATTTTGCGTCCGCAGACGCGAAACCAATGAAATCGTTTTTGGCCGCGACATGCGCGTGGACAAAAACACCTCTCAGTTTGTTTGTGTGCGAGCACGGCGAGTGCGCAAAACAAACTGTAAACCCAACTCAAAAAACGGCTCGCCGTTTTTTGAAATTACCTTTGTTGCTCTACCCAAAAGCCCATCGACTTGCGTGAGATGGGCGGGGTCAAGTCGGCAGAGCAATGGCGGGAGTTGCCGCTAACTAAGCCGACCAATAACCTTTACAGGAGGATCATACATGAAAGCAATCATCGGCAGAAAAGTTGGCATGTCTCAGATCTTCGACGAAAAGGGCCATGTGATCCCGGTCACCGTTATCGAGGCCGGTCCCTGCGTGGTCACTCAGAAGAAGACCAGCGAGAAAGACGGTTATGAGGCTGTCCAGCTTGGCTACGAGGACATTCGCGAAGCGAAGCTCTCCAAGCCTGAACTCGGCCACCTGAACAAGGCTGGCGTTTCCCCCAAGAAGTACCTGCGTGAGTTTGACCTTGACAACGCTTCCGAGCTTGAGCTCGGCGCCATCATCAAGGCGGACACCTTCAAGTCCGGCGACTTCGTTGACGTCACCGGTACGAGCAAGGGTCACGGCTACACCGGCGTTATCAAGCGCTGGAACGCCAGCCGCGGTCGTATGACCCACGGCGGCGGCCCTGTCCACCGTCACGCCGGTTCCATGGGCTCCACCACCGACCCCAGCCGTATCTTCAAGGGCAAGATCGGCGCCGGCCACATGGGCGTGGATCAGGTGACT